>Ga0137369_10008899_pt1 | contig 9988 bp, 8 predicted proteins | sample SagtaG_12_FD_104918 | JGI IMG/M metagenome (GOLD analysis project Ga0137369, IMG submission 104918) | Vadose zone soil microbial communities from Sagehorn Ranch, Mendocino, California, USA - Sage1_L_113_16 metaG | ecosystem: Environmental > Terrestrial > Soil > Vadose zone | place: USA... | reverse complement strand
CGTCAATCCCAAGCGCGGCATCTTCCACTGCTTCGGCTGCGGCGTGGGCGGCGACGCCTTCGGCTTTCTCATGCGACAGGACCGCCTGGCCTTCCCCGAGGCGGTGCGGGCCCTGGCCCAGCGAGCGGGCGTGGAGCTGCCCTCCAAGCGAACGCCCGAGATCGACGGCAAGCTCGAGGGCCTCCGCAAGATCATGGCGCTGGCGGCCCAGTTCTATACCGACGCCCTCTGGGCCAAGGAGGGCGCCCGAGCCCGGGCGTATATCGAGAGCCGCGGCGTGGACCTCGAGGTCGCGCGGCGCTTCGGTCTCGGCTATGCCCCTGACGGCTGGAACGCGCTCCTGAGCCACATGGCCAAGGAGGGCGTGACAGACGCCGAGCTCGTCTCGGCGGGCCTTGCGCTGCCGCGACAGAACGCCCCCGGCTTCTACGACCGCTTCCGCGGGCGCCTCCTCTTCCCTATCCGGGATCTGCAGGCGCGCGTCGTCGCCTTCGGCGGCAGGTCCTTGGGCGCCGAGGAGCCCAAGTACCTCAACTCCCCGGAGACGCCACTCTACGTCAAAGGCCAGATGCTCTATGCCCTCGACGTGGCGCGCGAGGGCATGCGCCAGAAGAACCGCGCCGTCGTCGTCGAGGGCTATCTCGACTGCCTGATGGCCCATCAGCACGGCTTCATCGAGACGGTGGCGGCTCTCGGCACCGCGTTTACGGCTGCCCAGCTCGCCCTGCTTCGCCGCTACGCCGACGAGGTGGTGAGCGTCTTCGACGCGGACGCGGCGGGGCAGAAGGCCACGAGCCGGCTCGAGGAGATGCTGACGGACGTGATGGATCTCCGCAACCTCGGCTGGTCCGTCTCGCGCACGGGCTCCTTCGAGAAGACGGGCTACTTCCCCATCAAGGTCGCCGTCCTGCCCGAGGGCCACGACCCCGACAGCCTGCTCCGGGCCGAAGGCGCGCCCGCGTTGCAGTCGCGGCTCGACGCCGCCCGGAGCATCCTCGACTTCGTCCTCGAGCGCGCGCTCGGCGAGGAGGACCTGACGACACCCCGCGGCCGCTCCACCGCGCACGCGCGCGTGTCGCTCATCCTCTCCCGCGTGCCCAATGCCGAGGAAGCCACCGCGCTGGCCCGGGAAGCGGCGCGCAAGCTCGGCGTCGATGCCACTCAGCTCTGGATCGAGGCGCAGCAGCTCCAGGGCGCCCGCTCCCGAAAGACGACGGCCGCCCCGGCCGGCCCTACGGGATCGGTCCAGGCCTGGCCCGCCCCCAGCCTCTCCGAGCGCGACCTCCTCCTGATGCTTCTCCACATGGAAGAGGCGAGAATCGGACTTCTGCCGTATCTTGAAGAGGTGCACATCGCCCACCCAGGATTGCGGGCGATCCTTGGCGCGCTGCGGCGAGCGCCCGAGGGCATGGCCCCGGAGGGCCTCATGGCCGAGCTGCCCGGGGAAGCGGAGCGGAGTCTCCTGGCCGCGCTTCTCCTCGAGCAGCGGGAGTGGACCGACATACATATCCAGGTGACGGAGCTGCAGAAGCGGTACGATATTCGACGGCGGAAATATCGGATCCGGGAGCTGAGTCTGGCCATCACGCAGGCCCAGGCGACGGGCGATCCCGCCGTGGCCAGCCTCCAAGCCGAGCTCCGGAATCTTCAAGACTTGGCCCAGGCCGTCAGGGGCATGGTCACCGGCCGATGAACCAGCACCCCCCATCAGGAGAGCCGACGAGCATGGCGGACGAACCCAAGCTGCAGGAGCTGGACAAGCTCATCGCCAAGGGGAAAGAAAAGGGCTACCTCACCTACGACGAGGTCAACGACGCCCTGCCCTCGGACATCGTCTCGCTGGATCAGCTCGACGACATCATGATGCTCTTCGGGTCCATGGACATCGAGGTGGTGGACGCGGCCAAGGTCGGCCGCCTGCCCAGCGAAGGGGCGAGCCAGGCGCCCGATCCCGAGCCCGACGACGAGGAGCCCATCGAGCCGCGGCGGATCGACCTCACGCCGGGCCCCGTCGGGCGCACCGAGGATCCCGTGCGTCTCTACCTGCGCGAGATGGGGCGCGTGTCGCTCCTCACCCGCGAGGGCGAGATCACGCTGGCCAAGCGCATCGAGGAGGGCAAGGACGAATCGACCCGCGCGATTCTCTCCACGACGCTGGCGCTCGACAAGATCCGCGCGGTCCGTGACGACCTGCGAAAGGATCTGGTCCCGATCAAGGACCTGGTCGACTACCCGGAGGAAGAATTTACCGAGGACAAGGAGGCCGACCTCCGGCGCTCGGTCATGCGGGAGCTCGGCACCGTCGACCGACTGCTGCGCGAGCGTGAGAAGCTCCTCGAGTTGGCGCGGAAGCTGCGCGCCAAGGCCGCCGGGCGCAAGAAGCGAAAGGGCGAGCCGCCGTGGAAGAAGCACGAGGCGGCCGCCCAGGCCAAGCAGGTCAAGGCACTGCACACCCTCCGGACGTTGAGCCTCCAACCATCCCTCCTCGATCAGTGGGGCCAGGACCTCAAGAAGCTCGTCGAGAAGATCCAGGTCGCCGAGCGCGAGATCGCGCTGTGGTCCGACGGCAAGCGCCCAGCGCCGGCCGAGGTCGACGCCTTCCTCGATTCGCTGTCCGAGGACCGCGAAGATGGCGACCGCGACCTCTACCAGAAGGCCGCCGCCCGCCATCCGTCGATCAAGGAGCGCCTCGCCTGGGTGGCCCAGCAGAAGATCAAGCGCGCCGAGGAGACCGCCCAGACCCGGGCCGATGATCTCAAGCGCATCGTGAAAGACATCCGCTCGGGCGAGGTCAAGGCCGCCCGCGCCAAGAAGGAGATGGTCGAGGCCAACCTCCGCCTCGTCATCTCCATCGCAAAGAAGTACACGAACCGCGGGCTACAGTTCCTCGACCTGATCCAGGAAGGCAATATCGGCCTGATGAAGGCCGTGGACAAGTTCGAGTACCGCCGCGGCTACAAGTTCTCGACGTACGCGACGTGGTGGATCCGCCAGGCCATCACGCGCGCCATCGCCGACCAGGCCCGCACCATCCGGATCCCCGTGCACATGATCGAGACCATCAACAAGCTGATCCGGACCTCCAGGCAGCTAGTGCAGGAATTGGGCCGCGAGCCCTCGCCGGAAGAGATCGCGGTCAAGATGGAAGTGCCCGTGGACAAGGTGCGCAAGGTCCTCAAGATCGCCCAGGAGCCGATCTCCCTCGAGACGCCCATCGGCGAGGAAGAGGACAGCCACCTGGGCGACTTCATCGAGGACAAACAGGTGGGCTCGCCCGTGGAGAGCATGATCGGGCTCTCGCTCCGCGAGCAGACCAACCGCGTGCTCAACTCGCTGACGCCCCGCGAGGAGAAGGTGCTGCGGCTGCGCTTCGGGCTCTCCGACGGCTGCGAGCACACCCTCGAGGAGGTCGGGCAGGACTTCGCCGTGACCCGCGAGCGCATCCGCCAGATCGAGGCCAAGGCCCTCCGCAAGCTCCGCCATCCCTCCCGCTCCAAGAAGCTCAGGAGCTTCCTGGAATCGTGATCGGTGCTATGATCGCCAACCGCGGGCCCATAGCTCAATTGGCAGAGCCCCCGGCTCATAACCGGTCCGGTCTTGGTTCGAGTCCAAGTGGGCCCACCAATCTGATTCCCTCTCCCCTCGCCGAAGGGGAGCGGGCCCGCAAGGTTCCCTCTCCCCTCAGGGGAGAGGGTAGGGTGAGGGGTGGGTTTTCGATGAGGCACGGATAGTGGACTTGCAACTCAAGACGCTGATCGACCTCCAGGGCGTGGACACCCGCATCGCCGCGCTCGAGGCCGAGGCGGCCCGCCTCCCCAAGGAAATCGCCGCCATCCACGCCACGCTGCAGGGCATGAAGCAGGAAGTGGATGCGGGCAAGACACGCCTCGACGCCGCCAAGAAGGACCAGCGCGCGCGTGAGAAGGACCTCGAGGTCGTCCAGGCCAAGCGATCGAAGACCGAGGGACGCCTGTACGAGGTCAAGACCAACAAGGAATACTCCGCCGTCCTGGCCGAGATCGAGGACATCAAGCAGGAGAAGGGCCGGGTCGAGGAGGAGATCCTCGTCCTGATGGAGAGCCAGGAGCGGCTGGTCGCCGACATCAAGGACGCCGAGTCGCGCTTCAAGGTTCGAGAGACGCAGGGCAAGCAGGAGGAAGCGGCGTTCCAGGACAAGCTCCGCGTGGTCGAGACCGACCTCGCCGTGGCGCGCGCCGAGCGCGCGGAGCTGGCGCGCCAGCTGCCCCCCGCCGTGCTGGCCGACTACGACAAGCTGCTCAAGGCGCGCGGCGGCCTCGCCCTGGCCCAGGTGGTCAAGCCGAACCTCTGCGGCGGGTGCCGCATGACTGTCACCCCGCAGCGGCTCCAGGAATTGCGCGCCCAGAGCGCGCTCTATCCTTGCGAGTCCTGCGGCCGTTACCTCTACTGGCTCGCCTAATTCCCTCTCCCCTCAGGGGAGAGGGCAGGGTGAGGGGTGAAGGTCCATGACCTCCGCAGTCCGCATCTACACCGACGGCGCCTGCAGCGGCAACCCGGGCCCCGGCGGCTGGGGCGCCATCGTGATCGACGACGGCCGCGAGATCCAGATCTCGGGCGGCGAAGCCACGACGACCAACCAGCGCATGGAGCTCACGGGCCCGATCGAAGCCCTGCGCGCGCTCCCGGGACGGCGCGCCGTCGAGATCTACAGCGACAGCGCCTACGTCATCAACTGCTTCCGCGACAAATGGTACGAGCGCTGGCGGGAGAACGGCTGGCGCAATGCCCAGAAGAAGCCCGTGGACAACCGCGATCTCTGGGAGGCGCTCCTGGCCGAAGTCGAGCGCCACGACGTCACCTGGCACAAGGTCGCCGGCCACAGCGGCCACGAGCTGAACGATCGCGCCGACGCCTTGGCCCGCTCGGCCATCCCCAAGCGCTGAGGCGTATGGAATTGGGGACGTTGACGAAGCCGGGCTCGCGGCCCTAGCCTATGTGCGATGGCGACGACCTATCCGCGCACTCGCCGCTGGACGCGGGCCGAGTATGACCACCTGATCGACAGCGGTGTGTTCCAGCCCGGAGAGCGCCTTGAGCTGCTTGCCGGCCAACTGGTCGTCCGTGAGCCCCAAGGCGATCCCCACTCCCTCGCTGTCGAGCTGGTCAATGAGGCACTCCGTGCCGCGTTCGGTCCGGAGTGGCGCGTCCGCGTTCAGCTCCCCGTAGCATTGGACCCCGAATCCGAGCCTGAGCCCGACGTGTCTGTGGCGGCGGGGCGCGTGCATGGCAGCGCGGAGGCCAAGCCGTCGCGCCTCGCGCTGGTGGTCGAGATTTCCGTATCGAGTCTGGCCCTCGATCGCGAGCATAAGGGCAGTCTCTACGCCAGAGCCCGCGTGCCCGAGTATTGGATCGTCAACCTCGTGGAAAGCGTGCTCGAAGTTTACCGGGAACCGGCACCCGACGTCGCAGCCGAGTTTGGCTGGGTGTACCGGGTGTCACAGAGGCTCGGACCTGAAAATTCCGTTTCGCTGCTCGCCGCGCCAACAGCCCGCATCGCCGTCGCCGACCTCCTGCCCTGATTCCCGGGCCCGGCAGCGAACCCCAACCAGTGAGGTGTCAGCCATGCCGAAATTCAAGGGGATGATTCTCGCAGCGGTGACGCTCGCGGCGCTCACAGCGGTCCCGCCGGCCTACGCCGACTTCTGCCTCCAGCTGAACGGCGGCTCCTTCAGCGGCGATCTTGGCTTCTTCCGCTTCAAGAAAACGCGGCCCACCGGATCGGGCGCCATCATGGCTGTCAAGGGCAGGGTTGCAGGCCTCAGTCCCGTGTTCGGCACGGCCACGGTCGCAAAGGACGGAACCTTCCTCGAAATCGGAGCGACCTTCTTCGCCGACGGCGTACAGGGGCAGATCGACGTCTCGTTCTTCCCGCCCAGCAATGCGACGGGGAGCGGCTCGGGCAACTTCGGCGCGTACGGCACGAGCCAGAGCTTCACGGCGGCGGAGGTGTCCTGCACCCTGGAGCCGTGAGACTGCTATACTTTCTCTCGTATCCACACGCTCTTTGATTCGCACCAGAGAAGGCTGGACGGTCGCCGGCGCGGGGCAACTCGCGCGGGAGGAAAGTCCGGGCTCCGCAGGGCAGGGTGCTGGCTAACGGCCAGGGGGGGAAACCCCACGGCAGAGTGCCACAGAAAACAAACCGCCGCCCGCAAGGACGGTAAGGGTGAAACGGTGAGGTAAGAGCTCACCAGCGGCGCGGGTGACCGCGCCGGCTCGGTAAACCCCACCCGGAGCAAGGCCCAATAGGAGAGCGATCCTGTCCCCGAGGACGGGTGAAGCGCGGCCCGCGTGGGGCTCTCGGGTATGGCCGCTTGAGGCGCCGGGCAACTGGCGCCCTAGAGAAATGACCGTCTCCCCGGGCTCACGCCCGGGCGACAGGACCCGGCTTACAGGCCCTCTCTGGTGCGATACTTCCTTGAGCGTCTGGATCACCCGGATGTCCGTCCCCTGCGGCAAGAGATCCGTAGCAAACGTGTGCCGAAAGCGGTGCGGCAAGCAATCTGGCACCTGCGCCCGCTCCCCCCACTCATGCGTCAACCGCTCGAGCATGCGTTTCGCTCGAAGGCCCGATCGTTTGACAACACGTCACCGAGGATGTATCACCGGCTCAGCGGCAGCCGATCGGGGCGAGTGGGAGCCGATCGTGGCCGGTTGGCTCTTGGCAGCTCGCCTGAGGACGAGACGCAATACGATGGGAGGGCGCCTCCACTGACTTGGCCCCCGGCGCCCGGGAAGTGGCGACGGTAAATTTTACCGCAATGGCCGGAGCACCTCAAACCCTCACCTTCATCTCGGCCTGGCGGGAGGGACCGACCGATGGCTCCGAAAAACAAGCCTAAGGACTCGCAGAGCTCGAAAGCTGGAGCACCCCGCACCATGGAGGCCGCGCTTCTGGCCCTCGGAGGCAAGGTCAGCAACGCGGTCCCGCGCGCACACGGAAGCATCGTCGTACACTGCACCGATACCGGCGAAGAGTTCGCGCTCCAGGGTATGGGGAGCGCGCCTCGCGTCAACCGCGGCCGAGGCGACGGGCCCCACCAGGTCGAAGTGCGGGGGCCGGCGGCCGTCCTCCGGGCCATCGCGGAGGGTCGTCAGGAACCCGCTCGTGCCCTGGCTGCCGGCGGCATCCGCGTGCGCGGCGATCTTCACTACCTGGAAGCCATGCTCAAGGACGTGGGCCTGCTCGAGTGTCCATAAAAGGGAGAATGTGGTGGCACAGACTCAGGGTCTTGTCCAGCGGCTGAAGCTGACGGACACGCTGATCCTCGCGTGGGCTTACATCGGACCCACGCCGTCCAACACCGAGCTGCTCATCGTCAGGTCGGCCACGGGTCAGCCGCCGGACGAAGCCGCGTTTCGCGGTGCTCTGGCGGAGGCCCTGAGCGCGGCACTGGCCAGCCGCCAGCAGGTGATCGCCTCGCACGACAACAACAGCGCCGAGATCACGCTGCTGCAGGTCCTGGCGACGTAGCGGCCCTTTCGCATCCGTCCATGGCTGAGACCAGCGGCGTCGTACAGCGCCTGAAGTGGCTGCCGTCCACTCGCATCTTGCTGGTGGAGGTGGGGCCGACGCCAATGGCCCTGCAGTTTTTTCTGCTGACCTTCGACACAACCGACGCCGGCGATCTCGCCCGGAAGAAGGCCGTCGCGTTCCTGATCGGCCGTGCCTTCGGCGCCGGGTTGCCGGTCTCGATCTTTCACGACGGGACCGGCTCGGAGATCACCGGCGTCGACGTCCGGTTCGCCGATCTTCGCGTCGACGGCATCGAGGTGACGCAGACGATTCAAAACCTGAACCACTCCGTGCCGCTGATCGCGCTCAAGTCGGCGGTCGCCCGTGTGTACATAAGCTCGCGGCTGCCCGGCAACGCGACGGTCCGCGGCGCGCTGCAGATCCGCCGCGTCTCCGGCGGGGTCACCCGGACCCTGCTCTCGCTGAACAGCGTCACCCTCGATCCGGCGCGATTCGGCCAAGTCGACCACCAGCGGCGAGACGTCGCGCTCAGCCTGAACTTTGCCCTGCCGACCGACATGACCACGGCCGGCCAGCTGGTCTTCACGCTGACGGGGCTTACCGACGCCGCGACGAATCAATCGCTGATGTTCGGCCCCCCTGGCGATCTCACGACCGTGAGCTTCGTCAACAGCCCCCCACTGCGGCTCCGCCTGGTCGGCTTCACCTACCCGTTCGGCGCGCCGCCGCAGACACGCATCCCGACGTCGCTCGACTTCGGCTTGACGATTTCGTGGCTGCAGCGTGCGTATCCCGTCGCGCAGGTCCTGGCCTCGCAGGCCATCGTGCCCGCCAACGCAGCGGCGCCGTTCGGCTGTGGCGACATCAATTCGCAGCTCGCCGCGCTTCGGGCGCTGGACATGAGCGCGGGCGCCGACGGGCGCACTCACTACTACGGGATCGTGAGCGACAGCGGGTTCTTCATGCGCGGGTGCTCCGCGGTGCCGTCGTCGCCCGATCCCAGCGCCATTGGCAGCGGCCCGACCGGCCCCGCGACCTGGGGCTGGGACTTCGACGGCAGCTACGGTGACTGGTACGCAGGCCACGAGATCGGCCACAGCTTCGGACGCCTGCATCCGGGCTTCTGTGGAGAGAGCCATGATGACCCGAACTACCCGTTCGTCGCCGGGCAGCTCGCCAACGCCGATGATGCCTACGTCGGATTCGACGTCGGCGACGCCGCTTTCGGTCTCCCGATGACCGCGCTGCCTGGCACCGACTGGCACGACGTCATGACCTACTGCTCGACACAGTGGCTGAGCTCGTACACCTACACCGGCATCCGCACGCGCCTCGTGGCCGAAGACGCGCTCGGGCCAGGCGGCGGAGCGGGACGCCCCGACGAGCGGTTTCCGCCCGGCTTCGAGCAGCCTGGGGCCTCCGAGAAGCGCACGCTCGTCACGATCATCGCCGAGGTCAACATCCGGCGGGGCACGGGGCGGATCAGGTACGTGGTGCCGGTGGCGCGCGGCCCGCTCACGATCCCGGATCCGGGCAGCCCGGTCACGATCCGGACACGACGGGCAAATGGCCAGACGCTCGACGAGGTGCGCGTGCCGGTCAAGCCGTTCGCGGAAGAGGGGCCCGAGGACGCCGGGCACGCGCTGTGCGACCCCGTCATCGCCGTCCACCCGGACGCCGCGGTCATCGAGCTCGAGATCAGCGGCACCGTGGTCGATTCGATTCGCCCGGCGGCCTCGCCGCCGATCGTTCAGGACGCGAGGATCAGCAGTGCGGAAGGCGACGCGCTGGTGCTCCGGTGGAACCAGGACCGGCACGACGAGCGCCACGCCTACGCGGTCCAGATGAGCGACGACAACGGACGGTCCTGGCAGACCCTTGCCGTGGGCCTCAAGAGCCGAGAGCTTGCGATCCACCCCGAAAGCGTTCCTCGCGGCCGGCGCCTCCTGTTCCGCGTCCAGAGCACTGATGGCTTCCGCGCGGCCGAGACAGTCGTCGAATGGCCGAGTCAGGGCAACCGGTAGCAGTCAGGCGGCGTATCCAGCCCTCCGGTGCGATTTATCTCCTGGCCTGCGGGAGCACGAAGGCCTGCACGCGCCGCCAGGCGTCGGCCGACGCCTCGGCGAACTCGGCCTGCTTGCGGTCGAAGAAGCTGTGCGGGGCGCCGGGGTAGACGGTCATCTCGTGCTTGATGCGCGCCTTGCGCAAGGCCGCGTCGAACTCGTCGATGGCGCTCTGGGGAATCCCCTCGTCCGCGCCGCCGAAGAGCGATAGCACCGGACACGCATAGCGAGGGACCGCGTCGATCGGCTTCGGCCGGTCCGGCCACCGGCGGAGGCCCAGCGGCCAGCCGTAGAAGCCGATCACGCCGGCGTAGCCGAGCCCGCTCGCCGCCTGGAGGTACGACAGCGCCCCGCCGAAGCAGAAGCCCACGGAGTAGAGCGAGCGCACCTGACCGCCCTCTTTGCTGCG
>Ga0137369_10008884_pt1 | contig 9999 bp, 10 predicted proteins | sample SagtaG_12_FD_104918 | JGI IMG/M metagenome (GOLD analysis project Ga0137369, IMG submission 104918) | Vadose zone soil microbial communities from Sagehorn Ranch, Mendocino, California, USA - Sage1_L_113_16 metaG | ecosystem: Environmental > Terrestrial > Soil > Vadose zone | place: USA... | reverse complement strand
ATTCCTCCACTCGTCCCTTCATGCTTCGCAGCATGCCCGCTTTCCCTGCTCGCCGAAGCCTCTCCTCGTCGTAGTCGAACCCCAGGCCGTCATCGCGGACCGACACGACGACGAACCCGTTGTCCGTTTCCGCGAATACGGCCACACGCGAGGCCTGGGCATGTTCCACAACATTGTCGAGGGCCTGCCGAACGGCTGCTTCGAGAACTTCCACGTGAGTGGATGAGAGGAAGATCGGCCCCACCGCGCTCACTGTCACCGGCATCGAAGACACTTGCCCGGCCACCCGCTCGAGGGCAACCCGGAGGGACGCCGTGCCGGAGGGGCCTTCCTCCGGCTCACGGAGTACCAGGGCCCGGAGCGCCTGTTCCTGCTGGGCTGCCGTTTCGGCGAGGCGGCGGACCTCCTCGCCCGTGACCGTGGGCTGGTCCGCCAACTCCGATCCCTGCTTGCTCACGAGAGCCAAAGATTGCAGTACCGAGTCGTGGATGGCCCGGCCCAGAGCCTCCCGCTCAGCCAGCCGGGCCGTCCGCTCACGGGCCCGGAGCGTCTCCTCCCCGGCCTGCCGCAGCTGCACGGCCGACCGCTCGAGCTGGCGTGAGACAACACCGGCCCCGCCGCCGGCAGCCAGGTAGTACACGGTGCCGTTGACCACAGCGGCGATCTGTCCCGCGTCCAACTCGTCGACACCGATGCCGTTGAGGGGCCTGGCGAGAAGCAGCGCGATCCCGAGGGTTCCCCCGGCCAGTAGCCCCCGGGCCGTTCCCCATTCGACCCCCCACAGCAGGGCCGCGCTGGCCGGGTACGACGTCGCGAAGAAGGGCCCGGGGCCAGCCACACCGCCCTTCTCGACGACGAGGCCGGAAGCAACGATCAGCGCGATGCCGACGCCGAGGTCGAACCACGCGGCCGCCGGTCCCTCGTTCCCGACATTCACGGTGAGCCACATCGTCCAAAGCACGGCCCCGCCGACGATCCCATATGCAATCGGCAAGGAGCGAAAGTGACCGCCGCCCGCGTGGATCACCAGCGCAGCCATCAGCAGCAGGAAGGCCCACCGGAAGACCAGGATCCCAGCGGCGAGGTTCCGGCGGGCTCGCTGGGTGATGTCTCCAGCGCTTTCTCCACTCACCAGACCCCGGCCTCCTGCTGAGCCGACATCGGCTCGCCAGGATTGTCGCACCCCTCCCGCACGGGTAAAGACCCGACTTCCTCATTTCCCGGGGTCGGAAGTACCCAGCTCAGACTAACCGTCTGGCCAGGCCATCGAGGAGCGGTATCGGGGCCCTGATCTACGCGGCCACTTACACCCGTATGCGGATCAGCGGCTGGCCGAGCGCTTGTACTGACGCACCGATAGTGGAACGAAGATCGCCAGGATGACCCCGACCCAGATGAGCGTGTACAGAACGGGATTGTCCAGCGACCACACGTGCGGCCGTGGCAGATTGCCGGTATTCCCGAACGCCTCACGCACCGCCTGGGCAACAGAGGAAACGGGATTCCACTCCGCAAAGGTCCGGAGGGGCCCGGGCAGGAAGTCGCTGCGCACGAACGTATTTGCGATGAAGGTCAATGGGAAGATGAACATGAACGAAGCGTTGTTCACGACCTCCACCCTTCCCACCTTCAATCCGACGAAGGCCAAGATCCAGGACATGGCGTATGCGAACAGCAGCAACAGAAGGAAACCTCCGATCGCCGGAACCGGTGACGTCCTGATCCGCCACCCCACGATCAATCCGGTGACCGACATCACGAAGATCGACGCCGAATTGAAGACTATGTCACTGGTGGTGCGACCCACCAGGACGGCGGAGCGCGCCATCGGCAGCGATCGGAACCGATCGATGATGCCTTTGGTCATGTCCTCGGCGAGCCCTACACCCGTGAATGTCGAACCGAAGATCACCGTCTGGACGAAGACGCCCGCGATCAGGTACTCGCGATAGGACACGCCCGGGATCTTGATCGAGCTCCCGAACACATACGCGAACAGCACGACGAACATGATCGGGGACATCAAGGTCCAGACGAGAATGTCGGGCACCCGCTTGATCTTGATGAGGTTGCGCTTCGCGACCACCGCTCCGTCGCCGAGCGTGAGGGCCAGTTTCGTCATCTCACGGCCTCCTTCTCTCGGGCTTCGGCCCGTTCGGCCTTCTGGCCATCGCGTTTCCCGTCGGCCGACGTGGCGACCTCCTCGGCCGCGTGGCCGGTGAGCGACAGGAACACGTCGTCCAGGGTCGGGCGTCTGAGGCCGACGTCGTCGACTGGGACGGATCGGTCCTTCAGGAGCTGGAGGACCCGCCTGAGGACGTCCACCCCGCCGGTAACGGCCGCCGTCACCGTGCAGGTGTGCTCCTCGACACGGATCTCCCCGGCCGACAGCTCCGCCAGGATCGACCGCGCCGACGGGATATCCGTGGAATCGGAGAGGACCACCTCGATCCGCTCGCCGCCGATCCGCGTCTTGAGCTGATCCGGCGGGCCGTGGGCGATCATCTGGCCCCTGTCGATGACCACCACGTCGTCGGCCAGCCGATCGGCCTCCTCCATGTATTGCGTCGTCAGAAGGACGGTCGAACCGCCTCGGACCAGCTCCTGGATCGTCTCCCACATCTGAGCCCGGCTGCGAGGATCCAGACCGGTCGTCGGCTCGTCAAGGAAGATGACATCGGCCGCGGCCACTAGGGCTGCGGCGAGGTCGAGACGACGACGCATCCCTCCCGAGTAGGTCTTCACCGGTCGATCTGCAGCCTCGTTGAGTTCGAACCGCTCCAGGAGCTCGCGAGCCCGGTCGCGCGACTTCCGCCCCCCGAGGTGATACAGACGACCAACCATCTCGAGGTTCTCGTACCCCGTCAGGTACTCGTCGACGGCCGCGTTCTGCCCGGACAGCCCGATGCGCTCCCGCACCTTGTCCGGTTCGGCCGCTACGTCCAAGCCCGCCACGGTCGCCGTCCCCCCGTCGGGCTCGAGCAGCGTCGTCAGGATCCGGACGGCGGTCGTCTTGCCGGCCCCGTTGGGCCCCAGCAACCCCAGGATCGTCCCCCGAGCGACTGACAGATCGAGACCATCGAGCGCCGTCACTTTTCCGAATCGCTTCACCAGCCCCGATGTTCGGATCATCTCGGTCATGAGGCTCCTTTCGCCGACTCTCGTCTTTCTTTAGGACTCAGCATCGCAGCGAATCTCATCGCTCGGCATCTCCGTACTCAGCGGGCGGGGCGATTCCCTCGAGATTCTCGACGATTTTCCTATGTCGGAAATTCCCTGGCTGGATGGGCTGTTTCCAGCACTATCGCCCGGGAACCTCCCCCTACTTGCGCACTTGGAGGAATCGATGATCAGAACAAACCCCACCGCCGAACAGGCTCGCACCGAACCAACCATCGTCGCAGGTTCTGGGCGCGTCGTCCCCTCGTGGGTGCTCTTGGCGCTGGTGTGCCTGGGCCAGTTCATGGTCGTCCTCGACATCTCGATCGTGAACGTGGCTCTCCCCTCGATCCAGGCCGAACTGGGGTTCACCGCATCGGGCCTGCAGTGGGTGGTCAACGCCTACACGCTGACGTTCGCCGGCTTCCTGCTGCTGGGCGGCCGGGCCGCTGATCTGTTCGGCCGGCGGCGGATGTTCCTGGCGGGCCTGGGCATGTTCACGGCGGCGAGCTTCGTCGGGGGACTGGCCCAGAGCCCGGCCATGTTGATTGGCGCCCGGGCGCTGCAGGGCCTGGGGGCAGCCGTCCTGGCTCCGGCCACGCTGACCATCCTCACCACGAACTTCCCCGAGGGCCCGGCCCGAGCCCGAGCCCTGGGCGTGTGGAGCGCGGTGGCCGCGGCGGGGGCCTCGGCGGGTGCGCTTCTCGGTGGGGTGCTCACCGAGCTGATCTCGTGGCGATGGATCCTGTTCGTCAACGTCCCCGTCGGGGTGCTGGCCGTGATCGCCGCCCGGACCTTCCTGCCCGAGTCGAGGATGGACAGTCAGCACCGGAGCCTGGACGTGGCGGGAGCCCTCACCGTCACCGGCGGGCTCGTGGCGTTGGTCTACGCGATCGTCCGTATACAGACGCACTCATGGACCAGTGGGCAGACCTTGATCCCTCTTGGCGTCGGACTCACCCTACTCTGCGGCTTCCTGGCCATCCAGACGAGGGTCGCCAAGGCGCCCCTCATGCCCCTTCGGATCTTCCGGTCCCGTCCGCTGGCGGCGGGCAACGCGTATCTCATGCTGCTGTTCGCGGGGATGTTCGGGACGTGGTACTTCGAGACGCTTTTCATGCAGCGGGTCCTCGGCTACAGCCCGCTTCAGACCGGGCTCGCGTTCCTTCCCCAGACGATCCTCATCGCGGCCGGATCGCAGATCGCGTCCCGGCTCGTCAGCCGGATAGGCTCACGGCCGATCCTCCTCGTCGGAACAGCCCTCTCGGCCACGGGTGTGGCGTGGCTCTCGGGGATCACGTCGGGCAGCGCGTTCCTCGGAGATCTGCTCGGGCCATTCGTGCTCGTCGGCCTCGGCATGGGGTTGTCGGTCACGCCCGCCACCGTTGTGGCGACGGCCGGGGTTCCACGGGAGGATGCCGGTCTGGCCTCCGGCCTGTTGAATACCTCGCGATTCATCGGCGCCTCGATCGGTCTGGCCGTGCTGGCCACGGTGGCAGCCAATCGAACCACGGGCTTGCTCGAGCGGGCGGGCTCGACCCCGTCCAGCGTGGCCGCCGCCACTACGATCGGGTACGCGCGGGCCATCGAGATTGGCGTGATCATCCTGCTCGTGGCGTGGATCGTGGCCGCGCTGGCCATTCCCCCGCTTCGACGGTCACCCGTCAGTCAAACCGAGCCCCTTGGGGAGATGGACGCGACGCCGGAGCCCGTTCCCGGGGCCGACCTGGAGCTCGCCGAGGAGGTTGAGTGCGCCTGACCAGCCTGGGGAATCGACTTGTCATGCGCGACGGGCTGGCCATCATTCGGCAAACGGTGGTCGGGGATCGGGAAAGAGGCATCACGACTGGCTAGCTCGCATCAGTCCTCCCAAACAACACTCAGATCACCTTGTTCTAACCGTTCCAGGACGCGGTTCGTGGCCACCACCACGGCCCATTCCCAGTTCATCCCGGTCTCGACGAACCGGGCAGCCTGGCGTGCGATGGCCGTTCCGAGCATGAGTCGCGCCGTTTCGTCATGATCCGCCAGGTGGACATGCGGACCTTTCGTACGCGGGTGCCTGCGGCGCTCGGCCATCGACTAGTAGGGGAACACTGTGAGAGGGGTGGTTCAAGCAGCCTGACTGAGGTATGACCACGGATCACATTGCAGGAGTGTTGCTGGTCATCGGGGCGGTCGTCTTCGGCGTCGGGGCGGCGGTGGGCGTCCCGCGAGTGTTCACCGAGCGCGACCCGGTGGCGCGACTCCGCATGCTCGAGGAACGCCAGGGCATGTGGCGCATGGCGCAGCCGCTCTATGGGCTGGGGCCCGCCATCGCCTCGGCGGGCGTCGGCTCCCTCGCTGCCGAGGCTCCGGCCGGATGGACCGGGGTCACGTTCGCGGCTGCTTGCCTGGCGATGGCCGTCGGTGCGCTGACGTGGTCGTGGTCCCTGTACTTGCGAGCCACCCGAGTCTCCAATCCTTGCGTTGATCCTCAAGACGAGCCTCCGGTCAGTCCCAGGACCAATCGGCCCAGCAAGAGATAGACGAGAGCGAAGAGCACGGATAAGACATCCTTGAGCAAGAGCCCCGATCCTACGAAAGCGCAGGACGCCGGTCGATCGATGAGTTGTGTGCCCCACAGCTATCAGAGGGGCGGACATCACCTATTCGCCCCGATTCAAGCAATGGAGCCGGGGGTACTCCGCCGAGTGCTGTAACCGGGCCCGAAGTACTTGAGTTCGGTCAGTGGTCTGCGGACCGGCGACTCACCAGCATTGCCACGCCTACGAGAGTCGCCACGGCCAGCACCACGAAGAGCAGCTTCTTCATGTGGGCAGCGTGCCACCCGCACTTGGCAAGGGCAAACGGGCTGTTCAGCCCACGTTGGCAGACGTGTTGGCCTCGCACCCTGGCCGAATCGCTGTCATGGCGCGTCCGTCAGAGAGCTCGTCCCGACCCCGGTCAAGGGGTTGGCACAGGAATCCTCGATAACGCCCTTCAGGGCGCCGGCCTTCTGCCTCTTGAACATGAACCCGGATCGCGAACGTAGAATGTCCTGGGGGGTGTCCCGCCGAGGGTAGGCGGGGGTCGCCATGGCTATCAAGGTCCTCATCGCGGACGATCATGTGCTCGTCCGTCAAGGGCTCCGCGAGTATCTCGACATGTCCGCCGATATCGAGGTGATCGCGGAGGCTTCGAACGGTGAGGAGGTCCTGGCCTTCTTAGAAACGGCCCACCCTCGACCGGACGTCGCGCTCGTCGACGTCAGGATGCCCGGGATGGACGGCCTCGAAGCAGCGCGAGCGATTCGGAAGCGCCATCCGGACACACAGGTCGTTATGCTGAGCGCGTACGATGAGCATCAGTACGTGACCGAGGCGGCACGCGCCGGGGCCCGAGGGTACGTACTGAAGACCCGGGATGCGGAACACCTCATCCAGGCCGTGCGGCTGGTGGCTGGCGGTACCATGGTCATCGACCCCGATGTCGTCGCGTCGCTCGCTGATGCGCTGGCCGAGCGAGAGGTGAGTCAGACTCAGGCGCTCTCGGCGCGAGAGCTGGAGGTGCTTCAGCTTCTGGCGTTCGGACACACCAACATGGAGATCGTCGAACAGCTCTCCATGTCCAGTGATGACCTGAAGTCTCAGCTGGGGGACATCTACAGGAAGCTCGGGGCCTCCGACAGGACCGCCGCTGTAGCCGAAGCTCTGCGGAGACGGCTGATCGACTAGCTCCCCCCTGCGGACTCTGGTAAAGCCAGGACGAGGCGAGAATCCTTCAGCGCCGGCACCGGATGGGAGGTGACGTCAGCTCCTTGAGAGTCCAGATGACTGACCAAGAATGCACTGGTGCTCCTCGGCGGGAGCGGCAACCCATACTCCACGTGTGCCAGCCCCGCCTCGTACGTGGCGCCAGGGGCTATCGGAGAAAGGCTTGGCCTCGAGTCCGAGCCTGCCGAAGCGACCGGCGCTCCTCCTCCGTCATCCCGCCCCAGATACCGTGTTCCTGGTGCGCGGCTAGAGACCACTCGAGGCACTCGGCTCTGACCGGGAACCGAGCGCACCGACGGAGCAGGAAAACGTGAAGGGGTAAGTCCTGATGGACCTACCCCTTCTCGGAATCCCTCGCTGCTCATGGACAAGGGAACAGGACGGAGAACGACCGGCAGATCGGATCCGGAGTAACCCCCGGTGCTCACTCCGTTGGTCGTGTCCGTGAGCGTGATACCACTGTAGGTGACCTTGGCTAGGACCAGGGTCTGACCGCTGGGGCAGGAGAACGACCCCGCCGAAAGCGGTCCGGCACTCAAGCTCGATACTACCCGGCCGTTCTTGGGCCTGGCGGTTGTCTGCCCCGAAACGGCGCCGGAGACGGTCTCCTTGTTCGAAGCCTTGGGGTGGTTCCCCCCGCCATTGATGCATGCGTAGATGACCGTGGAGTCCGCGTTCAGCGTGTAGTTCACCAGCTGCTGGCCCACGCCCGCTTCGTCGAAGTTGACCACCAGCGCCCCGTTGTTGTCGATGCTGCTCGTCGCCGAGAAGAAGTGCGCTCCCTCGGTTGCCCAGGCAGCCTGAGCCATGGAGAAGAGCTAGTTACCGGCCACGGAGAGTGATCTCCAGCCAGTTCGTCTCGCCACCGATCTCCAGCGGAATGCTGTTGCCGAGGTGAACTCGCCTTCCATCGGCTATAGGCGAGCTTGGTCACAGAGGATCCAGCGGCTGCTGCTCGAAGAGGCCGAAAACTGGTGATGGTTCGAGTCGGGGTGAACAGGCCATCTATGCGGAATCCCGCGTGGCCGGAGTGCGGCCTGAAAGTGATCTGGCGCGGGGCTCAGCCTCGATGAAGGAAAAGGAAAGCCCCCTGAACAGGGCCTTCTCTTGGAGCGGACGACGGGATTCGAACCCGCGACCCCCACTTTGGCAGGGTACCGGAAATGGAAACCGCCGGAACCCGAAGGTCCCAGCGGTCTCCGTTTGGCAGACTAGCTCCTCCGTCCCCCATCGGTCAAGTTCAAGGAAGTGCGGCTGGGCGACGTCCATGGCGTCAGGGGGTGCGTTGTCCCTGTCGCCTGCCTCCCTCAGCCGCCGTGCGACCGATGCATCCCAGTCCGCCACGAAGTCCTTGAAGGCCGGATTGCCCCACATGGTGCAGCCCGGCCACGTTTTGGCGGCTCAGCATCTGCTTCGCATCGGCGGCGGACTGGAAGAGGATGTCCCTCCTCTTCAAGGTGCTCGAAGCCGACACCCGGTTGGGTTGCAGCGGCTGCAAAGAGGCCCGATGTGTTGTTGGGCAGGGATGCCCACTTACACTTCGCTCGGTGGATTCCGAGATGGAGCAAGGGGTGACCCCTTACGCAAGAGCAGGATCCCGATCACCAACAACCACAGCGTGATGACCGTCGGGCCGATAATCGTCAAGATCCGGGATGCGTCAGTGGGCTCGCCCACAAACGCCTGAATCAGGCCCGCCCCAATCGACGCGAGCCCTGCCAGGAAGACGGCCCACCCCAGCCACCGAGGGAACACGTCACTGAGCGCCACGGCAAGGGCGAAGAGGATGAACGTCACGGCGGCGATGACGAAATTGAAGAGGCTGGCCAGCGCGAAGTTGATGGTCTCGTTGGCGTGGACGAGGCTGAGTGCCGTGGCCTTTTGGTCAGCGGGTGCGGCTGCCCACTCCTGGGCCAACTGTCGAGCCGCGATGGTATGACGAGCACCAAGCCGACGGTGGCACCTACGACCGCGGCAAACAGACCGAACCGGGCAAGGGCGCCGGCGATTCCCCCGCGGATCGAGTGGTAGATCGCAACCAGGCCACCGAGCATCAGGGTGATGCCGAAGACGATCACAAGGTGGATCGCAACCCAGATCTCGCTGTCGGCGATTGACTCGCGCACTCCCTCCGGATCGTCGATGGGCGTGACAGGATGGAGCAGATTCCCGACCATCCCGAGAACGGCGCCGACAATGGCCGAGGCGCCCCCTATCCGATCGAACGAGCGCTCGTACTCGGCGTCCTCGAGCATCAACTACCCCCTTCATCGTGCGGTCGACAAGAACGAGCCCCGGCCTCTTCTCGAGCCAGGATCGACAACCGCGCGCCGATTGCTCTGCCCTCCATCCACTGCGTATCTGGCATGGCCGCTTCAGGCTTGACCGGGATCGATGGTAGGACTGACCCCTCGGCGCGGGTCGGTGGTTCGCGGGACCCATCCTCAACTCCACGCTCCTACATCGCACGTCAGCGTCCGACCTTCTTCAGTACAACACGGCAGGACCGGCCCTTTCGAACGGAGCGCTGAAGCTGATTGCGCTTGAGCTCTCGACCTTCACCTCGCCTGCCTTGGCGGTCTCGCGGCCTTGAACCCTGAACCACTCGACCGAGTAGGTGCCGGCGTCCAGCGTCACGGTGAACGGTTCGCCCGCCTCGCTCGACTCGAGAAGGAGGTACGCCTTGCCCGGGTTCGCCAGCGCGTCCCCGGTCGAGCTGAGATCCCCCCGGGGCTCCATCTCGATGAGCTCCATCTGTTCGGCGAACCGCACCGTGTCGCCCATCGCGTAGCGAGCGGGCTCGAAGGCATCGAAGGACATTGGCGCGCCCGCCGAAGGGTCGGGCGGGTTCACGCCGACGATGATCCCGAAGTCCATGAGGATCGGGTGGTGGCCGCGAAGGAAGGACTTCCACGCGCAGAGGCGCGTTCAACGCGCACGCCTTTCTGTGGACAGAAGAGAGGAGGGCATGCAGGATCTGGGCACCGTGCCCGGAGACGCATACAGTGAAGGTCTGGGCATGAACGATCGAGGGCAGGTCGGGCTGTCGTGCACCACCGGCTTTCGGGAGTTGCCGCGCCTTCCT
>Ga0137369_10008872_pt1 | contig 10005 bp, 7 predicted proteins | sample SagtaG_12_FD_104918 | JGI IMG/M metagenome (GOLD analysis project Ga0137369, IMG submission 104918) | Vadose zone soil microbial communities from Sagehorn Ranch, Mendocino, California, USA - Sage1_L_113_16 metaG | ecosystem: Environmental > Terrestrial > Soil > Vadose zone | place: USA... | reverse complement strand
GTCCGGTCGGCGAGCTTGACGAGCAGGACGCGGATGTCCTTCGCCATCGCGACGACCATCTTGCGGAAGTTCTCGGCCTGCTTCTCCTCCTGGGAGTTCGCGGCGCTGAACTGCGAGAGCTTCGTGACCCCGTCGACGAGCTCGGCGATCTCCGGGCCGAACAGCTCGGCGATCTCCTGCTTCGTCGCGAGGGTGTCCTCGATCGTGTCGTGGAGGAGCCCCGTCACGACGGACGACTCGTCGAGCTTCAGCTCGGCGAGGATGCCCGCCACCTCCAGCGGGTGCACGAGGTACGGCTCGCCGGACTTCCGGATCTGACCCGTGTGGACCTTCGCGCTGTAGACGTAGGCCTTCTTGACGAGGTCGAGGTCGGGGTCGGGATGGTAGGACGCAACCCGGTCGAGGATGTCGTTCAGTCGAAGCAAGCGTTCCAGCGAGCGTAACGGTTCAGATCAGCGCGCGGCAAGCGCGCCCCCTTGATGCGTAACGCAACGCGCCAGCCGGCGCCAGAACGCGCCCCCGCTTCCCAGCCGCTGCGAGGGTCGCGGCGCTGAGGCGGAGTTGCGAGCGACCCCCCGTCCGGCGGGCGCGTGCGCCTGTTGAGCGCCGAGGTCGCGGCGGGGTACGTTCGGCGAACGGAGGATGCCGTGAAGTGCAAGAGCTGCGGGGCGAACCTCGACGTCACGATGAGCAGCTGCCCCGCCTGCGGCGGGCCGGTGGAGCTCGGGCGGCTCACCGGCATCCTCGGCGTCGTCTGCCGCGCGTGCGACGCCTACAACGAGCCCGGCACCAAGACCTGCATCGGCTGCGGACAGCCGCTCGGCGGCGCTCCGGAGCCGCCCGCGGCCGAGCCGGTCGCGCCCGTCGCGCCTCGAGCGCCCGCCCCTCCCCCGCCGGCGCCCGCCGCCATGAGCTCGCCGGTCGTCCGCTCCTTCCAGAAGCCCGCGGGTGGCTCGGCGACGCGCTTCGTTCCGTCGGTGCTGCGCCCTTCCGTCGCCTCGCCGCCTTTGCCCGCGCCGGGGCCTACCGCGCGCCCCGCGCTCGCCGCCGTGTCGCCGACCGGCACGCCGATCCCGCTCGTCGCGAGCTGCCCGCGCTGCGGCGCCGACGGAGGCCCGGGGCGGTTCTGCGCGCAGTGCGGTCAGGCCCTCGGCGCGCGCGGCACGCAGGTGACGATGAAGCCGCCGGCGCCGGGCCGGACCGCGACGCAGGTCTTCGGCGCGCTCCCGCCCGGCCGGGCGAAGCTCGTGCTCGAGGGCGGCGACGCCTTCGAGGGCGCCACCTTCCGGCTCAACGCCGAGTCGGTCGAGGCGGGGCGGGCGAAGGGGGCGATCCTCTTCCCCTCCGATCCCTGCCTCGCGCCCCACCACGCGACGTTCTTCTACCGGGGCGGCGCGCTCCATGTCCGCGACGAGGGCGCCCCCGGCGGCGTGTACCTTCGCCTGCGCGGCCTCTCCGTCCCGCTGCGGCCCGGCGATCACTTCGTCGTCGGCGAGCGGCTCCTCAGGTTCGCGGGGCAGCTCCCCGCGCCTCCCGCGGGGCCGCCCGACGGGACGCGTCGGCTCGGCGCCCCGCGCCCCGCGCCCCCGGCGCTCGTCATCGAGGAGTGGCTCGAGGGCGGCACGGGCGGGCGGGTCTTCATCCGCTCGGGCCCCTCCATCACGATCGGCCGCGGCGGTTGCGCCGTGAACCTCGGGGACGATCCCCACCTCTCGCAGTCGCACGCCGAGATCGTCGTCGATCAGGACGGAACCGCGCGCCTGCGCGATCTCGGCTCCTCGAACGGCACCTTCGTGAAGGTCCCGCCGCACGGCGAGCGTGAGCTGCGCGACGGCGACTTCGTGCGGATGGGGCACGAGGTGCTGCGCGTCGCCGTCGCCGAGTGACCGATGGCCGTCGTGTTCCTCAACATCGCGCCGCTCGGGACCGGGACGCCGAGCCTCTCGAGGTACGTCGCCCGCAAGATGCGCTCGGTCGAGGACAAGCTCCGGTAGCGCGTCCGCGCCAGGCGGCGCGGCCCTCCCGGCTACTCGAGCGTCGAGAGGATCGCCTTCACGCGCTCGGCGTCCGGGGGCCTCGTCGCGAGGTAGCGCCGGTAGCGGGCGGCGGCGCGCCGCGTGTCGCCCTTCAGCTGGTAGCAGAGCGCGAGCTTCTTCTGAACGTCTGCGAAGTCCGAGTCGGACGCCTCGGCCGCGAGGTAGAGCTTGATCGCCCCGTCGATGTCCTGATCGCCGCGCCGCGCCTCGGCCTTCTTGAAGAGCGCGACCGCCTTTGCCGGGTCGCGCCTCGCCGGAGCGGCCGAGGCGACCTTCTTCGCCCTTCGACTCGGCGCCGCCTCGTCGGCGGCGTCGCGCTCAACGTGAACGGCCTCGGGGGCGACCACCTCCGCCACGCCCGCGGTCGCGGTCGGCGTCGGGGCCGGGGCCGTCGCGGTCGGGGTCGCGGGCTCGAGCGGGGTCGCGGTCGCGGTCGGGTTCGCGGTCTCGGTCGGGGTCGGGGTCGGGGTCGGGGTCGGCGCCGCGGCCGCCTGCGCCTGCGCGGGCGAGACGACGTCCGGCGCACCCTTGCGGCCGGCGGCGTTCTGGCGAGCGAGGAACGTCACCGCGCCGCCACCGATCGCGGCGACGACCACGGCGGCGGCAAACACCCAGAAGAGCGTCCGCGAGCGTCGCGGCGGCTCGGCCGCGGCGGGCGCCGCCTCGGCCCGCGCGGCGGTGGGCTGGGGCGTGCGCGGAGTCGCGGTCCGGGCGGCGGGGCTCGGGGGCGGCGTCGACGACACGGGCGTGGCGGCACGCGGCCCGGGCGGCGGCGAAGCGGTCGCCGCGGCGGGATCGACGGCGAGGAGCGCGTCCCGCATCTCGTCGGCGGTCTGGAACCGGCGCGACGCATCCTTCTCCATCGCGCGCGAGATCACGGCCTCGAGCGCCTCTGAGACGTCGGCCCAGCGCTCCCGCGCCGGCACGGGGATCTCGGCGAGGTGCTTCGTGAGGAACCCGACCGGCGTGTCGGACTGGAACGGCAGCTCGCCCGTCGCGAGCTGGTAGAGGATGACGCCCATCGAGTAGAGGTCGGTGCGCGAGTCGAGCTCCGCGCCGCGCGCCTGCTCGGGGCTCATGTACTCCGGCGTGCCGCAGACGAGCCCCGCCTGCGTGAGCTTCGGCTCGTTCGCCCCGGGCGAGGTGATCTTGGCGATCCCGAAGTCGAGCACCTTCACGAAGTCCGGCTCGCCGCGGCGCGGCTCCACCATCACGTTCTCGGGCTTGAGGTCCCGGTGGACGATCCCCTGCACGTGCGCCTCGGCGAGGGCCGAGAGGATCTGCGCGCCGATGCGGACGATCCGCCCCTCGCCGAGCGGGAACTCGTCCGCGACGATCCGGGCGAGGTCGCGGCCGGCGAGGAACTCCATCGCCATGAAGAGCGTTCCGTCCTCCGCCTCCCCGAAGTCGAGGACCGCGATCGAGTTTGGGTGGTTGAGGCGCGACGCGGCGCGGGCCTCGCGCTGGAAGCGCTGCACGACCTGCGGGTCGGTCGAGAAGTCCTTGTGCAGCATCTTCAGGACGACCGGCCGGTCGAGCGTCAGGTGCTTCGCGCGGTAGACGCGCCCCATCCCGCCCTGTCCGACGAGCGCCTCGACCCGGAACTTCCCATTCACGACCCGGCCGATCCACGGGTCCGCCGGGGCGTCCTGCGTCGCGGCCGAGGCGGCGCCGCAGTACGGGCAGAATCGGGCGGCGTCCTCGATGGCGTTCCGGCACTCGGGGCACTCACGCATGGGGCCGCATCTTACCGAAGATCCGTCCGTGCCGAGCGTGGCTCGCCGCCAAAGCCGGGGGCGGAGTCGAACGAGACCCGGCCTCTCCACCCGCGTTGACCGTGGCGCCCCCGCGTGGCGAAATGCCGGCATGGCGAAGCCGAACGGGTGCCCGCACTGCGGGCGGGAGAACGACGCGAGCTTCGCGTTCTGCCTCGACTGCGGGAAGCCGCTCGCGCAGAGGCCGGCGGCGCCCGACGCCGGGCCGCGCTGCGCCTCGTGCGGCGCCCCCGTGCAGCCAGGGTTCCGCTTCTGCGGCATCTGCGGGAAGCCCGTCGCCCCTCCCGGCTCGGCGCCGACCCCGCGACACGGGGCGCCCCTCCCGCTCGGCGTCCCGGCGACCGGCAGCCACGCCGTTCCTCCCGCGGCGCCGGCGCACGGCGCGGCCCGGATCCGGCTCGCGGTGGTGCGCAACGACGGCCTCCCGGGCCCGATCTTCTCGGTCGAGAAGGACGAGGCGCTCTGCGGGCGCACCGAGGGCGACGTCCGGCTGCCCGACGACCCGACGGTCTCGCCGCGCCACGCACGCTTCACGATCTCGGGCGGCGTCCTGCGCGTCGAGGACGTCGGCAGCGTGAACGGCACCTTCATCCGGCTGAAGGAGCCGCGCCGGCTGGCGGTCGGCGAGGAGCTCCGCGTCGGACGCCAGCTCCTGCGGCTCGAGCCGCTGCCGCATCGCGCCCACGCGGACGAGCACGGCGCGCGGCCGTGGGGGACGAAGGATCCCGGCTACCGCTTCCGCCTCTCGCAGCTGCTCGAGGGCGGCGGGCTCGGCGAGATCTTCCCGCTGCGCGAGGGGGAGAACGTCGTCGGCCGCGAGGCGGGAGAGGTGACCTTCCCGTCGGACCGCTACGTCTCCGCGCGCCACGCCCGGATCGAGGTCGCTGCGGAGGCGGTGACGCTCGCCGACGCGGGCAGCTCGAACGGGACCTACGTGAAGCTCGGAGGCGCGACGGAGGTCTCCGCGGGAGACCAGCTCCTCGTCGGCGCGCAGCTGCTGCGGGTGGAGTGACGGACGGCGGACGGCCGAGCGACTACCCGAACGACTTCTCCTTCTGCTCCTGCTCTTCCTTGCAGCGGATGCAGAGGGTCGTGACCGGGCGGGCCTCGAGCCGCTTCGCCGAGATCTCCTCCTCGCACTTCTCGCAGATCCCGAAGGTGCCGGTCTCGATGCGGGCGAGCGCCTTGTCGATCTTCGCGAGGAGGAACTTCTCCCGATCGCGCAGCCGGAAGATCATCGACTGCGTGTACTCACTGGAGGCGAGGTCGATCTCGTCGGGCAGATCGTCAGTGTCGAAGCTCGACTCCTCCGTCAGCGTCTTCCTCGCGGACAGGAGGAGCTGCCGCTTCGACTCCTCGAGCATCGTCTTGAACCGCTTCAGGTCCTTCTTGTTCAAGCGACCACCTCGCGTGGACCCGCCGGGGGCGGGAGAAAAAAGAGCGGTGAACCTAGTCCGCGCCCACCGGCCTTGTCAAGGCAACCGGGCTGCGGCCGACAGCGCATAACCCAGCGACACGAAAGCTTTACTAGGCCGCGGGCCGTCGGCAAACTCCGGCCATGCCCGAGGGAAAGTTCGACCGGGAGTTCCTGCGAGGCGCCCTCGCACTGACCGGCCGATCCGAGGTCGATCGGCTCCTGCTCGTCTCGGACCACCCCCTCTCCCCCGCGGAGATCCGCGGCCGCCCGATCAAGAAGAAGCTCGTCTACGCGGTCACCGCCGAGGGGCTCGCGAACCAGCTCAAGGCGAAGAAGTACCTCGCCGTCCTCATCCCGCCCTACGAGTACACCCGCATCGAGAAGATCAAGGTGGCGGTGGTCGCGGCGCAGGCCGCAGGGCTCGTCCGGAACGGCGACACCATCCTCGCGCTCACCGGCCCGGGCGACGGGCGTGTGGTGGACTCGCTCGTGAAGGTGGACATCGGCTCGGAGGACCCGGAGGAGAAGATCCGGGTGGACACGCTCGGCCTCCCGCCCGAGTTCTCCTCGCAGGTCATCGAGAGCCTCATCCACACCGCGATGGAGATCGGCGCGGAGGGGTACGAGGGCCACCCGGTCGGCACGATCATCGTGATCGGCGACTCCACCTCGGTGATGGAGCGGAGCCGGCAGCTCACCCTGAACCCATTCCAGGGGATCAGCGAGGCGGAGCGGAACGCGCTCGACCCGCCGATCCGCGAAGCCGTCAAGACGTTCTCCGCCCTCGACGGCGCGTTCGTCATCCGCGAGGACGGGGTCGTGCTCTCCGCCGGTCGCTACCTCCTCACGATGTCACGTGACGTGAAGCTGCCCATGGGCCTCGGCGCGCGCCACAGCGCCGCCGCGTCGATCACCGCGGAGGCGAAGTGCGTCGCCGTCACGGTCTCGCAGACGACCGGCTCGGTCCGCGTCTTCAAGGAGGGCGAGATCGTCCTCGAGCTGCGGCAGAAGCTGCGGCGGGTGTAGCGGAGGGCGTTCACCTCTCCCGCGAGCCGATCGGGCCGCGAAAGGCCCGCCAGACGTTTCAGTCTGACGGGCCTCCGATGCTCGAGCGTGCTGGCGTGCCTCGCGCAGCCTGAGGCTCGCGCTACTGGACGGTGACGCTCCAGCTCGTGCGCGAGCCCATGTTTCCGCCCGCGTCGTCGTAGACGCGGAGCTGCCAGGTGCCGTTCGCGTTCCTCCCGTTCAGCGCGGACAGCAGCCCCTCGGGCCTGTAGGTTCCGGTGAACGGCGGAGTTCCGAGCGTGATCGACGTCGCCGCAGCGTCGTCGAAGATCGTGTTGCTGTAGTTGTCGCCCGAGCCACCGTTGTCGGTGCTCAGCTGGACCTGCGTCCCGTCGGGCGCGATGACGTAGATGTCAAGGTCCCCGTCGTAGCCGTGCGTGATGCTGAGCTTCACCGTCACCTTCCAGAGCGAGGTCGGGCCTCCGCTGACCGCGAGGGACGAGTACGTGGTCGCCAGGTCTGTGATCGACCTCGGGACGTCGACGCTGGAGTAGGTCGTCTGCGTCACGACGTCGAGCGTGTAGCCCGCTCCGTTGCCCCCCGTCGTGGCAACGCGGATGTAGATCCTGCCGGCGGAGGCGACGGTGGCCGTGCAGGCGCCGTTCGCGAAGGCGGCGATCGTCGCCGTGCACAGCGTGCCGCTCGTGAAGTCGCCGTCGTCATCGACGGTCAGCGTCACGCCGGCCGTGGCGCCCGTAACCGTGATCGTCACGTTGCCCGCCGGGCGCGCGAGTGAGTAGTCGCTGTAAGCGGTCGTGACCGAGCCGGGGTCCACCTGACCGGCGTACGGCAGCGCGCCGTCGAGGTTCACCGGAGCGAGGGCGGTGCCCTCGGAGTGGCCCACCTCGTTGTCGCCGTTCTGGCCGCTCACCAACCTCGAGAGTCCGTTGTATTTCGTGTCGCCGCTCGTCGTGGTCCCGACCGAGATGTTGTACGGACGGGTGCCGTCGAGCGCGGCGTCGTCCTGGCCGGTCACGGTCACCTGCTGCGTCGTGTTCCAGTTGTCCGCCGTGAAATAGAGCGTCGTCGACGTGGCGGGCGCTCCCGCGCCCGACGACACGCGCACCTCGCCGCTCGAGACGGCCGGAACGGACACGGGAACCGTGACGGTCTGCATGGGCTTCGAGGCGAGCCTCACGGTGAACGTCGCCGTGCCGCCGCCCTCGCCCGTGACGAGGCCGCTCACCGGGTTGACGACGAGAGCCGCGACATCCACGTCCCGGTTGATTGCCGACACGGTCTTCGACGCGAGCTGCCATCGCGTGTCGGTGCTCGTCGTGGGGCCGACCGTGATGGTGTAGGTCCTGTCCCCGTCGTCGACATCGTCGGTGGGCCCCTTCACGTACACCGTCTGTGGCGTCAGCGCGTCGGCGTTCGTGAAGGTGAGGCCGAGCGTCGCCGTGAACGGCCCGCCCGCCGACGTCGAGATGACCCCCTCCGCCGAGTTCCCGCTGACGACCGGGAGCGTGACGTCCGCCATGGGCCGCTTGTTCAGGACCACGGTGAAGGACGTCGGGGTCCCACCCTCGGTGTGCGAGATGGTCGTCGCCGACACGGTGAAACCGGCCGAGTCCGTGTCCACGGTGGTGACCGTCAGCGAGCTCGCGGGGAGGGCGTCGAACGCCAGGTCCGCGCTCGTCGGCCCGCCCACCGTGAGGATGGAGTTCTGCGCCCCGTCCACGGTGCCGTCGAACGGACCGACGACGGTGACCGTCTGCGGCGTCTGCCAGTCGAGCTGGGTGAACGTGAGGTGGATCGTCTGCTGGGGGATGGAGGGCGAGCTGCCGCCCTGGACGAGTGCCTCGCTGACGTCGCTCGCCGAGACGGGGATGTCCACGCTCGCCGTCGGCTGCTTGTTGATCCGGACGGAGAACGTCTTCGTCGTGACGCCCGTCTCGCTGACGGTCAGCAACGACCCCGGCGGGGGCGAGAGGACGAAGGTCGGAATGTCATTGTCGAGGTTCGTGATGGGCACGGTCTGCGCACCCACCGAGGACGCGTAGACGGGATCGCCCGTGGGGGGCCCGACGGTCACGTTGTACGTGACGTTGTCGCCGGGCACCTGCGTCGACACCTCGTCCTGGCCGGTCACGGTGACGGTCTGGGCCGTGTTCCAGTTCGAGGACGTGAACGTGAGGTTCACCGTCTCGACGACGTTCTGGGTTCCGCTCGAGAGCACCCCCTCCGCGACGTTCCCGCTCGTCACCGGCACGACCACGTCGGTCTCCGGCATCGTGTTGAGCCTCACCGTGAACGTGGCCGTCCCGCCGTTCTCGGTCGTGACGAGCGGCGTCGTCCCGGCGGTGACGGTGATCCCCGCGGTGTCATTGTCGGAGTTCGTGACGCTGAGCGTCTTTGCGAGGAGCGTCGCGTACTCCGCAGCTCCGGTCGGCGCGCCGACCTGCACCGTGTAGATCACGTTTCCGTCGTCCACGAGGTCCTGCTGCCCACACACCGTCACGGTCTGAGCCGAGCTCCAGCTCGACGTCGAGAACGTGAGGATCACGGACGCCTGCGCCGATCCGCACGACGCGGAGCTGCCCGCGACGACCTTGCCCTCGGTCACGTCGAGGCTCTGCACCGGGATGGTGACGGTGCCGGTCGGGGCGGTGTTCAGGACCACCGTGAACGAGCTGGAGCCGGTGGCTCCGCCGATCTCGCTCGTCGTCGCCGTCGTCTTGCTGACGGTGAACCCGGGGACGTCGTTGTCCGCGTTCGTCACCGAGATCGTGACGGGCGGGACCTCCAGGTACGTGACGTCGTCGGTGAAGAAGGGATCTACCGAGAGGTTGATCTCGTAGGTGACGTTCCCGTCGCTCGCGACGTCGTAATACGGCAGCACGTAGATCGTCCGGGGCTGCTCCAGTCAGCCATCGTGAACATGAGCGTCACGTAGGAGGAGCCCAACGTCGCCGTCGAGGAGGTCGTGAGCGTTCCCTCTGTCGTGTCGAGGCTCCGCACGGTCACGGCGACCGGGTCGGTCGCGGGTGCGGTTGCGAGCTGTACGGTGAAGGAGACGCGCGCGCCGCCCTCGGCCGTCTGGAGCGACGACGTGCTCGCGACGATGCCCGGCGAGACGGGATGGCTCTCGACACCTTTGCCACCGCAGCCGGCGAGGAGCACGAGTGCGAGGCCTGCGACGATGGAGCGCGCGTGGTTCACGGCTCGGAGCGATCGGCGCGCGCGGATGGACGGAGTGATGACGCGGACGGACAAGGACATCGTGAGTTCCCCCTCAGGAATGCTCGACAGACGCTGCGAGGACACCGCGCCGAGTCTCGAGCGACGACATGCTAGACGAGCGATGGAGGCGATTCGACGTTCAGTCGTTGTTATCGGTATAGCTAGATCGCGATATCGTTATTACTGATCTACTTCCCGGCGCCGCGAGCAACAGGCCGAATACGGCCCGCCCCGTCACGCCTCGACGGACACGCCGAGCCTCGCCGCCTCCGACACGAGATCGTCCCAGGTACCCCGCGCGACCGGGACACCGCTCGCGATCCGCTCAGCACGGCTCGCCACCTCCGGCTCACCCGCGACGAGCACCTGGAGGGCGGGATCGGCGGGAGGCGAGGCCTTCAGCCACGCGACCGTCTCGCGGACGTCGGCCTCGAGCCCCGCCCCGCCGGGGAAGCGAGCGGGGTCGAGGAGCAGGGAGAACATGTTGTTCCCGATGAGGAGGTCCTCGTACGGGACGCGAGAGAGGATC
>Ga0137369_10008869_pt1 | contig 10008 bp, 3 predicted proteins | sample SagtaG_12_FD_104918 | JGI IMG/M metagenome (GOLD analysis project Ga0137369, IMG submission 104918) | Vadose zone soil microbial communities from Sagehorn Ranch, Mendocino, California, USA - Sage1_L_113_16 metaG | ecosystem: Environmental > Terrestrial > Soil > Vadose zone | place: USA... | reverse complement strand
CACACATGAACCTGCCAACAGTTCATGAATGGAACTTTAGCATTCAACGAGAATTGCCCTGGGGTTTTGTGATGCAGGCAGCTTATATCGGGCGCCGGGGCGAACGTCTCTTCATGGCATACAACGCCAACCCGGTAAATGCGGATGCAATTGTGCCTTCGTTCCTAATCATGCAGCAGAATCGGGCTAAGGGTTGCACGCCTCTTGGCACGGGCTGTCCCGCGGGCGTGACGGGCATTACTCCGTCGCTATTCACCCAGCTTCAGACGCAGGGCGGTCTGACAGCAGCGGCAGCCACAACTTTCCTGAACTCATCGACAACAGTCAGCGATCTGGACCTCAATGCGGCTGGCAACTTCGCAGGTCGCATCGAGGACACGACGCTGGGACTGAGGTTGAGACCGAACCAGCAGTTTAATCTGATCACTTATATCTCCAACGAAGGTGACTCGAACTACCACGCTGCCCAATTCACACTGCGCCGACGATTCAGCAGTGGTCTCGGACTTAGCATGGCGTATACGTTTGGGAAGTCGATTGACAATCAATCCGTCGATCCGGTGGGTGCATCCTCCGGTGGCGGACTCTCAACCACCAACTCACGCACACCGAGCGACATTCGGAATTTCCGCTCCGAACGTGGACGCTCGGAATTTGATCGCACACACGTGATCCAAGCGGCCTCTGTATGGGAAGTCCCGCTCGGCAGAGGAAAACGTTTCCTGGGCTCGTCTCATGGAGTCGTGAACCAGATCTTGGGCGGCTGGACCATCAACAGCATTTACACATTCATGGCCGGCGAGCCGTTCAGTGTAAATAGCGGCGGAAACTCAACGACCTCTCCAGGGGGCCTAACTTCGAATTCAGGTCACGTCTCGCGCGCCGTCGTTCTTACACCTATCAAAGCCCAACTGCAAAGTCTTCCTGGGGTTGCGGGGCCAGTGCTGTTCGCCAACAAAAACGCCTTCGCACTTCCGGCGCCTGGACAGAATGGCGCGGGTCGGAACATCTTTGTCGCGTCCAATTACTGGAATCTCGATCTTGGTTTTATCAAGACGTTCCAGCTCACGGAGCGATTCAAGATGCAAATCCGGATGGAGATGTTCAATGCTCTGAACCATGCGAACTTTGACAATCCGCGCGATGCGAGTGTTGGATCGCCGGCCCTGTCATCGCCGGTCTTTGCGCAGACCTGCTGTGCCACGGTAGCGCCTCCATCAACTCAGACGGTTGTTCAGACCGGAGAGTCGGCGCGAGTGATCCAGTTCGCGATGAAGTTTCAGTTCTAAACCAAGATATGTGAATTAAAAAGGCGAGCGAGGCTCATCTTTCCAATTAGCAGAATCAGCAGCGTTCGGGACGGAACGCCTGGCTGAATGGACACACGTACAGGAGGACCCCCTATGCAAAAACTTACTTACTTAGTCTCTTCTTTCTTGATTGTCATCGCGTTGACCGTGACAGTCGCGTTGGCTCAGGGAACGACTTCGCGAGTTACCGGAGTCGTCCAGGACAAAAATGGCGCGTCTGTGTCAGGAGCAACTGTGACGCTGGCCAATGAGGGTACGGGAGTCTCTCTCACAACACAGACCAGCGACAGTGGCACGTACACTTTCGATCTTCTTCAAGTCGGCACCTATACTGTGACAGTTGAAAAGCAGGGCTTTAAGAAATTCCAGTCCACTCACAATAACCTGAACGTTAACGAACCCCTAACGGTGAATGCCGCGCTCGAGGTTGGCACGGTGACCGAAGTGGTGCAGGTGACGACTACGGCGGAAGCAGTACAGACGAGCACTTCCGGAAATGTCGGCAATACGGTTGAGCAGAAGACACTGGAGAGTCTGCCGATCGTGACCACGCGGGGACGGAATCCGCTCGACTTGTTGAATTTTCAGCCGGGTGTGGTTGTTGGCAGCAACACTGGCGGCGGCGTGAGTGTCCATGGTTCGCGCGATCGCGCATTTAATTTCACGCTCGATGGCATTGACATAAACGAGTCAACCGCGGGCGGTTCGAACTTCACACCGCTACGGCCGAATCCGGACTCAATCACAGAGTTTCAAGTAGTGACGAGCAACTTCACGGCCGAACTCGGACGCAGCAGTGGCGCTCAGGTAAGTTTCGTAACCCGCTCTGGAACGAATCAATTTCACGGCAACGGGTTTGAGTTTTATCGAACGCCGAGACTTGATGCCAAGAGTTATCCCGTCACGATCGCGGGGACGGCCAAGGGACAATTTGTGCAGCACATCTTTGGTGGCAGCCTCGGCGGGCCAATTAAGAAGAACAAGCTGTTCTTCTTTACTAATCTACAACTACTTCGCGCTTATGATACGGCGCTGGTGACGCGCACTGTTTACACAGCACAAGCGCGCGCTGGTCTGTACCGCTACGTAGTTGGCAGGGCAAACGCTCCTGCTGGCACCGCAACGCCCTCGGTTGATGGCAGTGGCAACGCGATTCTGCCTGCCTGCACCGGCACTCCGCCCACAAATGCACCGTGCATCTCGTCTTACAACATTGCTTCGAACCCGACGGGTATCGGTCTTGACCCAACGCTCTCGGGAATTATCACTGGCGAGCCGTTGCCGAATAACTTCACCGTCGGTGATGGTCTGAACACGGCGGGATTCAACTGGGGCTCTCCGCAACATGAGAGACAGTACGACTTTGTCACGAAATTCGACTACAAGCTGCGCGAGAACAGTTTGATTTATGTTCGGTACGCTAAGGGACATCAGTTCACTTTCGGGGACTCGGCAAACGGAGGCCGCCCAATCTTCCCCGGCAATCCGAATTTTGTCGATACAACCCGCACTCCGGAAAACTGGGCTTTCAATTGGCGCTGGTCGCCCACGGCAAACCTGGCGAATGAATTTATCTTCGGGATCAGCAAGTACTTCTTTAAGTTTTTGACTCCGCATCCTGATACGAACGAGCCATTCTCGTTCATTAATCCCGCGACGCCGAACACGAACTTTTCCTACAACGCGCGCGGCGTGCGGACTTTGCAGTACATCGACAACGTGACCTACGTAACGGGGGCGCACACTTTTAAGAGCGGAATGAATCTCCGCTTCAATAAACATACAGACGATCGGTCCTCAGTTGCCGGGTCAGGAATCGAGCCCGGCGTGTCGTTCAGCGGCACTGCTGGTGGTACTGCCCAATTCAACCTACCGGCGGCTGGCTCGACCAGCATTAACTCGACTGATTTGACCCGGCTTCAGAGCACGATCGCGGACTTGCTTGGCAGAGTTGGCTCGGTCTCGATCGCTTATGTATCAGACCCCAGTAATCCGAACGCGTTTCTAGCGCAGGGAAGCCGTTGGCTCAACATAGCTAATTATCCCGAGCTTGATTTCTATGGGCAGGATAGCTGGAGATTTCGATCCAACCTCGTTTTCGATCTGGGATTGCGTTGGGAGATCAAGATTCATCCCAGCTCAGAGATCAGACCGGTCCTGGTTCCGAACCAAGCAGTGAAATTGGGCGCGGCGCCTTCAAACACTCTGAAGTGGGTTCCGGGCAACTTGTTCAAGAACGATTACAAGAAGTTTCTGCCGTCGGTTGGGTTTGCCTGGGATCCGTTTAAGAACGGCAAGACTTCGATTCGCGGCAACTACCGCATTGCGTCAGACAGGTTCGCCACCTTCTTGTTTGGTTCCTCAATCTTTCAGAGCACGCCCGGCAACAACGTGGCAGTAACTAACTCGGCGTTCGGACAAGCGGGAGGACTTTACCGTAATATCGCACCGATCATCGCTGCTCTGGTTCCGACGGCAACGTCGACGGCTCTGCGCCAACCACCGGCCATCAGCAATAATTCGCTCGGTGTCATCGATCCCGATCTGCAATTCCCACAAGTTCATGAGTGGATGGCGAGTTTCCAAAGAGAGATTTGGAAACATGACGTCATCGAGATTAACTACATAGGGAAACACGCCGTGCATTTGCTTGGCGGCTACGATGTTAACCAGGTAAATATCTTCGCCACGGCTCCCGGCGTTAGCGAGAGCTTCCTCGATGCGTTCAATGCAATCAAGGCGAGCACGTCATACAACAGTCCGCTCATCAATCGGTTGTTTACCGGGAACGCGTCGAATAACGCGGGAACCGCAACCTTCCGCAGCCTCGCCAGCGCGAATATTGCGAGCGGAAGCGTCGCCTCAGCGGCTCAACAGGTGTCCCAGCGACTTTGCGCGACGGCCGACGTGACGGGCGGCATTTGTCCGGCGGGCTCTGCCGGAACTTTGCAGTTGCTTTCCCAAACAATTGCGAATCCTTCCCTGTTTCAGCGGTACCCGCAATTCACCGGCGCTATGAATGTCTTCGATACTAACGATTACTCAAACTACAAAGCGCTGGAATTAATCTTCAAGCGGCGGATAACCAGCGGCTTGGGTTTCCAGTTGGGATACACTTTGTCTCTGTCAAAGGACAATCGGTCATGGGATCCTTCGTTGAGTACGGTTAGTAGAGCCAATAATCAATCCGCTTCCAGCACACCGTTCGATCTTCGGAATCGTAACTTGAATTACGCTTGGTCCGATTTCGATCGGCGGCATGTCTTTCAGGGAACGTACGTTTATGAATTACCTTTTGGAAAAGGAAAACGGTTTGGGGGACATCCTTCGAAACTTCTCGACGAGATCATCGGCGGATGGCAAGTGGCGGGCTTGATCCTCTGGACTTCGGGCCGGCCGTTTACCGTCTACTCCGGCATTAATACACTGAGCAACGTGGTCCAGTCGACGGCTGATTGCAGCGGCTGCACCAGAGGCATTGGCAAGCTGGTGCTGGAAAGCGGAAGGAATTTCTGGTTCGACGCCACCACCCGGGCGCTGTTTACGCAACCCGCGACAGGCTCGATTGGAAACACCGGCCGCAACTTCTTTTTGGCGCCGCCATATTTCCAAACCGACGCCTCGTTTTCCAAGAGATTCAGGATCACTGAGCGCGTCGGCTTCGACTTGCGAGCTGATGTGCAGAACCTGATTAATCATCCTTCGTTCGATCTTCCAACAGCCACCTTCACGTCGTCGACTTTCGGACGAATAAACGACAGCGTGCAGAATAACGCTCGAAGGATTCAGGTGTCGGGAAAACTAAGTTTCTGAATCGTTGGTTTTGAGTCGAGGCGCTCAACTGAGCGTCTCGACGGTTCCAGTAGCATCGCTCGGATTACTGGAGCTACTGGGAATTTGGATCGCGAATATCTGGCTGATCCAAAAGTGAGGATCGAGAACCAAAGAATTGAAATAAGTCTTGACGAGCAGACTTTTGACTATATACTTCTGCCCAGATTTTGCGGTGATCATTCACGAGGCTCCAACTGCAACGAGTCTCGAATTAGATTCTACAACTGGCTTTTTCTAAGGTGGCGATGATTCGCCACCAGTTTTTCAATCAGTCGCCAGGAATGCGACGCTCGGTGATCGGTAACCGAATGTCGGATTCCTGGGAAAGTTTCTATTCACAGGAGGATTTAGCCAAATGAAAAGACTTTCGTTCTTTTTGGCGCTGGCCGTTTGCGTGGGAGTTTTCCTTACGCTCAATGCCGCGCCAGCTTTTGCACAGGGCGAAACAGGCAGCGTCACCGGCGTCGTGACCGACCCACAAGGCGGCACGGTTGCAGGAGCCGACGTAACGCTGACTGACGTCGCCACGAAGAGTCCGCGTACTACCACTACCAACGACTCTGGACGATATCACTTCGCCAGCGTTACACCTGGGCTTTACGACATCACAATCAGCAAGTCTGGTTTTAAGGTTTATAAGGCCGCTGCTCAAAAGGTGTCGGTCGCGAGTCAGCTTACCCTGGATGTCGCACTAGAGGTCGGCGCGCTTACTGAGACAGTCGTAGTGACGTCACAAGCAGGCACGGAACTGCAGACGGCGAATGCGTCGATCGGGAATACCATCAGCTTAAAAGACCTTGAGTTGCTGCCAAATCTTGGCCGCGATGCTAGCACGCTGATGGCGTTGCAGCCGGGAGTCGGACCGTTGGGGCAGGTTGCCGGGGCTGTGGAGGATCAGAACACCTTTACCATTGATGGTGGTAACAACACCGACGACATGTCCGGCGACACTCGTGGCTATATTGTTAATTTCACCGGCGCTAGCGGCACGCAGACGAACGGCATGGCGTCAGGTGTCGTAGCGACTCCAATAGAAACTGTCGAGGAGTTTCGCGTAAACACCTTCGGCCAAACGGCTGACTTTAATAATTCCAGTGGCGCCCAGGTGCAAATGGTCACCAAGCGTGGAACTGGCAGTTGGCATGGTTCGGGCTACGGATATTACTTTGCGCCGAATATTTTGGGCGCTCAAACATGGGCTCTTAACCACACGCCGTTCACCAAGGGGTCGGCACCGGACAGGCGGGCGTGTAGTGCTGGCACAACCTTGCACGCAGGCGACACGAATTGTGTCATGCCGTCTACGCCCATTTTCCCCAGCCACCGCGATCGCTTCGGTTTCACCGTCGGTGGCCCCGTGGTTCCCTGGAAGATTCTTGGTGGTAAGACGTATTTATTCGCTGCCTACGAAGGCTTCCGTTTTCCCAATTCAGGAACATTCGAAAGAGCGTATCCGACTGAGGCTTTCAAAAAGGGAGTCATTCAGGTTCCCGACGCCGCCGGCGTATGGCAGCCGTATAACCTCAACCCATTTCCAGTCACGGTTACGGTTGGTAATCCTCTGGTTGCCAGCAGCCCGCTGCGTACCGTCACCTTGCCGGCAGCTACCGCGACCTGCCCAACGACCTACACCGGTGCAGGTTGTGACCCGCGTGGGTTGGGTATTAACTCGACCGTCAGCCAACTTTGGGGGTTCTTACCCACACCAAACGACCCCACCACTAACGCCGGTGACCAATTCAATACCCAGGGATACCTTGGCACCATTACCATCCCATTAACTTCTAACAATTATGTCGGGCGAATCGACCATGACTTCAACTCGAACCAACGTTTCTTCACCTCGTTTAGGGCCTTTAAGTTACTTAACAACACAACCAGCCAGGTTGATGTGGGCGGCATCCTTGGGGGAACAAAGGGACAATATAAGTCCACTGCGCCGCGTCCCCAGCTTAGCGAACTGCTGGTATTTGGCCTTACGAGCACGCTGAAGCCGACTCTGACAAACGATCTGCGCGTGAGCTATCTGTGGAATTGGTGGCAGTGGAGCACGGCGGGTGGAGCTCCGCAGTTTGCTGGGCTAGGTGGAGCGCTTGAGATCGCTCCAGCCGGGACCGCGAGCAATGCGGAAAACGCGGGCGCGTTAATTCCTTACAATGTAAACAACCAGAGCACGCGCCAGAGAGTCTGGGATGGCCAGGACAAGATGATTCGCGATGACATGGCCTGGGTCAAGGGTAATCATGTTGTCCAGTTCGGCGGACTCGTCCAAAGGAACTACGACTACCATACGCGGACCGACAATGGCTTGTCGATCAACAACGCCATCGTCTATCAGATTGCCGCGAATCAGATCAATTTCGGCACTGGCTGTGGCACAACCGGAACCTCGTCATGCTTACCCGGAACCGCCGCCCTGCCGAGCGCCCAACAAGCCCGGTATCGAAATCTCTCCAGCTCAGCACTCGGCCTGGTTGGCTTGACTCAGGTGATGTATACGCGCGGAGGATCGGACCTGCACCTGCTGCCGCTCGGAACCTTTGGCGTGGAGCAAAGCATTATCAAGACTTACAACTTATATGCGAGCGACACCTGGAAAATACGACCGACGGTAACTGTAAACTACGGCTTGGGTTGGACCTACGAGACGCCACCCGTCGAGAAATTTGGAAACCAGGTTGCTTTGGTTTTTGCCGACGGTACTCTGGTCCACAGCGCAGATTACCTGGCAAAACGGAAAGCCGCAGCCTTGGCCGGGCAGGTCTATAATCCGACAATCGGATTTGAAACCGCGGCGAACCTGAAAATCAGGTATCCGTACCAACCTTTCAAAAAGGGTTTCAGCCCCAGGATTTCCGTGGCCTGGAATCCAAACTACAAGTCAGGGCTGCTCGGCAAGCTTTTGGGAGAAGGCAAGACTGTCATCCGCGCAGGTTATGGACGCGTTTATGCCCGGCAGAATGGTGTCAATCAAGTGTTGGTTCCCTTACTTGGTCCAGGCATTCTGCAAGCCGTAAGCTGTGCTCTCGCAGTCGCGGGAAGCCAGACCTGCGGGGTTAACTCGAGTGGCGCTGCGGTGACCAGCGTGAATCCCGGCAATGTATTTCGTATCGGTAAGGATGGTTTGGTGGCCCCGCTACCGCAGGCCTCAGCGACCTTGCCGCAACCGTTCCTTCCGGGCATCGGAGGAAATATCAAAGCCGGAGACTCGACCATGCTCGATCCGGAGTTCCGGCCGGCCAAGACAGATAATATTGACTTCACGATACAACGTGAGCTTTCGCGGAAGATCTCCGTGGAGGTGGGGTACATCGGCCGAAGAATCCGCGATGAGTACCAGTTGATCAATTTGGATGCTGTCCCCCACATGATGACTCTGGGAGGCCAGCAGTTCGCGCAGGCTTATAAGAACGTCTACCTTACGACTGCGACTTTAGCGGCGCCGGCTTCTGGCACTGCCTACACTGTAACGCCGCAGGCGTTCTTCGAGACGGCGCTTGGTGGGGCCGCCTCAGCCTACTGCAACCAGTTGATTCCAGGCAGCACCACGGCTCGATTCACCAGTTGCACTCAGGCGGTAGCCACTCTTCAGCATTCGAATTTCGGCGCGACTGCTGTTTCGCAAATATGGAATGCACTGGCAGGCACTTCGTCGTGGATTCTCCCCAACGCACTGTTCAGCACGAATCAGGCATCGTCAGCCAATATGGTGACTAGTTTCGGGTACGGCAACTACAATGCTGCTTTCGCAACTTTGAGGATGCGTGACTGGCATAGCCTTACAGCCATTTCAAACTTCACCTGGTCGCGGGCTCTGGGAACCGCAGATGTGGCCCAGCGCAGCAGTTCCAGGACCTTGACGGATCCGTATAACGTCAGTGCCAGTTATGGTTCGCAGAGTTACGATTACAAGTACCTGTTCAATCTGGGCCTGACCTACCAGCCGAAATCGTTCTTTGGCCTTTACGATTTCCGCAGCAAGCACGGAATTCTGGGCCAGTTAATAAACGGTTGGACCGTTGCTCCTTTCTTCATCGCTCAAAGCGGGGCCCCGATTGGTGTAGCGTATACGGAAGGAAACTGTACTGCGTGCCAGGCGTTCGGGGCAGTTGGCGCTCCGGGCGTTGCTTCGGTAGCTTCAGATGCCGAAAGTGCCTCGTTCGCGGCAACATTCACCGGGGGCCACACACTCCATCGCAACGTCCCTGGCTCCAATAACATCGGCACCACGAACTCAGGCGGCCTAAACATGTTCGGAGATCCAGCGGCAACCTACGCCCAGTTTCGACCATGTGTTTTAGGGCTCGACAATAATTGTGGTGGCTGGGGAAATATCCGAGGGTTCAACCGTTGGAACATGGATGCCACCATCGCAAAGGACTTCAGGTGGAACGAGCGCCTACGGGTAACCTTTAGCCTACAGTTTACCAACGTCTTGAACCACTACCAGCCGTCCGACCCGAGTCTCAATCTAAACAGTCCACAGACGTTCGGCGTGGTAAGCAGTCAGGTCTACGCGCCACGTAACACTGAGTTTGGCCTGCGGATCGCCTTCTAGGGCAATCACTATCAACCACTAGAATGAGGAGCCGAAGAAATTCGGCTCCCTTTTTTTGTTGAGCAGTGAGTTAGCTCTCTAGAACACGTGCAGCAGCAACAGAATCAGAACAAGCACCAGAATCAAACCGAGACCGCCGCTCGGACGGTAACCCCAACGTCTGCTGTAGGGCCACGCTGGAATCTAGCCCGGATTATTCACGAAAAAGCCCAACCGACATTCCGCGAACTGCTGTAAAGTAGCTTTTGCAAAAGAAAACTCGCAGCAGAAAGGAAATGTGATTGGGCATGGAAAAGATAACACAGT
>Ga0137369_10008856_pt1 | contig 10016 bp, 8 predicted proteins | sample SagtaG_12_FD_104918 | JGI IMG/M metagenome (GOLD analysis project Ga0137369, IMG submission 104918) | Vadose zone soil microbial communities from Sagehorn Ranch, Mendocino, California, USA - Sage1_L_113_16 metaG | ecosystem: Environmental > Terrestrial > Soil > Vadose zone | place: USA... | reverse complement strand
GGTTCGTGGTGCAGCCGCGTGTATACCAGGCGCGACCACACTGTCACCCAGGGTTCTAGCATAACAATGACGCCGCCCGGCCGGATGCAGCGGGCTGCCTCGCGGAGAAAGCAACGCACATCGGGCACATGATGGAGGACATTAGTCATCACAATCGCACGCAACGTCCTATCTGCGAGCGGCAGCCGCTGTCCATCAAGCACCGCCTGAATACCTCGACAGGCGAAGAGATCCGATGTGATAACGTCAGGTAGTGCCTCGCTCAGGAAACCCGCGCCTGATCCCAGCTCTAACACCGGCCCGGCGATCGGGGGCAAAGAAGCACATATTGCCACGTACCACTCCTGGTAGATGCGCCGGAGGAACTGTTTCTCCTGAATAATCTGGCGGCGCAAGTAGGTCGTGCGTGGGTCATCAATATTCAGCCCACGTGTACGCGGATGGGCCAGCCATGTCTTTAGCAAGCTCTCACCTATCATACAAACTTGATCCGCCTAGCGGCAAAAGCCACCATTCGAAGCAGCAGTAATCCATGTCGCCACCGCTGAATATTCGTAGTTCCATAGGTTCGCTCGCGATAACGAATGGGTAGATCGACGATCTTGAGGTTGAGCTTGGCCGAGCCAAACAGCAGATCGAAATCGCCAAATGGATCGAAATCGCCAAAATAGGAACGATTGGCCGCGATCCCCTCATAGTCGGCCCGCCACATCACCTTGGTGCCACAGAGCGTATCTTTCACCGACTGCCCAAGCAACCACGAAAATGCCAGGCTGAAGAACTTATTGCCCACAAGATTCAAGAAGCGCATGGCCTGCTGCTCCATCGGGTAAATCAGGCGCACACCATTGACAAATTCCGCCTTACCGGTGCGCAACACCTCATAGAACCGCGGCAGATCCTCCGGTGGCACGGTTAGATCAGCATCCAAAATCATCACGATGTCGCCGCTTGCCTCAGCAAAACCCAGCCGCACGGCATCGCCTTTTCCAACATTGCTCTGGCGAAAAAGTTTGCATCGGCGCTCTGGGTGCGCAGCCATTGCTTGCTCAATCGCCTGATAGGTGTTGTCGCGTGAGTGGCCCTCGACAAAGACGAGTTCCGTGCCACGCCCCATATCCGGGATGCGTTCGAAAATCTGATCAATATTTCCAGCCTCGTTCCTCGCCGGAACAATCACCGACACAAGATGATCAGCGTCCCGCGCCTCCAGTTGTTCGGACGGCTGCGCCACAATAAAATGCGCGAGCGCACCTAGATTGAATGGCCAGGTCTTGACGATGAATTGATTAAAGAAGCGAGCAAGCAAGGGGATTGGGAGCGGACAGAGCACTTCCTCCCAATGCCGGATAACCTTGAAATTGGACAGACCCAATAGTCCGACAATGTCCTCGACCGTCAACCAATTCTGAGGTAGTTTCGGGTGGGATAGCCCGAGCCATTCAGCCACCATTAACGGATGTTCCCAGAGCCGACTGTAGGTGTTGATAATAATCTTAGTTCGTGGAGTCGTCAGGGGGGCGATTCGATCAAGCACAGCCTGAACGTCCCATACATCATTAATCAGATCAGAAAGAATAATCACGTCGAATTTCTCATCCAGATACAGCGCATGTGCATCGATATGAACAAAGCGCAGATTGGGGTACCGTTGAGCGGCGCGCTGAATCATTTCACCTGAGAAATCGATGCCAATGCCGATCGCTGGCTTGAGTGCGGCCAGCAGATCGCCATGCCCGCAACCAATCTCAAGCACACGCTGCCCGGGCGCGACCAGAAACTGGTAGATCTCAGCAAGACGATCGTGATACGTACTACCCCATCCTGCCACGGTATCCATGCGCAGCGCCACCCCATCCCAATGGGCCATGCGTGCCTGCTGATAGTTCGAATACGCTAGATCAATCTGCGTCGTTGGGGATGGATCAAACGTCTGGTAGACAGTATTGACGAGAGATGTGTCGAGTAATGTCATAGTAGTATGCCTCGCTTAACTATCAGTGCTACGTATCAGATTTCGAACAACATACAGCGGCCGGCGCTTGACCTCCTCAAAAATACGCCCAACGTACTCGCCGATCACGCCGATCGTGATCAGCTGCATGCCGGCCAGGAAGAAGATCGCCACGATCAGCGTCGCGAAGCCGGGCGGGTTCAGGCCGACAGTCAGCTTTTTGATCGCATAGAACACCGCCAGCACGATCGACAGCAGCGAGACGCCGAAGCCAAGCATCGTAATCACCCGCAGCGGCACATAGCTGAACGACACCAGGCCATCCAGCGCCAGGTAGACCAGCCGTGTCATGGTGAACTTAGGCTTGCCGGCCTGCCGCGCGTGGCGCTCGTAGGCCAGTCCTACTTGATCGAGCCCGACCCAGCTGCGAATGCCGCGCACGAAGCGGTTGCGCTCGGGCATCCCGACCAGCAGATCGACCACCCGCCGATCCATGATGCAGAAATCGCCGGCGTCCAGCGGGATCTCGATGTTTGCCACGCGCTGCAACAGGCGGTAGAAGGCGGCGTAGGCAGTGCGCTTGAGCCAGTGCTCTTTGCGCTGCGCGCGGATGGCATAGACCACATCGTGCCCCTCGCGCCACTTGGCGATGAACTGCGGCAACGCCTCGGGCGGATCCTGAAGATCGGAATCCATGACGATCACGCCGGCGCCGCGCGCGTGATCCAGCCCGGCGCTAATCGCCACCTGGTGGCCAAAGTTCCGCGCTAGCTCCACCACCAGCACATGCGGGTCGTCGGCCGCGAAATCACGCAACTGCTCCAGGCTGCCATCGCGGCTGCCGTCATCCACAAAAATGATCTCGTAGCTCAGGCCGATCTGCTCGAGCACACTGCTCAAACGCGCATGCAGTGCAAGCAAATTTTCTTGTTCTTTTAAGACCGGCATAACCACCGACAGCTCGGGGCGGGGCTGCTCTGCTTCCGGCGTGCGCCCGGCACCGCGCGGCTTACCGATTGGCGCAGGCTCAACTACATCATCCATCAGCCCGGCCAGGCGGCGGCAGAAACGCAACGCCGCCTCGGGGTCATCGGTCGGGATGGGGAACGCTGGCACGTCAGGCGCGCCGCGCTTACGGAGATCGAGCTGACGTCGCTCGGTATCGGTTACTATCTGCGGCATGGCCATTCTTCCTCACCTGATCCTCGGCACGCCATGGGCGCATTGTAGTACGCCGGCAGGCCGTGTGTCTATAGGCCAATACACCTATAGCGCTGGGCAGATACAGTGATCCTTTGGAGTACGGCAGCCATGCTGCCGCGGCGCGGCAGCATGGCTGCCGTACTCCAAAGAGCGTAGATCAATACCTTTGCTCGCAGCTATAGTAAATGTCGGCACATATTCGTTGCTGGTTCCGACCACCGACGACGGACGACGGACGACCAGCTTGTGGTCGGTGGTCGATGGCCTGCCCTGAGCGGTGTCGAAGGGTCGGTGGTCAATCGCCCGATCAAGCACAAAAATGTCGACAGCGCCGGCCGATTGCTTGGGAAAGTGCTGCTCCAGAAAGGCCCGAACTTCCGGCGCCGTCGGCTGCGGCAGATTCCATCCCAGCGCACGCCCAAGCGGCAAACGATCATATAATCGTGCGGCCGGCGATTGCATATAGGCTGGGATCGCGCGCTCATCGTGCGGCAGTACGATGTAGCGAATCGGCGTGGACGCGATATAGCTGCGAAAGTGATCCAGGTTCTGCAAGATATTGCTCTGAAAGGTCGTATCCAGATCAAACCACGTCACCGGCTGGCGCGCATACAGCGCCGCATTCCAAAAATCCGCAGTCAGCACAAAGCCGCGCGGCTGATCGCGCAGCGCCTCCCAAGCCGGCATATTAACGGCGGCTGCGCGCGCTTGCAGCACCTGATACTAAACGCCAACGCCATCGATAAGCACAAACAGAATCAGCAGAAAGCAGAGCGTTAGCCGGCTGAGCCGCGCGTGCATCCAGTCGAAACCATCGGCCACCAGCAGGCAGAATGCAGGCAGCGCGGGAATCAAGACGCGCGGGTTGTTGCTCGCGCCTGGCATCGCCGCGTAGACGACCACCACCACACAGCCCAGCGCCAGCCAGCTCGCCAGCAAGTGATACACGGCCGGCGCGGCGCCTTTGCGCCGCCACAGCGACCAGCCGGCCGCAGCGCCCAACAGGCCGAGCAGTGACACAGCCACGATCGGCTGGATCGTGAAAAGCTGATCGAACATCAGCGGCGCAAGCGTTAAGAAAACATCCAATTGTGGCCCACCAGCCACAGTTGTCGGCCGCGCATTGAGCACATAGATCAGATACAGCCACGGCAGCAGCACCAGCAGCGGCGCCGCCAGGCAGGTCGCCACATGGCGGATCGGCAGGCGCTCCTCCGGCAGGCGCGCGCTGGCGAGCGTGGTGAGTACGACCGCCCCGAAATACAGCACGATCATGTCGATCTTCCCGAGCACGGTCAGGGTGCCAAGCAGCACGGCCAGGCCGGTCCGCCGCGCAAGAACCGCCCACAGCGCGCTCATGATCAGCAGCGCCGAAAGTGGCTCGACGAAAGAGATCGGGCCGTTCTCGCGATAGATCGGGAACAGCGCCAGTAGCACCGCCGCCAGCAGACCAGCGCGCGGGTTGAAGTAGCGCGCGCCAAAGGCATAGGTCAGCAACACTGTCGCACCGGCGGCGATCGGCACCACCAGGCGCAGCGCCGTGTACGAGCCGGTCAGCCACCAGACACCGCCGAACAGCACCAGATACAATGGCCCCCACCATGGATGCAGCGGCGCGCTGTGGCCAGTCGCCGCGCCGCCGGGCGCCAGCGATGCCCGCGTTGGCGGGAAGCCTCTGACTCGGTCATCAACATCTTCGGTATCGATCAAAAAGCGCGGCTGCTCAACGAAATAAAGGCCCCAGTGTAGGTTGCGCGGCGCGTCCATATATTCGACGCCGGTAGCAATTTGCAACGCGGCGTACTGCACTGCAAGCGCGGCGAGCAGCCAGCAGCGCCACGACTTCCACCACGGCACACCGCCTTGTAATCGAATCTGAATCACACTCCAACCTTGCGCTGTTTCCACATAAATGGCCGCCTTATTGTATCAATCTTCGGCCAATTTTCATGTACTCTTTGATAGCAAAACAGTAGCGGCTGTCAGCGTTTTTCCTGCTCCGGCAGAGTGGTAGCTCTGCTGGTGCTGAAAGGTGCAAACAGCAAAAATCTGCGGAGTATGTAAACCCCATCAACAAAGAAAACGCCGAACATACCAAAACAGTTGCTCAATATCGGCAATTGTCACGCCCAGTTTAGAAGAATGGGAACATTCAGTGTGTGGAGAAAGGCAAGGGAAACTAAAAACGCCGCGCAAGCTGGTATGCCGATTCGGCGGCCAGGGCCAGCTTATCCAAGGTGTAGTGCTGATCCACACGCGCGCGCGCGCCTTGGCTGAGCCGCTTGCGCAGCGCCGGGTCGGCCAGCAAGGCCAAGGTCGCGCGCGCCAGAGCGGCCGGGTCGCTAGGTGCCACCAGCAGGCCACTGTGGCCATCTTCGATATATTCGGCTACCTGGCCGACCCGCCCGGCCACGATCGGCAGACCGGCGGCCATCAGCTCGAGCAGCTTGGCCAACGAGCGCGCCCGGTTGATCAGCGTGTCGTCCATCGGCACGAGCGCAAGATCAGCCTCAGCCAGCAGCCCAGGAATCTGGGCCGGCTCGGCCCAGCCGCGATAGTCGATCGCGTCGGCGACACCTGCGCGCTCGGCCAGGCGCAGCAGCTCGCCCTCTTCGCCACGCTCGCCGCGCCCCACCACGAGCAGCCGCGCCGACGGGCAGCCGGCCACGATCGGCACCAGCGCGGCCACGAGATCGCGGAGATCGAATTCCCAGAAGCGTGTGTACAGCAGCATCGTTGGGTATTGGGTATTGGGGATCGGGGGTTGGGAATGTAGTGCCCTTAATCGCCAGTCCCCAATCCCCAGACCCCCAACTCCGTTCGGTATGTAGAACACGCGCTCTGGCGGCACGCCAAAGCCCCAGACCTGCGCTTGCAAAGTTCGACTCGCGACAGTGACGGCGGCGGCGCGGCGCGGCAGATCACGCTCCTGCCAGGCGAATAGCGTCTTCGCCGGCCGCGGGTAGGGCAGCAGATCGTTCCAGCCACCCCAACCCTCCCAATCATCGGTGTCCACCACCAGCGGCAGCGTGGGCCGAATCACCCGCAGCAGCAACGCAGCCAGCCCGCTGTAGCCTTTGGGCTTGAACAAATGCAACACGTCGGGCCGTTCGGCTAGCGCCGCGCGCAGCAACGATTGAACCTGCGGCACCACACCGGCCGGGCCAGGCAAGGTTGGCAGCCACGTATGTGTCACCGACACGCCATCGTAGACATCGCGGCGACCAGCGTCCTGCGGGTTCTGCACCGGGGGGGCGATGATGCTGACGCAGTGACCGCGCCGTGACAGCGCCTGGGCCAGCGGCAGCATGCGCGCCGACAGCGTGCCCTTCGGGCGGATGCCGAACGGGGCCAGCATGGTGATCCGTAATGCGCTCATGGCGCTATGTTAACCGCTCTCGCGCTGCGCCGCAACTCCAGGATGTACAGTAACTGTTCAGCGTTGGAGTAAACGGGACGCGGACGAACGCAGAAAGATACGCTATAGCCGCGTTCGTCCGTGTTTGTCCGCGTCCGAATATGCCGACAATGCTGAGTGGCGCGCTGGGAAATCGAAAAACAGTGCATATGGCGCGACCGTCACCAGCGCGAAGATCGCGAATGGGATATCAGGAACTCCCGGCTGCGATCCGCCCGTCCAGATAATGACCATATGGAACCCGATGCCAACCGGCAGCGCGAGCCAGCGCAGGCGCGGCACCCACAGCGCCACGGCCAGGAACAGCTCAGTCAGAATCGAGATAACTGCTAGGAACGGCAGTATCTGCATGGACGACCAGCGGCCGGGCTGCGCCGCCAGCTCATTGAACGGCCAGAAGCTGGCGAGCATCGCTCCTGAGAGATATTGCGGGTTGACTTTCAGCAGCGCCGCGTAGAAATAAACGATCGAGATCTGGATCTTCAGCAGCAGGATCGGCCATTCCAGAATGAGATCACGGCCGCCCAACCAGCGCGCGTCAAGCGAGAAGCGCGCCCCGCTCTTGGCGATCGTCAGCAGCAGCACCACGAGCGTCGCGAGATACAGATGGTTACTATACAGCTGCTGATCGAGAAAGAGCGTGTAGGCCATCGACAATGTCAGGATCGCCCCGCACAGGCGCGTGCCCAGCCCAAGTGCGAACGCCAGCGCCGCGCACAGCCACAAGCCGATGAATAGCGGCAACATTGCGACTGGCAGGCTCGGATACCAGGCGACATACGGCATGTCCACCACCTGCGGCGAAAGCACGCGCCCGATATTGACCCAGGCCTCAAGCGCGAAGCCGATCGCGGCCAGCCCGACCAGCATCCGTACGATCGCGACCGGGCGCGAGTCGGTTTGCCGGGTGACGATCTGAAACAGTGAAGTTATGCGTTGCACTGATATGTCCCCGCTTGCGAGCCATCATCCATCTGATAGTGGACGGCGGCGGCGTCTGGGAAGAGCCTACAGAGATGTGGCGGCAAAAAGCGTACGAGCGGCACATCTCCGCGCAGGCTGGTCACATAGGGTGTGATATCGAGCGGCTTGGCGGCCCCGTCGCGCATGATCAGCTCGAAGCCGGGCGCGGCCGAGACCACCGAGTACATCTGCCAGCCAAAGCGCGCCGGCCGGGGCGACCACGCAAGCTGGGCCAGCGGTATCAGAATCTGTGCCGCCAGGAACACGACGAAGAAACAAGCCGCGATGACGATCGAGGGCGCTGTGCGACGATGGTTCACCATATGGCTCCTTCACGATCATGCTGTGTGCCGTTTTTCCGCGCAGAGCGCGGAAAAACGGCACACAATTGAAAAGAAAATACCGCTCTGCCGAAGGCTAAAATACGCCGACCGCGTAAGTCCTATCATTACGGGTGCCGCAGCACTACCAGCTGCTGATCGTGGCCAACCTCCTGCCAACCATCGCGCCGCAGCGCCTGGGCGAGCGCCTGCTGGTACGGCGTCAGCGCACACCGCACATGATAGGTCGAGAACAGATCTCGATAATCGCCCTGCTGCTCAGCGATGACGGCCTGGAACAGCAGATCAGCCGGGTAGGGATCCTGCCGGTTATCGACGAACACCGGCCGTTCCGGCATCAGCCAGATCAGCGGGCCACCGGTGTCGTACGTGTTATACAACGCCCCATCACACATCCGCACCGCGTTGACGACATCGGCCGAAAGTGGCTGGCGCGCTGTTTCGGCCCACAAACGGCCTACCAACAGCGCACCGCCACACGCTAGCACCAGGATGATCAGCGCATGGCCGGTGCCCTGGCGGATACTGCGCAGCGCTCGCGGCGCCCGATCACGAAATGGCCGTGTCAGTAGCGGCACGGCGATGATCGTAAAGAACGCGGTGTGCCGAATCGAGCGCAGGCCGAGCAACCCAAAGACCAACGCCAGCGCCAGCAATGTCCAATCGCGCTGGCCGGCCCAGGTCTTGCGCGACCAAACAGCAACCAACACGACAAGCCCCATTAGAACAAAAAACGGATAGCTCGCCGGCCAGCTCAGATTGGGCGGCTGCCATTCCGACAGATATGAACGGGTTTGATCGCCAAATGATGCTAGAATGTAGCCCCACAGGCCAACGCCGAGCGGATTCACCAGCGTCGCCAGGCCGCTCGCCACCAGCACGACCAGCCAGTGCGCGCTGTCCGAACACGCTAGAGCGCGCGCGATCGAATGCACCGCACGCTCGCCTGGTGATCGAGGTAGCTCCCACCCGATCGCGTACCAGAGGGCGCCATCGCGTATGAGCGCCACCAGGCAGACAATCCCAAGCACCATGCCGCCGAATGCCACACCGGCGTGAAGGTTCGCCCAGAGCAGGAACATCAGTGGGTAAAGCCAGTGGAAGCGCCGCGCCGGCCGCAGTATCAGCACAAGCACCAGTAGCGACAGAGAGAAGAGATGTGGCCGCACACTCCAGATCAGCTCCTGGCTGGCAAGCCCAATTAGCAGCGCGCCTGCGCGCGCCCAGCCGGGGCCTTCGCCCAACCATATCATGCCATACCACGCCGCTGTCGTCAGCCCGGCGCAGGCCAGGAACAACAATGGCAGGCCGCCCAGCGCATACCAGGCATAGAACAGCACCTCGGCTAACCACTCATGATTCGGCCAGTAGCCGCCGCGCACGGTCGAGCTAAATACATCGGTTGTGGGAATGTGGCCAGTGTGAAGGATTAGCTCGCCGGTGCGCAGCAGCCACCAGGTATCGCTCTGAGCACCCATATTTGCTGCTGTCACGAACACTATGAGAAGCACTACGATCAGCAAAAAACGATCGAATGTCAGCCAGCTGAGCATTGAGCGACGAGGTGCTGCTTGCGCGGCCGGTTTGACGGCAGAATGTGGCGACGCCATGCGATTGTTCCTAGTGCGCTTTGCGCGCAGGGACTGGAGATACGATGCCCAATCGCCAGTCTCCAATCCCAAAGACCTAGCTTGAGAAAGCACTCGATCGACAAATTCAGGTGGCGCTCAACTCCCACCCCTAATCCCCAACTCCCAACCCCCAGCATTGTACCAACTCTTCACCTAGCGGCTATAGTCTGGAGGTCCTGTACAAGTCTAGCACACCTGGCATGCCGCGCACCGGTGGCATTCTCCGGCATCTGCGTGCCGATGGTACTAGACTCACTCCCCCCTGAAGTCCCGCCAGCACTGTTGACGGGCGATTGACCATCGTGTACAATAAACCAAGCTTTCTGGGCCGCAGATTCAGCCTTGCCTTTCATAGATTGACCCCTAAGGAGCCGGGCAATGCCAGACGAACGTGGCGCCGTGAATGACCTTGAGCCGCGCTTCTACCCGAACTTGATTGGGCGACTCTACCTGATTAGCCTGGAAGATGTGATGGGCCGCAACGGCGTCAACGCCCTGCTCAATCT
>Ga0137369_10008854_pt1 | contig 10019 bp, 9 predicted proteins | sample SagtaG_12_FD_104918 | JGI IMG/M metagenome (GOLD analysis project Ga0137369, IMG submission 104918) | Vadose zone soil microbial communities from Sagehorn Ranch, Mendocino, California, USA - Sage1_L_113_16 metaG | ecosystem: Environmental > Terrestrial > Soil > Vadose zone | place: USA... | reverse complement strand
GCTCATGGTGAGCCTGTCGAACCATGTGCGGGTTGCGTTCGACTTTTTCGGCTGGCGTTTCTCACGCGCTTGGCGCTCGGCCCATATTCGTCACCAACCAGGAGGGGTTCGCCTCGTGCTGCCAACGGTTCTTACTCATGTCTGTCGCCTTGCCGTTTGCGCGCTCGTGCTGTTCAGCACGGCTGCCGTCGCTTCGGCTGCTCCGGCCGCGTCCGGTTCCGACGTCGCCGAGTTGGCGCAGGACTATGTCGGCAGTCGTTACGTGTGGGGTGGCACCTCGCCTGCGGGCTTCGATTGCACCGGCTTCGTCCAGTTCGTCTACAGCCAGTTCGGCATCAACTTGCCGCACAACGAAGCTGGCCAGCTGGCCAGTGGGCCGCAGGTCAGCGCCGATGAGCTGCAGCCCGGCGATGTGCTCGTCTTTACCAATACCTACCGGCGTGGGCTGAGCCACGTCGGTATCTATCTGGGCGAAGGCCAGTTCGTGCACGCCGTCGACGAGCGCCACGGCGTAACCGTCAGCACTCTGTGGGACGGCTACTGGTCGCCGCGGTTCGTCGGCGGCAGCCGCGCCCTCGCGTCTACCTGACGGTCACGTTGTCAGCCCCGACCAGCGTACGCACCTGCGACTCCAGGTCTGGGCTGTGGCGCACCAGGATCTCCGCCCCGTCGAGCTCGACGCACTCGCCGGCCTTGTCGCGCAGCACCAGCACAATCTGGTCTGCCCCTGGCTCGCAGCGCTCTACCAACCCATGGAGCTGCTCGAGCACCCGCAGACAGGCGTTGTCATCCTCGCCCCGAGGGACATCAACCCGCAGGATCCGCTTCGCATGGCCGTTCCCATGCCCGTTGCCGTTGGAACTCCCGTTGCCATTGCCGTTTGCCGGCGGTCGCGGTCGCGCCGGCGCCTCGGCAGCTGGCGCCTCGGCAGCTGGCGGCACGGTCGCGACAGCAGGCATCGGCGGCGGAGCGCCATTCTTCGGCGGAACCCATTCTTCCGCTCGGTCAAGGACGATCTGCGGCCGCTCCGACCGCGTGTCCACTTTGCCTTCCAGCACCAGGATGGCATCGTCACGCCACAAGTCGAGCGTCCGCTCATAAACACGCGGGAAAACCACTACTTCGACCGTGCCATGGAGGTCCTCAACCGTGAGGACCGCCATCTGCGCCTTGTTGCGGGTCACGATCCGTCGCACAGACGTCACCAGGCCGCCAAGCACCACGCGCTCGCCGCTTGCTTCGGCGGTGATCTGCGACGTGTCGTGCGTGACACGCCCGGCGAGCCACGCGGCAGCCTCCATGAACGGATGGTCGCCGAACTGGAAGCCCAGGACTTCTTTCTCCCACAGCGCACGCTCGCGCGCCGACACGGCCAGGTCCACGGTCTCAACCGCTGGTACGAGGGCAGGCGCCATCATCGCCTCGGCACCGCCGAACATGTCGAACAGGCTGCCCTGGCCCGTGCTGGCGGCGCGCTGGTCGATCTGCGCCGAGGCGATGGCCGCATCCAGTCGCTTGGCGTCGAGCAGCGTCTCGCGCCGGCCCAGTGAGTCGAACGCGCCGCACTTGATCAGCGACTCCAGCACCCGCTTGTTGACGGTGTGCAGGTCCTGGCGCCGACAGAACTCTTCGAGGCTGGTGTACTCGCCGTTCGCCGATCGCTCTTGGACGAGCAACTCAACAGCGCCAGCGCCGACGTTCTTGACCGCACCCAACCCGTAGCGGATGCCAGCGCCCTCGACGCTGAACTCCAGCGCCGAGCGATTGATGTCCGGCGGCAGCAGGCCCACGCCAAGCCGGCGGCACTCGCCGACCACGCCCACGACCTTTTCCGTATCCGCGGCGATCGTCGTCAACACGGCCGCGAACCACTCCACGGGGTAGTTGGCCTTCAGGTACGCGGTCTGAAACGCGACCAGCGCATAGCAGTAGGCGTGCGCCTTATTAAAGGCATAGCCTGCGAACGGCTGGAGCAACTCCCACACCCGCGCGGCGGTCGACTGCGCGTAACCCTGGGCAACGCACGCCTCGATGAACCGGGGACCCTCCTCGGCCATCACTGCCTTTTCTTTCTTGCCCATCGCGCGCCGCAGGACGTCGGCCTGACCAAGGCTGTAGCCCGCCAGCTTGCGCACCACCTGGAGCACCTGGTCCTGATAGACGATGATCCCGTAGCTCTCCTCGAGCACGTCCTGCAGCGCAGGGTCGGGCGGCGCGGGCGCCTCGCGCCCGTCGCGTCGCGCGATGTAGCTCGGAATATGCGCCATCGGGCCGGGTCGATACAGCGCCACGAGCGCCGCCAGGTGGTCCAGGGTCGTCGGGCGCAGGTCCTGGACGCAGCGGGTCATACCCCCGCCTTCTAGCTGGAACACGGTCCGCGTCTCGCCACGCGAGAGCATTTCGTACGTCTTCGGATCCTCGAGCGGCAGCGACCCGAGGTCGAGCTCAATGCCGCGCGTCGCGCGGATGTTGTCCAGCGCCTTCGACAGCATGGTCAGGTTGGCCAGCCCGAGGAAGTCCATCTTGAGCAGGCCAATCTTGTCGAGGACCTTCATGTCGTACTGCGTCATGGCGCTGTCGCCGCGCGTCGCCTTCTGCAGCGGGACATAATTCGTGAGCGGCTGGTCGGCCACGACCACGCCCGCGGCATGGGTACCAGCGTGACGGGCCACGCCCTCCACGCTGCGCGCGGTGTCGACGAGCCGTTTGATGTGCGGTTGCCCGTCGTACAGTGCCTTCAGGTCTGGGCTCTGCTCGATCGCCTGGTCGATCTTGAGGCCGATCGGAATCGGCGGCACCAGCTTGGCCACCCGATCGACCTCGGTCAGCGGATAGTCCAGCGCGCGCCCGACGTCGCGAATCGCTGCTCGGGCCAGCAGTCTTCCGAAGGTGATGATCTGCGCAACTCGATCGTTGCCGTACCGATCGATGACGTACTGAATGACCTCGTCGCGCCGATCGTCGGCAAAGTCCATGTCGATATCAGGCATCTGGATGCGCTCGGGGTTCAGGAAGCGCTCGAATGTGAGCCCGTACCGCACGGGGTCGAGATCCGAGATGCCCAGGCAGTACAGGATGATGCTGCCGGCCGCTGAGCCGCGCGGCCCGCACGGAATCGCCCGCTGGCGCGCCCAGTCGACGAAGTCCCACACGAACAGGATGTATTCGGCAAACCCCGTCGTTTGGACAACCTCGAGCTCATAGCTCAGCCGCGCTCGGTGCGCCTCGGTCAAGTGGCCGCCGTAGCGTGTAACCAGCCGCTCCTCACAGATCCGTGCGAGGAACGCCTGGGGGCGTTCGCCAGCGGGAATCAGGTGGTCCAGCGCCGGAAAGCTGAGCCGACCGAACTGCAGTTGCAGGTCGCACCGTTCGGCGATGTCCTGGGTATTGTGCAGCGCGTCCGGGACATGACCGAAGAGCTGTCATATCTCCTCAGGCGTCTTGAGGTAGAACGCCTCCGGCTGCATACGCATGCGCTTGGCGTCCTCATAGACGCTATTGGTCTGAATGCACAGCAGAATGTCCTGGGCACTGGCCTGGGTCGCCAGCGCGTAGTGGCTGTCGTTGGTCGCGACGACCGGTATCCCGCTTGCTCTGTGGATCTCCAGTAGGCCCGTGTTGACCGTTTGATCGTCGGCGTTGCCGTGATCTTGCAGCTCGAGGAAGTAGTCGTCGCCGAAGACCTCGCGGTACCACCCCGCGGCCTCTCTCGCCCGGTTTAGATCACCTTCGAGAATGGCGCGTGAAGGCTCGCCGCTATAGCACGCGCTGAGCGCGATCAGTCCTTTGGCGTGTTCCGCCAGGAGAGCGCGGTCGATACGCGGCTTGTAGTAGTAGCCCTCGAGATTGGCGCGCGACACGAGCTTGACCAGGTTCTGGTAGCCCTCGAGGTTCTTGACCAGCAGGACCAGGTGGAAATAGTTGCGGTCCTGGTTGCCAACCTTGTCGCTCATGCCGCGCGGACTGACGTACGCCTCGACGCCCAGAATGGGCTTGATGCCCTGGCTCTTGGCGTGCGTATAGAAGTCGATCGCGCCGTACAGGTTGCCGTGGTCGGTCAGAGCGACTGCCCGCATACCGCCGCGCTTTACCGTATCGACGATGTTCTTGACTGGCGAAAGCCCGTCGAGCAGCGAGTACTCGCTGTGGACATGCAGGTGAACGAAGTCTTTGCTGGCTTGCGGCTGCGCTAGCGGAGCGCTCGGTTCTGGCTCCTCCAGGCTTGCAAGATCTTCCTCGTCTTCATCCCACCAGGCTCGAACATCCGTCTCAGTGCTCACTGCCAGCAATGGTAAAAGGACCGTCCGGCTCAGCAGGGGCATTTGTAAGGCCGGCAATCAGATCGGGAAATTCCCGCCAGTCGCGCACCACCAGGTTGGCCTCAGTGTTCACGTCGTCATCCGTGGGCACGTACAGCGCCGAATACATCCCCGCCTGCCGCGCCCCGTCGATATCCAGCTCCTCCAGATCCCCCACATGCAGCGCCGCGCTCGGCTGGATGCCGCCGAGAGCCTCCAAGGTGTGCTGAAAGATGGACGGATGCGGCTTGCCCACCCCGAACTCGTTCGAAAACACGGTCACGTCGAAGTACTCCAGCAGACCGTGCCGCCGAAGCACCTCACGTAAAACCCGTCCGCCAGTCATCCCTGTATTGCAAATGACGCCCAGCGCATATCCGTTGCGCTTTACCGCCTCGACAGCGCCGTGCACGTGCGGCATCGGGTCGGGCAACTGGTCCAGCGTGATGTCCTCATACGCATGCCGCACGACCTCGAAGTCGATCAGCCCATCGGGCACGCCAAGCTCCTGGGCTAGCGCCGCCCAGCGGCCCGGCGGCCCGACGTCGATGTAACTCTCGCGCGCATCGTCGCTCACCCGCTGCAGCGCGCGACGCAGCCCCGAGCGCACCTCCTCAGGGGTGCACGCATGCCCCGCCCCGACGATCGCCTGATGCAATGCCGCCAGCCGCTCCGTACTGCGCGCTGGCACCGGCGTACCGTCGACCAGCGTGCTCCAGAAGTCAAAAGTAACTGCCTTCAGCACTACGCTTCGCCCAGTTTCATGTCAGCCACACCACGCACCGCACAGGCGACTCTCCCTCGGCCACTCGACGCCTGCCCGGCGCGCATCTGCTTCTCATTTCCGAAAGAGGGGCGTGCCCGGCGCGCATCTGCTTCTGATTTTCGAAAGAGGCGCCTGCCCGGCGCGCATCTGCTTCTCTCCTTTGATAGAGGAAAGTAGCTCCCGCGCGCGGCGCGCGTGCAGTGACGGCGGCGTACACCTGAAGCAAACTTAGCGGCGCCGGAACGTCACGTTCTTGAGCAGCAGGTCAAGCTCCTCGACAATCCAGCCGGCGTCCTCCCAGGCGCGCTGCTGTACCTGGTCTTGCCAGTTGGCGTCGATGCGGCCGCGTTTCACCCGGCCGCCCAGCCACCACTGCTCATACGTCCGCGCGGAAGGCGGCAGCGGATCGCCCAGCAGTTCCTCGAGTCGCGCGAACCCAAGCGTGATCTGCTTCTGGCCGCGCGGCAACCCGGCCAGAAAGTCCCGTAGCGGTTCATATTTGGGCACTTGCTGAGATGGTAAGGCGCGCGACTCAGAGCGGCAGGCAATGCGGCGCACAACCGCCCGCGCCGCTGCACCCCCGACCGCGGCACCACGAGCCGATTGGGCACTTTGCACAATACCGCCCCAGACTTCTTCGGGCACTGCACCCGGGGCCGATCGCCCCCGCGGTTAAGGACAATCCCAAGCCGCGGGACGTTCGACCCCGAAGGAGCGCCATACACGTCGTCGTCCGCCGTCCCGTGACCAGACGACGCTAAGTTCGCCCAGCTGAGAGGAGTGACCGAATGGTCATCGCGACCGGGCCGAAGATCGCCCAACCGCGCACGTCGCCCAAAGAAGTCTTGCAGCAAGCCAAGGATCTCCAGGTCAAAATGGTCGATTTCAAGTTCATCGACCTGCCTGGCTTGTGGCAGCACTTCAGCATCCCGGTCGAGGAGTTCTCCGAAAGCCTGTTCACCGAAGGCATCGGCTTCGACGGGTCCTCGATCCGAGGCTTCCAGAAGATCAACGAGTCTGACATGCTCCTGCTGCCGGATGCCGATACGGCCTTCCTGGACCCCGCGTGCACCATCCCGACGTTGAGCGTCATCTGCGATGTCATCCAGCCCGACTCGATGGAGCGCTACTCGCGCGACCCGCGGTTCATCGCGAAAAAAGCTGAAGCCTTCCTGACCGAGAGTGGCATTGCCACGACGGCCTACTTCGGGCCGGAGGTCGAGTTCTACATCTTCAACTCGATTCGCTTCGGCCAGGACGCCCGCTCGGGCTTCTACGAGATCGACTCGGATGAAGGCATCTGGAATAGCTCGCGCAACGGCACGGCCAATCTTGGCTATCGCCCGCGCTACAAAGAGGGCTACTTCCCGGTCCCGCCGATGGACAAGCTGCAGGACCTGCGCAGCGAAATCGTCCTCGAGCTGCAGAAGGCGGGCATCAAGATCGAGGTCCACCACCACGAGGTCGGTACCGCCGGCCAGACCGAGATCGACATGCGCTTCGGGACGCTGGTCCGGATGGCCGATTCGGTCCTCAAGTACAAGTACATCGTCAAGAACGTCTGCTATCGCAACGGCTACACGGCGACGTTCATGCCCAAGCCGCTGTTTGGCGATAACGGCTCGGGCATGCACACGCACCAGAGCCTGTGGAACGACGACGAGCCGCTCTTCTACGACAAGGATGGCTACGCGCTGCTGTCTGAGATGTGTCGACACTACATCGGCGGTCTGCTGAAGCACGCACCAGCCATCCTCGCGTTCGCTGCGCCGACCACGAACAGCTATCGACGGCTGGTGCCGGGCTACGAGGCGCCGATCAACCTCGTCTACTCCCAGCGCAACAGATCCGCCTGCGTGCGCATCCCGACGTACTCCAACTCGCCCAAGGCTCGGCGTCTGGAGTTCCGTGCGCCAGACCCGTCGTGCAACCCATACCTGGCGTTCTCAGCCATGCTCATGGCCGGCCTGGACGGCGTGATCAACAAGATCGAGCCGCCCGATCCGATCGACGAGGACCTGTACGAGTTGGTCGCGCACAACGGCACCGACGGCGGCCCGAAGATCCAGAGCACCCCCGGCAGCCTGCAAGAAGTGTTGGCCGCGCTGCAGGCCGATCACGAGTTCCTGCTCAAGGGCGGCGTCTTCACCCAGGACGTCATCGACGAATGGATCGCCTACAAGCAAGAGCGCGAGGTCGAAGCCATCGCCCTACGGCCCCACCCGTACGAATTTCACCTCTATTACGACATTTAGTCGTACTAGTTGATCGCTACTACGATGTCGCCAGCTTCACGTTCGCCAGGATCAATTCCAAGTTCAAATTTCCACTCCGATTGGCAGTTCGGGCTAACTCCTGTCACTAATGCTGGCAGAAATGCATGATAACCCCGGCTCTGGGAGTGCGAGTTCGTTCACTACGACATCTGGATGAGTGAGGGGCCCGGCGAGGCCCCATTCTCAAATTCAATCGCAGTTCGTGGATGAGCTGAAAACCCGCGCTCTAGACGCACTTTGGCAGCAATGTTGGCAGAAAAAGTAGTCAATTTCTCGCCACCCTATTAAGCAGCAGATCCGCCGCATGACATACATGTGCGGCGCTCCGCAAGCGGACAGGCGCTCCTTCCTGGCAGGCGGCCCGTGGGTCCTTCTCGATCCACGGGTCGCTCTGCGTCACGGCTGTGTTCGCCAACTGGCCGATGCGATGGCTCCGGACACACCCGGCAGATCGACTGATCGTACGCTGACAACCGTTGCTGGCTCAGGTCGCTTCACGTGCGCACGCCGACGCAATTAGCTGGCATGTGATCGCCGGGAACGGACACCACGGCACGCCCGCAGCAGCGGCGCGCGTGTTGGTCGCTCAACCAAGTAAGAGGAAGTCGGCGCCTAATCGCTGGTAGGTTCGGGCGGCCCGGCGATCGCAGCTTACGAGCGTCTCGCCAGCGCGACGAGCAGTCGCGGCGACCAGCGCATCGTACGCGGCGCCGCCACTGATGCCGAGCTCGACGAGGCGGGGAATGAGGGCGCGGTACTGCTCAGTGTCCAGCGTGATGTACGCGTCCGGGAAACGATCGGCAAGAAAGTCCCGCACCAGCGGCGCAGTAGCGCGGAATGGTGGTGGCAGTCTGGTCAGCACCGAGAATGCCTCGAGCGCGCAATGCGCGACCAGGCGAGCGCCACCGTCGATGACGTTATCTGCGGAGTCATGCAGGGCGTGCCACGAGGCGAAAGCCGCGACCACAACACTGGTATCGACCACCGTCACCGTCGGATGCGCTCGAGCGTATCTCTGACCATTTCGGCCGTCAGCGTGGGTAAGGTCGCGGTTGGCACCGCAACCAGGCCGTGGCGGCGGCGCTCGAGGCGCATTTCAACGGGCGCTATCTCGATTTCCAGGCGGCCGTCCCGCACCTCGAGCTCGAGCACCTGCCCGGCCTGCACGCCCAGTTCGTCACGCAGCGGTTTAGGAACCACGATGCGGCCCGCGGCATCGATGGTAGTTCGCATGGCACGACTCTACCACGATCACTGCCACAACCCGCGGTGAAATCCTAAAGACCGAGTGGCCACCGACACCTCGGTCTCAGCACCGTCGCCGGCTTGAGTGCCCACAATGTCACCCACAATGCCGGCTCCCACCGCTCCCCAGACTCGCCCGCCTCACGAGAGTCGTGGCCACAGGTTGTGGTTTGCAGAGTCAGCACCCACTACATCTTGTAGCTCGCCAGCCTCACGAATAGGTACGAGTTTTCATCTCTACTACGACCTCTGCGTGGTGGTGCCTCAGGACGCACTTGGAGGCGGCAGCACATCGTGGTCCACGTGCCGCTGCCCTTTGCGAGCGCTGATGAGGTTGAGCGCGACTCGCGCTCCATCGCCGGCGGTAATGATCACATGGACACTGACGCCCGCGGCAGCGCCAGCCGCCCACACGTCCTGAGCACTGGTCCGGCCGTCGGGGTCCACGATAATTGCGTCCTTCATCCGTGGCTCAGTGCCTGGTCGAGTGGCCAAGCCTGCCTGCTGAGCTAGCACAGCGCTGGCGCCAGTTGTCAGAAGAACTTGCTCGGCCTCCTGCGTCCGGCCATCGGATGTAGTCAGCCGAATCGATTCGCCCGCGGGTTCGAGGCCCGTGACCTCCGCAGTCAGCCACTCTGCGCCAGCGCCGACGGCGTGCACCTGACCGCGTTCTACGAGCTCCGGCCCGGTGATGCCTTCCGGGAAGCCAAGCATGTTGTTGACAAGCGCCCGCCGGGTCATGCCCTTATCAGAGTCGATCACTACTGTGCGCAGTCCCGCGCGCGCGGCAAAGATAGCGGCGCTCGCCCCGGCTGGGCCGCCACCGACGATAACGAGGTCGTACATATTGGCCATCGGTGATCATTGTGCGCCTCCTCGACTCAATGAGACGCCCAATGGCGTGGTCGGCGCCCGCAACCAGAGCCCAGCTAAGGATCGACTTCCACGCAGCTGGTCCCGAAGGTTGTGCGAAGGCAAGAACGGCAGCCGCCGCTGAGTCGCGGGCCATCATCGAAGTCTCTGTCGCCGAGACGTCGGCGGCGAAGATGTCGCGGAAACCGTCGGGGTTGATTTATTGATGGGCGTCGCTCGGACCGAACGGAGCGCTCACCTTAACCAACGAGCGCGAAGGTGTTCTCGCCCTGCTCAGGCAGGTGCTGATCGATACGATCGAGCCGAAACGCGCCCAATTGGCGGTGCTCCAGGCCGCGAGGAGCAGGGGCAGTTGACGATGAACAGCGTGCGCGCCTCGCATCCGTGATGTGCGCGCTGACGAGCCACACGGATCTCGAACTACGGGTGCAATGCGCGATCGCGCTCTGCGAACTGGTCGATTTCGACGGCGTGGTCGGGACGCTGGGCGCCCTGGCCGACGCACACCGGTTTAGACTGAATCGCGAAAGGGAAAACACTATGAGCACCGAGGAACCGCGC
>Ga0137369_10008845_pt1 | contig 10026 bp, 9 predicted proteins | sample SagtaG_12_FD_104918 | JGI IMG/M metagenome (GOLD analysis project Ga0137369, IMG submission 104918) | Vadose zone soil microbial communities from Sagehorn Ranch, Mendocino, California, USA - Sage1_L_113_16 metaG | ecosystem: Environmental > Terrestrial > Soil > Vadose zone | place: USA... | reverse complement strand
GACTGCGCAGACCTCGTACCCGGCATTGCGAAACGCCATGGCGGTCGGCCAGCCGAGATAACCGTCCCCTCCCAGAATCATGACCCGCATGACCGTCACCGCTCGCCGCGGGCCTCGGTATCGATCAGGCCGTTGTTATGGAGAAACGCCGTCAGCTCTTCCTGCGACAGCGGCCGCACATTGGCCGAGTTGTAGGGCTGCTGCACCGACGTTTGCACCACGCCGTCATAAGGCGGCGTGACGTCGCCTCGCACCGCCAACGCCGGACGCACGACGAAGTAGCGGTCGAGCTCGAGCGAGCGGCGGGTCTCCTCTTCGTTCATGAGCTCTTCGTACAGCTTTTCGCCCGGCTTGGGCCCGATCACGCGAATCTCGATGTCCTGTGGGCGGTGACCGCATCGCGGGGCATACTCGCGCACCAGGACCGCTGCCAAGTCGGCGATCCTGATGGCCTCCATCTTGGTGATCAGCACGTCACCCGGCTGTCCGAGCACGACCGATTCGATCACCAGCCGCACCGCGTCGTCGAGCGACATGATGAAGCGGGTCATTTGCGGGTCGGTGAGCGTCACCGGGCCGCCCTTGCGGATCTGATCGCGGAAGATGGGAATGACCGATCCGCGCGAGCCGAGCACATTGCCGAAGCGGGTCGACAGAAAAAACGATCCGGAGTGATTGGGGTCGACGGCCGCGGCAGTGATGAGCCGCTCTCCCATGAGCTTCGAAGTGCCCATCACGTTGGTCGGATTGACCGCCTTGTCGGAGCTGGTGAAGACCAGCCGCTCGATTTCGTTCTCGACCGCCGACTGAACGATATTTTGCACGCCCAACACGTTGGTCTGGATCGCTTCGAGCGGCGAGCGCTCGCACAGATAGACGTGCTTGTACGCGGCCGCATGGAACAGCACGTCGATCGTCCGGCTTTCACGCTGCATGACGCCAGGATCGCGGACGTCGCCGAGAAGAAAGCGCGCGTGGCGCTTGTTCGCGTGGCGTTCCTCGAGAAACGCCAGCTCGCTTTCATTGTTGTCGAGTCCGACGAGCGTCGCGAGCTCGAAATGGTCGAGCAGGTGCAAAGCAAGCCGTTGGCCGATCGTGCCGCAGACGCCGGTGACCATGACACGCTTGCCACGGAGATAGTCGAGCGTGCGCTGCCGGACCTGATCATTCGATGCAGTCTTCATCCACTTGTTCCGCGGCAATAGCCTGCACTTCGTGTCACGCGATGTTCCGGCGCCGCCGAGCGCGTCGAGAGATCATTGATCAGGCGCCAGGAACCCATCCTCGACCGAGGACTTTTCATTAACCGGCCGGGGCGGTGTCTACCACCCCGAGCCGTCGTCATCCTCTGCGACGCGCCAGCCGTCAAGATCGTGACACCAAATGCCGTAGAACGGGCTACGCTGGGAAATCGCGACACAACAACCGACCACGCCGGCGTACATCGCGAACTGACCCCACAGAAAGTGATCGACCAATTCGGCCTCTTGGACAACTGATCGATTTAGCGGTATTGATCCCGGCCGCGGGGCGAGGCTCATGCAACATGATCACGGCGTCGGCGGACTGCGAGGTTGGGTGTGGTTCGCCGCTTTCACCGGCCATGCGAGCGCACCCGGGGCGTCCGCGTAGCGATCGGGCCATCCACCATGCCTGCGCGATATCTCGGCCACCCGCTGCTCATAAACCTGTTGTCGTTCTTCGTTCTCAGCCTACTCGCGTTTCGCGACAATTCGCGTTACCTCTTTTATGGGCTCGATGGCCGCTTCGAGGTCAGCGTCATCACGCAAATCACCCTGTTCGCGCCGCCTCTGGCGGCCTATGCGAACGATTTCATTCACGGTCTTGGCAACGTTTGGTTCACCGTCAATCCATGGTTCATTCCCGCGTATTTCTTGTCGCTTTCGGAGCCTGGGGTATTCACCAACTTCCCCCTCGCCTACGCGATTTGCGCAACTGAACTCTTCGCGGGCACCTATTTGCTGGCCCGGCTGGTTGGCATGTCGCGCGCCGTCGGTCTGATCGCCGCATGGACCTTGGCGTTGCTCGCATTCCAGTATGTGGGCTGGAACAAGATCCCTACCACGTTCCGCGCGTTCCCGCACTACGCGACCATAGCGGCGATCTCAACCCTTATGGCCGGTTCGCTCTTGTGGTTGAACCAGGCGGCGATATGGCGGTCGATCGGGGTCGCGTGCTTGGCGTTTCTCGGCGTCAGCTACATCATTATCGTCGCGCCGACATTGCTCCTTCTCGTGGCGCCGCAACTCGCCGTTTTCGGCGTTGTTTCGGTTTGTACCGCACGCAATCGGCGTGATCTCGTCTTCAGGATGGGATTGTTGGCCGGCGTATCGGCCGGCTGCGTCATCCTGGGCTACGCGCATTTCATCGTGGGTCTCTTTTCCTACACGGCGGCCCGGGAGTTTCGAGCACTGGGAGTGCTCCACGTCGGCCTGCAGCAAGTATCGCTGCTGTTCTGGCAGCCGTTCCTGCCCTTCAGCGTTTGGCAACTCTTGACTGTCGAGCGCGTTTTCGTCGGCCTCGGACTCATCGGCGCCGCGTGGGCCGCATGGCGGACCTCAGGGACGACGCGCACGGCGGCGATCGCCTTTCTAACGGTCGCATCCCTTCATCTCGGGGTCGGCCTGCTTCACGCCTATCATTATTTCTCGACCGGGTTGCTGTTTTGGTATTTCGAGGGGTTTTTTCTGCCGTACCACGCCGTGTTTGCTGCATTTCTTGTAGCGGACCTTGGCCGAGGCGTCTTCATGGCCGGCGCGCACGCGTTGAGCATGGCAGAAAGCAATCGTGCCGCTTGGTTGCGCGTGCCGGTTTTGCTGTTCCCGTGGATCATCGCCATCGCGCCATGGCCGTACATCCGTCACGAGCAGCAACGGTTCCAAGCCCCGGATTTGCCCTATTTTGCGCCCCATCCTCAGTCGGAGACTTCGATCACACGAATCCTCAAAAATGAGGTGTCGTTGAGGCCCGGAGCTCCATTTCGCGGACGCGTGGCGGGCCTCACCGGCCGGATATTTCCCGTCTCTACTAATGTCAATCCCGTCACATTGTGGTACACGCCGAACATTCTTGCGTTGCATGCGACCGGCAATAGTCACGATGGCGCCGGACTCTGGCAAGATTCGGTGCCGACACTTCTTGAAGTCAATCCATTGTTGACGCCGGTGTATTTTGTCTTCACGCGAACCTTCTTCACCGAGCTTGCCGATGAACAAATGCGCGTATTGGTCGCGATGCGCCGCATCGATCCCCGTCTTTTGGCCTCCATCGGAGTGCGGTTTGTCGTGACCGATGCCGCCTTCAACGGACTGAAGCTTCGTGCCACGGTCCCGGTCCCTGTATCGGACGAGGATCTGAAGCGCGCCGCGATCCGGGAAAATATTCGCAGCTTCACGCTTTATCTCTACGAACTCAACGATGTGAACGTCGGGCAGTATTCTCCTACCGAGGCGCGGAAGTTTTCAGCAACCAGCGACATGATCGAGGCGCTCGCCGATCCGGCGATCGATCTCTCGCACACGCTCTTGGCCAATGAGCAGTTGCCGGCAGAGCTGGTGCCCGCGACGTTCGAAGGATTTTTCGTCGACCGCGGACGCTTCCATGTGCGGGCAACCAGTCGCGGCCGCTCGGTGCTTGTTCTGCCGATGGAATTCAGCCGCTGTCTCCGCGTGACGTCGAACGTCGGCAGCGCATCGGAGATTCGGCTCTTTCGCGCGGACCTGCTCCTCACCGGTCTGATGTTCGAGCGAATCCTTGATGCCACCATATCGTATCGGACAGGGCCGCTCATCGGTTCGCGTTGCCGCCTGCAGGACAGCGCAGACATGGCGGCAATCAAGATGAAGGACGCCTTTGAAACGAGGCCTCAGTACGCACCCAGGGAAGTGTTTGTCCATTGACCCGCATGTTCATCTGGTTGGTGCTTGACGACAGGCTCACTCCTTGCTGCGAAGCCGTGCTGTCATTGGACTACGCCCCCAACAACACTCGGAATGCTGCCGCCAAGGCCAACGATGCCGGCTCAGGGGTTCCTTCACGAGCGCCGCCTAACGCGCAGATACCAAGCCAAACGCAACACAGTAGCAACGACGTCGAGAATGTTACGCAGACTGGTCGCCTTCGATCTGCCAGCTGCGCGTTCGCCGATTGGAAGTCCGACCTCGATATGGGTAAGGCCGGCGGCCAGCGCTCTCAGCAGGATTTCGGCCTGAAAGCCGAACCCAACCGTGTTAATCGGTTCGCTGCGAAGAAAGGAAACCGGGTAGATGTTCAGTCCGTTGTAGTAGCGCATGTTACGGCCGAAAATCAGGTTGATGCAGCGTGTGTAAAGCGAAGAGAAAATGCGTCGGCCCAATGGTCGAATTTCCGGGTTGACCGCATAGGAGGTCACAATGTCCGCTCGGCCGAGGTGAGCGAACAATTGTCGGCAAGACTCGTAAGGCCAAGTATTATCCGCAGGAATGTAGACGAAGTACTCGCACCGGGCATTCTCGTATCCCGTCCTGTATGCATGACCTATGCCTTTGTTGCGCTCGTTGTGAAACACCCGGATCCGAGGGGTCTCTGCCCCAAGCCGATCGGCAATCTCCTTTGTCCCGTCCGTGCTGCCATCATTCACGATGATGATCTCAAAGTCGTCAGTGGTTTGAGAGAGGGCTCTGCCCACGGCTTCGACAGTCGCCTCGATGTTCTCAACTTCGTTGAGTGCCGGAATCAAGACGCATATTGAGCGCGGGACCGATGAAGATTGCGTGGTTTTCAAAGAAAGTTCCGCCCGACTCGACGCGGCTTTAGTCAATCGGCCGCCGTGCGACAATTCCGATATTGCCGACCGGGATGGTCACAGGAAAAGTTGCCAGCCCAGTCGCCTCGAGTGCGCCGAAAGCACCGCGTCTGATCGCTTCGGGAAGCCCCGGCAGCCGCTTCGTGAAGAAGCCGAGCGAGTAGCAATTTCGCGTCTTTACGACATCGATGACCTCAAATCCCCGGCGTCGAAACAGCTGGGCTAGCGTCGCCTTGCTGAAGAAATAGTGATGGTAAAGATTGAAAACCGGAAAGCGATCTCCCAACAGTCGACCCAGCAATGAATCCACGTTATGGACAACCGCAACCAATATTCCTCTCGGCCGCAGATGTTTAATCGCGTGCGACAGCGTGATGCGCGGATCGACCAAATGATCCAACACGTGGATCATGGTGATCAGGTCGAAGTGGTCGACGGGATAATCGGTTCGCTCGTAGAAACCATCTATGATCATTGAGCCTTCGATTCTTGATGCCACGCTACGGGCAATCGGGTTCGGCTCGATTCCATATAATTCCGCAAACCCATCGTCGCGCGCGGCCTCCAATAGAAAGCCCATGTCACAGCCGATATCCAGCATGCGGTCTCGCGCGGAAAGATGCGGCTTGGCCAGACCATAGTAAAGCGCCATCGTGCGTCGAACGTTGTCCTCCTCGCCAAGTTCGACGTTCGTTTCGGAAGAATGCTCGTACAGCTCAGCCACCCCCGCATCATTCATGATCGGGCTTGAGTATATCAGACCGCAGCTCGCGCATTTGTTGATCCGGTAGTGGGCGGAATAGGGCGAAGGGGGGGCTGCTTCGTCGAAATCCGCAGGCAGGGTCGCCGCAAAGACTACTGTTCGCTCGCTATCATTGCAGATTGGACAAGCAATCTCTCGCATAACGGTCTTCAATCTCCCGACGAATAGCGGAACGCACGTGACCAGCATAATACGATTGTCATCCTCATCGCGTCGACCAGTACCGTCTTGTTCGCGGCCTATTTGCCGTCTGCCATGCAACCCCTGGCCGCCGCTGTCAGGGTCTCCGTGGTTGGATAAAACGCTTCCTCGAGCGCCGCCGAGGTGGGTACGAAACTGTGCGGCCAGCCAATCCGCTTCGGGCGCGCGATAAGGTCATTGCCAATCTCCTCGCAGACCGCGGCGATGATCTCGGCCGCGGCCCCGAACTGCGGCCCCGAACTTCAGCCAACCCATTTCAGCCACCAGCAAGCGTCGCGTCTTTGCGACCGAGGTCACTACGGTGGCAATATCGAGTGGTGCGAGCGTTCGCAGATCGATCACCTCAGCGTCTATGTTTATTGCACTGAGCTGATCAGCCGCCGCCATCGCCATCGACACCGTGGCGCCAAAGGCGACCAAGGTCAGATCCTTGCCCGACCGGCGAACCAATGCCTGACCATGCTTGATGAAATAGGGCTTGTCCGGAACCTCTTCCTTCATTGCGTAAAGGGACCGGAACTCGATGAAGATGGTGGGATCGTTGCTCATGATGCTGGACATGAGGAGACCCTTTGCATCGGCCGGACTGCCGGGGATCACCACTTGAAAGCCCGGGACATGGGCAAACCAGGAGTGGAGGGTCTTCGAATGTTGGGGACCTTGCCCCCATCCCTTGCCGACGATCGCACGAATGGTCAGCGGCATGGTGGCCCGTCCCCCGGAGACATAGCGCCACGATGCGATCCAATTCACGAGGTGATCCATCGTATAGAGCATGAAGTCCACACGCTGATGGACCAGCACGGGGCGCAGGCCGGCGTGCGCAGCGCCGGCTGCAATGGCGGTCAGCGCCTGCTCGGAGATCGGCGTATCAAAAACGCGCTTCGGCCCGAATTGCTGAACCAGGCCCGCGGTGCTGCCAAAGATCGCCGACTTCTTGTCCGCCCCGATACCGTAGACGAAAACGTTGGGATCAAGCTCCATGGATTGTCGAAGCGCTGCATTGATCGCCTCGACGAAACTGATTGTGGTTAAGGACAATGGAGGGCCCACGACATATCGCTAAGCTGCAATCCAGGTCTCAGAAAGGCTCAAGCCTGGTCTCGTTCTGACCACCTTGGAAGACCGGTTGAGGTTCTCTGAAAAATCCTTCTGCAATCGGTGCGTAGGTGCTGGCCGAGTTGGCGCCCAAGGCCCATTCGGGAGATGGAAAGGGCGCCTTCTTGGCGGCGTCGACCGCCGCCGCGACTTCTAGTTCGACGTCAGCTTCGATCCGTATCATCTTCTCTCCGGTCGCCGGATCGGCCGCGAGCTGCGCGCGCAGCTTTGCGAGCGGGTCGTTGGATTGCCAGTCGGCGACTTCGGTGGCAGGGCGATACTCCAGATAATCATCCGCCTGCGGACCGACATGCGCGCAGAACCGGTACGTCAGAACTTCGACATAACGCGGCCCCTCCCCCGCGCGGACCGCCGCAGCCGCTGCGGTCAACGTCGCAAAGAGGGGATCCAAATCATATCCATCCACAATCTCGCCCGGGATGCCCATGGCCTCGACCTTTGGCAACAGCTCAGGCCGGCCGAGCCGCTTCGAGACTTCGGTATTCGCCGCGTATTTGTTGTTCTCACAGATAGCCAGCAGCGGAAGCTTGTAGAGGGCGGCCAGGTTCATCGATTCGTAGATGATCCCTTCGTCGAAAGAGCCGTCTCCAAATACGGAGACGCTGATGTCTTGCGCGCCGCGATACTTTTGCGCGAAAGCCGTGCCAAGCGGGATAAGCATGCTGCCACCGACGATGGCCCCGCTGCAGAAATTGCGCTCATGCGAACCCAGTTCCATCGAGCCAGCCAATCCGCCGTTTGATCCGGTCGCCTTGCCATAGAACTCCGCAACCATCTCGGCAAGCGACCCGCCCTTGCCGAGATAGTAGCCATGTGAGCGATAGTGCGACATCATCACATCGTCTTGATGCAACAGGAGTGAGAGAGCGGCAGGCACACTTTCTTGGCCAATGCAGAAATGCATCGGACAGCGCATTTCATCGGCGGGATGATATTCCGCCATGAGGACCTCCTCAGTCCGTCGAATGAGGTACATCATTCGATAGAGAGGAAGGCGCGTTCGCAGGGACGTATCGCTCATCTCGCCTATCGGCTCTGGCCACGATCTTGCAGCCGTGCAGCTTTTACAAGGCAATCGCGGGACAACGCAAGTGTCGGCCCGCGCAGAATAGCGAGGGCGCCACGTTCCGCGTTCGCCCCGCCTATCCGCCCCGCGCAAGCCTGCACGATCGTTGGCGACGAGGGATTTTCGCAAGCGTTCGGTCGTGGGAAAGTGTTTACCCGTTGACCACCCATCGCCCGTCCCGTATCCGGGCGGCTTACTGGGCCGTCAGCAGATCGCGCCAAGCCTTCGCATGCAGCAGCGCCCCAATGCGAGATTGATGGCAGCCGTCAAAGGTGTACTCCGGGCCGATTGCGTCGAGATTCGGTCCCTCTCGTACGTCACGGCCGTTGACGACCAACTGCTGGCCGAGGCGAAGCGCCTGTTTCCACACCTCTGATTTGATGATCTTGTCCGGCCCTTGAAAGATCAGGTCGTTGATCTGCTGCGGCGACATGTTCCCGCTGCGAATATTGCAGCGGGTGTGACGCGCAACAAAAAACGGCGCGTCGGAACCGGGTACGTTGAGAGCCCGAACACTCCCGACAACCGACAAGAAATAGTCGCGCCACTGGCTTGCGTTCAACGTACCGGCATCGGCGGTGCCCTGGTCCCACAGCATATGGGTTACGGGAAGACCATTCGCCGCGGCCTTCCGGACCTTGTCCAGGAGACGCGCGTTGATGTTCCCTCCGGGCGCCCATTGCTTGACGCTCGAGTCGCTCTGGGCGGCAGGCGATACGACGATTTGATCGTATCGGCCCGTTGCCAGCAGCATATCGGCAAGCCGCGACCATATGCTGCCGTCGTCTCCGTCCGCGCCTATTCCTGGATCCGCCAAGGGATAGCAATTGCCGTCGCTGAATATGAAAGCTTTGGGTCCGCTCGTATAACGCGACTCGACATTATTCGCCGCATGCGATTGGCCGAGGGTGAGCAGAACCAGCGTGCTTGCGGTCGGTTTGGGACAGGCAACCTGGGCAGGAACCAAGGGTATCCGCGCTCCCGATAGCGGGCGCTTCGGCAGGGGATTGATCCAGCCGGGCGCGGGAACGCAATTCTGCGTCACGGTGATCTTGCTCGCCGGATCGGTATACGTGACGCTCGAAAAATTGGCGGACGCCTCGTCGACGACGTAGCCGAAGCTGGGCGCGCTTTGCGCATTCGCCTGATTGGCGCTCATACAGGTAACAAGGTCGATCACCTGGTTGGTGCTTGACGGCAGGCTCACTCCTTGCTGCGAGGCCGTGATGTATTGGATGACGTTTTCGGCACGAACCGAGGTGCTGGCGAAAACACAAACGATAAGGCCAATCAATATCCTCGACATGTCGGCGTTCCGCCCTTGCATGATTCCGATGCGGCACCGGGTCCCAAACGATAGCACTAGCGCCGATCACGACGCCGCTACCACCCCTTTCGCACGCGCGCTCCTTGAGCCAATGCATCCATCAACAGCTGCATCCCCGCATTTCACTTCGTTCATGCGGGCTACGTTACTTCATTTGTGAACAGCTGCGCCTCCGCTCCAGCTCTGATTCCAACAGATACCGCAAAGTCGGATTCTCCGCCCTCGAACGCCTTCTTTTTCGTGCCCACTGCGTGGGATTCCCAACTTCGGGCTCAACCCGCCGCGCCTTGACGTTCGGGGCGCTCACACCGAGTGGCAATCCGCCTTGCCTTACGACCTGTTTCAAGAACAGCGTAATGGCCTGCGGCGTGTTCACGCCGGCGTAGCGCAATACGCGGCTCGCCGACTTCAAGAGCTTCGGGTGGACGCGCACCATGATGGTTCCGGCCTTGCTCATGTCATAGCTCTCGATTGGTTCAGCGCCTCGCCGCGCTCAGTTGACGTTCATGCGCGACCTCGGCCGTAGCGAGCTCAGCCGTAGCCCGGATTGAGCGGCAGCGAAATCCGGGGGCTGCGTCCCGCATTTCGCTCCGCTCAATGCGGGCTACAGTCCGCGGAAGCCGAGTCGCCGAATCGCCGGAACGGTCCGGGGCGGCACCGGCGACCGGCCTCACGGCTTTCGTTTCTTCACTTGTCAAACAGCCAACGCTCCGCCGGCCCGGCTGGTCGCTCTCGCGACCGAAGCG
>Ga0137369_10008828_pt1 | contig 10033 bp, 7 predicted proteins | sample SagtaG_12_FD_104918 | JGI IMG/M metagenome (GOLD analysis project Ga0137369, IMG submission 104918) | Vadose zone soil microbial communities from Sagehorn Ranch, Mendocino, California, USA - Sage1_L_113_16 metaG | ecosystem: Environmental > Terrestrial > Soil > Vadose zone | place: USA... | reverse complement strand
TGCGCGCGCCTCCGGCAAGCCGGTCGACCAGGCGGGCCGCCGCCTGCAGGCGGTCCTCACCGACCAGCCCGACACCGACGTCGCCGTGGTCGAGCGGCGTCACCGCCAGCACGCCAGCGTCGAGGACCGCAACCGCTGCGCGAAGGCCACGGGGCTGCGGAACCTGCCCTGCCACGACTGGGCGGCCAACGACTGCTGGGTCGCGCTGGTTGCCCTGGCCGGCACGCTCACCTGCTGGGCGCAGACCCTGCTGCTTGACGGCGACCTGCGCGTCGCCGAGCCCAAGACGCTGCGGTTCCGCCTGTGGCATGTCCCCGCCCGGCTGGCCCGCCACGCCCGCACGCGGTGGCTGCGGCTGCCTGGTGACTGGCCGTGGGCGGGCGCGCTGGCGCGCGGGTTCGCCCGCCTGGCGGTGCTCGGCGCCGGCTGACCGACCCTCGGCTCCCGCGTTGGATCCTGTGCCCGGGCGGCAGGGGTGAGCCGTGCCCGTGAGCCGGCGGACAGGGCCGCCATTCCGGGCCTGGTCCGCATGGCCACACATCCACGTCGAACGGGCCAGCACGCCGGTTGGGACTGGCACGCGGGGTCACAGCATCACGCCGAGCCGGTCAGCACGCCGAACCTCACACTCGCGCGAGACACGGAATCCGAGAAGCAACCCGACCACCTCGTGAAAAATCGAGGCTGGGGGCGGCCGTTAATCTAGCGTCGTTCTGGTAGGCAGCGGAGGTTGGGAAAGCCGACCGCTAAGGTAGGCGCAGGTAGGACAAGGCAGATCGTTGATTGCGTCGTTACCGAGCAAGGCAAGCTCGGCTGTTGAGCGCTTCCAGATCGAATCTGGTGCTCTAGCTCAGTCGGAAGTGAGCTGGGAGGGAAGCACCAATAAGCGCTCTTCCGTCAGAACGATGTCCCGAGAGTTCAGTAGTCCCCAGAGTGCAGCCCGGACGCTTTGCGTAGACAGTCCATGCTGTGCTGGAAGCTGCTGGATTAGCTGTGATGGATCACACTGGCCCTGAGTGATCTCCGCCAATATCGCAGCTGTAGCGGCTTGGAGTTCATCCTCCTGGCGGCGCAACTCGTCACTAGCCTTCCGAACCGCCGCAGGAGTCATGAACGGTGCGACGTGACGGGCTGTAGTCCCCATCGCTTCTCCCTCCTTGCATGTGAGAGGCATGCCTGTCCCCCGTAGTGCCATGGGGAAGCTGACTGGGACAGCAGCTCCGTCCATCGAACGCAGGTTCGACCCGAGCGTAGCACCAGCATACGACAGTACCTGCCAGTTCTCCTAGCTTGACATCTGAAGAGTGTGAGCCGTCGGGGATGTGGCAACCGTAGTATAACGGACAATCTATGACCTGCAAGGGGCGGTGTGTAGAAGACAAGCTGGCCTTACAACAGAGCAAGCAGTAAGGAGCGTTGCGCCCGAGGGCGGCAACTGCCCGAGGACCGTCCGTACCTTCAGGGTCCTTCTGCTGTTGTGGGCCAATTTGACGTCTAGAGAACATTGAGCGCAAACTCGAAACTGGGTCACAGTACTGAAGCTCTGTCTCCCCATCTGCGACACATCCCGATGGCTCAGGAGAGGCGCCATGGACCGTGAATCTTCCGACTTGTCCCGGTCGCGCTATGCTCGACACTATGCTGGACTCCGAAGCGCTAGTGACACCGATAGGCGCTCTGAAGCACAACGTGACCGGGATCGGGTGCTATACTCGTCAGCATTCCGGCGCCTAGCTGGCGTGACTCAGGTGGTAACTCCGGGTTCTGAAGTTCAGTTGACGCACAATCGCCTGACACATAGTCTTAAGGTAGCTCAAATTGCTCGCAGACTCGCTGAGAGGTTGACAGCGGATGCTGAAGACGTCGATCGAGCGGACACCGTGGGTGGAATTGATCCCGACGTCGTAGAAGTGGCTGCCTTGGCACACGATCTAGGTCATCCGCCTTTTGGACACATCGGGGAGAACGAACTTGATCGCCTTCTCCGCGATGCCGGGGTCACGGATGGATTTGAAGGAAATGCACAGACCTTCCGCATTGTGACCAAGTTAGCATGCCGCGATCCAATAAACCCAGGCCTTGACCTCACTATGGCAACGCTAAACGCTACTCTAAAGTATCCATGGCTGAGAGATCAGCGCACTGAAGACGAGATCCGCATGATCGGAAATGACGGAGAACGCTTGCAAGCCGAACGTCGGCACAACAAGTGGGGCGCCTATACATCGGAGCAAGATGACTTTAATCGAGCCCGGGCCATTTCTCTCGTCGAAGCAGACAAGGAGTCCCCCGAGGCTGCCCTGATGGATTGGGCAGATGATATCAGCTATGCCATTCATGACTTTGAAGACTTCTACCGAGCAGGGCTTATCGATCCTAGTCGGTTTGTCGACGAAGAGGCCGAAGACTTTCTCGTGCAAGCTGCCGGTCGACTCCGAAAAAAAGATCCTAGGCAGTTCGACGATATACAGTGGACCCGAGCTTTTCGGAGAATCCGGGGCAATCTCGCCGAAGATGATTGGCGACCCATAGCTAGGACTTACACTGGAAGCCGAGAGCAGCGAGGTCTCCTGCATAAGTACTCGTCATGGCTCCTTACAAAGTATATGGACGCTGTAGGTATCGGGAACTCAACTAGGTCTATCATAATCGGTACAGAGGCTTGGCACGAGGTTAATGTGCTCAAGGAGCTTACCAGCCACTATGTCATACGCCGACCGGCCCTCGCAACCGTTCAGCGGGGTCAACGCCAGACGATTCGCGCGCTTTTCCATGAGCTGAATGAATGGATAGATGAAGAACCGGGCTCTCCTCGACTGCCCGCCTTGTTGCGAGAAACACTTGAAACCGCCCGAGAGAGGCCTGAGGAGCATCCAGATACCGAAGAGGAGGCTCGGAGGCTCCAAATGCGCGCAGTCGCCGACTTCATCGCACTCTTGACTGAACCGCAGACACTTGGCCTGCACCAGGAGCTTACAGGAACTAAGCAAGGGTCGGTGCTCGGAACGTGGCTAAGATAGTTGTCGCGGGACACAGGAGTGCTTGTAGAATAAATTCCTTCAGGGAGCCGTAGGACGCGCGCCTTCACCAATTCGATAGCCGGCTTGATTCCGGCGGTGGCGGAGGCAGCTCTGGATCTCCTGCCGCAGGCTCGCAGAGGCAGTTGCATCCCAGGTGAACGCTCCTGATGTGGTCACGCTCTGGATCTCCTACCGCAGGCTCGGAAAGGTCCTCGGCTTCGCAGTCCTCGCAGAAGTATTCGCAGTCCTCGCAGAGGTCGGCTTCCCAGTCAATGTCGATGACATGGTCGCGCTTGAACTTCACCTGGTCGCCCCAGTCGAGGCGGGGAATGCCGATCGGCTGGTTCCTGAGTGTGCCGACGATGTGGCGTCTCTTCACAGCGACGACCTCGACCCACATGCGTTCGGCCCACGTCCATCTGCCCCACCCGTCGTACAGGTCGAACATAAGCTTGACCAGCACTCCGGGCTCGATGGCCTGCTTCGCCTCCTCGTCGGGAATCTCGAAGGTCTCCGGGTGCCTACGGTTCTGCTTGACCCCAGACATCAAGTGCCAGCGATCGATGATACGGCCGGTAGCGGACCAGACGACGCGTTCCCAGATGCCCTCGGACAGGGCGACTTCCAGCTGCTCGACGACCCAGAAGGGTCGTTCGAGGCGGGGCACTGCATGGAGTTCGGCGAGCAGTTCGCTTCGGCGGGGGTCGTCGCGGTGGAACGCGAGCACGATCAGCCGGAGCAGGGCGCCGGGCGCGAATCCGAACACCAGGAGAGCGACCAGGAAGGTCCGCCAGGACACGATGGCGTCGAGCACCTCGGTGACCATCAGGCGAACCTGCCGAGGAGTGCACCGAACCGAGCATCGTTGCGGGCCTCTTGGAGGAGCGCTCCGAGTTGGATCTTGCCCTCGTCGGTCAGCTCGTAGTAGCGGCGTGGTGGCCGCTTGCCGCTGAGCTGGGCCGGGTCTTCCCAGCCATCCTCAAGCCAGCCCTCGTCGAGCATGCGGTGGAGGATCGGGTAGAGCACTCCGGAGCGGACGCCAGCACGCCTGGACAGGTCGTAGCCCCAGTGACGGCTGGCGGGGTCTCCCATGAGTGCCAAGGCTACCTGGATCAGGGCATGGGTCCTTCTCATAGCTCGTACTATACATAGATAGTGTACGACTTACAATGGGCACGGCCTTGATCGGATAGCGTCACTCTGCGTGGCAACTAGGCCAGGCTCTAACTGCCGCCGGAGGCGGCGCGGGCCGAAGGCACGCCGAGAACGCGGCCGGGCCGAATCAATCAAACGCGCGAAGCGCATCCACTCGGCGCGGTCGCTCCTCTCCCCCGAGGGGGGCTAGTCGGCCGCGGTGTTTGCGGCCGACTAGCCCCACGAGGGGCACCACCAGCGGGGACGCGGCCGTCCAGCCGGTCAGGGTACGCACTCGGCGTGCGTAGGGAATGACCGAGGGGGGGGTCAACTGCCCTGGCCACCGCCAACCCCGGCCGGCAGGGCTGCGGAGCTTGCCAGCGAAGCAGCACGCGCCGAAGGCGCGCGTCCATCACCGCCCAGGGGAAGCGAGCGGCCGGCGCCTTACGGAGCCGGCCGTCAAGGTTGTTCATCCCTCGGCCGCGTCGGGGGTCGACGGCCGTGCAGGCAACGACGGGCTACCGTCCGGGTAGCTCCCGGTCGAGGCGGTGGAGCGTGACCCGCGGCCGTGGCGGCTCGGCCGGGTCGAGGCGGGCCTCGACGTACACGCGGACCAGACGGCTCCGGCCGCGGTTGGGGTAGGGGTCGCTGACCGACACGACCTCGAACGTGTGGACCAGGAGCGCGGCGGCCTGCTCGCACTCGGCGGGCGTGCCTTCCAGGCGGAGCTTCATCGGGCGGGTCCCTTTTCCCTGGTGCGCGGGTGCCCCGGGCCGTGGTGGCCCGGGGCACCCGTGTTCGCCCTCTGCTGGGTGGAGCGATCAGAACGGTTCCTCTGTGTGTCAAGCCATCGCGCTCAGGTAGGTGGTCGACAGGTCGACCTCTCCCAGCCCGCTTCAGACCGGCAGTCCACCTGCCAGGAACACCACCGGCCGAGGTGACGCAGCAACCGACAGCGTCTGTGCCGGGGTCAAATCAGCGAGGAGCTTTGGTGCTCGATGTCTTGGTGTGCTGACGACGACCAAAGAACCAGCCGAGTACCGTCGCAAGCGCTGCGCCAGCGAGGGCAGTTGCGATGACGAGGGCTGCGCCCCCCGCGTCGCGGTTGACCCGCACGGTCAGCCGGGTGAACTGGCCCGCCGTATCCCGGTCGCCGACGGTGGTGATGTACGCGCGGAGGCTGTCCTTGCGACCGTCGACCTGGCCGCCATTGGGTCTTGAGTCGACGCCGGACACCCGCCAGCGCTTACCGTCAAGGGCTCGGGTGAGTGTCGAGATGTCAGACGGGTTCGCCGTGCCTCGAGCTTCTACGACGAAGGCCTCGCGCTGCGCCAGCAGGAGATTCGTCGGCTCGTGGACGATGTCGACGATGCTGAACCCTGCCGGAACGAGACGGCGCGCCTGATCGCGCATGTCGGAGTCGGACGGACGCAGAGCCCAGCCCAGCACGCATCCCAACGCCGCTCCGGCGAGTGCATAGGGGGCGAGGATTCGCAGTCGTGACAGTCTCATGGCCGCAGTATCAAGGGGATTGGGTCATCCGTGCAGTGGGATGTCGCCTCGCCGGCCGAGCTGGAACTTGCCCACGTCGCGGATGTACCAGGTGCCCTTCCCAGGCCGGAACACCGCGATGTCGGTCCGGCCGTCACCGTCGAAGTCTGCGGGCACCGGCACGTCGCCTCGCTCGCCGAACCGCACCGGCGCGGCCCCGCCCACCAGCCACCTACCCGTCGACGGCCGGAACACCGCGATCTCAGCCTTCCCATCGCCGTCGTAGTCCGCGACCGGCAGCCGTGGGCGGACGCTGGCGCTGCGCGGCTGTCCGGGTCCGGCAGCGTTTACCCCTCGAACAGTGAGGGTGTAGGCGGTGCCATTCCGGAGGCCGGTGAAGCGGTGGCTGCGAGCGGCCGCCAGCACGGTAGCGCTCAGAGCACCGGGCGTCGCTGTGGCCTCGTAGCCGGTGATCGGGCTGCCCCCATCGTCCGCGGGGGGCGTCCATTCCACCGTCGCTGTCGTGTTGCCGGCAGTCGCGGTTACGGTGGCGGGCGCCCCCGGCGGGTTGGCGCTGGCGATAGTCACCTGCTCGGTCGTGCTGGAGGTCTGCTGCGTCGTGTCGGTCACGGTGAGGGTCACGTTGTAGGTGCCACTCGCGCCGTAGATGTGTGATGTCGAAGCGCCGGCGCCGCTGGTGCCGTCGCCGAAGTCCCACGCGTAGGCTGTGATGCCGACGTCATCGCTAGATGAGGAACCATCAAAGGAGACGGAACGACCGGCCGTGGTGAACGTGAAGGTGGCGTGTGGTGGCTGGTCGGCCGAGGTGAACTGTGCTGCCGTGTAGGCGGCGGTGGTGTGCGCCTCGATGACGGTCGTGCCGGCGTTGGGGTCGCTGACCGGGTAGACGCTGAGGTTGGTGACGGTGTAGGGCCCATCCTTCCCCGCCGCGTTGATCGTCAAGCCATCGAAGTCGAGCACGAGCGGGGAGGTGCCAGAGAGCGACCGCACGTCCTGCGTTCGCGCGACTTCGCTGCCGTCGGGTGCGACCAGCTCGGCGTTGACTGCGTAGTCGCCGGGCGTCTCCACCTCGACGGCGCCGGTCACTCTGAGTGACTCGTACCTGGCGTCCCCACCCGTGTCGATACCCTGGTCGGTGAACGACCCGGCGATCGTGACGACCAGGTGCTCGAAGCTGGCGGGGTCTGCCGCATTGGTTAGGCCCAGGTCGGCCTCAAGATCGACGAGCCTGGCTGGTGAGCCGGCGGTCGACAACGCGACGTCGACCAGCCGCCACGGACCTGGCCGTTGGCGATCGTGGAGCTCGCGGCCGTCGAACGCAAGCGGGATGGTACCGCTGCCCGGCGTGAGCTCACCGCTACCGCCGCCTTCGGCCACCTGGTTGCCGTCGGCATCCACCAGGCGTCCGGCGAGCCGATAGGCGCCTGGTGCGTGAGCCTCGATCGGGACGTCGAGCACGAGCCGGTCGCCGAGTCCGTCTCCGTCCGGGTCCTCGACGCGCTCGGAGAACCCACTACCGACTGCGGCGGCGTCGGCCACCTCCAGGGTGGTCGTCGCCACCCGCGGTTCGGTGCCCTCCACCCAACTCGTGATCGTGTAGGCACCCGTCGGCGGCGCGGTCAACGTCGCCTGCCAGTCACCCGAGCCGGCGCCGGGCGTGTACGAACCAGATGCCACCACCACGCCGTCCTCGTTGGTGACCTGCCATTGCGGCGAATCACCGGCGGCTGGCTGGACGATCGTGGCGGCCAGCGTGATGGGGTTGCTCGGCGTGCTGAGCGGGGGCGACGAGATGGTCAGCGTGCGGGTCGAGGCGACTTGCAGGAACGTCATGATGCTGTGGGTCGACGCGCCCGTGTTGCGCACTGTGAGAGTCTGGGGGCCTGTGAACTTGCCGGCGAGGGCCGGCACCTCGAACAGACTTGTCGCCGCCAGTGTCGTGCCCGTGAGACTGATGTCCATCTCGCTCTGGGTGTCCGTCGCAACGAGCAGCGTCGCGGTCGCCCCCGCGGGCACCGACACCTCGTAGCCGCGCGTCTCCCCGGCGGGTACGTCCTCTGCGATGCCGCCGGCCGGCTGGTACTCCGGCGACGTCGCGGCCGCGAGCGCGGTGTCGGCGGTGCGCTTCTGGGCCGTCGCAAGCGCTGTCGAGCTGGAACTGCCGCTGGGACACGCCGGCAGGGTCGAGCCGTAGACCCAGCAGAGCGACCGTTGGTAGGCGGGGCTGCCGGGCTTGATTAGGTCAGTGTGACCCTTCTCGTATGCCGGCAGAAGCGAGACGTGCTGCCCAGGATGACTGGGATTGTCGCGGGCCAGGTACCGGACGCTGCTGACCGAGACCGTACCGTCGTCTTCCCCGTCGAGCAGGATGTTGCCCGGCGCGTTGCCCTGCCCGGCGATGGTTGCATACCTCGTGATCGTTGACGGCAGGTCCGGTACCTGCTTGTTGAACACGTCCTGCACGTAGTCCTCTTGGAGCTGGTAGAGGCCATCGTCTGGGCCGTTGCAGGGGCCGAACTCACGGGTGATGTAGTCGAGCGCCAGGGCCGCCGGCTTTCCCCGCGACCACCAAGGGATCTTTCGGTTGCCACAGAGAATGTTGGCGAGCCGGCTGCCTCCGTTGGGCGTGGCGACCATCATTACGCTCCGGACGCGCCCAATATGATCCCACGCATATTGACGAGACGCCAACCCGCCCATCGAATGGGTGATGAGGTCGACGCGCTTGTCGATCTCAGTCGCAGTAAGTGCATCAATTCGCTGGGCAAGAATGCTCGCATTTGCTTGGATGCTGCCGTGCTGAGTCATTGGTGGGGCGATCGCTCGCCCCACCAATTCCGGCTGCTGGCTGACATAGAACTCCTTGAAGTCGACCATCGAGCTCTCGCCAGCGCGACCATTGTTGCCGGTGATGCCATGGACGAACACCGCGGGCGGCACAGCAGACGAGGTATCGGCCGGCCGTAGCTCCGCCCAGTCGACCTGGACGGCCCAGCCCGTTTGGGTGACGTCGATGTCGACGGCGAAGTCGTTGCGGCCCAGCGGATCCGATGGAGTTGGCAGGCGCAGCAGCGCAGTGCTGAAGCGAAAGGTGTCGATAGCCCACTGCCCATTGACACCGGAAAGCTCGCCTGGCAACGTGACGCCGTTGACAGAAAGGTGATCGACCTCGCCTTGAGCCTGGTCGACGTCATACACCCTCATGGTCAGAAGGGCGGTCTTGCCGTAGAGAGCGTTGCCGGGAACCGGGTGGCCCTCCGCGTCGACCGGGCCGAAGGAGTCCGAGACATTGATGCTGAAGTCCAGCGGCGAGCTCGCGCGAAAGAGGTACTGGTCCAGGTCGAAACCACTGTCCACACGGTATGCGGCCGTCCCGTTGGCGCTCACCGTTGCCTGTGTTGCACCCACACTTGCACCTGCCGGTCCTGTTCGGGAGCGAGATGCAGCCGGGGGATGTTCACCGCGCGCCTGCTGGTCGGCCTGCGACGTCTGAGCAGTCGAAGGCGATACCGGCGCCAACACGCCAAGCACAAGCGCGAAAGCGGTCGCGGAAAGAATACGACGACGCACCAAACGATGCATAGCCCCCCCGTGAGCCAAGCAACAACCCCTCCGGCACCGACAAGCTGAAGCATTGCACATACCTGTAGCTCGCCGTCAACAATCAGCGGACACTAACTAACGAGGCTACAAGTGGTCGGGGCGGCTGTTCTGAGCATTTGTGGATTTCTGAGCTGAACCTGGCTAGAGTGGCACCGATGACAACTCGCACAGAGTGACGCCTCCGGCAACCACGCCGGAGGCGTTATACACCGACCGGTTTCAGGGATCAGAACGGCGGCGGGTCGTTGAAGTCGCCACCGCGTTCGGCGCCGCGGTCGGCGGTGCGGTCGGCGGTGCGGGCGCGGGTGGCCTTCTCGGGGGTGGCGACCGCCCACTTCAGCGACGGGGCGACCTCGGTGGCGTCGATCTCGGTGACGGTGCGCTTGTCGCCCTCGGGGGTCTCCCAGGAGCGGGTCTTGAGCTGGCCGACCACGACCGCGCGGTGGCCCTTGTGGAGGGACTCGGCACTGGCACCCAGCACGGATCGAGAAGGGTGTGAGAGCGGCTTGAGTCGGCCACGGAGGGTGGTGATGGCTTGTCGGTCTGTGGAGTGGGCCGGCGGTGTGGTTTGGTGGTGAACGTCTTGTGTAGTTGAGCAGCGGTTCGGTCGGGGGCTAGGGATGTTGTCGTGCTCGAGTTGCAGCTGCTCGCCGGGGCTATGCGATTTGTCGGCTGCCCGGCCTCTTCTCCGCCAGCGGCGCTGCTGCGCAGCACCCAAGATGTGGTGTCGATCACGTGGACCGCTGAGGAGCTGTCGATCGTCT
>Ga0137369_10008825_pt1 | contig 10035 bp, 10 predicted proteins | sample SagtaG_12_FD_104918 | JGI IMG/M metagenome (GOLD analysis project Ga0137369, IMG submission 104918) | Vadose zone soil microbial communities from Sagehorn Ranch, Mendocino, California, USA - Sage1_L_113_16 metaG | ecosystem: Environmental > Terrestrial > Soil > Vadose zone | place: USA... | reverse complement strand
GTGGAACGACCGCGGCAGCGGTTTCAGGCCCGGCCCTTCTCGAGGAACTTCCGCAGCTTCGCGAGCGGCCACGTGTTGATGACGTCGCTCTTCTCGAGCCATCCGCGCCCTGCCTGGGCCACGCCGTACTTCATGAAATCCAGATGGATGGTGGAGTGCGAGTCGGTGTCGACGGCGAACTTCACGCCGTGGCGCCTGGCCCACATGATGTGCTCGTCCTTCAGGTCGAGGCGGTCCGGATACGAGTTGATCTCGAGGGCCGTCCCCGTCCGGGACGCGGCCCTGAACACCTCCTCCAGGTCCACGTCCACCGGAGGCCTCGCGCCGATCTGCCTCCCCGTGGGGTGACCGATGACGTTGACGAAGGGATTCTCGCACGCCCGGACGATCCGCCTGGTCATCTCGTCTTTCGACTGGTTGAACAGCGTGTGGACGCTGGCCACGCAGATGTCGAAGCCCGAAAGGAACTCCGGCCCCCAGTCCACCCCTCCGTCGGCGTCGATGTTGAGCTCGGAGCCGTGCAGCAGCTGAATCTTCGGGTAGGTGGACTGGAGCTTTCGGATCCGATCCCGCTGGGCCAGCATCTTCTCGTCGGTCATGCGCTGCATGTACAGGTTCGGCGCGTGGTCGGTGACCGCGTAGTAGGCGTACTTTCGCGTCGCCGCCGTGGCCAGCATCTCCTCCAGCGTGGCCAGCCCGTCGGTGAGGTTCGTGTGCGTGTGCAGGTCGCCGCGGATGTCGCTCAGCTCGATCAGGTTGGGGAGCTCGCCTCGTTGCGCGGCCTCGATCTCCCCCCGGTCCTCCCGCAGCAGCGGTGAGATCCAGGGCAGCCCCAGCCGTTCGTAGACCTCCGCCTCCGTCTGGGACACGATGAGCTTCTCGGTGTCGGCCTCGAACAGCCCGTACTCGGAGAGCTTCAGCTTCTTGCGGACCGCGATCTCCCGGGTCCGGATGTTGTGCGCCTTCGACCCGGTGAAGTACTGGAGGGCCGCCCCCCACACGTCCGGCGGCACCACCCGGAGATCCACCTGGAGCCCCTTCGTGGTCCGGATGGAGGTCTTCGTGTCTCCTCGGGCGATCACCTCCGCCACGTAGGAGAGCGACGCGAACGCCTCCATGACGGGGCCGGCCTTCTTCGACGCGACCAGGATGTCGATGTCGCCGATCGTTTCCGCCATCCTTCGGAGCGAACCCGCGTAGGCGCACTGCGTGCAGCCGCGAACCTCCGAGAGCTCCCGGATGATCTCCTGGGCGAGGTCCAGGGCCACCCCCAGCTGCACCCGGCCCCCGGACTGCTGCATCAGCGCGATGCCGTGGAGGATCTTCTCCTCGGTTTTCTCCCCGAAGCCCTTCAGCCCCCTCAGGCGCCCCTCATGGATGGCGTCGGCCAGCTCCTCCACCGAGGAGATGCGGAGGTCCTTGTACAGGACCATGGCCTTCTTCGGACCGAGCGTCGGGATCGAGATCATCTCCCGGACCCCGGCCGGAACCTCGGCCCGAAGGTGCTCCAGCGCGGAGAACGTCCCGGTCTCCAGGGCCTCGGCGATCTTGTCGGCGGTGGACCCGCCGACGTTCGGAATCTTCAGCAATCCGGCGCGGTCGAGCGTCGCGATGTCGGTGTGGTAACCACCGACGGACCGGGCGGACTTCTCGTAGGTCCTGACCCGGAAGGGATCGCCTCCCGAGATCGCCAGGAGGTCGGAGTATTCCTGCAGGAGCGCCTCGATCTGTTCGTTGGCCCGGGCCATGGCCTCGATTCTATGGCCGGCCGATCAGGCCCGGTCGAGCACCCACAGGAGCAGGGCCTTCGCCGTGTGGAGCCGGTTCTCGGCCTGGTCCCACACCACCGATTGCGGGCCGTCCATGACCTCGTCGGTGATCTCCTGGCCCCGGTGGGCGGGAAGGTCGTGCATCACGATGGCGTCCGGGGCGGCAAGCTCCAGCAGGGCCCGGTCGATCCGGTAGTTCGTGAACATCAGCGCCCGTTCCCCGGCCTCGCCCTCCTGCCCCATGGACGCCCAGACATCCGTGTACAGGATGTCCGCGTCCTTCGCCGCCTCGGCGGGCTCGTGGAACAGCGCCACACTCCCCCCCGTCTCGTCGCCGATCTCCTCGGCCCGATGGAAGACCTGTGGGATCGGCTCGAACCCGTTCGGGGTGGCCACCCGCATGTGCATCCCGCACTTGGCCGTCCCGAGCAGCAGGGAGTGCGCCACGTTGTTGCCGTCGCCGATGTAGGCGAGCGTGAGGCCCCCGAGGTCCCCTTTCTTCTCCCGCACCGTCAGGAGGTCTGCCAGGCACTGGCACGGGTGGGCGAAGTCCGACAGCGCGTTCACCACCGGGACGGTGGCCGCGCGGGCCAGGGCCTCGAGCCGCTCCTGGCCGAACGTTCGAAGGACCACGGCCTGGACGTAGCGCGACAGGACGCGACCGGTGTCCTCGATGGTCTCTCCCCGGCCCAACTGGAGGTCGGTCGAGGAGAGCGTCAGCGGGTGCCCTCCGAGGGAGGAGACCGCGACGTCGAAGGACACCCGGGTGCGGGTGGACGGCTTCTCGAAGACCAGCGCCACCGCCACGTCGCGCAGGCCGTCCCGATAGCGGTCCGGGGCGGCCTTCACCTTCGCCGACAGGTCCAGGAGCCCGAGCAGCTCGCCGGGGGTGAGGTCGTCGATGGACAGGAAGTCTCGGGTCATGCGGGGATCGTAGCCGGACGGCCGGGCAAAGGACAGTCGGCGCGGTCACCCCAGGGGTCTGGCCAGGGTCAGGCCGTCCGGATCTCGGCTCCGAACTGCTCCGAGAGCCGGCCCACCATCGCCTCCACGGCGGCCTCGGCCTCCTGATCTGTCAGGGTCCGGTCGGTGGCCCGGAAGTCCACGGAGAACGCGACGCTCTTCTTCCCCTCCGGGATGGGGCCGCCCCTGAACACGTCGAACAGCTCGACCGAGTCGACCAGGTCCCCCCCGGCGGCCCGAATGGCGTCTTCGATCTCCCCCGCCGCGATGGCTTCGTCGACGGTGAACGCGAGGTCCCGGTGGACCGGCGGGAACCGCGGGACCTCACGGTACGCCACCGGCTGCCCCGCATGGCGCGCCACCGCCGTGAGGTCCACCTCGAACACCGCCACCCGGCCGGGGAAGCCGAGTCCCTCTCCCACCCCGGGGCGCAGCTCCCCCACGATGCCGACGGGCTCCCCGGCCACCACGACGGTGGCGGACCGGGCCGGGTGCAGCGGCCCGCCGGCGGGATCGCCGAGCCGGACGCCACCGACCGAAAGGCCTTCCAGCAGCGCTTCGACCGCCCCCTTCGCGTCGAAGAAGTCCATCTCCCGCCGCTCCCTCCACAGCCCGGAGCCGGCCGGCCCCATCAGGGCGCCCGAGGCCACCTCCCGCTCGTTCACCCGATCCGCGAGGGCGAACACGTGCCCCACCTCGAACAAGGCGACGCTTCGGACCCCCCGGTCCAGATTCCGCTTCAACGCCTTCAGCAGGTTCGGAACCAGGCTCGAGCGAAGGAATCGCTCGTCCGCGGACACTGGGTTCGCGACCGGGACCCCCCGCATGTGGCCCATCAGGCGAAGGTCGGCCTCCGATGCGAACGACAGGGAGATCGATTCCCGCAGGCCCGCTCGGGCCAGGGCATCCGTCGCTCGACGGCGGAGGGCGTACGTGTCGGCCACCCCGCCGGCCTGCCGGATCCCGGGCAGGGTGGTCCCCAGCGTGTCGTAGCCCCGGACCCTCACGATCTCTTCGATGAGATCGACCTCACGCTCCAGATCCACGCGATACTAGGGGGCCTCCACCTCGATCTGGTCGGGGCCGGTCACCGTTGCGGCGGCCCCGAGGCGGGCGAAGACGTCCTGGACGTCCCCGCTCGACACGGGGTGGCCGAGCAGGAGGGAGGCCCGGCTCGGCCGGACCCGGACCCGGCGGCGCTCGGGGGCCTGTCCGACGTCGATGGCCCCCGAAAGCACGCTGCCTCCCGCCCATTCGGCCATGAGCCGCGCGGCCAGGTCTCCGCCCCGGGGAGGGTTCTCAGGATCGGCGCCTCGCCCGAACCGCAGGGAGGCCTCGGTCTGGAGCCTCAGGCGCCGGCTGGTCCGGATCACTCCCTTCGGCTCGAAGTATGCGCTCTCGAGCAGCACGTCCCGGGTGCCCGGGCCGACCTCGGTGGGGGCCGTCCCGATCACCCCGGCGATGGCCACGGCCCGCTCCCGGTCGGCGATCACCAGGTCCTGGGGAGTGAGGGCACGCTCCACGTCGTCCAGCGTCACCACGGGCTCGCCCTGGCCGGCCCTGCGGACGACGATCCCCTTCCCCGTAAGCGTGGCGAGGTCGAACGGGTGCAGGGGCTGCCCGATCTCGAGCATCGCGTAGTTCGTGGCGTCGACCACGTTCGACACCGGGCGCATCCCGGCCGCGGTCAGGCGAGCTTGAACCCCGATCGGCGACTGGCCAACGCTCACCCCAAGAACGATCCGGGCGAGGTAGCGAGGGCACCGCTCGGGGTCGAGCACGTCGACGGAGGCCTCCTCGTCGGCCTTCCCGTCGGTCTCGGAGACCGACAGATCCGGGGGGATCAGGGGAGCGCCCGTGGCCGCGGCCACCTCCCTCGCCACGCCCAACACCGACATCAGGTCGGGCCGGTTCGGCTCGATCTCGATGTCCAACACCGCGTCGTCCAGCCCGAAGGCCCGCTTGAAGTCGGCTCCCACGTCGGAGTCGGGGGGGAGGATCAGGATCCCGCCGTGATCGGCCGAGATCCCGAGCTCTCGCGGCGAGCACAGCATCCCCTCGGAGACGACCCCCCGGATCTTCCGCGCACCCACCGGGTCGGCGAGGACCGGAACCCTCGCCCCCGGACCGGCCAGCGGGACCAGGTCCCCGGGCGCCATGTTCCGTACCCCCACCACGAGCTCACGCCCACCCGACCCCGTCGACACCCGCGCCAGGCAAAGCTTGTCGGAGTTCGGATGGTCCCGAACCTCGAGGACCCGCGCCACCACGACGCCCGAGAGGTTCTCCCACGGCCGAAGGACCGCCTCGACGTGCACGCCCTTCACCGAGAGGACGTCCGCCAGGTCCTCCGGCGCGAGGTCCACGGCACAGAGCTCGCGGAGCCACGACAGCACGATCCTCACGCGCTCGCCCCCAGCCCCTGGAACTGCCGGAGGAACCGCGCGTCGCTCTCCCACAGCAATCGGATGTCGGGGATGCCGAACCGGATCATCGCCAGCCGGTCATAGCCGAGACCGAAGGCGAACCCCGTGTACCGCTCGGGGTCGTACCCCACGGCCTCGAGCACGTTCGGGTGGACCATCCCCGACCCGCCCGTCTCGAGCCAGCCGGTTCCGGCGCACGTCCTGCACCCCTTCCCGCCGCACACGAAGCAGGAGACCTCCGTCTGGGCCCCCGGTTCGACGAACGGGAAGAACGAGGGAGTCAGGCGGATCTGCCGGTCCGGCCCCAGGAGGGCCCGCATGAACGTCTGGAGCGTTCCCTTCAGGTCGGCGAAGGTGATCCCCTCGTCGATCGCCAGTCCCTCGACCTGATGGAACACGGGCATGTTCTTCGCGGTGATCTCCTCGTTCCGGTACACCCTCCCGGGCACCACCACGAACACGGGAGCGGGCTGCGCCTCCATGGTCCGGATCTGCATCGGCGAGGTGTGAGTGCGCAGCAGGAGGTCGGGCCGCCCCGGGACGTCCAGGTAGATCGTGTCCATCAAGGTCCGCGCCGGATGGTCGGGGGGGATGTTGAGGGCGTCGAAGTTGTGCCAGTCGTCCTCCACCTCTGGGCCCTCCACGACCCGATAGCCCATGCGGGTGAAGATGTCGCAGATCTCGTGCTGGACGATCGAGAGCGGATGCAGCGAGCCCGGCCGGAGCCGCCGGCCCGGAAGGGTGACGTCGATCCGGTCGGCCTCCAGGAGCGACCGCTCTCGGTGGGCCTCCAGGGCCGCGCGCCGTTCGGCCAGAGCTGACTGGAGGGCGTCGCGGACCTCGTTCGTGCGCCGCCCCACCCGGCGCCGGTCCTCCTGGGAGAGATCCCCGAGCGATCGCTGCACCCCGGAGAAGGGTGCCTTTCGTCCCAGGACGGCGATCTCCGCCCGCTCGAGCTCATCCCTGGTTCGGGCCTCGGCGAACAGCGAGAGGCCCCGGGCCAGCTCGGCTTCGAGCGTGCGGAGGGCCTGGTCCGGGTCCGGGGGCACGGTCATGGTGGCTGGCTAGTCTAGCGAGGAGTCCCCGGCGCCCGAACCGCGTTCAGCCGACCGCGGGCGGCAGGCGCACCTCGAACCGGATGCCGCCCCGCGCCTCCACCTGAAGCGTCCCCCCGTGCGCCTCGGCCAGCCCTTTCGCCACGAACAGCCCGACCTTGCTGCCCCCTCCAGTCCCGGGCAGGCGGGGAGCGAACAGGTCTCTGGCCTGCTCGGGGGAGAACGACGTCCCCTCCCGCCACACCCGGAGCTCGCCGCCATGGACCTCGACCCGCACGGGCCCGTTCTCTCCCCACCACTGGGCCGCCTCGATCAGTCCGGCCACGATCGTCCGCAGGCGGTCGGGGTCGGCCGGTACGAGGGTCGGCTCACCGTCCACCGCCACGTCGAGGTCGGGAGCCCGCAGGTCCCCGGCGACCCCGCGGGCCACCTCCAGGGCGTCGAGGGGGACGATCCTCAGGTGGAGGTTCCCGGAGGCCAGGCGGGCCGCGTCCACCAGCTGGGCCACCAGCACGCGCATCCGCGCGGAATCGTGGGCGATGCCCTCGACCATGGCGAGCTTCTGCTCGTCCGAGAGCCGCTCCCACTTCGAGAGCATCGTGGAGCTGAACCCGAGCAGGGCCGCCAGGGGCGAGCGGATGTCGTGGGCCGCGCCGGCAACGATCGAGGCCAGCGAGGGACCGGCGGCCCGCTGCCTGGCAGCCTCGCACAGCACCAGGGCCGTGGACGGCGCCAGGTTGAGCGACTCGGCCCGGCCGGGGATCGGCACCCGGACGGCCCTGTCGGCGAGCTCGAGAGCGTCCTCGCCGAGCCCGTGCGCCTCGTTGCCGAACAGCATCGCGGTGGGAACGGTTAGATCGGCGTCGTAGATCGACCCCTCACCTCGAGGGTCGGCGGCCAGGACGGCGAACCCCCGGGCGCGGAGGAACTCCACCGCCTCCCGGGCGTCGACCTCCCGGATCACCGGAAGATGGAACAGCGACCCGGCGGTGGCGCGGACAGCCTTCTCGTTGTAGAGATCGACCGACGACCGGGCCACCACGACGGCGTCCGCGCCCGCCGCGTCGGCCGAACGCACGATGGTGCCCGCGTTCCCCGGGTCCCGCACCTCGACCAGCACCGGGATGGTCCGGGCGTCCTCGGAGATGCCCGAGAGGGGGACGTCCACGAAACCCGCCACCGCCACCAGGCCCTGCGGGGTCACCGTGGAGGTCAGCCGGGCCATCACCTCGTCGGAGACCTCGCTCACCGGGATCCCCCGGTCCCGGGCCATGTCGAGGACCGGCTGAACCCCCGCCCCCGGCGTCGCAGCATGGAACAGCTCGCCGACCGCCGCCTCGCAGGCGATGGCCTCCCGGACCGCCTGGGCCCCCTCGACCAGGAACCGGCGATCCTTCTCGCGCATGGCCCGCTTCTTGAGGCGGACGGCCTTCGCCACCCGCTTGTTGTGGACCGAGGTGATCACCGGGGGGAGTCCCCGGAGCCGCCCTGGGCTAGGCCCTGGACGGGGAACGGGCGCGGCCGCGTTTCTTCTGCTCGCCCTCGAGGCCCTGCTTGGCCACGTCCACCAGGCTGCCGAACGCGGCGGGGTCGTTCACCGCGAGATCGGCCAGCATCTTGCGGTCCAGCTCCACCCCGGCTGCCGACAGCCCGTGGATGAACGCCGAGTAGGTGAGCCCCGACTGACGGGCCCCCGCGCCGATGCGGGTGATCCACAACCGGCGGAACTGGCCCTTGCGGTCACGCCGGTCCCGGTACGCGTAGACCAGCGAGTGCATGACCTGCTCCTTGGCCACGCGGTAGCGGCGGGACCGGGCACCGTAGTAGCCCTTCGCCTGCGACAGGATCTCGCGGCGCTTCTTCTTTCCGTGGACGGCTCGCTTCACTCTCGGCATGGCGGATCCCTACTGGCCCAGCAGGCGCTTGACGTTCCTGGCCTCCGGCCCGACCTCGGTCATGCCGGAGATGCGGCGCTTGCGGGACCCCGACTTCTTGATCGGGAAGTGGTTCCCGGTGCCCTTTCGCCGCATGACCTTCCCGGTCCCGGACAGGCGGAACCGCTTGGCCGCCCCGCGGTGCGACTTCATCTTCGGCATGTCTCGATCTTCCTCTCCTCGGCCCTGCCAGCCCGTGGCTCAGGCCTGGCGTTCTCCCTCGCCCACGGTGGCCGGCTCCGGCTGCGGCTCCGAAGGCCCGCCCTCGCCCTCGCCGACCTCGGCCGGCTCCTGCTCGGGTTCCGAACCCTCGTCCCGGGGCGCGTCCGCCCTCCGCTCATCCGCCGCCGGACGGGGGGTCGGGCGCTTCAGCGGAGCCAGAACCATCACCATGTTGCGCCCGTCGAGCTTCGGGTAGGTCTCTACGGTAGCAAGTTCTCTGAGATCTTCCGTCAATCGGTCGAGGAGTTTGCGGCCCAGGTCCGTGTGCGCCATCTCGCGGCCCCGGAACATGATGGTGACCTTGACCCGGGCTCCAGCCTTCAGGAACCGCTCGACGTGGCCCTTCTTGGTCCCGTAATCGTGGCGGTCGATCTTCGGGCGCATCTTGATCTCCTTGACCTCGACGCGCACCTGCTTCTTCCGGGCCTCCTTCTGGCGAACGTCCCGCTCGTACTTGTACTTGCCGTAGTCCATGATCCGGCACACGGGCGGTTGGGCCAGCGGCGCGACCTCCACCAGATCGAGGTCCAACTCCCGCGCCCTGCGGAGGGCGTCATCGATCGAGACGATCCCGATCTGCGACCCGTCGGACCCCACCAGTCGAACCTGGGGGGCCCGGATCCTGTCGTTCACGCGCGGTTCAACAGAGACCCCGCATCACCTCCTGGAGGAAACGAGAGCGCCGGGCCCGGCACTCAATGACGAAACCCGTTCACCAACACCGTGTCCTGAGTATAGGAGGGGGTGATGACACGCGTCGAGACCCCCGTCCTGTGGGGCGAGCCGCCACCCACGGCTCGCCCCTCGCGAGTGCGGAGGGTTCGATCAAGCAGGGCGGACGTTCGCGGCCTGCTTGCCCTTCGGACCTTCAACGATGTCGAACTCGACCGTCTGTCCTTCCGAGAGCGTTCGATAGCCATCGCCGACGATCGCCGAGAAATGGACGAACACGTCATCGCCATCGGGCCTGGCGATGAACCCGTAGCCCTTCTCGTTGCTGAACCACTTCACCGTTCCCTGGGTCAACCTCGTACCTCCTTGCACGAAGCGCGAACGTACACCCCCCTGGGGCGGCGCGAGCGTAGCATGCGGCCCTTCCTGCGGCAACGGACGCTCGGCCTGCTCGGCGCCTAGTCCTTTTCCGGCAGTTGATCCAGCACGCTGGCCATCTGCATGGCGCCCATCGCGGCGTCCCAGCCCTTGTTCCCGTGCTTCCCGCCGGCCCGGTCCAGAGCCTGCTCGAGGCTGTCGGTGGTGAGCACCCCGAACATCACCGGAACGCCAGTCCCGGCCGCCGCGTCCGAGATCCCTCGGGCCGCCGCGCCGGCCACGTAGTCGAAGTGGGCCGTCTCCCCGCGGATCACCGCGCCCAGGCACACCACCGCGTCGTACAGGCCGCTCGCCGCCAGGCTGCGAGCCGCGAGCGCCAGCTCGAAGGCACCCGGCACCCAGACCACCACGAGGTCATCCTCGGCGATCCCGTGGGCCCGCAGACAGGCCACCGCCCCTTCGGCCAGCTTCGAGGTCACCAGCTCGTTGAACTGGGACGCCGCCACGGCGAACCGCCGTCCCCGCGCGTCGAACGTGCCCCTGACCTCCCTCATCGAGCGGTCCCCTCGGCCTCCGCCGCCGCGGGCTGGTCTTCGCCCTCCAGGTTGTCCAGGAG
>Ga0137369_10008817_pt1 | contig 10039 bp, 14 predicted proteins | sample SagtaG_12_FD_104918 | JGI IMG/M metagenome (GOLD analysis project Ga0137369, IMG submission 104918) | Vadose zone soil microbial communities from Sagehorn Ranch, Mendocino, California, USA - Sage1_L_113_16 metaG | ecosystem: Environmental > Terrestrial > Soil > Vadose zone | place: USA... | reverse complement strand
GGCCTTACCCCGCTTGCGCGATGCCCTCGCTCCTGGTGCGGTGATGGCGATCGCCGACACCGAGAACGTCCACGGCGCCTACCACCCCGAGGTCCTCGCCGTGATCAAAGAGCACTCGGAGGTCGAGCATCACGTCGAGACCACGGAGCTGATGAACGGCCTCCGAGCGGCAGGCCGCTTCTCGGTCGAGGGTCAGGAACGCACGGCGCCATTGGCCTTCGAGCAGTCCGTGGACGAGTACCTCGAGATGCTTCACAGCACGAGCACTCTCGCGCGCGTGCGGCTCCGCGATCGGGCAGCGCGCTTCGATGAGCAGATCCGCGCCGTGTTCGCGCGCCACCGGCTCGATCGCATCCGGTTCGGCGTTATCGGCGTCGTGATCTGGGGGCAGCCCACGTAGCGTGGCGGGGGTTTGACCCGCGAACCTACGGCGAATGGGTCAACGAAGCGCCATACCCCCTACCTAGCGCTTTGTCTCAGGTCGAAAGCCGAGCGGCCGCCGCGGCGGTGCGGGCCGGTTCTCTAACGCATCGAGGACCTGCCAGATCTGGCTGAGTTCGATGCCGACGCGCTGCTCGAGCTCCTTGAGGCGATGCCGGAGCTCGGCGTGGTCGGTCTGCATCCGACGCAGCCGCACGAACGCGCGCATGATCAGGACGTTCATCGCGATCGCTGGTGGACTGTGAAGGACGCTCGAGAGCATCGCGACACCCTGCTCGGTGAACGCACGTGGGGCGGTGCGCCGACCGCCTCTTCCGCGTATTGAAATCACGATCTGTGACCTCAAACGCTCCGTCTCCTCGGCGGTGAGCCGGAATGCGAAGTCCTCCGGGAAGCGCGCCGGGTTGCGGTCCACCGCTTGATTCAGCGCGCTCGTAGGCACGCCGTAGAGCTCGGCCAGGTCGGCATCGAGCATTACGCGGACGCCGCGCGCAACGTGGATCCGGGCTTCGACTGCCTCCGTCGCGTCGGATGCGACCGCCGGCAACGGTTCCTTTGACCGAGGCAAGTTCCGACCGACCTCCTTGGGTTTGCGCTCTGCCGGTCGTTCGGAACGGACTTGCCGGGACCAGACAAGATCGACGGATACGTTGCGCATGTTCGGGGAGGCCGAACGCGACCGCCGTGACGAAGGATCATCTGATTCCAGCGCGAGAGCAGCCCCGCTCCCCGCAAGGATCGTCGAGATCGCTAGGGAACTCGCGAATCCGTTCGCATGTTCGATCACCTGACTCTGGATCAGGCGATTGAAGGTTCGAATCCTTCCTCCCCAGCAGATCCGAATGAATTCGCAACTTCCCGGTTTCCACGCGACCGGGAAGGCACCTGATGCGAAATCAAGTGACGCCTGGCAACGACAAATCCGTTCGGTTTCTCGCGTTGGACGCACTCTCGAGACTCACATGAACTATGCCGATGCCGGTAAGGCGCGATTCTTGCACTCCCAGCAACCGATTGCGGACCGCGCAATCAAGTGGTAGGCTATCGATCGGGAGGCACATCGATGCCCAAAGTGACGTCCTACTGGCCCAATCAAGAAGAAGCAGCCGCGATCCTCGGTGGGATCCAGCCGTCGACCGTCTCGCGTCACCTCGAGGAACTCGGAGAGCTCGATCCGCGGCTGGTCGAGCGCGACAAGCGCGGCAAACTCCTAGCGCCGCGTCTCGTCTTGCAGCTGGCCGAGCAATGGAAGTACGACGTCTTTGACGCTGCCGATGCGCTCCTCCAGCGCGCGGACGACATCGACGACAACGAGGCTCGGAACCAACTGCGCGGCGAGATCAACGGCTTCCTCCGTGAGTTCAAGCGACGTCGCGACCTCGGCCGCAAGACGACCCTGCGCGAGCTGCTCACAGAGCTCCGTGCAGTTCTACCGCCGCGGGTCTTCGCTGAACTCGAGGAACGCATGACTGCCGCACGGCGCCGCTAGACCCACCTCAGATCTCCGGGGCGTCCTGGACCATGAGCGTCCCGCCGACCTTCCCGATGCCTTCCCGCTCCTCCGACGCACGACGAAAGGCGAAGGCCTTCGCGAAGTCCTCTTTGCCTCCTCGTACGTCATACAGGAGGTGACCGGGCCGGCCATATGCCACGGCGATGAAGTGCAGGCAGCGCTTTGCCACGAAGGCCAACGCCTCCGCGAGATCCACGAGCTCGGGTTCGCGGCGGAGCGCGAAGGCATAGATAAGGAAAGCATCGGACGGCTTGTCGCGGTGCGAGAACCCGATAGCGACCATCGTCTCGCGCGCTTCTCGGTCGATGACAAAGAGGACCCGGCCGCGGCCGTCGCGGGCCAGCTTGTTGACCGTGCTGCGCTCGCTCTCGTCCCACGCTTCGTCATCGTCCAGCTCGTATCCGGCCAGGCTGAAGATGTAGCGGCGGCTGCCCACGGGCAGGTCGAGCTTGAAACGCAGGTTCGTGTTCGGCCGACCCTCCCGCTGCTTGTACTCAGCGTGAAAGTGCGTGCGAACGAGTTCGAGCGACACCTGCTGGTCCGCCGACGTGTGCGGCGCGCTCGGCGCGGGGACCCTACGTCGCGACAACGAGGACAGGCTATCGGCCGTTGGAGCGATCGGACGACCACAGCCACGGACAGATCGCTTGCAACAAGGTTCGCGGCGACGGCGCTGGGCTATGCGACGCGCGCTGTCCACGAGGAGAGGTCCCTGGCAAGCGCGCATGCCACGATCGAGGTGATCGGCCGTTCCTAGACGATTGCGCTCGCGAGTGAAGACTCCCGAACCTCGCCCCATCGGACGTGCCTTGCAGCTTCGTGCACCGGAGGGACGGTTCAGGGAAAAGATCATCTGATTCCGGCGAGAGAGCGGCCCCGCTCCCCGTCAAGATCGTCGAATTCGCTAAAGAATCGTCAATTCAGATCGCATGTTCGATCACCTGACTCTGGATCAGGCGATCGAAGGTTCGAATCCTTCCTCCCCAGCAGTGTTTTCGGCGACCACCTGATCCCGCGTCAGGTGAGGTGGACAGAATTCTGGTCTACGCTCTACACTCGCCCGATGAAGACGTTGCCGCTCTCGGACGCGAAGGCGAAGCTCAGCAAGGTGGTCGACGACGTCGCGCGGCGGGACGAGCGCGTGACCATCACGCGCAACGGGACACCGGCCGCAGTCATCCTCAGCGCCGAGGACTACGAGTCGCTGAACGCGACCCTCGAGATCCTCTCCGATCCGGAGTTCGCGGCCGACGTCCGACGCGGGCTCGAGAGCCTCAAGCGCGGCAAGGGTCTGACGCTGGCGCAGGTCTTCGAGAAGTAGTGCCGCGGCGGCGGCCGCTGGCCATCGCCCCTGAGGTCGCAGACCTCATCCGCGTCCTGGCTCCCAACGCGAAACGTAAGATGCGCGAGGCGATCGAAGCGATCCGGGAGGACCCGACGATCGGGAGCGAGCTCGTGCGCGAGCTCAGTGGCCTCCGGCGACTCCGGGTCGGGCAACTTCGCGTCGTGTATCGGGTCGCCTCCCGACACGTGCAGGTCATCGCGATCGGTCCGCGAGCGACCATCTACGTCGACCTCGAGGCCCGCCAGCGTCGCGGGGAGAGCCGCGAGCCTCCGCGCATGTTCAGAACTTCTGATCCCTGATCAGGGAACGCAGAGCTTCAAGAGGTTCTTCGCCCGCGAAGTTCGTCGATGCACCGAAAGCGATCGACGGGGACGTGATGCCGAACGGACCATTTCACAGCGAGCGCAGAATGGACCACTGCCGCGCATCCATTCGGGGCCGTCGAGGATCAGATCGAGCGCCAGCAGGTCTCGCTCATGGCGGGCTGGACGGATCCTTACTGGGGATCCATCCTCCCCAGCAGAGGACCACGGGCACCGCCAAGGTCGCGCTCAATGAAGGAGGCTCGACGTGGCTGAAGAGAACAAGCCCGCGTGGGTGGAGCTCTCGAGCACGGACCCCGCGGCATCACGCGCGTTCTACTCCAAGCTCTTCGGCTGGAGGATCGACGTCAACCCCGACCCGCAGTACGGCGGGTATGCGCTCGCGTACACGGGCGACGCGGGCGTCGCCGGCATCGGCACGAAGCAGCGGGGCGACCAGAGCCCGAGCGTGTGGTCGATCTACATCGGCACGAAGAACGCGGACGAGACCGCCAAGAAGGTCACCGCGGCCGGTGGCAAGGTCGTCGCGCCGCCGTTCGACGTCCCGGGGCAGGGACGGATGACGGTGTTCCAGGATCCGAGCGGCGCATTCATCTCGGCGTGGCAGGGGCAGGCCATGTCCGGCTTCATGGCCGGTGGCGAGCACCAGTTCGGATGGGCCGAGCTGAACGCACGCGGGATCGACAAGGCGCTCGCCTTCTACAAGTCGGTCTTCGGCTGGGATGCCAAGGAGAGCACCGCCGGCGGCGCCGACGCGCCGCCGTACACGGAGTTCCAGCTCGGCGGTGAGAGCCTGGCCGGCGCCATGGAGATGAACTCGATGGTCCCGAAGGAAGTGCCGAGCTACTGGATGCCGTACTTCAACGTCGCCGACGTCGATGCGGCGTTCAAGAAGGCCACGGGCGCCGGCGCGCGCGAGATGGTCGCGCCCCAGGACTTCCCGGGCGGCCGGTTCGCGATCATCGCGGATCCGCAGGGCGGCCTTTGGCCTGCTCAAGATGCGCTGAGCGCGCCACGCCTAGGGGATCCCCAACTGGCTGGGCTCCGGGAAGCCGCGCCAGTAGAGCCCCCAGCCCACGAAGAGGAGCGACGCGACCACATAGCCCACCAGGAAGAACGTCGCGAGGCGTCCGAGCGCAGCGCGTCGGGCGGCCACCGCGAGGCCGATGATGACCGCGACGGTGAACGGAAGGCCGATCACGACGGTCGCGCCCTCGATGATCGCGAGGAAGAACGTCAGGCCGTAGAGCGCTCCACCGAGCACCGACGGCCACCTGGCGGTGATCGACCGGTCGCCGTAACGCAGCTCCGTCCACACGATGAGGACGCTGAACGCCATGATCGCCACGTGCCAGAGCACGTGGCTCGCGACCTCGTCGAAGAAGTACGCGAGCGCGTACGCGTCGCTCGTCTCGTCCCGGATCTGGTGACCGACCGAGTTCGCCGCGTCGTGCATGCCGAGGCCGTAGGCAAGGATCACCGAGACCAGGAGGAACGAGATCGTGAGCCGGCCGTCGAGCGGCGCGCCCCGCCCGCGCCTCAGGAGCAGCCAGTACAGCGGTATCAGCAGGAACGGCCGGAGGACGATGAAAGCGTCCTCCGTCCTCGCGAGCGGCAGCAGAGGGAACGGTGCTTTCAGGAACGGCGGGAGGAGATGCAGGATCGCGAACGCCACGGAGAACAGGAGGAGGTCCGTGGCGGGAATGCTATCCAGCCGGCAGACATCCCCGCGAGGCGCTCGTTCGTAACCTACGCGAATGACCCGAGGGATCCTGACCCTGCTCGCCGTCCTGCTCGGTCTGACCGGTATCGTCTGGATCCTCCAGGGCATCGGCGTCCTGCCGGGCTCGTTCATGACGGGACAGATCGTCTGGGCCGTCATCGGCGCGGCCCTCCTGCCGGTCTCGGCCGTCTTGTTCTGGGTCGCTCGGCGTCGCGCACCATGAGCTGACGCTCCGACCCATCGCCGGGTCTTTACAGGCCGTTCACACGCCCCGCGTCATGAGCCCCGCCGCGGACGCGTATCACCGGATAGATGAAGCCCCGAAGGCTCGTCCTGCTCGTGACGGTCGGTTCCCTGCTCGGCATCGCGTGCGCGCGCCCGGGTACGGCTCCGCCTCCGCCGCCGTCGGCGATCGGCACGGAGGCGCCCGCGCCGCCCCCGGAATATGCCTCGACGTATCGCGCGCTTTCCGCGTCGCTCGACGCGTGGGAGCGCACGCTCGCCACGAAGCAAGCGACGAGTGCGCCCGTCTTCGGTGCGCACGTCCTCGTCGCGAATGGGGATCGCGGTACCGACGTGCTCTCTCCCTCGGTGATGCCGCTCGTCGACGCGGAGCTCGATCGGCTGAAGGAGCGCGGCGTCCGTGGCGCGACCGTCACGATCTCATTCCCCCTCCTCAACGCCGACCAGCCGCGCGCCGCCGACATCGCATCCTTCTACGAGACGGTCGCCGCGCACGTGCGGGCGCGCGGGATGACGTTCACGGTCGAGCAGCACATCGCCTTCTCGGGGACCGTGTTCTCGGACGTGCAGTTCGACTTCTCGTCGCTGCCGTTCGACCGCTTCGTCGAGCTCGACCGGGCGATGGCGCAGACGATCATCGACCGGACGCACCCCGACCACCTCAGCGTCCTCTCCGAGCCCGACACCTTCGTCCGCCTCACGGGCTACAAGCAGGCCGGGACGCCCGCCGGTGCGGCCGCGATGGTCGAGCGGATCATCGGCGGACTGCGTCGGGGATCGACGAAGGTCGGGGCCGGTGTCGGCGCGTGGCTGCCGAACTCCAAGGAGTACGCGGCCGCGATGGCGGGCATCTCGACCGACTACGTCAGCCTCCACATGTATCCGCTCACGGACGCGACCGCGCGCCTCGCGCAGGCCGTCGCCGACGCCGCGAAGGCGCGCGGGAAACCGCTGGTGATCGACGAGGCCTGGATCTACAAGATGGGCCCCGGCGAGCCGGCGGCGGCGGACTTCGAGCAGACGACGGAGTACTTCCGCCGCGACCTGTTCAGCTTCTGGGCGCCGATCGACGCACGGTTCCTGCGGCTCGTCGCGGAGTTCGCCCGCCAGAACGACGTCGCGTACGTGGCCCCGTTCTGGACGACGTACTTCTGGTCGTACGTGGATCACTCGCCCTCCACGAAGGACCTTTCCTATCCGAAGCTCGCGCAGCTCGCGAACCAGGGGGTCATGAAGGCCCTGCGCGACGGCACGTACACATCGACCGGCCGCGCGTATGGAGCGGTCGCTTCCCGCTGAGCGAGGACGGTGGACCGCGTTAGCGTTCCGCCGATGGGCTCTGCGCGGCGGATCCTCATCCTCGGCGGCGGCTTCGGCGGTCTGCATCTCGTGCGCCACCTCGAGCGCGAGCTCCGGCGCGGCGAGGCGGACGTCACGCTCGTCGACCGCTCGAACTACTCGCTCTTCACGCCGCTCCTCTACCAGGTCGCGACTGGCGAGCTCCCACCCCACGCCATCGCGTATCCGCTGCGCGTGCCGCTCGCGCACGCTGGCGTGCGCTTCCTGCGAACGGAGGTCGAGGCGATCGACGTCGAGCGGCACGTCGTGCGCACCGCCGACGGCGAGCTGCCCTACGACACCGTCGTCATCGTTCTGGGCAGCGTCACCAACGACTACGGCATCCCGGGAGTGCCTGAGCACGCGGTCACGCTGAAGTGGCTCGAGGACGGCCGGACCGTGCGGCACCGGATCCTCTCCACCTTCGAGGAAGCGGCGCTCGAGCCCGACCCGGCGCGGCGACGCGAACGGCTCGCGTTCGCGATCGTCGGCGCCGGCCCGGTCGGCGTCGAGCTCGCCGCGTCCATGCGCGACCTGATGGACCACACGCTGCGCGGCATCTACCCGACGATCGACGTCCGCGGCGAACCCTCGATCACGCTGATCGATGGCGCCGACCGCGTCATCCCGCAGATGGACGCGCGCCTCTCGCGCATCGCGGCGAAGAGGCTCGAGCAGCTCGGTGTGCGCGTCACCCTCGGCACCCTCGTGTCCGAGATCACGAGGACGTCGGTGCGCACGCGCGACGGGCGCACGATCCCAGCGCACACCGCCGTCTGGGCCGGCGGCATCCGCACGAACCCGGTGGTCGCGGCGGCCGACCTGCCGCACGCGAAGGACGGCCGTCTGCTCGTCGACGCGTTCTTCCGTGCGGGCGGCCGGGGTGATGTGCTGGCGTTCGGCGACGCGGCAGCGGTCGACCATGACGGCACCCCGCTGCCCCAGCTCGCCCAGGTGGCGGTCCTCGAGGCGCGCGCGGCGGCCGCGAACATCGCGCGCCTCGTCCGCGGCGAGCCGCTGCTGCCCTACCGGCACAAGCGCAAGGGCGATCTCATCGCGCTCGGACGCACGAGCGCGGCGGCCGAGTTCGCGCGGCCGGTGCACCTGGTGCTGTCGGGCCTGCCCGCGTGGACCGTCTGGCGGACGAACTACCTCATGCAGCTGGTCGGCGTGCGGAATCGCGGGACGCTGCTCGCGGAGTGGCTGCTGTCATTCTTCTCGCACCGGATCGTCTCCGACATCACCTGAGCCCGCGCTCCAGCTCGTCGAGATGCTCCCCGCGATGGTTCGCCCGCACCAGGCTGATCACGTTCGCGGCCACGATGCGTTCCACCCATTCGTCAGGCAGCCCGGCGACGAGCGCGTCCACCGATCGCGCCGTCGCGACCGCGAGCTCGGCGAGCGTCCGCGCCGGGACGGCGAGGAGCATCGGCTTCGCCGAATCGTTGATCCACTCGACGTCCGACGGATGCTCGGGCCGCGGCACCTCGCCGCTCCGTCGCCAGCGCTCGATCAGCACGACGATCCGCTGATCCCAGAACGCCATGTGCCCGAGCACCGCGGCGACCGTCCAGCCCGCGGGCATCGGTCGCGCGAGATCCGCGTCCGAGCACCGCGCCACGAGCGCCTCCAGCCGCGCGCGCTCGGCATCGTTCTTCGCGGGATAGCCGCGATCGACCGTCATCCCTGATCCTCCTTCTTGCCTTCGGCGCACACGACGCCACGGTCGCCGACCACCGCTGAATGCGACGTGCCCGCCGGCAGCTCCATGCGATCACCCGCCTCGAGGTGGATCCACTCGGTCGGCGCCACGATGAAGTCGATGCTGCCTTCGAGGCAGTACAGGATCTTCGTGTACGTGTGGTCGTGCCAGCCGTAGCGGTCGCCCGGCGCGTTCGACCAGCAGTACACGTCGCGCGCCTCGCCGCGGAGCCGCGCCACGAGCGCGTCGCGGGTCACGACCCGCTCTCGTCGCTCATCGCTCGGCGTGCTTCCGCGGCAGCGGCGAGCGGTCGCCGACCCACAGCGCCGGCGGAACTGCCCACTGGCGCGCGAGCGCGTTCAGCGCGCTCGCGTACGACGACCGCGTCCGGCTGAACGCGTCCCACGACGCGTCGGCGTCGGCGAGGCGATACCCCGCAGCCGCGAGACGCCCGCGGGCGTCCTCGAACTCGGAGCGCTCCACGCCGACGTCGCCGTTATGGGGGAGTCGGAAGAGCCGTGCGACGTCCTCGACGAGGTGGTTCCCCGCCGCCCACAGCATCCGTGCCGCGCCCTTCGGGGCGTCCTCGACCGTCGTCATGACGAGCGTGGCGGCGTCCAGGACGGCGCCGAGCGCGCCGATCCACGACTCGTTGTCGTGGCTCGAGCGGAAGAACGCGAGGATCGGATACGCGACGTGCGTATCGAGCACCTCGCCTGCCCAGCGCTCCCACTCCGCGAACAGGCGCGCGAGATCGTCGCGCATGCCCTCGTGCGCCATGGTCTCGAGGAGATGCACGCCCGACGGCGGCGCGCCGGCGCGCTGATCGAGCGTGACGACGAGCGCCTCGCGCCGCTGGAACGACGCGAAGAGCGAGAAGATGAACGAGATCGAGAGCGCGACCACACCCAAACCGGTCGCGCCCGCGAGGATCGCGACGGCGCGCGCCGCCGGATGCAGGCCGACGACGTCGCCGAAGCCGATGGTGAGGAGCGACGTCCCCGCGAAGTAGGCGGCCTCGAACACGTCGGTCGGCACGGGACGAACCTGCTGGCCCATCGCGAGGAGGACGAGCCCGTACCCGAAGATCAGGCCGAGGATCCACAGGCCGAGGAGCGCGACGAGGAGCAGCGGCGCGTACTGGCCGAGCACGCGTTCCCGATCCCCCGACGACCCGCGGAGCTCGGCGAACCTCCGCCACATCGGCCACGTCAGCCGGGTGAGGATCGTCGTCGGGCGGATCCCGGGCGTCGGACGCGGCACGACGACCGACTGGAACACGTCGTTCAGGATCCAGATCACGAGCGCCAGGCCGATGGCGCCCTCGATCAGCTCGGCCACAGCCGCTAGTCTTGCGCGCCGTGCGCATCCAGGCGGACCTGCTCATCCCGGGACGCGCCTGGAAGGCGGG
>Ga0137369_10008815_pt1 | contig 10039 bp, 6 predicted proteins | sample SagtaG_12_FD_104918 | JGI IMG/M metagenome (GOLD analysis project Ga0137369, IMG submission 104918) | Vadose zone soil microbial communities from Sagehorn Ranch, Mendocino, California, USA - Sage1_L_113_16 metaG | ecosystem: Environmental > Terrestrial > Soil > Vadose zone | place: USA... | reverse complement strand
CGGTTTCGTTACGATTCTCGTTGCCATCGGAGATCAGCAGAATTTTCCCCTGGCGCCCTTCGCCGACCTGCGCGATGGCCGCCTGCAGCGCCGCTTGGATGTCGGTTTCTTCGCGCTCCAAGCGCGCGCTGAAGTCGCTCATGGGAACCTGCTCCCGCGGCAAAGATTCCCACTCGGGCGCGCGAGCAAAGGTGAGTAGTCCGGTGCGCGTCTCGGGCGCTTGAATCCGCCCCGCTGCTGCGAGAATCTCGCGTGCCTTTTCGCGCCCCTCTTGGCCGACGCTGCGTGAAAGATCGACGCCGAAGATGACGTCCAAGGCGCTGGTCGCCTTGAAGATGCGCGGATTGACCAAAGCGACCGCCAACGCGGCCAATGCCGCGCTGCGAATCAAGATCGGATAAGTTGGGATGCCTTGACGAAAGGCGAGAAAGAGTTCGAACACGAGCAAAATGAGAACCATGCCGAGAAGCACCGGCCAGAGAGAAAACCCACTTTCAGCGTCGGTATTGTCGGACCCGTTCTTAACACCTGGGCGCAGATGAATCCGTGGCACAATTTGTGACTCGTTTTCGTCAAAAAGATTGACCGCGAAGCGGCCTTCACGGTCGGCGCTCTTAAAAGTATAAACCCCCGTCTGGGAAGTGTCGGCGAACACCAACGGGCTCGCGGCCGAACTGAAAGTTTCTTTGTTCCCCGAGGGCCGGGTGATTTCGAGGTCGCCGTCGGTATGGGGCAAACGTAGAGCGAAGGGCGTGCCCGCCTGCACGGTTTGTCCGGGAAATTCGACCCGCTGCGGCTGCAACCAACTGAGCGCATTGTGCAACAAAACCGGGAAGGCGACCCTGAGCGGCAGATCCGACGCCATTAAGTCGAATCCCAGAAACAGCAGACGCAGCTTGGCTTTCTCTAAAACGTAGAAGAGCGGCGTGTCCTGCGAGCGCGCCAACACGATGCCTTCACCTTTCGCCGACACGCGCATGGCCTCGTGAATCCTGAGATCGCCGAGACTCAAGCCTTCGGTGATCGGGTGTTTTGCGACCCGCGAAAGGATTTGTGGATTTTGAACTCTACCGTGAATCTCCAGCGGTATATTCGGCGCCACGGAGTCAATTAGAATAAAGTTGCCTTGCTTAAGCGCGGGCGCAGCCACACGATCGAAGACCACCACGTCGAATGGCTCCTGTGACTGCGCTGAATTCTGTTCCCAGCGCGGCTGAGCGGTCACTTCGACGTTGGCGAAGAAACGCAACAAGTTGCTCAGATAGGGATTTCCCGGACCGACGTAGAGAATGCGCACCGGCGGTGCGTCGCTGACGGCTAAATAAGCTTGGTTGTCCGTGGCAAAGTCGTCGCTGATTTCCAAACGGGCCACCAAGGTTCCATTCAAGCTGCCCGCGTAGGGATAAATCACCACGCGGCGATCGTTCGCGCCGATTTCGATCTGTTCGCGCATCAATGTCTTTTCGCCCAACGTCAAGATCAAGGGTAGCCGCGCTGCCTTGGCGGTATAATTCCTCACGTGCACCATGATTTCTGCCGGCGCGGCATGCTCGACGTGGCGCCGCACTTCGAAGCCGATAATCGCGACGTTGTCTGCGCCGCCGTCGACTTTGATGAACTGAAAGTGCGCCGTAGCCCGGGCGTACTCCTCGGCTCCCGTGAAGGCGCCGTCGCTAATCACCGCCACGCGATCCGGACTGCCGCGCTTGAGAAACGCATGGGCGAAGAGAATCGCTTCTTGCACACGCCCAGGGGCGTCCGTGGCTGCGAGTTCTCTTCCCAGTTCCCGCAGCCGGCGCTTGTCGGCGGTGAAGGGCACGAGCAGTCTCGGCTCGGCGCCGGCGCCGATGACCATCATTTTTTGCTCTGACGAGAGCCCATCGACCAGCGCGAGAAATTGCCTGCGCGCGGCGTCGAAGCGCGAGCCGCTATTGCCCTTGGCTTTCATACTGGCGCTAAGGTCGACCACGACGACCATGTCGCCGGATGCCGCGCCGAAGTAACGCAATGATGGATCGGCAAGCGCGGCGATCAGCGCCACGGCCGCGATCAGTTGCAGGATGAGGAGCAGATTCTTGCGTAGCAGCCAGCCGAGCCTTGTGCCCAGCGGTCTTTCCCTGAGCACCCGCTCCCACAGGAACAGCGTCGTCGTGCCGACCTTAAGGCCTCTCGGCTTGAGACTATGGAGAAATAGAATCAGCGGGATCGCTCCGGCCAGGAGCAACAGCACGGATGGCAAGCGCCAGAGCATAACTCACGCCACGCTGCTCACCTGACGCAGCGTCTGCAGAACAAACTCGTCGAACGGAACTTGCGTCGACGTGCGCAGATAGTCGATCCGCCGGTTCGCGCAGACCGTTTCGATTTCCTTGAAATAGCCGTCCAATTCCACCTCGAAGCGCCGCACCAAGTCGGCGTCGAGAAAGAATTTCCGCTCGCGCCCGGCTTCCACGTCGACCAGCGCGACGTCGCCCCAGGGTTTTGGGTGGAGCTCTTGTTCATCGATGATGTGAATGACCAGCAGCTGGTGGCGTTTTGCCGCCAACTCTTCCAGGGCCGCACGCCAACCGGCGGGATCGAACAGATCACTGACGATGACGACAAAACCCGGATGAGGAAAGAGATGGGTGAAAGCGTGGACCGCGCCGTGCAGATTGGTCTCGCTGGCGCAAGAGAGCTTGGTAAGAAAGCTGAACAGGCTCAGAATCTGTTTCCGCCCGCGTCCCAGGGTCAACGGCGCGTGCAGGCGCGCGGAAAACGCCGCGCCGCCGACGCGATCGAGATTCTTGAGCCCGATATAGCCCAACGCCGCGGCGACTTTTTTGGCATAGTCGATCTTGGTCGGCGTTCCTTCGGCCATGGACCGGCTCGTGTCGACCAGGAGGTAAATGTTCATCTCTTCCTCGGCGGTGAACACTTTCAACAACAGCCGTTCGAGACGCCGGTAAATATTCCAGTCGACGTAGCGCAGGTCGTCGCCATGCTGGTAGCGGCGATAATCGGAGAATTCCAAACTGAAACCTTTGCGCGATGCCGCGTGCTCGCCTTTGGCGCCCGCCCAGCTCAGTCGCTTGGCGATCAGGTGGAGACGTTCGAGCTTACGCAAAAAGTCGGTGTCGAAAAAAGTTACGGGTTTCGGGTTACGGCTGTCGGGTTGAGCCTCATTTTGAACAGAGCGATCGCCCTGCGACGGGCTCAGGACGAGCGGGCGGATTCGCGAAGAAGTTGAAACCCAACCGCGCGTGCGGAGCTTGTCGAAGCACGCCCGAGGATTTTTCGCGAGTTCTCGCAGTCGTAAGCCGAAACTCGCAACTCTCGACTTTGGATTCATAACCGCTTACGCCACTTCAGGCACCTGGGCGACAATTTCGCCCATGATATTTGCCGCGTTAACGCCTTCCGCGTCGGCTTCCAGATTGAGAATCAAACGATGGCGCAGGCTCGGCAACGACGCAGCGCGAATATCCTCGAAGGAAACATTCGGCCGCCCCGCCAGAAGCGCGCGCGCTTTGGCAGCGAGGATCAAACTCTGCAGACCGCGCGGGCTCGAACCGTAGAGCACGAACCTTTGCGCTAGCCCGCCGGAGCCGTTGCCCTGCTGCTGCGGGTGTGTGCTCAGTACCAGGCGCACCGCGTAGTCCTTAACCACGTCGGCGAGGGGAACTTCCCTGACCCATTGGCGCATTTGTAGAATGCCCGCAGCGTCCAGCACCTCGCGCGGCGGCGCCGGCGCCGCCGCTGTGGTCAGATCGGCGATGCGCGCCAGCTCTTCGCGGCTTGGAAACTGCAGCAGCAATTTGAAAAAAAACCGATCCACTTGCGCCTCTGGCAGCGGATAGGTTCCTTCCATCTCGATCGGATTTTGCGTCGCCAACACCATGAAGGGATTCTCCAAACGATGCAGCTTACCGCTGACGGTAACACCCTGCTCCTGCATCGCTTCCAGCAGCGCGGACTGCGTCTTGGGCGTGGCGCGGTTGATTTCGTCGGCCAACACGATATGCGCGAATACCGGGCCGCGCTGGAAATCGAAGACTTTGCGTCCTGACGGATCGTCGGTGAGCATATTGGTGCCGGTGATATCCGCCGGCATGAGATCGGGCGTGAATTGGATGCGCGAGAAACTGAGATTGAGAATTTCGCCGAGACGGCGCACCATCAGGGTCTTACCCAGTCCCGGCACGCCTTCGAGCAGGCAATGTCCGCCGCACACCAGCGCGATGAACACCTGTTCGATCAATTGCTCGTGGCCGACGATCACCTGCGCCATCTCGGCGCGCAGCTCGTCGAAGCTGCGCCGGGCGCTGCTGATGCGCTGTTCAATTTCCGCTACAGATTGCATGATGCGATTTCCCCCGGCTCAAAACTGGAGTGATGGAGTACTGGAGTATTGGGTATAAGAACCCAACACTCCAATACTCCAATACTCCAGTAATCCAATTTGCGACTCTCGTCGCCGACAATTCATTTTTTTGTTTCAGTCGTTCCCAGCGACAAAAAATAATTCTTGATGGTCTCTTTCAGTCCTTCCGGCACACGCTCGGAATTCAGTTCCTGCTCGGCCTGTCTGCGGTAAGAGGCGACGACTTCAGCTTGCGAGAGTCCGCTCTTCCCGGGCGCCGGTTTGCCTTTGAAAACGACTGCGCTACTGTCGCCCTCGCCGAGCAAGCCTTTGACTTGGGTCGAAGCGCCGGCGCGGAGTTCCGGCAGAGAGCGATATCCTTCATCTTGTCTTCCCGGCTCTTTGCCGGGGCGACTACTCTGGCTCTTGTCCTTAACGCCATCGGCCGGAAGGTCGTCCTCGCCTCTTGCCGCGCTGCGCACGTTGCTCTCGCCTTTATCGCCCTGACCTTGTTTCATCATCTGGTCGAGAAATTGCTGCGCATCCAAGAGCGTCCGTCGATCCAGCTCACCGGTGACTTGGTTATTGAGCCGGTCGAGAAATGACTTGATGTCGTTCTGACCCAGCCCTTGCCCCGCCCGCGGTTCTTTATCCAGTTGCCTCTTGAGTTGCGGCAGTGTCGCCAGTCGCTCCATCCACTGGGGCACCAAATCCTGCGTCCCTTTGGCTGCGTCCGGTAGCTCGAAGAGATCTTGCGCTGCTTCCAATTCCGCTTTGAGATCCTTGAGACTCTGCTGGCTTTCGGCCGCCGAGAAGGAATTTTTGTCCGCCCCTGACTTCGTCGCGGCTGCGAACTGTTTGGCTACCCCGGCCACTTCTTTTTTGACCTGGTCGTCCGCGGTCTTCGTTTCGACGCCCTTCTGCGCGACTTTCTCCAGCTCTCGACCCATGCTCAGGCTCTCGCGCAACCCTTCGTTTTTGGCTTTTTCCTGGAGCTCGCGGGAAAACTCGCGAAGCTTATGCGCCAGCGTCTGCGGCGCCACGGGCCGGTCGTTATCAAACAACTGTCGGTCGACGTTGAGCCAGAGCAGCACCAGCCAGAGCCCGAAGAGCGGCAGCGCAAGATAGGCCGGCCAGCTCCAGCGCCTCGGAAACAGCGTCCTCAGCTCAACTGAGCGCAATTTTTTTTCGGCTTGTTTCAGAACCAGCAAAGCAGCTCCGCCGGGATCAGCGCGCGTCGATATTTCCCAAGCCGTGATAGCGCACTCGTCGAGCCGGAGCGTCTTGTCGAGATGAACCAGCGCCCGCGTCGCGTCCTGGCGCCGCCAGCGCCGGCGATAAAAGAAATAGGGCGTCAGCGCGCCGAATAAAGCGATCGGCACAAGCCAGCGCAACGCGGCGTTGGCGAGATACGCGTGCAGCGGCAGGAGCAGGATCGCCAGCGCCCACGAGACGCAAAAAGCCGCGGCGAAAATCTGCTCGCGCCGTTTGCGCCGCTCCCAGCCAATCAGCTCGGCGAATTTGCTTTGGAGAATTTCCATTTCATCGCTCAAAACAGCGGCTCCCGTCTAAGCGCCCAGCGGTGCAAGACGTAGCCGGCACCGCCGAGGACAAAATGATAAATCACGTGGACGTACAGCCCGGACCACTGGGCGCCGAGCAGCGCGAGCGGCGGCAACTCCTGCCGGCTCAAAAACGCCAGCAAAAAAGCGACTGGATTGAGCGGTAGATAGAACAACGCCGAGAGAATCACCAGACCAATGAAAAAGCTCCGAATAAAAACTTGCCGGCTCTCGATATGGCGCTCCCACAGCGCCAGCGTCGCCAATCCCCACACGCCGTAACTTAACGCGTAAAACGGCAAGAGCAAGAACGTGACCGCGATACTTGCCAACGGCGTGCGCGCAATCGCTCCGGCCCAGATCAAAAAGGGCGCGCAAAGAAACAGTGAAAAACCGATATGCGCCAAGAGAAAAAAAAGTTGCGCCCGGCTAATCGCGTCGATCGACTGACCTTGGTCGTGACGCCAGTGCTTGAGCGGACGAAAACGCCACGGCGCGAACTCCTGATTGGCCACCCGCAGAGCAAAATAAACCAGCAGCAGCAATGCCGTCACGGAAGACACTCTGAAGAGACTCGCCGAACCGCTCCATGTCTGGGCGTCCAAGGAGGGCACGTACAACGACAGAAACTCCACCGGAGCAAGAATGATCAAGAGATAGAAGTAAACGGCGAACCCATGGCCTTCGCCGAAGTACACGTCGATACTCTCGCGCCAAACGGGATTGTCTTTCATTCGTCCTCTCCGCTGGCCAAGGGAACGATGGCGCGGAAGAGCACGTAGGATTGCGCCTGAATGCGCGGATCGTCCACCCGCACGCGCGGCTCCGGGTCTTTCACCCAGCCGAAGAAAACCGCCGCGCCACCGGCCCATCTGGCGTCCCCGTCGCGCGGAAATAATGACGAGTGAAAGAGAATATCGCGAGTCTTGTCTGGAAACGTGACCTCGCGAAAGTTCAATGTCTCAGCGCGTTGAACCGCGGGATCATCTTGCCCTTTGGCGTTGGCTAGGGGGAAAACTTTGCGCCAACTGGCGCCCCGCGGAATTGCCCCTAGATCGAAACGTTTTCCCGGCACCAAGAGCCAACAGTGGGTAAGGTCTTTGACGCTTTGGTTATCCACGTTCATCACCAATTTATCGCCCTCGGCCGCCAACTCCGCACGCATTGGGAATCGGTCGATATGGCGCATGCGGAAGAGCCGGTAGTCCCATTCACGCAGCGGCAGCCGGTAGCGGCTCGTGCCACCGCCATCTTGCATGACCACAGCCTCCTCGGTTTCTCGCGACCGTGTGGAGACCGGCGTGAGATCGATCCAACCGCGCTCCAGTTGCAGGTCATATTGGCGCAGCTGGGTCGAAAACAGCGCCAGGTTCGCTTGCGCCTCGACGAAGCCGTCGCCGCTGCTCTCAAGCACGGTTGACGCCAGCAGCACGCCGTCGGGAATATGACCGCCATGACTGAAATGAACGTAGCCGGCTGCCGTACCAGCCGTAACAAACGTCACGAACCCGATCAACAAGAATCGCGGCGCCAAGCGCTTGCGTTGCCATAGCCACGTGAGCACGCCGATGCCGAGCAAATAACCGGTCATGGCGAGCAGCAGCGAGCCGGACGGAACATAGGTCGATATGAAAGACGGGCTGACCATCAATTGAGCAAAAACCGAGTCGTTCCACTCGGTCCGTAGCGTCGGCTCATCGGTGCCGAGCGGGGTTACAAGAGTTTGCAAGAAGCGCGGCAAGCCGCCCCATTGGGACAACGGCGGCCGGCCGATGTCGAGGGCCAGATAAATAATTCGGCCGCGTCCGCGGCTCGCCTCCACGAGCACGGGAATACCTTCAGTTTCAGCCAGCGCTTTACCGCTCGTCACCGTTGACGTCTGGGCCCAAACGCCGGCAAGGGTTACCGCTCGTTCGCCCTTGCCGGCAGGCGGAATGAATGAGACTCGTTTGGTGCCGGTCACGCGCACGGGTAAAAAGCGACTGATCGCCGGCTCCTGGTACAGCGCGAAATTAAGGCTGCCCATGATGACCATCCTGCCTCCTGCCGTGAGCCAGGTGTCGAGGGCGAGAAGCTGAGAGCGGGACAGATCACGCAGTGACTGGTCGTAAAGAATCAGATGCGACACGCCAAGCAGCGCTCTGGGATCCGACGCCAACTCGCTTGGCGCCAGCGAGACTAACCGGCTTTGCGACGAAGCAGCTGCCGCGATCGGCGGCAGAGCGCTGCTTTCGCTCATCAGCAGCAGCACCGGCGCCGGCGAAAAATGGCGGCGCAGATCGAGCTCCCGCGAAGCCCTGCCCGCGGCGCTGGAAAATGTCACCCTCAGCGGACGGCTGATAAAATCCGGATCGACGGTCAACTGAATCGTTTTGCGCGCTTGTGCGCCGAGAAAAACCTCGCGCTGATAGTTGACTCGATAGGGCGCTCCGCCCTTGGTTGCGCCGCCTTTCCATACCTGGACGTCGAGCGTCCCTTCGGCAGGACGGCCGGTATTGTTGAGCGCGACCTCCAATGGAAACGGTCGGCCAAGTTGAAAAACACCATGAAACCCGACCTGGGACTCGATGAGAATCTCCGCGCCAGCAAGAGCGGGGGCAAAAATAGCGATGAGAATGGCACAGAAAAGCACGGGCGCGGGTATTACGCGCGCCCGTCCGGGCAATGCTGATTTGGGAAAATTAGCTGAGGGGCCGTGCCAATTGCGACGCCGTGGCGGGAGACAAACGAGCGCAGCCTTTGCGGCTGAAAAGGACATGGTTTCTGTCCATAAAGGCCCGGCCCACCGACGGCAGCGATCTACTCAATATACTCGACGCTGAGAATATCAAAAGTACGGACGCCCGTGGGGGTTTGGACCTGAACTTCATCTCCCTCGCTCTTGCCGATCAGGGCGCGGGCAATGGGAGAGCTTATGGAAATCTTGCCGTTCTTCGGTTTCGCCTCATGATCGCCGACGATTTGGTATACCACCTTGTCGCCGGTTGCACCATCGGCCAGGGAGACCGTTGCGCCGAACACCACCTTATCGCCGGAAAGTTGGGCGACCTCGATGACCTGCGCCCGCGCGACTTTGTCCTCGATTTCACGGATCTGTAAGTCGAGTAGCGATTGGCGCTCCTTGGCCGCGTGGAACTCGGCATTTTCCGAGAGGTCGCCGTGGTCGCGCGCTTCTTCGATTTCTCGAATGTTCTTGGGCCGCTCAACGGTCTTTAGGCGTTTCAACTCCTCGACCAGAAATTGGTAGCCTTTATTGGTCATCGGCACGCTTGCATCTGCCATACTCTCAGCTCCTGGTAAATAAAAACCCCCCGGAATCGCTCCCGAGAGGCTTTCAAGAAATCTTGACTCTCCCCGCTGTTAGATCCAAGCCAAGTTTACCATCGCTACCGGCTAATTCAACTCCTAAAATGGCTCATTTTCACAGCGCAACTTGCATCGCGACTACGGCGCTCTCGTCACCTCGAGCGCGACCGACTGTGCGAAAACTCCGTTGATGGTTCCCTTCGGCTTCGCTCCGAGCCGGCTAGCTCACGGCGATCCGCCCGCTCACGCGGCAACAAGTCAAATGCAGAGTCGTATACCGAGATTGCGTTACCGGCCGATTATCGGATGAATCGACGACTTCAATCGCAGTTAAGCGAACTGTGTCCGTCTCACCCGCTCGCAGTCACGTCATCTCGCGCCGCGACCGTCGGCGCTAAAATCCAGCGCCGGATCGTTCTGCCGACAAATCGTTTCATGGAGTAACGGTAATCGATTTGGATCGCAGGTTGTTGCTTTCATCGACCTCTGTAACTGCGCCCGCCGCGTCAGATACGGCGAGGAGAAGATACTTGCCGGGCGTGGTGGCTAAAGGAATCGTAACCGTTGTTGATCCCGCGCTGCGGCCCTTTGCGGCAAGCGCCGGAACGCTGCGACTGCCGAGCAACACATCGGCGCCATCAAAAATTACGTCGGTCGAAAGATAGTAACGCGTCGTCGATGCTCCTGCGGCTACCGGCGCTTTATTGCTCGTCGTCTCATCGACGACGACGTCACCACCCACCGCCGCCGATGACGGGCCGCGCAGCGCTTGAACGATCAAGTCGGGCTGAGTCACGTTGAGCGACCGCGCTTTGGCATTCTTTTCCTT
>Ga0137369_10008807_pt1 | contig 10042 bp, 10 predicted proteins | sample SagtaG_12_FD_104918 | JGI IMG/M metagenome (GOLD analysis project Ga0137369, IMG submission 104918) | Vadose zone soil microbial communities from Sagehorn Ranch, Mendocino, California, USA - Sage1_L_113_16 metaG | ecosystem: Environmental > Terrestrial > Soil > Vadose zone | place: USA... | reverse complement strand
TGGTCTGTGTATCCAACCAGGCCCGCATATGACATAGCAGCACGGTGCCCGGTCTGGGCACCTCCTTCGGCCGGGGTGGAGCTACCACCGCGCAACAAGACCTGGCGAATTCCGATTGCATTTTGATCGAAGGCTCCTCCATGGCCGAAGCGCACCCGGTCGGTTTTCGCTGGGTGATGAAAGCGAAGGAGCGAGGCGCTACGATCATCCATGTCGATCCACGCTTCTCGCGCACGAGCGCCCTGGCCGACATCTGGGTGCCGATCCGCGCCGGCAGCGACATCACGTTTCTTGGCGGAATTATCCATCATGTCATCGAGAATGAACTCTTCTTTCGCGATTACGTCGTTCACTACACAAATGCGTCCTGCATTTTGCGCGATGATTACAGCGATCCCGAAGATAACGCAGACGGTTATTTCTCCGGCTGGAACGAAAATCGGCGCGCGTATGAGATGGAAAGCTGGAAATACAAGGGCGAAGGACTGAGCTACCCCGAACGGGATCTTAATCTGGAAAATCCACAATGCGTGTTCCAAAAACTCAAACGACATTTCGCGCGCTACACGCCCGAGATGGTTGAAAAGGTTTGCGGGATCCCGCCGACGCTTTTTCACAAAGTCGCAGACGCGCTCGTTGCAGCGTCCGATCCGGATAAAACCGCGGCGATCTGTTATGCCGTCGGCTGGACGCAGCACTCCAAAGGCGTCCAGATCATCCGCACAGCCTCGATCTTGCAACTTCTGCTCGGGAATATCGGCAGGCCGGGTGGCGGTATTCTCGCTCTTCGCGGCCACGCTTCGATCCAAGGGTCGACCGATATCCCAACGCTCTATGACATTTTACCTGGTTATCTGGCGATGCCGCATGGCGGAGATGAGGAGACCCTGCAGAAATATCTCGATGTCCACACGACAAAAACCGGACTGTGGTCGAACACGCCGGCATATTTCATCAGCTTGTTAAAGGCTTATTACGGCAAACACGCGACCGCGGAAAACGATTTCGGTTATAACTGGCTACCGAAAATTACCGCCGACCATTCCTTCTTCGAATATCTCTACGACATGGCCGACGGAAAAATGGAAGGGATGTTCCTGATTGGACAGAATTCCGCTGTCGGCGCGCCTAATACCCGCTTTCAACGAAGGTCGATGGCGAAATTGAAATGGTTTGTGATCCGCGACATGGTCGAAACCGAGCCGGCCAGATTTTGGCGCGACTCGGCTGAAATTGAGCGCGGCGAATTGAAAACGGAGGAGATTGAGACCGAAGTCTTTTTCTTTCCTGCGGCCGGGCATGCGGAAAAAGAAGGCGCATTCACTAACACCCAGCGTCTATTGCAATGGCGCGAGAAAGCGGTCGAGCCTCCCGGCGATTCTCGATCCGACGCGTGGTTCATTCATCAACTGGCTTTGAGGTTAATCGCCAAAGCCAGGGCCTCCAATGATCCGATAGGAGAACCGCTGCGCGCGCTCGACTGGTGGTATCCTGAGGACGAATTCGGCGAGCCGAAAATGGAAGCGGTGCTAACTGAGATCAATGGCTGGAAAACAGAACCGCAATCAAACGCAGAAGGCGTCCTCTTTGGGAAAGATCGAGAAGGGCAACAACATCATGGTCCGCAGGTTGCCGATTATAACGAATTGAAAGCTGATGGCTCAACCGCGTGCGGCGCCTGGATTTATTCGGGTGTTTTCAATCGAGACGGCGTGAACAAAGCCAATGCGCGCCAGTCGAAGGATTATCTCGGACACGGTTGGGGCTTCAGTTGGCCGAGCGATCGCCGAATCATTTACAATCGGGCAAGCGCGAAACCGAACGGCGAACCGTGGAGCGAACGCAAAAAACTTGTGTGGTGGGAATCGGAAAAGTGGACCGGCATTGACGTTCCTGATTTTAAGCCTAGCAAACCTCCCGATTATCGACCGCGAGGGGACGAAACTGGCCTTGATGGTCAGCGCGGCGACGCGCCCTTCATTCTGCACGAGGACGGCTTGGGATGGATGTACGTCCCAAAAGGTTTGCAGGACGGCCCATTCCCGACGCATTACGAACCGCTGGAATCGCCGGTGCGAAATCCGCTTTACTCACGCGACACGAACCCGGTAGTGAATTGGTTCACACGAAACGAAAACCGTTTCGCACCGCCAGGCGACCCGCGTTTTCCGTACGTCCTCACCACTTATCGGCTGACCGAGCATCATACTGGCGGCGGGATGTCGCGTTTTCTGAGCCATCTTTCGGAATTGCAGCCGGAAATGTTCGTGGAAATGTCGCCAGAGTTGGCGGCGAAGCTGAAGATCGAGAATAGCGATTACGTTTGCATCGTGAGCCTGCGCGGCGCGATCGAAGCGCGCGCACTCGTTAGCCGCCGCATTCGACCGATGAATTTGAATGGAAAAACCGTGCACCAGGTCGCAATTCCATTTCATTTCGGAGCAGCCGGTCCGTTGCGCGGTAACGCTGCTAATAATCTGGTTGCGATCTCCGGCGAACCAAACGTCACGATCATGGAAAGCAAGGCGCTTGTCTGCAACATCATGCCGGGACGCTTGCCGCGTGGCCCCGCTTTTCTTGATTGGCTCGAGCGAAACGCGCCACAACGCGATCAGCCACCGAATTTGCATCCCGAACAACCGCCCCTAGGCGCGCCGTCCGGCGGAAAATTTTCGCGTAGTCACGGCAAGGAGGGAAAAACGCCGTGAGTAGCAACTAACGAATGAGATGATTAGAGGGCTGCGATGATCGGCGAAGGAATTCAGAGCACGAACCAGCGCCGGCACAATTACGTGCAGGAAAACGTTGAAGTTGGCTTTTTCACTGATCCGACCGTTTGCATCGGCTGCAAAGCTTGCGAGGTAGCGTGCAAAGAATGGAACGAAGTGCCTGAGGACGGTTTCACCTGGTTGGGAAATTCTTATGATAATACCGGTCGCCTCGGCGCATCTACGTGGCGCCACGTTTTGTTCCTTGAACAAGATCGACAAAAAGGAAATCAGGTCGTCGGCTCTCACTCGTTAGGCAACGGCGACGGACACCTGTCCGCCGGAGCCCCGGCGAACGCGGAAGATCCATTTCGCTGGATCTTTCTTTCTGATGTTTGTAAGCATTGCGAGGAAGCGGGTTGCCTCGAAGCCTGCCCGACCGGCTCGATCGTGCGAACGGAAGTCGGTTCTGTATTTGTCCAGGACGACGTTTGCAACGGCTGCGGATATTGCGTTGTCTCCTGCCCATTTGGCGTGATTGATCGCCGGCCACAACCCCTGCCCAATGCCGGCGGCGCTTTCAAGTGCACGTTCTGTTACGATCGACAAAAAAGCGGACTCGTGCCCGCGTGCGCCAAGGTCTGCCCAACCGAATCGATTGTGTTTGGGCGGCTGGATGATTTACGTGCGCGCGCGGCCGAACGCGTGCAGCAACTGCGACAACATGGTTGCACCGACGCCCAACTTTACGATCCCACCGAAACGTCTGTGCGGGGCGCTCACGCGTTTTTCCTGATTCTCGGCGAGCCGGAAGTCTATGGACTGCCGCCGAAACCGCAGATTCCAACAATCTATCTAAAAGCCGCATGGACGGCTGCGTTTGCCACTGCCATCGGTGCACTAGCGGCAACACTCGCAAGTTTTGCCTTATTATGAAACGCCTCGGCACGAAAAAAACCGGGGAGCGCGGGCGCCCCGCCCGCTGTGTTGTGCGCCTCGCACAACGCACACCTGCACGCGGCATCACTGGAGGACTTTTCGGCGAGGCGCCGAAAACAGCGAGCGAGGCGCTCGCGCTCCCCAATCCTAAACATGCCTAACGAATCGCGAATTGACCAATTGCGTGAGGAAGCGTGGGCAAAAGGCGTCGTCAGCGGTCGCGGCGTGGACGTCGCAAACGGCCCAATCCTGCGGAAGCCGGGTTACTATGGTCAGCCAGTTGTTAGGCCGCCGGTGTGGACGTGGGAGATTCCGATCTACTTCTTCGTAGGGGGCCTTGGCGGAATGTCAGCGGTGATCGCGCTTGGCGCGCTGCTGTTTCACCACTTGGATGTTACGCGCACAGCAATATGTGTCGCTGGGATTGCATCGGTGCTCTCGACGATTCTGCTAATTTTGGATTTAGGCAGGCCGCATTTGTTTCTTCACATGCTGCGAGTATTCAAACCGCAATCGGCCATGTCGATGGGTGCGTGGATTCTGACGGCTTTCGGAATGTGTGTTGTTCCAGGTTTGCTCGCGCTGGAGCTTCAGACATTCCACATGTTCGCTGGAGCAATTGATCAAATTCTCGGCGTCGCCGCGGGAATTTTGATATTTGGATCGGCCATCTTTGGAATGTTGCTCGCGACGTATACAGGTGTGCTGATCGGCGCAACGTCGATACCGGCTTGGTTCCTGCATCACAGGCTGCTGCCGGTTCATTTCGGAACGGCGGGATTGGGATCCGCTGCTGCGCTGCTGGAATTGCTTGGGCACCGAATCGCGCCGCTCAACGCGATCGGATTCTTCGCTGCCGCCGTCGAATCGCTGGTCCTAATTTGGTTGTCGGTGGATAAACACGGAACGGCTGACCGTGCGATTCACGAACATGCTTCCGGTTGGCTGATTCGCATCGGTGAAATCTTGAACGGGCCGGTGGCCCTTGTTTTGCGGTTGGTCGGACTTATCCCTTTGGCCGCGATTTCATTTCTGCTCGGCGCCTTGGTCAGCAGATTCGGATGGATTGCTGTCGGAAGAGTTTCCGGCTGTGATCCCGAAGCCGTTTTTGCCTCGCAGAAGGTGTAGCACAGGCATCTTGCCTGTGGGGCAAGCAGGCGTCCCGCCTGCTACACCAATCCGACAGGCGAGACGCCCGTCGGTCCAACAGCCACGATGGCTGTGCTACGCGAAGATCACGCGCTCTATATGCGAGTAAATGTTGAAGGACGGCGGGCGCAGAAAACCTATGAGCGTCTGGTTGCTGTCGCGGGCCAGATCGACCGCAAGACTTGAAGGCGCTGACACAGCGGCCACGATCGGAATTCCGGCGGCGAGCGCCTTTTGTATGAGCTCAAACGACGCGCGGCCACTGACTAAAAGCAGATGTCTCTCCAATGGCAGCAGCTCGTCAAGAAAAGCGCGCCCGACTGCCTTATCCACTGCGTTGTGGCGCCCGATATCCTCGCGCGCAATTTTCAGTTTGCCATCCATGCCGAAAATTCCGGCGGCATGAATTCCGCCTGTGCGCGCAAAATCGCTTTGTGCATTGCGCAATGCCTCGGGAAGCGACAGCAGCGTTTCAATATCAATCCGGATATCAGTCGATCGTATTGCAGGGAAATTTTGCCGGAGCGCGTCGATGTTTGTTTTGCCGCACAGACCACAACTGCTGGAGATCGTTCCGAAACGTTTCGTCGAATTCAGTTTTAATTTCACGTCGGCTGCAAGCTCCACATGGACTCTGTTGTCGCCGCTCGCTGAAACGCTCGCGATCTGATCGCGAGCGCGCACGATACCCTCCGAAAGTAGGAACCCGACTGCGAGTTCTTCATCGTGACCAGGCGTGCGCATCGTAGTTGCGATGGGCTTGCGTCCGACGCGGATTTCCAGCGGCTCCTCGATCGTCAGGTCGTCCGGCAAGTACTCGAGCTCACCGTCGCGTTTTCGCCGAATGATCTTTTGTGATCCGATGCCGCTTTCTTTCATGTGAATTGAGACGCCTCAATGGTAGCATGGCTGCAATGGAAATTTGTCACCTGTTCATTTCCCCGGGACACAATTTTGTTGGCCATCACGGCCGCGAACCCGACACGTATCCGATGATTGAAACGTCCGAAATAGAATGCGTGGCGGGGCGTGGTATTCGGGGTGATCGATACTTCGACTTCAAGGACGATTACAAAGGTCAGATCACTTTTTTTTCGCTGGAAGTTTTAGATGAACTTTGCAGCGCGATGCAGATTCAGGCCTGCTCACCTACTCTGGCACGACGCAACGTGATCACACACGGCGTTGATCTAAACGAGTTGATTGGACAGGAATTCGAGGTGCAAGGTGTTCGTTTTCTCGGAATGGAGGAATGCCGGCCATGCTACTGGATGGACCGCGCATTCGCTCCGGGTGCAAATGAACTTCTGAAAGGTCGCGGTGGTCTGCGGGCAAAGATTCGGACAGATGGGAAATTGTGTTCGATGAAATTGTTATCCCGAGCGAAGTCAAGGAATCCCGTAAAGTTCGTTTGAGGTGATGCCGCGGGCTTCCTCGACTCCGCTTCGCTCCGTTCGGAATGACCTTAGTGCGGTGCTTCTCGCGGGCGGTGAGTCCCAGCGGATGGGCAGAGACAAAGCAACCCTGCCATTTCGCGGGAAGGCACTTTGGCAAAATCAACTCGAACTGCTGCGTAAGCTGAAACCAGCCGAGATTTTTATTTCGGCGAGGACTGATCCTAAATGGCGTCCGCACGACGTGACGTTCGTCGCAGATGTTCCACCATCACGCGGGCCGCTCAGTGGTCTCGCCGTATCCATGAACCGAATGAGCACGAGTTATCTGCTGGCGCTCGCAATCGATATGCCGTGGATGAGCAACAAATACCTTGAGTTTCTTTGGGCTCAGATGGAGCCCGCTCGTGGTGTGCTGCCAAAGATCGCTGATCGTGCCGAACCACTAGCTGCAATTTATCCGCGAGAGGCTGCGATTGAAACCGCCAAGGCATTGGCAGGCACGGATTTTTCGCTGCAATCTCTGGCCTGTGATTTGGTCGCGGTTGGAAAACTCCGAGCCATACCCGTTACACAGCAGGAGGAAAAGTTCTTTCGAAACATAAACGAGCTTTCCGATCTCGAGTCACCTTGAGCTTTGTAGCGAAGGCCACGCGCAAAATTGCAGAAATGAAATTCTTGCCCTTGCAAATTCGCCACGACTGCTCGATATGTGCCGAGCGTTTTTCGATGGGAATGAGATTCTCAATCTTGCGGGTTGCAGTTTTGTTTTCTGCGCTTCCGGTCTGCGCCTTCTCAGCAACAAACGTAGTGAATCTTTCCCACTACGACATAATGCGTCCCGACTTCGCCGCAATGAAACGTCAAGGCATCGTTGGTGTAATTCACGAAGCCACGTACCCGCCCTTCGTTCGTGACGCAAAATATTTGGATCGGCAAATGGGGGCGCTACAAGCGGGACTGCTCTGGGGAGCATATCACTACGGCAACGGAAGTGATCCAATTCGGCAGGCTGATCATTTCCTAAGTGTTGTCTCCAGTGCCTGGGCACAAGCCAATCCTGCGCTGCGACCGAGCTCAGGTGTCCTGCTCGTGCTCGATTTCGAAAAAAATGGCCATTATCCCGGGGGAACGATGCGCCCCGAACAAGCTATCGCGTTTGTCGAACGCATTCGCTCACGCACCGGGGTATATCCCGGTATTTATTCTGGCGAATACCATCTCGGGCAGGTTCTGAACAGCGCGCGAGTAACTCCAGCTCAGCGAAAAACACTCACCAATTGCTGGCTCTGGGTTGCAAATTACTCGAAACAGCCGCGTGCAACGGCGCCGTGGAATTACTGGGCTCTGTGGCAATACTGCGGGGACGGTAAATGCGGCCTGCCGCGTTCTGCTTACCCCATAAGTATTGCCAACATTAGAAAGGCAGAACTTAACATTTTTCGAGGCAGCCGGAGCGACTTGGAGGATTTCTGGCAGCGACGCGCTTGGAACCCTTCGGGAGGAGCGCCTCGCCGGGAATCAGAAGGAACGCTGACGGCCGAGCTGTAAACGCGTGGTCGTTGTGGGAAACGGCCGCTTGTCATTTCTCAACTCCGCGCTGCGTCGTGAGATAAGCCGCAAAGCTGCCCAGCCAATGGCCGCCTTCGTAATGCTCGCCGGTCACCGCTGCAAGCCCGGCGCGCCGAAGCGCTTCTGCGGCGCTGGCGAGCGCTGGACGGCGCGGATCATCGGCACGAAGGGAAGAGAGGATGCCTTCGAGCATCCACGCTCGACTTAAGTTTAATCCGTCGAGATGCGCCAACTTTGGATCGCTCCGATCCGGTGAAATCGCCACCGGCAACCAGTTCGCCGTCGCCGTTCTCGGAATTTGAGGCAGGAATTGGCTGAGCCATTTCGCGAAGTCAGCTTGCGTCAAGACGCGACGCATGACGTCGGCTTCGGCGAGGCAGGGCGAAAGAAAATCTTCGCCCGAGGGCTCGTATGCGAGCGGACAATTCTTGTCCGCCAGATAAAATTTTCGTGCTGAATCAGCGGCCAGTTTAGCGAGGCGTTCGTCATTTTTGATCCGCGCACAATCGAGAAGCAGCGCAAGCGCGAACGCGGTTTGATTGTGCTCACCGATGCGTATTGGGTGCGAGAGTTTCGGTAGCCACGTGATCAATCGCTCGATCGCTGCATCCTCAAGCGGCTTCAGGTTTGCCAACATTTCTCGCGCTTGCGGATCCTCCCATTCGCGCAGCTCGGCGCAGAGTTGCAACAGCCACGCTAAACCGTATGGCCGTTCGAAACTCGCGCGGCCTTCTCCCCGTAAATATGCCGCTTCAGCCTTCAAGTTTTCAGCGGTGAGACTTTCCTTCAAAGCGTCGCGCGCGGCTTTTGCGAATGACGCGTCTGGAAACGTGCGCAACAGCCGCACCAGCAGCCAATGTCCGTGCACTGACGAGTGCCAATCATAACAGCCGCAAAACGCCGGTGTCAGTTTCCGTGGCGGCGCGACATCTGCGTCGCTGTTCAGAACGTGACTGATCTTGTTCGGGTATTCCTTATGCACGCACTGCAGCGCCAACTTTGCGAAACGTTCGGCAGCATGAGCATCAAATGCTTCGGCGGAGGGACTCGCCTCTGTGCTTTTCTGATGAGCAGCGTTTTCACCCTGAACGCTGAGCAGGGTCGCTGCCACGACCGCGCAAATAAACTTCTGGAAAAGTGAAAGATGAAATTTGAAGACCACAGCGGCCACAATCACGCTACCGTTTGGCTTCGTAAAGATCGTTGAGCGGAATTTTCCAACGCATCGCGCGGCCGTTGTATTCGCGTAGCGCAACCGCTAGACTGGCGCGCATTAGCCAGGTCGCACGATATGAATTCGATCGACTACTATAAAATCGAAGAACTTCTGACGGATGAAGAGCGTTCGATCCGCGACCGGACGGCGCAGTTTGTGCAGAAGGAAGTGTTGTCCGAGGTCGTTCCATGCCATCGCGCCGCCAAATTTCCGGACCATCTCATTCCGCGCATGGGCGCGCTGCGTTTTTACGCGCCATACCTCAATGAGCACGGTTGCGCAGGCGTAAGCTACACGGCATATGGCCTGATCATGCAGGAACTGGAACGCGCCGACTCCGGTGTCCGCTCACTGGCATCGGTGCAGGGCGCGCTCGCAATTCAGGCAATCCATTCATTCGGCTCGCCGGAGCAACACGCTCGATGGTTACCCGGATTGGTGTCGGGTGAGCGCGTGGGTTGCTTCGCGCTAACGGAACACGGACACGGCTCAGACCCGGGCGGGATGGAAACTCGCGCCACACGGGACAGTGATGATTATGTTTTGAACGGCAGCAAGTGTTGGATTGGCAACGCTTCGATCGCTGACGTCAAAGTTGTTTGGGCGAAGGATGACGACGGCCACGTAGGCGGATTCGTTGTCGAAAAGGATGCGCCCGGATTCCATTCGCACGATATCGAGGGGAAGTTCAGTCTGCGAATGTCACGAACGTCAGAGTGTTGGTTCGAAGACTGCCGGATCCCTGCGGAGAACCGCCTGCCGAACGCTCGCGGGCTCAATGCGCCGTTATCATGTCTATCCTACGCGCGTGTCGGCATCGCGTGGGGTGTCATTGGCGCGGCGATTGATTGCTACCAAACAGCGCTGGCGTACGCCAAAGCGCGCGAACAATTCGGCCGCCCAATTGGCAGCTTCCAACTCGTGCAACAAAAACTTGTCTGGATGGCACAGGAAATAACCAAGGCGCAGTTATTGGCGCTCCGTCTTACTCGTCTGATGGAGGCAGGCAAATCGCATCCTGCGCAGATCTCGATGGCGAAACGCAACAATGTCTGGATGGCGCT
>Ga0137369_10008804_pt1 | contig 10044 bp, 9 predicted proteins | sample SagtaG_12_FD_104918 | JGI IMG/M metagenome (GOLD analysis project Ga0137369, IMG submission 104918) | Vadose zone soil microbial communities from Sagehorn Ranch, Mendocino, California, USA - Sage1_L_113_16 metaG | ecosystem: Environmental > Terrestrial > Soil > Vadose zone | place: USA... | reverse complement strand
GCGCCGGGCAAGAAGCCGGCGAAGAAGGCGCCGCCCGCGAAGAAGGCGCAGCCCGCGAAGAAGGCGCAGCCCGCGAAGAAGGCTCCCGCGGCCAAGAAGGCCCCGGCGCCCATGCCCGCGCCCGCCGAGAAGAAGGCCCCGGCGGCCACGCTGCCGCCGGCCAAGAAGGTGCCGCCCCGGAAGCCCGGGTCGGTGATCTGCCCGCTGTCGGGCTGGGAGGTCATGCCGGCGAAGCCGAATCTCTCGCCCCGGACGTTGAAGCGGCTGCGGGCGAAGCTCCTCGACGAGCGCGACCAGCAACTCCGGCAAGCCGAGGATCTCCAGGCCGAGGCCGAGGAGCTCGCGCAAGAGCGCGACCCCGGCGACACCCAGTTCGACGAGGAGTCGGGCGAGGGCGACACGGTCAACGTGGAGCGCGAGCGTGATCTGTTGCTGTCGGCGTCGGCCCGCCAGATCGTGGACGCGATCGATCGGGCGCTGAAGCGGATGGACGCGGGCATGTACGGCGTTTGCGTCCCTGCCGGGCGTCGACTCTCGGTCGAGCGGCTCGAGGCGATCCCGTACGCCGAGGAGTGCGTCGACTGCAAGGCTCGTGCCGAACGACGGCGCTAGCGGGCACGCGCACTCGCAGCGAGCTGACACCCGGACGTCTTCCCGGCTGCTGTTCGTCGGCGGCCTCGTGGTCGGGATCGTCGCGCTCGACCAGCTGACCAAGGCATGGGTCGTCTCGAACCTCGCCGACGGTCCTCAGTCGATCATCGGGGAGACGGTCGAGCTGCGGCTCGCGCGGAATCCGGGCGGCGCGTTCAGCCTGTTCACGGGGTTCACCCCGCTGCTGGCCGTGCTCGCGCTCGTGGTCGCGATCGTTCTCGTCCGCGTGGCCCAGCGCACGCGGGATCCGATCATGATCGTCGGGTTGTCGCTCGTGCTCGGCGGCGCGCTCGGGAACCTGAGTGACCGCGTCTTCCGGACTCCGGGGTTCCTGAGAGGCGAGGTTGTCGACTTCATTCATGTGGGCGCGTGGCCAACATTCAACGTCGCCGATTCCGCGATCACGATCGGCGCCGTGCTCTTGATCATCTGGGGCTGGCGCGACCGCGACGAACGCCGTAGCCCCGGGTGAGCGAGCTGGTCGTGCCGGCCACGCTCGCCGGCGAGCGACTGGACCGGGCGCTCGCGCTGCTCACGGGCTGGAGTCGCGCCGAAGTCGCCCGCATGATCGACGACGGCGCCGTGCTCGTTGCCGGCCAACCGGTCGCAAAGAGCCACCGTCTCGAGGTCGGCGCTCTCGTCGAGCTGCTGGCGGAGCCGGCTCCCGCGGCGCCGCCCGGCCCGGAGCCCGTTCCGTTGGACGTGCGCTTCGCCGACGACGACCTCGTCGTCCTGAGCAAGCCGGCGGGACTGGTCGTGCATCCAGGCGCGGGGCACGCCGGCGGAACGCTGGTGAACGGGCTGCTGCAGCGATTCCCCGAGCTGTCGGGTGTCGGGGACCCGGCCCGGCCGGGGATCGTGCACCGGCTCGACCGCGACACGAGCGGCTTGATGCTCGTCGCCCGCTCGCGGCGCGCGTATGACTCGCTCGTCGGCGCGCTCGCCCGTCGCGAGGTTGACCGGCGCTACCTGGCTCTCGTCTGGGGACGATTCGAAGCTCCGCGCGGCGTCATCGACGCACCGATCGGCCGTTCACCGACGCGCCGCACGCGCATGGCCGTCCGCGACGAAGGCCGAGCCGCGCGCACCGCGTACGAGGTTCGCCACGACTACGAGTCGCCCGCGGTGAGCCTGCTCGAGTGCCGCCTCGAGACGGGACGGACCCACCAGCTGCGCGTGCACCTCAGCGCCGTGGGGCATTCCGTCGTCGGCGACGCCGCGTACCGCGGCGATCGCCCGTCGCTTCCGCTCGGGCGCCCGTTCCTGCACGCGTACGAGCTCGCGCTCGACCACCCCGCGACGGGGGAGCGGCTCGCCTTCGAGGATCCGTTGCCGGCCGAGCTCGCAACCGTGCTCGACTCGCTCAGCGGGTGATCAGCCCACCGACTTTGCCGCGACGTCGGCGTGGCCGACGCGGGTGCGCTCGACGAGCTGCGCGAGCGTGAAGCCCTCGAGGAGGAGGCGCATCTCCTCGGACACGCACACCCAGACCTCCTGCAGGATGCAGTGGCCCTCGCAGTGGTCGTGGTCCTCCATGAGCGTCGTGAGCGGCCCGTCGACCGCAGCGAGGATCTCCGCCAGCGTGATGTCCTCGGGCGGGCGGGCGAGCACGTACCCGCCGCCGACGCCGCGCTTGGACCGCACCAGCCCGGCACCCTTCACCGCCAGGAGGATCTGCTCCAGGTAGGGCTGGGGGAGGCTCGTGCGCTCGGCGATCTCCTTCACCGACGTCGGCCGGTCCTTGCCGTGCAAGGCGAGCGACAGGAGGGCACGGGCCGCATAATCGCCCCTGGTCGAGACCTTCACATCGACCATGGTCGCGCGTGAGAACCGGGTCCGGTGACCTCTCGCGAATAGCCTCGAATCCATGGATCCTGTGCGGCCCGACTACGGCGGCGCCGCGATCACGAGTCTCGTCCCGGCCCTGGTGGGTGGGGCCCCGGCGCCTTGGATGCCGAGCTGCGTGACGGACGCCGATGCCGTCGTCCTGCTCCTGCTCGACGGGCTCGGCTGGCAGGCGGTCGAGGCTCACCGCACCCTGGTGCCCGAGCTCGCCGCCCTCGAGGGTGGGCCGATCACGACGGTCGCGCCCTCGACGACCGCCAGCGCCCTGACATCGCTCGCCACGGGGCTCGCCCCGTCGCAGCACGGGCTCGTGGGTTTCCGGATGCGGGTCGACGACGAGGTGCTGAACGTCCTGCGCTGGCAGACCACGGGAAATCACCGAGCGCCGGACCCGTTCGAGATGCAGCGGCACACGGCGTTCCTCGGACGACCGGTTCCGGTGGTGACGCGAGGCGAGTTCCGCCACACCGGCTTCACCGACGCGCAGCTCCGCGGCGCCACGTTCTTCGGCTGGAACGCCGTGTCGACGCTCGTCGAGCACTGCCGTCGTCTCGTCGCCGGCGGCCAGCGGTTCGTGTACAGCTATTACCCGAGCGTCGACTCCGTTGCCCACGAATACGGGCTCCACGATTCCTTCTACGAGGCGGAGCTGCGCGCCGTCGACCGGCTCGTGGGCGAGCTCCGGGACGCGCTGCCCGCCGGCGCCGCGCTGCTCGTCACGTCGGACCACGGGCAGGTGCACATCGACCCGGGTGGATGGGTCGAGCTCCACGAGATGGCGCCGATGGTCGCGATGTACGCCGGGGAGGCGCGCTTCCGGTACCTCTACGCCAGGCCGGGCGCGGCGGCCGAGCTCGCCGCGGCCGCCCGCGAGACCGTCGGCCATCAGGCCTGGGTGTTCACGCGGCAGGAGCTGTTCGCCGGGGGCTGGATCGGGCCCGCACCCGAGGGGCCCATCGGCGGCCGGGTGGGCGACGTGGTGCTGGCGGCCCGCGAGCCGGTGGCGTTCGTCGACCCGACCATGCCGCAGGAGACGAAGCTGCTCGGCATGCACGGCTCGCTCACGCCCGATGAGATGTACGTCCCGCTCCTCGGAGCCCGTGGGAGGGCGTGAGACGCCGTTGACCTCGACGCTTGCCCGGCGTCGAGGTCCCCTCTATGGTGGGAGTTACACCGTTGTGATTCATCCACAGGGTCATCCACAACCCCTGTGGGCCGGGGCCAGAGGGGGTCGGGAGCGCCTTGGGGAGCTCGTTCGTGCACCTACACCTGCACACCGAGTTCTCGATGCTCGATGGCGCAGCCCGGATCTCTGAGGTCGTCGCGACGGCCGCCGCCGACGGGCAGCCGGCGGTCGGGATCACCGACCACGGGAACATGTACGGGGTCCTCGACTTCTACCGCGCCGCGCGTGAAGCGGACCTCACTCCGGTGTTGGGCGCCGAGGCGTATTTCGTCTCCACCAGCCGGAAGGATCGACCGCGCCGCGCCGATCACGACATCTACCACCTGACGCTCCTCGCCGAGAGCAACGCCGGGTACCGCAACCTCATCAAGGTCGCGTCGCACGCCTACCTCGACGGCTTCTATTTCAAGCCGCGCATGGACTTCGAGCTGCTCGAGCGGCACCGCGACGGGCTCATCGCGACGAGCGGCTGCCTCGGCGGCCTCGTGTGCCAGGAGCTGCTCAAGGGCGACTACACCGCGGCGCGCGACCACGCCGCCCGGTTCCAGGAGATCCTCGGGCGCGACTCGTTCTTCATCGAGCTCCAGGACCACGGGCTGTCGGAACAGCGCGAGGTCAACCCGCAGCTCGTGAAGATGGGACGCGAGCTCGACGCGCCACTCCTTGCGACGAACGACTCGCACTACACGCACCGGCAGGACGCGGAAGCGCACGCGGCGCTGTTGTGCGTCCAGACCGGGGCCACGCTCGACGACCCGAACCGCTTCAAGTTCGACGCCGACGAGTTCTACCTGAAGACCGCGGCCGAGATGCGCCAGCTGTTCGTCGAGTACCCGGAAGCGTGCGACAACACTTTGCTCGTCGCCGAACGCGCCAACGTCGAGATCGAGTTCGGCAAGCCCGAGCTTCCCGCGTTCCCGGTCCCGGCCGGTCACGACGAGGACTCGTACCTGCGCGAGCTCACGCTCGAGGGCGCCAAGGATCGCTACGGCCCCTCGCCGGCGCTGCACGTTCTCGAGCGGCTCGAGTTCGAGCTCGGCGTCATCAGGGACATGGGTTTCTCCGCCTACTTCCTCGTGGTGTGGGACCTCGTCCGCTACGCGCGCTCGCGGAGCATCCGCGTCGGTCCGGGGCGGGGGAGCGCGGCAGGATCGTGTGTCGCTTACTGCTTGCGCGTCGTCGACGTCGACCCGATCCGGTACGACCTGCTCTTCGAGCGGTTCCTGAACCCGGGCCGCAAGGAGATGCCCGACATCGACCTCGACTTCGACGAGCGCCACCGGGCCGAGATGATCCGCTACGCCGCCCAGCGGTACGGGTGGGACCACGTCGCCCAGATCGTCACGTTCTCGACGATCAAGGCCCGGGCGGCCGTGCGCGACGCCTCACGCGTGCTCGGCTACCCGTGGCTGGTCGGCGACAAGATCGCCAAGCTCATGCCCCCACTCATCATGGGGCGCGACACCCCGCTGCGCGCCTGCCTGGAGAAGATGGAGGGGCAGGAGGACGGCTTCAAGATGGCGAGCGAGTTGCGGGCGCTCTACGACACCGACCCCGACGCGAAGCGCGTGATCGACGTCGCCTGCGGGCTCGAGGGCCTGCGCCGCCAGGACGGCATCCACGCCGCCGCGGTGGTGATCACGCGCGAGCCGCTGACCGAGTACCTGCCCATCCAGCGCAAGCCCGAGCCCGGTGGCGACCTCGAGAGCGCGCCGATCGTGACCCAGTACGAGATGCACGGCGTCGAGGATCTCGGGCTGCTGAAGATGGACTTCCTCGGCCTCCGCAACCTGTCGGTGATCGAGCGCACGCTCGAGCTTGTCAATGCCTCGACCGGCGAGTGCGTCGACATCGACAACGTGGCGCTGGATGACGAGCCGACGTTCGAGATGCTGCGGCGAGGGGACTCGGTCGGCGTCTTCCAGCTCGAGGGCGCGCCGATGCGGGCACTCATGCGCTCGCTGGCGCCGACGACTTTCGAGGACGTGTGCGCGCTCGTGGCGCTGTACCGACCCGGACCGATGGCGGCGAACATGCACATCGACTACGCCGACCGCAAGAACGGTCGCAAGCCGGTGACCTACTACCACGAGAGCCTGATCGACATCCTCGAGCCGACCTTCGGGTTAATGGTGTACCAGGAGCAGTTGCTGCGGGTCGCGCAGCGCCTCGCCGGTTACTCGCTCGAGGAGGCCGACAACCTGCGCAAGGCGACGGGCAAGAAGATCCGCGCCCTCATCGCCAAGGAGCGTTCGAAGTTCGTCGAGGGCTGCGTCGCTCAGGGGCACTCACGCGAGTTCGGTGAGCATTTCTTCGACATCATCGAGCCGTTCGCCGACTACTCGTTCAACAAGTCCCACTCCGTCGGCTACGGCCTCGTCGCCTACCAAACCGCCTATCTCAAGGCCAACCACCCGGTCGAGTACCTCGCCGCCCTGCTCACGAGCGTGAAGGCCAACAAGGACCAGACCGCGGTCTACCTCAACGAGTGCCGCCAGCGCGGCATCCCCGTCCTCGTGCCCGACGTCAACGAGTCCGAGAGCGACTTCGCGGTCCGCGATGGGTCGATCCGGTTCGGCCTCTCGGGGGTGCGCAACGTCGGGGAGGGGATGGTGGCCCACGTCGTGGCCGCGCGCGAGCACGGTGGCCCGTTCACCGAGTTCGACGACTTCTGCGACCGGGTCGACATGTCGGTGCTCAACAAGCGCACGGTCGAGTCGCTGATCAAGGCGGGTGCGTTCGACTCGCTCGGCCACCCCCGCCAGGGGCTCCTCCACGTGCACGAGCAGATCATCGACCAGGTGCTCGAGGTTCGCCGCCGCCGCGACCAGGGGGAGATGAGCTTCTTCGACCTCGGTCCCGACGCCGGCGCCGACGATTTCGACCACCGGGTCGACATCCCCGACACCGAGTTCGGCAAGGCCGAGCGGCTCCGGGAGGAGAAGGAGATGCTCGGCCTGTACGTGAGCGAGCACCCGATGATGAGCGCGGAGCGGGCGCTGCGCCGCCACATCGACTGCACGCTGGCCGACCTCAAGGAATGCCGGGAAGGAGAGCTGCGAGTCGTGGGCGGGGTCGTGACCGCTCTCTCCCGCAAGTACACGAAGCGGGGCGACCTGATGGCAACGTTGGTACTCGAGGACCTCGGCGCGGCGATGGAGGTCATGGTGTTCCCGAAGACCATGACCAACTTCGGTCACCTCATCGAGGACGACGCCATCATCTGCGTCAAGGGGCGCCTCGACCTGCGCGACGAGCAGCCCAAGATCATCTGCATGGAGGTGACCCGGCCCGAGCTCGTCCTCGACGGCGGGCCGCCGGTCCGGGTGCGGGTGAAGCTGGGCGCGCTGTCGGCCGAGAAAGTCGAGCGGCTCAAGGAGATCCTGCGCGAGCACCCGGGCGAAAGTCCGGTGTACGTGCACCTCGACAGCCCCGAGAAAACGACGGTGCTCCAGTTGGCCGACGAGTTCCTGGTCGGCTCCAGCAACGGGCTTTACGCCGAGCTGCGGATCCTGTTCGGCGCCGACTGCATCGCTTGACGGTTCGGGTCCACCGCGAACAGCTCCCGAGTCGGCATTACTTCTCCCGTCATCGTGCGTGCCGCGAGGCCTTGGGCATGTACAGGCGCACGAGAGTGATGGCCGCGGCCGCGCCGCATGCGACGGCCGCCCCGGCGAGCAGCGGGTGGTCCTTGGCGAGCATATGAAAGCTCGCAGCCGCCGAGTAGTAGGCGACGAGCCCTGCGGCGGCGAGTGCGCCCACGGCAGGCACTCGAAGCCTGATCACTAACCCCGCTGCGGTCGTGACCTTGATCGGGCTCAGCATCGGTCGCAGCCGCTGCGGAACGCCCAGATGGTCGAGGTGGCGCTCGATATATCGGCGTGGCACGACCTCGTTCCCGAGTGCGTCGACCACCTGGAATGCCGCAAGCCTCACCGCGATCTGGTCTGCCCGCACGGACATTGCAGGCACTATCCCTCTTTGGAGGCGCTCCCGACGGCCTTGCCGATGAAGTAGGCGACGATCGCCACGATCACGTAGCCGGCCAGGGCGATCGCGCGCCCGACGATCGCGAAGACGAACGACAGCGCGATCCATGCCCCCACCGCGAACAGGCCGAGCACGAACAGTTTCGCCCACAGCGGCGCGGTCGGCTTGCTGGTGTCGTCGGTGTCCCATTCCGCCATGGCTCAACCCGCCTTCGCGATGACCGAATCGGCGAAGTCGCCGATCGTGCCCTTGAGCGTCTCGAGGTCGAAGCCCAGCGGCGGGATCACGATGTGGCCGACCCCCATGTCGGCGAACCGCTTGACCCCCTCCAGATCGAAGACGCCGCCCGCAGTGACCTCGATCTTGTCCGGGTCGCGCCCCGCGTCCGCGGCACTCGCCCGCATGGTCTCGAGAAGAGGCTCGAGCTCTTCGGTTTGGGCGCGTCCGGGGAAGAACCCGTCGCCGAGCCGACCGGCCCGGCGTGCGGCCGCGTTGGTGTGCCCACCGACCACGATCGGGATGCCACCGGTCTGCACCGGCTTCGGGTTGCTGTGGCAGCGCTCGAACGCGACGAACTCGCCCTTGAACGTCGCGGGATCGTCGGTCCAGAGCGCGCGCAGGGCAGCGACGTACTCGTCGGTGCGCGCCCCCCGGTCCTCGAACGGCACCCCGAGGGCGTCGAACTCCTCCTGCAACCAGCCCACCCCGATCCCGAGGTCGACGCGGCCACCCGAGAGCCGGTCGAGAGTGGCCAGCTCCTTGGCCAGGGTGACGGGGTTGCGTTGCGGAAGGATCAGGATGCCGGTGGCCACCCGGATGCGCGTCGTCACCGCCGCCACCCAAGTCATCCAGATGAGCGGATCGGTGATCGACACCGCGTCGCCGCCCGGCATCTTCCCGTCGGCGGAGTACGGGTACTCGGACGCGTATCCGGCGGGCACGACGGTGTGCTCGACGGTCCACAGCGTCTCGAAGCCGTGCTCCTCGGCGAGCTGCGCCAGACCGGTGGTGACATCGGGCTCACCCAGCGGCCCGGCGTTGGCGAAGATGATCCCGAATTTCACGGTTCGCAGCCTACGGCGGTTGTGACGAGCGCGTCCGTCGGTCGTGCCAAGCTCTGACGATGAAGATCGGCGTCATGGGCGCGACCGGCCCTGCTGGTAAGGGACTGGCGGCGCGACTCGCGAGCGTGGGCCACGAGGTCATCGCCGGCTCACGCGATCCGGCCCGGGGTGAGGCGGCGGTGGCGGAGCTGCGGGAGCGGTGGGGCGCCCGCGTGGACGGGCTCAAAGGCGGCTCCAACGCCGACGCCGCCGCCGGCGGCGAGCTGGTGGTCCTGGCAGTGCCGTGGGACGGCGCGGCCGACACCGCCCGCGCCCATACCGAGGCGCTCGCCGGCAAGGTCGTCGTCGCGATGGCGAACGGCCTCGCCAAGGAAGGCCGGGAGTTCCATCCGATCCTCCCCGACGAAGGCTCGATCTCGGTCGCGGTCCAGGTGGCGGTGCCCGACTCGCGTGTGGTCGCGGCGTTCCATCTCGTGCCGGCGGCCGCGTTCGGCGCGCTCGACGACACCATGGAGAGCGACGTGATCGCGGTGGGTGACGACGACGACGCCCGCGCCGCCGTCCTGGGGCTCATCGCGGGCATTCCCGAGCTCCGTGCGTTCGACGGGGGCTCGCTCGCGAACGCCGTCGGGCTCGAGGCGTTCGCGGCCGTGCTGCTGACGATCAACCTGCGCCACCGGGGGAAAGCGGCGCTGCACCTCCTCGGAGTCGACGGGCACGGGCCCGACGAGGAGCGCGGGTGACGATCCGGCTCCACGACACCGCCCAGCGCGCGGTGGTCCCATTCGAGCCCGGACCGGTCGTGTCGATGTACGTGTGCGGCATCACGCCCTACGACTCCACCCACCTCGGCCACGCCGCCACCTATCTCTCCTACGACCTCTTGATCCGCCGGTTGGAGGAGCTCGGGCACGACGTCCGCATGGTGCGCAACGTCACCGACGTCGACGACTCGATCCTGCCCAAGGCGCGCGAGCTCGGGGTCAACTACCTCGAGCTCGCCGACGCCGAGCTGGCCCGGTTCCAGGCCGACATGGACGCCCTCGGGATGCGCCCGCCGGTCTCGGAGCCGCGCGCGACGGAGGCGATCGACGGGATGATCGACATGGTCGCCCGCCTGCTCGATTCCGGACACGCGTACCTGACCCACGGGACCGTGTACTTCGACGTGTCGACGTTCCCGCGCTTTGGCGAGCTGTCGCGCTATCCGCACGAGCACATGGTCCGGCTCTCTCGCGAGCGCGGCGGCAACCCCGACGATCCCCACCGCCGCGACCCGCTCGACTTCGTGCTCTGGCAGGCGTCGGC
>Ga0137369_10008802_pt1 | contig 10047 bp, 10 predicted proteins | sample SagtaG_12_FD_104918 | JGI IMG/M metagenome (GOLD analysis project Ga0137369, IMG submission 104918) | Vadose zone soil microbial communities from Sagehorn Ranch, Mendocino, California, USA - Sage1_L_113_16 metaG | ecosystem: Environmental > Terrestrial > Soil > Vadose zone | place: USA... | reverse complement strand
TTCGAGCTCGAGCAGTCCCGGCGGACGAAGCTGGCCGGTCTTCGATGCCGCCGGCACGGAGCCCCCACGCGCGGGCTCACCGGTGTGCGCCCGGATCGCCTCTTCGACCGCGCGCACCGACAGGCCCTCTTTGACCGCGCGCTGGGCGAGCTGCTCCTGGAAGCCGCGGTCGGGCGTGCCGAGCAGCGCGCGCGCATGCCCTTCCTTCAGCGCGTCGTCCTGGATCATCCGTTGGATCGCGGGCGGCAATTGGAGCAGGCGCAGCGTGTTCGTGATCGCGACACGGCTTCGTCCGACGCGCGCTGCGACCTGCTCGTGCGTCAGATGGAAGTCCTCGATCAGCTGTTGGTACGCGGCGGCCTCCTCGAGCGCGTTGAGGTCGGCGCGATGGACGTTCTCGACGAGCGCCTGCTCGAGCGCCGACGCGTCGTCGGTCGTGCGCACGAGCGCGGGGATCGCCTGGAGCCCGACGCGCCGCGCCGCGCGCCACCGTCGCTCGCCCGCGATGAGCTCGTACCCGTCGTCGACCGGCCGCACGAGCACCGGCTGCAGTACCCCGACCTCGCGGATCGAATCGGCCAGCGCACCGAGCGACTCCTCACCGAAGTGCTCCCGCGGCTGGTACCGGTTGGGTCGAATCTTCGAGACTGGCAATTCCTGATAGCCGCCGGCGGCGGTCTCGCCGCCACCGGGCGGGATCAGCGCCCCGAGACCCTTACCCAGCCCGCCTTTTCGCGTCACGGCACACCTCTTTCGCGAGCTCCCGATAGGCCTTGGCCCCGCGGGACGTCGAATCGAACACGATGATGGGCTGCCCGAACGACGGCGCCTCAGAGAGGCGCACCGTTCGGGGAACGACCGTCTCGTACACGCGCCTTCCGAAGTGCAACCGCACTTCGTCGACCACCTGGTCGGCGAGCCTCGTGCGACCGTCGTACATCGTGAGCACGATTCCCCGCACGTCGAGGATTGGGTTCAGGTTGGAACGGACGAGACCGACGTTGCGCAGGAGTTGCCCGAGCCCTTCGAGCGCGTAGTACTCGCACTGGATCGGCACCACGACGCCGTCGGCGGCCGCCAGGCCGTTGACGGTGAGCAAGCCGAGCGAGGGCGGACAGTCGATGAGGACGACGTCGTAGTCCTCGCGTACCTCGTCGATGGCGCGCCGCAGCTTGAGCTCACGGCTCATCGCCGGGACGAGCTCGATCTCGGCGCCGGCGAGATCGATCGTCGCCGGCGCCACGAACAGGTTCTTCAGGCTCGTGGGCTCGATGCAGTCGTCAATGGCGGTGTTGTTCATGACGACGTCGTAGACGGAGGAACCGAGGTCTCGCGCGCTGAGGCCGAGCCCGGTGGTTGCGTTGCTCTGGGGGTCGAGATCTACGACCAAGACGCGGTAGCCCTCTTCGGCCATCGCGGCCCCCAGGTTCACAGCCGTCGTCGTCTTGCCCACGCCGCCCTTCTGGTTGGCGATGGCGAGCACGGACGGAAGCAGCAGCGGACCCGGGTCCTCGGCGGCGTGGGCCAGCAGCTGACGGGTGGGTGCGTCTGCCCCCTCGATCGGGGGTGGGTCGAACGCCGGGAGCTCGATCGGGTTTTCTCCGTCGTCGGAGGCCGCGACATCGGCCTCGGGCTCAGCGCGGGGGCTTTTGCGAGCGGTTCGTTCGGAAGGCCCTCGACGCAACGACGCCAGCGCCTCTCGACCGCGACGCTTCACGTCCTCGTCAACCCGGCCCATGATGTTCTGGTCCCCTCGACTACCCCGGCGCGCAAGATCCCATTGAAGCCGACGGGGCGCACCGTGGTCAAGGGCCTCTTGGGAACCAGGGCGTTTCACGTGGCACACGCCCCAAAAGGAGGAATCCGGACCACGGCCCCTCAGTCCATTTTTCCCTCGGATCAGGGACCGTCGTTCGGATGACGTTTCACGTCAAACGATGCCCCGATGGAGCACACGCTCGTCGCCTCCCCTCCGGCCTCTATGGCCAGAGCGGCCGCTTCCCCGGAACGCCAACCCGTCGGGGCCAGCGGTCCCCCGGAGGTCCCGCCAGCGTCAGGATCGCGAAGCTCGCTCCCGGGCCCCCTGCCAGTTCCGGCCCCCGGAGCCCGAGCTCCGTGAGACCCTCGGTGGGCCACCGCTCCTCCTCGGGCTCTCCGGGTGGCTCGCTCACAATCAGCCTGCCCCCGGCCCGGAGGAATCCGACGGCGCACTCGGCCGCAGTTGCCGGGCCCCCGAACGCCCGGGCGACCACGAGATCGTGCTCCCCCCGGAGGTCCGGTCGGCGGGCCAGCTCTTCGGCGCGGCCACACACGACCGCCGCCCGACCTTCCACCCCGAGCTCCTCCGTGGCGGCCTCCAACAAGCTGCAGCGCCGACGCTGCGAGTCGAGCAGTGTGCTCGTCGCCATCGGCCAGAGCAACAGCAGGACCAGCCCCGGAACGCCCGCCCCTGAGCCGAGATCCAGCATCCGCCCGGTGAACTCCGCACCGACCGCCTCCGCCAAAGCCTCGCCGTGCCGGAGGTGGTCATCGACGGGAACAGCGCCGAGGAACCCCCTCTCGCGGGCGCGTTCCAGCACCGCCGTGAGCTGGCGCCGAGCCTCCGGGGCGAGCACCCGCTCGCCGCCGATCAGCCCGGTCGGATCACGACTCGGCGGCGAGGCTCCTCGCCCTCCGACGTCGTGCTGACACCTTCCATCTCGGCGACCGCGTCGTGTACGACCTTTCGGTCCGACGCCGACATGGGCTCCAGCGACTGCTCGGCATCCTCGTCCCGCACGCGCTCGGCGAGCTGCCGGGTGAACTCTGCCAATGCCTCCCGGCGCTTCGCCCGGTATCCGCCGACGTCGACGTGGACGCGCACCCCGTGGCCGCCCGTTTGCCGCTGCACGACCGTCCGCACCAGCTCCTCGATGGCGGCGAGGGTGGCGCCACGCGGCCCGACCAGCAGGCCGAGGTCGTCCCCGGTCACGTCGACGAGCACCGTGTCCGCCTCCTCGAGATGGCTGTCGACTGCGGCCTTGGCGCCGAACGCCTCGATCAGACCGCGCGTGAACTCGACGGCCTGCTCAGCTTGCTCGTCGATCGGCATATCGGATTGCTCGTCCACTGTGCCTTCCTGTTCCTTCTCACGCGACGCACCGTCACTTCGGCCGTCCCCACCCCCACGGCGCCGGCGGCGCCGCTGCCCGCTTCCGGGCCGTGGTCCCCCACGCCCCTGCGAGCCACTCTCGCTCCGGCTCGACCGGCCACCGCCCGAGGCCGCCGCCGGGCGCTGGCGCCGCGACCGCCGCCGGGCGTCTCCCGGCTTCTCGCGCGAGATGGGCTTGACCCGCGCCCGGATTCTCGCCTCCCCGCCGAACCGCCCGAAGAGCCTCCCACGGGGTCGGGCGAGGACTTCGTACTCGACGTCGTTCTCGTCGACCCCCAGCTCGTCGAGGGCCGTATCAAGCGCCTCTTCGATCGTCCGGCCGGTCGTCTCGACCCATTCCATCTACCGCTTCCGCTTCTTGTTGCTGCTCCGCCGGCGACGCCGCCGGCTCTGCCCGGCCCGATTCGACCCGCCCCGCTGCCCCGCCGGCTCCTTCGACGCCGCCGGCTTCGGCTTCGGCGCTGGCGTGTTGTTGTTGCCGCCCGCCTTGCCGTCGGCCGGCGGGCGGAACAGATCACGCAACGCACCCAGCGGGCTTTGCCGCGGCACCGGAGCCGGCTTCGCGGCGCGCGCCGGCTTGGCCGCCTTCGCCGGGGCTGCCGGCTCGGCCGCCTCTGGCGCTTCTTCGGCCACCCTCTCCGCTCCGTCGCCCGCCTCGATCGGCGCCGGCTCGGCCGGTTTCGCTCGTTCCGTCTTGGTCGTCGAGCTCTTGGCGTCGATCGCCTTGTCCTTCCGCAGGTGATCCCGCGGCGCGACCTTCCGCATGATCAGCTCTTGCTGGCCGAGGCGCCAGAGGTTCGAGGTCAGGAAGTACAGGACCAGGCCAGCGGGGAAGTAGAGCGAGAACACGCCGAACGCAATCGGCAAGACCTTGCCGATCATCATCATCTGGTTGTTCGCCCCGGGTGGCGTGTTGCGCGCGGTCTGGCGCGACTGCAAGTACCCGACGAACACGACCAACGCCACGAGCACGTAGTACGGCACCGCGGCTGCCAGATCCGTGTGGCTGTCGGTCGCTTTCACCGACAGGTCCATGCTCAGAAACGTGAGGCCTCCGGGCTTGGCGGCGACCAGCGCCTTGAACAGCGAGGATCCCGCCGGAACGCTGCTGAGCGGCGAGCGCAGCACGTGGAAGAGCGCGATGAACACCGGCATCTGCACCACGAGCGGCAGGCACCCGCCGAGCGGGTTGACCTTGTGCTCCTGGTAGAGCTTCATCATCTCTTCGTTGAGCTTCTGGCGGTCGCCCTTGTGCTTCGCCTGGAGCTTCTTGATCTCCGGCTGGAGCCGTTGCATCGCCAGCATCGAGCGCGCCGACTTCGCGGTGAGCGGGAACAGGACGAGCATCACCGCGACCGTCAGCAAGATGATCGCCACGCCCTCGTTCGGGACGACGGCGTAGAAGAACGCCAGCGCAGAGCCGAAGGCGTTATAGATCGGGTCAAGCATCGGTCAGCCTGCTCTCTCTATACGAACGTGTGTTCGGGGGAACCGGGTCGATGCCGCCGCCACCCCAGGGATGACAGCGCGCCAGGCGGCGGATCGCCAACCAGCCGCCCCGAAAAGCGCCGTGCCGCTCCAGCGCCTCGAGCGCGTACGCCGAGCATGACGGATGGAACCGACACCGGGGCGTCAGGTGCACGCTGATCAGCCGCCACCCCCGGATCGGCAGCATCAGGAGCCGGGCGAGCATCGAGGGCGGGGCTGAAGTCGCGTCCGCCACGGCGCTCATCGCTGCTGGCCGGCCGCGCCGACGAGCTCCGCGACGGTCTCCGCCAGCTCCTCGAACGGCATCGTCACGGCCTCCCGCCCCGCCGACACCAGGTAGGCGCCCCCGGGGGCCAGGACATCCTCTGCCCGCGCCACCGCGGCCCGGAGACGGCGTCGTACTCGGTTGCGGGCCACCGCGGTGCCCGCGCCGCCGACCGCGTAGGCCACGCGCGGCCCGAGCATGTCGGCGCTGGGAACGAACCGGACCGTGACCGACCGTCGCGCGTGTCGATCCGCCCGGGCAAGGGCGGCGAACGTCGCACGATCGCGGACGCGCCGGATCAGGCCGAGAGACGCGAGCGGCCGCGCTGGCGTCGGGCCTTGAGCACGGCCCGACCCCCGCGGGTTCGCATGCGGCCCCGGAAGCCGTGGCGCTTCTTGCGCCTTCGGTTGTTCGGTTGGAACGGGCGCTTCACGCATGGCCTCCTCGCGAAGGTTCGCCCGGGGGACCCGAGGTCGGGGGCCGCTGCAGTCGGGCGAACAACTCAGTCTACGGCGACGGATGAAACTTCCGCAACGCGGGCGTCGCCACCGCGCCGGCATCGCGCGCGAACCCTTGTTTGTTTCGAAAGCACGGTGCTACCTTCGACTTCCTCGCCGCCGTCACGGCCTCGGCGGCGAACTTCCCCGGAGTGTCAGGGCCGAACCAGTCCGCCGGCCACCGGCTGCCTCCGGGTGGCCCGATAGGAACGTTCTCCACACCTGTGGACGCTTCTGTGGAATACGAGCGCGGTGTCACAGCCGCCGAAATCTGGGAGCACGGCGCGACCGCCCTCCGCTCTCAACTCGCTCCGAACACCTGGGGATTGTGGTTCCAAGGCGTGCGCGCGCTCAGTCTCAGTGACGACGTCCTCACGCTCGCTGTCCCCAGCTCCCTCGCAGCCGACCGTATCCGTTCCAGCTACACCGGGATGCTCGCCGACACCCTGCGCGACGTCACCGGCCAGCAGCTCCGCGTGGAGCTCACGGTCGAGACCGACACCCGCCTCGACGACGCCGTCACGACGCCGCCTCCGGCCGCCGCTCCGCCCCTCAGCGACACCTCCGGGCCTGTTGTCGCCACCGACGGCGAGCCGTCCCGGCTCTGGGCGACCGGCGGCCTGAATCCCCGCTACACCTTCGACCAGTTCGTCATCGGCGCCTCCAACCGGTTCGCCCACGCCGCCGCGCTGTCGGTCGCGGAGGCGCCGGCGCGCTCGTACAACCCGCTCTTCATTTACGGCGCCGCCGGGCTGGGCAAGACCCACCTACTGCACGCCATCGGCCATCACGTCAAGGCCGTGTTCCGCAACAAGCGGGTCCGGTACGTCTCCACCGAGACCTTCATGAACGAGTTCGTCGACGCCATCCGGGCCAAGACCATGCCTGAGTTCAAGCGCAGGTACCGCGACCTCGACGTGCTCCTCATCGACGACATCCAGTTTCTGGAGCGCACCCAGGAGCTCCAGGAAGAGTTCTTCCACACGTTCAACCAGCTCCACAACGAGGACGGCCAGATCGTCATTTCCTCCTACCGACCACCCAAGTCGATCCAGACCCTCGAGGATCGCCTCCGGAGCCGGTTCGAGTGGGGCCTGATCACCGATGTGCAGGTCCCCGAGTTTGAAACCCGCCTTGCCATTCTCCGCAAGAAGGCCGAGGCCGAGCACCTCGACGGCATCCCCGACGAGGTCTTCGCGTTCATCGCCGGCAACATCCACGACAATGTCCGTGAGCTCGAGGGTGCGCTCCTCCGTGTGAACGCGTACCGGGCCTTGAACGACGCGCCGCTCACCGACGAGATTGCGCACCAGGTCCTCGCCGATCTTCTGTCTCCCGCTCAGCCCCGTGAAATCACCCCACAGCTCATCCTCGACGAGACCGCCAAGATGTTCGGCTGGACCGTCGAAGATCTCTGTGGCAAGAGTCGGCGACGGCCTCTCGTCACCGCCCGTCAGATCGGCATGTACGTCATGCGCGAGTTGACGGGCTACAGCTACCCCCAGATCGCCAAGGAGTTCGGCGGCCGCGATCACACGACGGTCATGTACGCCGTCGAGAAGATCAAGCAGCAGATGAACGAGCGCCACACCACCTTCGACCAGGTGAACGAGCTCATTGCCCGGATCAAGCTCGGCACCGGTGGATAACCCTGTGGACAATTGGGGATACCACCCGCAGTCATGGGGAGACCCCTGGGTAAAACTCTCTTCCTCAACCTCTCCTTGAGGGATCCCGGTGGAGAACCCAAGAACCCCGAAACACCCCTCCACCTGCCAAAACAAACCCCTGTCCCCAATCCACAGGGCCTACTACAACAGCTATTAAGAGAAATCCCTCCCTGTTGAGAACGGGAACGGGACCACCACACGAACCAAGACCACAAGAGGAGGGATTCCGGTGAAGTTCCGCTGCGAACGGGACACTCTCGCCGATGCCATCGCGATCGCGCAGCGGGCAGTGGCCTCCCGGACCGGAGCGTTGCCCGTTCTGTCCGGCTTGCGGGTGTCTCCAACCGAAGCCGGCGTCGAGCTGGTTGGGTCCGACCTCGAGCTCACGATTCGGGTGGAGGCTCCGGCCGACACGGAGGGCGAGGGGAGCGCGGTCGTGCCTGCCCGTCTTTTCTCGGAGATCGTGCACAAGCTCGATCCGGGCACGGTCACGGTCGAGTTCGCCGATGACGAGGCTCGGGTCGAGGCAGGCCGGTTTCGGACGTCCCTGCGGACGCTCTCGGCGGCGGATTTTCCCCGGCTCACGGAGCCGACCGGTGCCGGGGTCAAGGTTGCCGCCGGCGCCCTGACGGAGGCATTGCGTCAGGTGGTCCCGGCCGCCTCCCGGGATGACGCCCGGCCGATCCTCACAGGTGTCCTGCTGGCCTCGTCGGCGAGCGGGCTGCGTCTGGTGGCAACGGACTCCTACCGGCTGGCCGTGCGGGACCTCCAAGGCGTGAGCATGCTCCCAGAGGGCCAGAAGGTCCTTGTGGCCGGGAAGGGCCTGGGGGAGGTGCAGCGGCTGCTGGGTGAGGAGGAGATCGAGGTCGTGCTGGCGGAGCGCGAGGTCGTGTTCCGGGTCGGGCGGACCTCGGTGACGACCCGGCTGATCGAGGGCGATTTCCCGAATTACGAGCAGCTCATCCCGGGCGGGTACCCCAACAAGCTGACGGTCGCCCGTGACCAGCTCAGCGCAGCGATCAACCGGGTACGGCTGGTCGGGCAGGGGCGGGACACCGCTCCGATCCGCCTGGCCATGACGGCTGAGGGGCTGGAGTTGTCGGCTGTGGCGCAGGACGTCGGTGAGGCCCACGAGGCGGTGGAGGCGAAATACGAGGGCGGCGACCTGACGGTGGCGTTCAACTCGCAGTTCCTGCTCGAGGGAATCGACGCCGCCGCGGGTTCGGAGATCGTGGTCGAGTCGATCGATCCTTTGAAGCCTGCCGTCCTGAAGGGGACCGACAGCGCCGACTTCCTCTATCTGCTCATGCCTGTCCGCATCTCGTAGCGAGCGGTCGGCGGCACCGTGAGCGTCGTGGCCCACCTCGCGCTCACCGACTTTCGTTGTTACTCGTCGGTGGACCTGACGCTCCCCACCGGAGTGACGGTGGTGTCGGGGTCGAACGGTGAAGGCAAGACGAGCCTGCTCGAGGCGCTCGGCTGGGCGGCAACGACGCGTTCGTTTCGACGTGTCCCCGACGCGGCACTAGTGCGATCGGGCGCGGACGCGGCGTACCTGCGCGTCACTGTCCAAGAACCGGATCGCGAGCAACTCTTGGAAGCAGAGATCCGCGCACTAGGTCGCAACCGTGTTCGTCTCAACCGCCACCCGCTCACGCGCGCGCGTGATCTGTTGGGACTCGTACGCGTCACGGTCTTCGCGCCCGATGACTTGCAACTGGTCAAGGGCGGTCCCGCGGAGCGTCGTGCGTACCTGGACGACCTTCTCGTCGCGGTAGCACCGAGGTACGACGGCGTGCTCGCCGACTACGAGCGCGTGCTCAAGCAACGGAACGCGCTGCTCCGTCAAGGCGCGCGCGGAACGGATGGTGCATCCACACTGGTGGTGTTCAACGACCAGCTTGTGCGATCGGGGAGCGAGCTGGTGCGCGGGCGGCTGCGCCTCGCGGCGCGACTGGTACCAGCGGTGCGCGCCGCGTACCAATCGTTCGCCGGGGCCGCGGAGGATGTCGACGCAGCCTACGAAGCCGAGTGGGCGGAGGGCAGGATGACGCCGGCGGCCGACGACGTTGAGGAGCTGCTGAGCGCCGCGCTCGCGGCGCGGCAAGCCGCCGAGCTCGAGCGCGGTGTGACTCTGGTCGGCCCGCACCGCGACGAATGGCGGTTGCGTCTGGCCGGGCTCGACGCCCGGACTCACGCGTCGCAGGGTGAGCAGCGCACGATGGCACTCGGGCTTCGACTCGCCGGCCACCGCGTGTGCGCCGAGGTCGTCGGCACCGAACCGGTGTTGCTCCTCGACGACGTCTTCAGCGAGCTCGACCCAGCGCGCGGCGACGCGCTGGTCGCCGAGCTCCCGGCAGGCCAGACCCTGATCACGACCGCGTCGGCCGTCCCCGGCGCGATCGACCCGGAGCGTCGGTTCCGCGTTCGCGACGGGCGGGTCGAGGAGGCCGCGTGACGCGGCGCGGCGGAGAAGCGGAAGGACCGCGCCCCTTGCGCGACTCGCTGGCGGAGGTGAGCGCGGACCTCGGTCTCCCCGAGCCCGACGCGTTCACCACCCTCGTTGCCGAGTGGCAAAACCTCGTGGGCAGCGACTTGGGTCCGCACTGCAAGCTGCGTTCGCTTCGCGACGGAGTACTCGGCGTGACCGTCGACACCGCGCCGCGCAGCACCCAGCTGCGCTATCTCGCGGCCGACCTCGTCGAGCGCGCCGCCGCTCTGGTCGGCGCGGATGTCGTGCGCGAAATTCGGGTGCGGATTGAACGGCCCGGCGCAGGTCGTCTGGTAGACTGAAACCAAGCATTTAGGGGTCCTGACCAGGGCTTTTACAGGATTCCACCCCCCTCGTCGGGGCACTGCCCGGGTCCCCCCGACCCAGACCCGAAAGGCGTCGCGCGTGGCGTATACGGCCAAGGACATCACCGTGCTGAAGGGCCTCGAGCCCGTGCGCGAGCGCCCTGGCATGTACATCGGATC
>Ga0137369_10008798_pt1 | contig 10049 bp, 6 predicted proteins | sample SagtaG_12_FD_104918 | JGI IMG/M metagenome (GOLD analysis project Ga0137369, IMG submission 104918) | Vadose zone soil microbial communities from Sagehorn Ranch, Mendocino, California, USA - Sage1_L_113_16 metaG | ecosystem: Environmental > Terrestrial > Soil > Vadose zone | place: USA... | reverse complement strand
GCGGCCCACGCGCACGGAGCGCCGATGAGCACACCGGGCACCGCGATCGCCAGACCGTCCCGCACGATCATCCAGACGACTGTCTCGCGCGCGGCGCCAAGCGCCAGGCGCACACCGATTTCTCGAACCCGCGCCGTGACGGAGTACGCGAGCAGCCCGTACACGCCCATGCATGCCAGCAGGATCGTGATTATCGCTGCAAAGGTGGCCAAACCTGCCGTGAAACGCTGCTGCAACAGCGCATTGTCGACCCATTCTGATGACGTGATGAAAGGGCGCAGAGACCGATGCCCCAGCGCCTTCACGACGCGCGTGTATCCATCGCGCACGGTCGCGAAGTCGCCGCTCGCACGGACATACGCCATCGGAAACTGCGACCTCGCCATTTCCTGCAGAATCGGTCGGAAGACGACGAACGGCCGCGGGTCGTCGAGCTTGCCGTACGGGGCATCTCCGACGACGCCGATCACTTCGACGTCACGACGCTCGGGTCCGGCGAGCCGAAGGTGCCGGCCGATGGCGTCGCCTGCCGGGAACAGCGCGCGAGCCAGGGACGCCGAGACCAGCGCGACGGCGGGCTTCCCCGGGCCGTCATCCCACGAGAAGTCACGGCCCTGCAGGCGCGGCAGGCGGAACAGATCGAAGAAGCCGGGCGACACGAACTCGGGCAGCACCGTGACTTCAGGTGCTGCGAAGCCGTCGGCCCGCGTGTAGTGCTCCGTAGGGACCGGCCCCGTGACCCTAAAGTACGTCGGGTAATACACCGACAGCGCGGCCCCATCGGCCCCCGGCATGTGGCCAAGGTCGGCGACGAGCGTTTGGTAGTACTCAGGTGGTAACAGCTGACGATCTCCGGGCTCACGATACGCGCGGGTGAAGACGATGCGTTGCGACTGGAGCGACGTATCGTTCGCGCGCAAGCGAGCCAGCGTGGCCGTGAAGAGTCCGGCCCCTACGAGACATGTCGTCGACAACGCGACCTGCGCAACAAGTAGGCCGCGCCCGAAGCGTCCGAACGAGCCGATGCTCCCCCGGCCGGGACGCAGGCATTCGTCCACGCGAGCGGCGACCGCCCGCCACGCGGAGACGACGCCCATGGCGAGGCCAATCAATAGGGTCAGCAGCGCCGTCGCGGCGAGCACGCCGGCATCAGGCGTCACCGTCGGAAACTTCGCAAGGCCGACCATGAGGGACGCCGTCACGGCTCGGATGATCCCCCACGCCAGCGGGACCGCACCAGCGAACGCCACGGCCGAGAGCAGGATCCCATCGACCAGCAACTGCCAGAACACGCGCCGCGCGCTTCCACCCAGTGCGAGACGAATCGCGACCTGGTGCCGCCGGGTCAGTGAGCGCGCCAGGGTGAGGCCCGCAAGGTTGGCGCACGCGACCGCCAGGAGCATCCCCATCAGGCCCAGGAGCACCACGAGCGTGGTGCCGTACCGGGTGCGGAGACCCGAAAAGCCCGACGCGAGCGGTGCCACGTCCAGCCGCTGACGGAGCAGCGCCTCCCGATCGGGTTCAGGCAACGCGGCCGGCAGCGTCGCCGACTGAATCGACGGCCAACGCGCGAGCAGTTCCGCGCGCGCCGCATCGATGGACACGCCGCGCGCGAGACGTCCCACCACGTTGGTCGATCGAAACGGCTTGGACGGGTCGCCGCCGGCCGGTCGCATCACCGCGAAGGGCACGATGATGTCGGTAGTCCCGTCGAATTGAAGACCGTCGAAACCGTCCGCCGCGAGGCCGATCGCTGTCGCCGGCACGCCGTTGACCTTGATCGCCTCGCCGATGCCAAGACCATTACCGAAGACGCGTCGCCGGAAACCCTCGCTGAACACGGCGACCGCGTCGTCGGATTCGCTGAAGAACCGTCCCGCCGACGGTCGTGCGCCGACGATGTCGAAGTAGTCCGGCGAGACGGCTTCTGTCGACGCGTCGAACACTCCGGAACGCGTCTCGATGCGCAGGAGTCCTCCGCCGGAGTACATCGACATCTGCGCGAAGGATCGCTGGGAACTCCGGTACGCCTTGAACGTGTCGGCGTAGAAGTAGCCCGACACGTTCGCCCGCAGCTCAAGGGCCGACAGGGCCACGAGCTGCTCGGGACTGGGAACCGCGAGTGTTCGCAAGACGAGTGCGTTGAGCATGCTGCCTACTGCCGTGGTCGCGCCAACAGCCAGCGCCAGCGTGACGACAACGATCAAGGAAAACGTCGGAGACCGTCGCAAACTGCGGAAGGAATGCCGAACGTCAAGACGTAGGGCGTCCCACACGCGAGAAGTCTAGCAGCCCCGCGCGCACTCCAAGTCAAATTCCTTGCCTATTTTTCTTTCGCGCGCGCTGCGGCGTGCCGATCATCGCCGTGTTTTTCGGAATCGTCATTCGGATGTTCTACAAGGAGCATGAGCCTGCGCATTTTCACGCCGAGCATCAGGCCCAAAATGCGAAGGTCGATTTCAGCGGCAAGATCTTGGCCGGCCACATTCAGTCGAAGACGGCGTTGCGGCTGATTCGCGAGTGGGCGATACTACACTGGGCCGAAGTCGAAGCCAATTGGGCGAACATGAAGGCCGGAAAACCGCTCGACAAGATTCCGCCCCTCGAATGAGGTGACGCCATGAATTTCCTTCCAACGGTGGTTCGAGCCGAGTACCGCGGCGGGCACCGCATCCACGTCACCTTCAGCGACAGCACCGAGGGGACGATCGATTTTCGGCAATGGCTGGAAGGCCCAGTGTTCGAGCCGCTGAAAGAGTCGACGTACTTCCGTCGGTTTTTCATCGATGGCGGGACGGTGGTGTGGCCGAACGGCGCGGACATTGCACCGGAGACGCTTCAGTGACGCGGTGCAAGCCGTGCGGTCTAAGCCGGCGCTGCACCCGGCGGCGCCGGCGAAAGTGAAGCGCCGGCGGCTGAGCGCCAACGTTGGGCGGACTGCGCTTCAGCGTCCACCCGAAACAGATACAGGCATGACGATGTTGCCCACCACCTCCGATGCTGCGTCTGGCGCTCAGGTTCCGATCCGCGTCCAGACCTACACCGAAGCGCTGGTCCGGACGTGCGCGCAGGACCGGACACCGTTGGTGAGCGTTGTCCTGTTCGGTAGTGCGGCGAAAGGCGGCTTCTCGGGGGATGTCTCCGACGTGGACGTCATCATCGTCGTTTCCGACGATGCGTCACGCGCGAAAAGGCTTCAACTGGGCGAGGATGTCGCGCGCCTCGAGACCCTTCATGGGTTGCGTCCGGCCACGACATATTCGCGAGGAGGTATACGGGCGCGCATCGAGCGGGCCGTGGGCCACGGAATCTCCTGCTTCGTCTGCACGCGAAGCGATTTGATCTCGGGGGACGTGGCACGGGTGCTCGACCTGCGCCCTTGGGAGGCGCCGTTCGTCGACCGCATCGTCTTCGCCAGCATTGTCGCCTCGGCGGTGACGATCTGGGGAGAGGACCTTCTTCCGCGAGTCCCGGTGCCGTCCATCCGTCGCCGCGATGTCTTTAAAGCGCTCTTCGGGTTCTCCAGCCAGGTGGTGCTGAGCGCGGTGACGTTTCCCGTGCTCCCCGATGCCACCAAATACGCCATGGGGGTTCTCAAGCATTCACTGCACAGTTGCTTCTTCTGCTATCAGCAGCGGACGACTACCTTGGAGGAGGAAGTCGCCTTTTTCGACCGGCGCCTTGGAGCGAGCCGGACCCTGATGGAGCTTCTGTCGCTGCGCCGACAGTACCGGCGGTCGTTCGCGTTTGTGATCCGATGCCTGCCTACCCTCGCGCGGCTCCACTTGCGGACCGCACGGGACAACTGGCTCCTGCGCGCCACATGACGCGGTGCTATCGTGCGCGATTGCACAAAAGCGAAAATGGTCGGTCGGTATGACTCGGCGGACTTTTATGCCGCCAACCACGCTCGAGCCGTCGGCGCCGACGGCGGTCAAGGGCGCCGCGGCTGAGCGCGTGCGTTAGGCCGACGACCTGAGTTGGCGAGCTGCAACGTGCTTGGACAAGCGCAGTACCGAACGGCACTCTTATGGCAGATCGGGCTTGCAGCCTACATGCAGCTGATCTCCTGGTTCCCACTCGGACGCTGGAACTATCAGCCCTGCTGTCCGCCAGGGCTCGAAGCTCTCCGCCGGGGCATCCTAACGCCGGGCGACGTGGTCGGCGCCGGAGCCTTTCTGCTGCCTGCGGCGTTGTTCTGGTTGGGGGCGCGCCGGGAGTGGCGCTGGGCCATGTGGCTCGCGGTGTTGGCCACGACCGTCTGGCTGGGTCTGCAGCTCTTGACATGGTGGCCACCGTATCTGTTTGGCGCGTCGGATCGGTGGTCACAAGTCTATGCGCGAGCCTTCGCTGAATCGACGCCGATTCTGCCGCGGTGGGGCAACCATCTGCCCCCGGACGCGGCGCATTTCTCATTGCAGGTATTGTTAGCCGGGACCGTCGTCACTGGGGCATGGGCCCTCCTACGGCAGCGAGCCCGGAGGGCGGTCTAACCGCCGCTGCAGCCGACGAGCGGCGCCTGAACGCTTCGGCATAAGTGAAAATCCCAACACCAACCGTTATAAGGACGTTTGGCTCTCTCCACAGGAGAAGAAAGGTTCCGGAGCCGATCAACATACTTACCGACAATGCAGTAAGTAAAACGCGCAGGATCGATGCAGTCCGGTCACGTGCGGACGATCGCCAGGCGATGAAAATGTAACCGAGAACGGCAAACGCAAGGCCGATGCAACGCCAAACGCCTGACCGACCGTCATGTAACCCTACGGCCGCTTCGCGCCGGCTTACCGAGTCGACGCGTGCGCGCACTGCTCGGTAGCGCTCGGCGGTTCGTGGTTACCACGGCCTACCGCTTCGATCGTCCGTTCCATGAGGGATGAATCCGTGATCGCGGTTATCTACGCGCGTAAGTCGGCCACGTCAGCGCGGCAAGGTGTGGCAATCCGGCCGGCGGTTTCGTAGGCCTCTACAACATGTGCATGGGCGGGCCGACGCCTCGCCGCGCGTGCCACACGGCGAGCACCTTCACATCCGTGGCTTGAGGAACGTAATAAACGTGATAGCGGGACTTGGCGAGCAGGATGCGACGAGTGCCGGCGACGGGCTACCGGAAGGCGGGGGCGGAATGCAGCGAGTGCCACTCGACAAGGCGCTGCTGATCACACCGAGCCCGAGCTCGACGTGACGCTCTGTCCTCCCTCACGTTGACAACCAAAACCGCGCCGCTTCCGTCACAACCCGCATGCGATGTATCGCCGCGTCCTTCGTCGCTCTGTTGCATGTCGCAGGATCTGTTCACGCACAGAGATCCGCCGAGCGCATCGAAGAAGCCTCTTTCATCACCATCGGCGGTGTTGAGCAGTGGGTCACCATACGCGGTGACGATCGCCGAAATCCAGTATTGCTGCTCCTGCACGGCGGGCCTGGCGACGTTCAGTCGCCTTTTGTCTCGACTTACGCACCGTACGAGAAGGATTTTGTTCTCGTGCAATGGGACCAGCGTGGGACGGGGCGAACGTTCGCGAAGAACGGCGCAGCCGGCGTCACGCGCGAGAAACTCATCGCCGACGGGATCGATCTCGCCGAACAGTTGCACAAGCGCTTTCCTCGGGCGCGACTGATCCTGTTCGGCCATTCCTGGGGCAGCATCATCGCGACCGGCATGGTGCAGCAGCGGCCGGAACTGTTCGTCGCGTACGTGGGAACGGGCCAGGTCACCGCCTGGGTCGACACCGTGCAGTTCCAGTTCGACTTCCTCAAGCAACGATATAAGGAAAAAGGCGACACAGCCGCGCTCGCCGCTCTCGAGGCCATCGGCAAGCCGGACCCAAAGAACGTCAATCAGTACTTCGGCTTTTCGCGCCCGATCCGCCAGAACATGAATGCCTCGGACACGGCCTGGCTCAGCGGCCTGCGGAATTTGTACAGCGCTAGCGGCGAGACCGAGGCGACGCTCAAGGCGATCGGCGACGGTAGCAGCGCGTCAGGTTCAGCCTTGATTGGAGCGTCGGTGGCGACGGACCTTCCCGCTACCGCGACCAGCTTCAAGATCCCCTACTACGTCATCCAGGGGCGGTACGACCTCTTTGCGCCGACGCCGCTCGTCGAGGCGTATTTCAAGAAGGTCTCGGCTCCGAAGAAGCGCCTGATCATCATCGAAGACGCCGGCCACTTCGCGCTGGCCACGCACCAGGCCGAGGTGATCGCCGCGCTGAAGGCAGTGATCCGGTAAGCAAGGGCTTGGGCTACTCCGCCCGCAGCGCGTCAGCTGGATCGACGGCGGTCGCTCGCAAAGCCGGTACGTAGCTTGCCAGCACCGTCGCGGCGATCAGCGTCAACGCGACCGCGCCGTACGTCAGCGGATCCACGGCGCTCACTTCGAACAACAGCGACTTCATCAGCCGCATCACGCCGAACGCCGCCGCGAGCCCGACGGTGACGCCGACGCCAGCCAGCGTCAGACCGTGGCGGACGAACATCCGCGTCACTTCCTGCGCGCGGGCGCCGAGCGCGATGCGGATCCCGATCTCGCGCGTCCGCTGCGTCACCGAATACGAGATGACGCCGTAGATGCCCGCGACACCGAGCAGCAGCGCCATGCCGCCGGCGATGGCGAGCATGACGAGCGTGAACGACGTGCGCGCCAGCGACCGGTCGTAGAGCTCGCGCAGCGTGCGCACGCCGGCCACCGGCACGTTCGGATTCACCGACCACACGGCCTGGCTCAGCTCCTGCACGAACCCGGTGGTGCCGGTCCGCGCGCTCCGGACGATGTACGACACCGTGCGCGCCACCTGCGGAGCGTCGTCGGTGAAATCCTTTGTCAGCAGCGGCCAGTACGCAATAGACGGCGCCTTGGTGTGCACGCCGTCGTCATGCTCCGTGCTGAGCACGCCGACGACCTCGAACCATGCGCCCTTCACGTACGGGCGGACACGTTTGCCGATCGCCGACGCGGGCTGTCCCCATAGGTCGCGCGCGAGATTCTCCGAGAGCATCGCCACCTGACGCTGCTCGAACAGGTCGCTCCACGTGAGGTCGCGGCCGGCGACGAGCGTGCCGCCCATCGTCCTCATGTATCCGGGCGTGATGAACTTGAATTCGATGATCGGCGGGATCTGCGATTCCGTGTATGCGTGATCTTCCGCGTAAATCGGATCGTGCCAGCCCTGTCCCGTCATCGGCACGATCGTGGACATCGCAACCGACGCGACACCCGGGACCGCGGTCATCTTGTCGAGGATGGCCTGATACATGCGCGCGACCGCCTCGGGCTCTTTCACTTGGGAGCCTGGAATCGAGAGCCGCAGCGTCTGCACCTGATCGGGCAGCGCGAAGCCGGGCGGCACGTTGCGCAGCGCCTGGAACGTCCGGATCATCAGGCCCGAGCTGACGAGCAACACCAGCGCGAGCGCCACCTGGGCGACGACGAGCACGTTGCGCGCGCGATGCCGTTCGCGGCTCGCGCTCGCTGTGCGCCCACCGCCCCGCAACGCAGTCACGAGTTGCGGCCCCGCGTACTTCACCACCGGAATCGCGCCGAATAGCAGTCCGGCGACGAGCGACACGCCGAACGTGAAGACGAGCACCGGTACGTCGATGGCGATCTCGTCCATGCGCGGCAAGTTGCCGGGCGTCAGCGCCACGAGGAGACGCAGCGCGCCAAACGCGAGCCCGAGGCCGACGACCCCTCCGATGACGCCGAGCGTGACGCTTTCGACGAGCATCTCGCGCGCGATCCGCCCCGTGCCGGCGCCGAGGGCCGCGCGAATCGCGAGCTCGGTCTGCCGCGACTCAGCTCGCACTAGCAGCAGGTTCGCCACGTTCGCGCACGCGATGAGCAGCACCATGCCAATGGTGGCCATCAGCACCCACAACACCGTGCGCACGTCGCCGACGAAGTCGTCCTTCAGCGTGCGGAACGTCGGCGTCAGCCGCGCTTCCTCGAACATCTTGACGTTGCCGCCGGGGAAGGGAGGAAACGCGTGGAGCGAGATCGGCACGAGCCTCACCGCGTCGGCGTCCGCCTGCGCAATCGTCGTCCCAGGTTTCAAGCGCGCGATGCCCTGAAAGCTGAAGTTGCCGAGGAACGTCTTGCTGCGATCGAAACGCTGCGGCACCACCAGCGCCGCCTTGACGTCCATCAGGCGGAACGAGTCCGGCAGCACGCCGATGATTTCGCGCGGTCGACTGTCAACCATGATCGTCTTGCCGACCGCCGTCGGATCCGCGCCGAACTTCGTTCGCCAGTAGCCGGCCGCGAGCAGCACGGTTTCCGGACTGCCGGGGGAATCGTCAAGCTTCGTGAACAAGCGGCCGAGCATCGGCTGCACGCCGAGAATCGGCAGCACGCCGTCGGTGACGCGGAGCGTCCGGACCTCTTCCGGCTGGTCCAGGCCGGTGACGCTCGATGTGCCGCTCGCCCAGGCGCCCACGTCCTGGAACGCTCGGCCTTGCTCGCGATACATGTAATAAAGGAAGGGGGCGATGCCGGCGTGCGGCATGTTCACACCCGCCGCGCTGTGATCGAGCGTGACCACCTGGTCCGGGTTCGGGTACGGCAACGCCTTCAGCAGAACCCCCTCGACGACGCTGAAAATCGCGGTGTTCGCGCCGATTCCGATGGCCAGTGTGAACACGGTAACTGTTGTGAAAAGCGGCAGCTTCAACAGGCGCCGGACAATCTGGTGGAAGCGCATATGGTTACCTACGGCGGATGGGTAGCGAAAGTTCAGGCAGTCCTGTGGAGAAGCGGAATGGCTTATTCAGATCTCAGCGTAGTGGCCGGGTCGACATGCGTCACTCGACGCGCGGGCAGATAGCTACTCACCACCGTCACCATGACCAGAATTGCAGCCGTCGTGCTATACGTCTTGAAATCGGTGCGCGGGATACCGAACAACAGCGGTTCGAGGTATCGCGTTGCACCGAGAGCCACCACGACGCCGGCAGTCACACCCGTCAAGGCGACGATTAACATTTGCCGGACGACCGTCCACATGACCTGAGACGGAGAGGCCCCGAGTGCGAGGCGGACCGCGATCTCACGCGTACGGTCGCTCACGCCCGCGGCCATGACACCGTAGAGCCCGATCGCCGTCAGGACCAGCGCCACGCTGCCGAAGGCCGACAGCAGACGCATGCCAAAGCGACGTTGCGCCAACGATGTCGCCACGACGTCGTCCATCGTCTGCATGAACGTCAGCGGCAAGTCCGGATCGAGCGCCCGCGCCTGCGCGTGAATCGATGGCGTCAGCGCGCCGGGATCGGCCGACGTCCTCACCAGAATCGCCATTTGACTGATCGGCGATTGAGTGAACGGCATCTGGATCTCAGGGAACACGTCAGCATCCAGTCCTTGCTGCCTGACATCGCCGACCACACCAACAATCTCTTCCCAGATCGGCCGGCCAGGACCGGACGAGAGGACGGAGATACGATGACCCACCGGGTTCTCGCCCGTAAAATACTTCCTCGCCATCGCCTCATTGATGACGACCGACTTTGGCGAGTCGGGACCATCCTGTGCCGTGAACGAGCGGCCGCGAAGCACTGGTATTTGCAACGTGCGATGGATCTCGAGATCCACGATCCTGACGTGCGAGTCGGGAGGATGCGACGGATCGGAGTCGGGACGTCCCTCAATGAGCACAGGCACGACGTAGGCACGGCTCCAATGAATGTATAACGCGTTCACCGCCGAGGCTGACCGCACGCCTGGAAGGGCTCGAGTGCGATCGAGCAATTCCTGAAAGAACATTCGCTTCTGGGCATCCTGCGAGTAGCGCACGTCAGGGAGAGAGACGTAAAACGTGAGCAGACGGTCCGGGTTGAATCCGAGAGGCACCGCCTGCAGCCGCTCGAGCGTTCTGATCATCAGCCCTGCGCCAATGAGGAGCACGAGTGCAATCAGAACCTGCCCGGCGGTGAGGATGCGCATCGCGCGATGGTGATGACGGCTGCGAGAGGCCGACCGGCCGCCTTCGATCAATGCGGTGTGCAGGTCCGACCGCATGATGCGCCACACAGGCACGATGCCGACGAGCAGT
>Ga0137369_10008797_pt1 | contig 10053 bp, 10 predicted proteins | sample SagtaG_12_FD_104918 | JGI IMG/M metagenome (GOLD analysis project Ga0137369, IMG submission 104918) | Vadose zone soil microbial communities from Sagehorn Ranch, Mendocino, California, USA - Sage1_L_113_16 metaG | ecosystem: Environmental > Terrestrial > Soil > Vadose zone | place: USA... | reverse complement strand
CTCGGCCGCGGCTTCGTAGGTCGTCTGGAGGAACTGCAAGAGGACCGCATCGGGGTCGGGTGCCGTGCGAATGTGCTCGTAGGGCAGAACGAACTCGCCGAGATCTTCGTCGTACGACGCGCCGGTCGGGCGCACCGGCCACTCACTGAAGCCCGCGGGTCGGGATAGGCGTACGAGTACACGATCCCTTCGCCATCGGAAAAGGGCCAGTACCCGGCGCTGCTGACCTCGTGCGAGTACGCCTCCTCCATGACCTGCGGTCCGCAGTTCGGTGCTGCGCGCGGATAGCGCGGTGCCGGACGGCCCGAGAAGCGGGTCACGGCGAGGTCGAACCCGCCCCAGAAGAAGTGAACGGGGCTGGCCTTGCCGACGAAGCGCGCGCGGAACTCCCGAAAGACCCGGTCGAGCCGCAGGAGGACGTTCCAGAAGCGGTGCGCGTGCTCGCCGTCGTACGTCGCGTGCTCCACGTCCTCCGGGAACGGGATCACCGCACCTGGGATCTCGACCGGCATCGGCCAGATCCGCGTCGTCAAGCCGAGATCGTCGAGCGTGCTCATCACGTCTGCGTAGAAGACCGACACCGATCTGGACTCGAGCGGGATGGCCTGCTCCGTTCCATCGGTGACCGAAAAGCGCAGAAGGTGGGACGAGAAGTCGAACTCGATGCTGAAGCCGCGTCCGTCGCGGTACGGGATCAGTGACGTCGACAGCCCGCGATCGGTCACGTACAGCGTCGTGTTCCACCAGTGGTTGACCAGTGATGTGTTGGCCAGCCGCACCTTCCCGACGATCTGGGTCCAGAGGTGCAGGGTGTCACGCGTCGGCTGCCATGCGGCGACCGGCAGCGACGGCCACGCGGGTGACCGATCGGTTGCGCGAGCCGTCGTCTCGTCACGTACGCCATCGACCATCAAGGGTCCATTGTCCTCGTCGCGCGGGCGGGGTGCGCATCGCGTCGTGCCGCTGCGGGAGCGGGCGATGCTACAGCGCTCGCGCGGTCGCGAGTGTCTGCTGCGGACGACGGCGCGTCCTTAGGTGAGCTCGGCGACGAGCGCACGCCGAAAGATCCCGTGGGCGATCTCGTCGCCGCGCGTGTCCACGCAGAACACTCCTCGATCAGAAGGCCCGCCGGCGGGCCCGGACAGCGCGAGACGGAACGGCTGACCGTGACGGATGTCGCACGCTGTTCGGAGTCTGTCAAGAAGGAGCCGTGAAGGGGCAGCGGTTAGGAGTAGCTCAGCTGCTCGTCCCAGTCGGTCCCGCGCCCCTCGGGGGTGAGGTCGAACAGGTTCCAGAGCGGCTCGATGGTGCCGACGTGGCGGTAATCCTGCCCGGGGTCGGGTGGCGCGTAGAGGAGCTCCGAGCCCCAGAAGTGGCGGATCTTCTCGCCGTCGCGGTGGAACACGTTCAGCATCGGCATCTGGGATCCCTCCGCGGTCTCGGCGAGGTAATCGCGGTTGTAGGTGTTGCCGGCCGAGGACAGCTGCCGCAGCCGCCGCCAGCCGCTCTCCTCGGCGAAGGTGAGGATGCGCGGTAGCGGCGACTTGGCGACGGCCACGAGGTTGACGCGCTGGGTGATGTGCTCCGCGGCGCCGTCGAGCTGGTCGAGCAGGGCTGTGCACGAGGGGCACGGGCCCTCCGCGAGCGGCAGCCGCGCTGTCTTGCCGGCCGGCCCCGGCGGCTCGTCGCCGGGGTCGCGCGGGAACATCATGCTGTAGATCGCGAGCGAGTCCTTGCCGGGCGCGAACAGCTCCGACAACCGCACGTCGGTCGGGGTGCCGTCCGCTCCTGCCCCCTGGAAGACATAGTCCTCCGGAAGGATCCCGCCAGGCGGCAGTTCACGCCTCGCGGCCGCGACTGCCTCGGTGGAGCGGCGTAACTCGATCTCGCGCTCCAGCAGTCGGTCGCGCGCGGCCCGGTACTCCGCTGACTCTCCCGGAAACGTAGCGCTCATTGTTTCTCCTCTTCCATCCAGAGGACTTCCCACAGGTGACCGTCGAGGTCGTAGAAGCTCCATCCGTACATGAACCCGTGGTCCATGGGGTCGTTCGCCGGCTCACCGCCAGCCGCGAGCGCCTTGTGGACGAGGTCGTCGACCTGCTCTCTGCTCTCAGCGGACAACGCGAGGACGGCCTCCGTGTGCGTCGTCGCATCACAGATCTCCTTCTTGACGAAGTCCTTGAAACGGTCTTCGACCAACAGCATGACGAACGCCTCGTCGCTGATGATCATGCAAGTGGCCTGTTCGTCGGTGAATCGCGGGTCGAACGCGAAACCGAGCCGGGTGAAGAAGTCCACCGACTTGTCGAGATCCTTGACCGCAAGGTTGACGAAGATCTTCCGAGACGATCCGGTGGTCATGGTTCCTCCCTGCGTTGATGCGGTTCGCTGTTCAGATCTCGTGAGTTGCGCGAACTCATCGGTTTGCTTTCACGCCGAGAAGTCGGGGACCGCACCACGTGGATCGGCCGCTCGACCCTTCGGCTCCTCCCACTCTTCCTGCCGACCGAGCGCGGTCAGATCGAGGAACGCATACGACCCGCCGAGCCATTCGGCGCCGCGCCCGTACATCGAGTACGTGTGGAAGATGTCGTCGCCGTCGCGCAGGAAGCAGCTGAAGCCAGGCTCCTCGATGGGCTGCTGACCCTCGAAGTAATAAGAGGTGCCCGCCTGCTCGTGCTCGGTCTTGGTCCGGTAGTTGTACTCGATGGGGGCGACCGTTTCGTCCATCGTGACGTGGAAGTCGTAGTTGAAGTCGCTGCCGTACGAGGAGTACCAGGGGAACGTCCAGCCCTTGCGCGCCTTGTACCGCTCAATCTTGTCGATCGGCGCACGGGAGACCGCCGCGAATGTGGTGTCACGGGTGTGCAGGTGCTCGAGGAGGCCGTCGGAGAACTCGTCGGCCGCGGCGGAGCAGCTCGGGCAGCCGTCCTCCCAGCGCGGGTCGAACATGAAGTGCTGGACGATGAGCTGTCGGCGGCCGTCGAACAGGTCGAGCAGGCTCGCCTGCCGTGTGGACCCTCAAACATGTAGTCCTTGTCGATCTTGACCATCGGCAGCTCGCGCCGCTTCGTGCTGAGCGCGTCACGCGCCCGGGTCATCGCCTTCTCCTCTGCGAGCAGCTTCTTGCGAGCGACGAGCCACTCGTCGCGTGACACCACCTGCGGAAGACTCATCATGGGCTCCCTTCGACTCGCTTCCGGTTGTCGTTCTCACTCACGAGGTAAGACCGCGCGTCGATGCAGAGCTCATCGGTCCATCCGGTGCACGAGAAGGGCCCAGCGGCGATCGGGCCCTTCTCCGCATGCGACGTGACTAGAGCGAGCCGGTCTTGACGACACCGATGGCGTGCCCCTCGGGGTCGTTGAAGAGCCCGATCTCGGGGCCGTCCGGAACCTTGTCCGGGCCCATCAGCCGCGACCCGCCGAGGCTCTCGGCCTTCGCGAGCGCGGCCTCGACGTCGGGGACTTCGACGTAGAACGTGACGTGGCCGGGGACCCCCTCCGGCATCGCCCCGACTCCGCCGCCGATCCCGACACCGTCGGGGGTCACGTTGTCGTCGCGTTGCACGATCCCGTAGTTCATCGGGTTGTCGGCATCGATCTTCCAACCGAACAAGTCGGAGTAGTAGCTCCGCAGCTTCTCCGGGTCCTTTCCCATGATCTCGAAGTGGACGACCGGCTGTCCCATGCTTCCTCCTTTTCGGCGCCGGCAGACCGGCGCGCCTCGTACCTACGACGCTCGGGCTTCAGACCGCGGGACCGCCGGGAACTCATCGCTGGACGTGGCGGTTTCTCCGAGGAGGCCGTGAACGCGCAAGACTCGTCATACCCGTACCGCGCCGAGAGGAAGCCACTCACATGACTGATCTGGCCGCCGCCGATCGCGCGGCGCAGCGCACGACAGCGCGCGGGCCTGAGTCCTCGGAGCTGGACGCCCGCCTCGAACAGCATCGGCCCGAGCTGACCGGGTACTGCTACCGGATGCTGGGATCGGCGTTCGAGGCGGAGGACGCCGTGCAGGAGACGCTGGTGCGGGCATGGCGGGGCTTCGATCGGTTCGAGGGCCGATCGGCGCTGCGCTCGTGGCTCTACCGCATCGCGACCAACGTGTGCCTCGACATGCTCAACGGCCGGCAGCGTCGCGCCCTGCCCATGGACCTCGAGCCGCCGAGGACGGCCGATGCCCCCCTCGGCGCCCCCCTTCCCGAGGCCACGTGGATCCTGCCGATCCCCGACAGCCGCGTCATCCCCACGGAGGGCGACCCCGCTGAGCTCGCCGCCTCGCGCGAGACGATCCGCATCGCCTTCGTGGCCGCGCTGCAACACCTCCCGCCCCGACAGCGGGCGGTCCTGATCCTGCGCGAGGTCCTGCGCTGGAAGGCGGCCGAGGTCGCGGAGCTCCTCGACACGACGGTGGCATCGGTGAACAGCGCGCTCCAACGGGCGCGCTCGACGCTCGCGGCCGCCGACGTCACCGCCACTGACCACCCCGAGCCGATGGACGATGAACAGCGTGCGCTCCTGGCCCGCTACGTGGACGCCTTCGAGCGCTACGACCTCGACGCGCTGACGTCCCTGCTGCACGAGGACGCCTCGTGGTCGATGCCGCCCTACGAGCTGTGGTTGCAGAGCCATGCCGACATCCGCCGGTGGTGCCTCGGGCCAGGGGCGGCGTGTCGCGGCTCCCGCTTGGTCCCGACGGTGGCCAACGGTTCGCCGGCGTTCGGGCAGTACAAGCCGAGCGGCCCCGGCGGCACCCACGAGCCGTGGGCGCTCCAGGTCGTCGAGATCTCAGGCGATCGGATCAACGGGATCAGCTTCTTCCTCGACACCGCGATCCTGTTCCCGCTCTTCGGTCTGCCCCCGCGACCGGAGCCCTAGCCCACCGCAGCGCGGCAGGACCTCGTTCAGCCCCGCGAGGACGAGCAGGTCGCGTAGCGCGCTCGAGGCGTCGCGGAGCCGGACATCGCGCCCGAGCCGGCGTGCGGTGAGCTGGAGCCGCGCGAGGGCATCGACCGTGACGGCATCCGGGTCGACGAGCGCGCCCACGTCGCAGACGACCACCTCGGCGTTGCTGCGCTCCAGCAGCGCTCGGACGCGCTCGCACAGACCGGCGAGGTCCGCGCGCGCGAGACGCCCGCCGATTTCCAGCACGATCGCGCTCGGCTCGGCGGGCGATCGCGGTGCACGCGCCCGTGTCGTCGGCGACGGCTCGGGACCAGCCAACCGCGGCGCTCCTTTCGCGGCTTTCCCAAGAGGGCAGACCGGCCCGCCGGGTGGAACTCATCGCAATCGCGGCTCATCGCGCCTCGTAATCCGAAGGTCGCGGGTTCCAAGCTCGTCCGGTCGGAACCGTCCGGTCACCGGGGGCTACTCGGAACCGGGATCCTCGCCCCCCGTCGTGGAGACAGGTTCGTGTTGACGGTAGACATCGATGATCCGAGCCCCACAGCCGCTGCACACTCGCTCCGACGCGGCGGTGATCCGATCGCACTGGTCGCAGAAGATGAGCCGCCCGTGGTTCGAGGTCATCTCCCAGATCGCGGCGAAGTGGCTGTATTGCCAGCGGTTCTTGTAGAGGTCGCGCACGGCGGCGCGGTGTTCGGGCGTCGCGGCGAAAGACCTGGCGTCGGTCGCTGTCCGCCACAGAGCGATCAAGGTGATGCTCGGCCCGTCGGGGAAGCTGTAGCGGCGGATGAAGCCGGGTGCCGAGGCCAGCAGCTTCATGAGGGGCACCGCGGCGGCCCAGAAGCCTCGGGCGCCCTCGGGGTCGGCGAAGGTCGCCTGGAGGATGAGGATGGCGCCCGCCATTTCGGGCCCGAGTTCGCCGTCGGGGCCTTGCTGGGTCGCGAGGATGGTCGGCGCGATCTGGACCTGAGGGATCGCGAGCATCGCCGAGACGGCCTCCGGCGGAGGTGGAAGCGTCTGCAGTTCAGCCATGTGACGACTCCGATCCTTATGATCCGTTAGCCACTAGATTGATTCTAGTGAGACTAGGACCAATGTCGAAGTCCGTCAAGAAGCGCCAGTACTCGTCGGCTGTTCGACAGGAGCAGGCCGCGCAGACCCGGTCGCGGATCCTGGAGGCGGCCGGCGAGCTGTTCGAGACGAAGGGCTACGCCCGTACGACGATCCGTGAGATCGCGAACCACGCCAACGTCGCGAGTGACACCGTGTACGCGGTCTTCGGGAGCAAGCCGCGCGTCCTCACCGCGCTCATCGATCTCCGCTTGGCCGCGGGTACCGGCGTCGTCAACGTGCTTGATCGTCCTGAAGCGCAGGCCATCCGCGACGAACCGGACCAGAGGCGTCAGCTGCACCTCTTCGCTCGCGACGTCGCAGCCCTCTCGGCGCGCGTTCGACCCATCTACGAGATCATGCGCACTGCTGCGGCGGTCGAGCCGGAGATGGCCGCGATCCATGTCGAGATGGACGGCTACCGGCTTCGCAACATGCGACAGCTCGCGGCTTGGATCGCCGCACACGGTCCACTCCGCGTCGACGTCGACCGGGCCGGCGAGATCATCTGGACTCTCGCGAGCCCCGACGTAGCGCGGATGCTCTGTGAGGGACGGGGCTGGACCCAAGACGAGTACGCCGAATGGCTCGAGGACGTGCTCGTCCGCACCTTGCTACCCGACCGCCAAGAATAAGAAGAGGATGCGCTCGCTACCGGCACATCGGCGCTGCCAGTCGTCGCCGCGTCGACCCTCGCACGACAGCGGCGCTGTGAGGTCGATGTCCTTGCTCGGGCCGAAGCGAAGGACCATGACACCGTCATCCTCTTCTTCTGTGCGGATCGCCTCCGAGCTGCGCCGAACGAAGGTTGGGCCCTGCCATCGTTCCCACCCCGGACGCGCGTAGAACCCGTGAAGGCCAGTCGAGAGGGGCACCCATCTCGAATTCGCTGCGCAGCAACTCCGAGACTTCAGCCATCGCGAGGGAGCCGAGCCCTTGTCGCTGTCTCACGGGAGCAGTCGCTACGCCTTCGACATAGCCGGCGTGAAGAGGTCGATCCGCCACTTCGAGGACCCGCGGAACAACGGCCGCGTGCGAGAGGGCGACACCACCGTCAGCGACGACGACGTGCCAGCCGCCAATGGTGTGCTCCCCATCGTCTTCTGAGAAGCCCCCTTCGAAGGCTTGGACGAGGAGGCGTCGGATCTCCGTCAAGAGGTCTCCGGACGCCTCAGCCGTGGTGAACAGACGGATGGCAGGCACGCGGACAGATTGCCGGGTACTGCGCGCACGCGCACCAGGTCACTCCGCTGGAAGGTCAAACGAAGCACCAAGACCCCGGGGCTGCGGGCTCAGCGTGGAATGACGTGGCAGGCCTGCGCCGCCCGCGGCCGGGCCATAGACACCGACGAGCTCGCCGCCTTCGTCCGCGCCCAGCTCACCAAGATCGTCGCAGAACTGGGCGGCAGGGCTGACCAAGCAATCTGGCGTTCTCGCGGCGGATGCGATTGTCGGTCGCCCCGGCGAGGCTCAGATGCTTCACTGACTCCCGAAGGACCGAGGGGGTCGAGAGGTTGACGCTGCCGACCGGTACGGTGACGTTCGTCTTCACCGACCTCGAGGGTTCGACCCGGCTCTGGGAGGACCAGCCCGAGGCGATGCAGACCGCGCTCGCTCGCCACGACGCGGTGCTGCGGTCCTCGGTGGAGTCACAGGGCGGCCATGTCGTCAAGAGCACGGGCGACGGGATTCACGCCGCGTTCGCGACCGCGGGCGCGGCGCTGCGAGCGGTCCTCGACGCGCAGCTCGGGTTGCTCGCGGAGGCGTGGGGTCCCACGGGGCAGCTCCGAGTGCGCGCCGCCTTGCACACCGGGACGGCGGAGTCCCGAGACGGCGACTACTACGGACCGGCCGTCAACCGCGCTGCACGACTCATGTCCGCGGCGCACGGCGGCCAGGTCGTGGTCTCGCTCGCGACGGCGCATCTGATCGGCGACGATGCGCTGCCGGATGACTATCGGCTCGTCGACCTCGGCGAGCACCAGCTGCGCGATCTCTCGCGTCCGGAGCGCGTGTTCCAGCTGACGGGGCCCGGACTCCCGGCGGAGTTCCCGGCGCTGCGATCGTTCGGCGCCCCTGGCCGGGATCGGGCCGAGGCCCCACTTCCGGTGACGGTGCTTTTCACCGACGTCGAAGGCTCGACCGCGCTCCAGTTCTCGCGCGGCGACGAGGTCGCGCACGGTGTCCTCCAGTCGTGCGAGGCGATCACCCGGAGCCAGGTCGACCATTTCGGCGGGAGGATCATCAAAGCGCTCGGAGACGGACTCATGGCGACGTTCACGTCGCCACGCCGTGCCGTCAGTTGCGCGCTGGCCATCAACGCCGAGGTCACGCAGCACGCGCAGGAGCGCCCGGAGCTCGCTGCGGTCGTGCGGGCGGGGTTGCACACCGGCGAGGTGATCGAGACGCCCGATGACATCCACGGGGCGGTCGTGAGTGCGGCTTCACGCATCTGTGCGCACGCGGAAGGGGGCCATGTCCTCGTCTCCGACGTGGTGAAGCAGCTCTGTGGCCCGCTGCCCGGGGTCGCGTTCCGCGAGGCCGGCCGGGTCGCGCTGAGGGGCGTCGGCGAGCAGTGGCAGCTCTTCGAGGCGATGCCGGGCGAGGACGTCGGTGCCGGTGCCTTCACGCCGTTCGTGGGACGTCGCCAGGAGCGGGAAGAGTTGCGAGGGCTCGTGGAGCGCACGCGAGCCGGCGCCGGCTCGCTGGTGATGATCGGCGGCGAACCGGGCGTCGGAAAGACGCGCCTCGCCGAGCAGGTGGCGCTCGACGCGCGTCGCCTCGGTTTCGCGGTCTTCACCGGTCAGTGCTACGAGACCGCGAGCGACCTGCCCTACAGGCCTTGGGTCGAGATCCTCGAAGCGCTGGTGCGGGCGGTCCCGACGGAACGTCTGCAAGAGGCGCTCGGTGAGAACGCGCCCGTGCTCGCCCAGCTGGTGCCACAGATCAGGCGGCTCTGTCCGGGCATCGAGCCGGCGGTCGAGCTCCCCGGCGACCAGCAGCGCTGGTACCTGCTCAAGAGCTTCAAGGAGTTCCTCGCGGCCACGGCTCGCACCCGGCCGCACGTGCTCGTCGTCGAGGACCTGCACTGGGCCGACGACTCGACGTTGCTGTTGCTCGAGAGCCTCGTCGACTGGATCGAGCACGTTCCGATCCTCGTCCTCGGCACCTATCGCGATACGCCGGTGGACCGCTCCGATCGGTTGGCCGACAGCCTGGCCGGGCTGGCGCGCCGGCGGACCGCCCATCTGCTCGCCCTGGCACCTCATACCGAGACCGAGGTCGCGGAGCTCGTGCAGGCGTTGGCGGGCGACACGCCGCCACCGTTGGTGAGCAGCGCCCTCTTCGCGCAGACGGCGGGCAACGCGTTCTTCATCGGCGAGCTCATCCGCCACTTCAGGGAGACCGGGCGGCTCGTCGATCCCGAGGGAAGATTCCGGGTCGACCTGAGCATCGACGAGCTCGACGTGCCGGCGAACGCCCGATTGGTCATCGAGCGGCGGCTCCAGCGACTCAGCGAACCCACTCGGCGCGTTCTCGGTCTCGCCGCCGTGGTCGGCCGTCAGTTCGGCATTCACGTTCTCGAGGCGTTGGAAGAGGGACTGGGCGAGGAGCTGCTGGACGCCGTCGAGGAAGCGGAGCGGGCTCACGTCATCGTCGAGGACCGCCGTGGCCAACCCGGGGATTACCGCTTCGCGCACGAGCTGGTTCGCTACACGCTGCTCACGATGCTCTCGGGTCCTCGTCGGCAGCGGTATCATCTCCGCGCCGCGGATGCTCTCGAACGGCTCTGCGCCGACGACCTCGAGCGACACGCCAGCGAGATCGCGGTGCACCTCACTCGCTCTGGCGACGGCGCGCAACCGGCTCGGGTCGCTCGTTTCCTCACCATGGCCGGTGATCAGGTGATGGCCGCGGCGGCCTACGAAGAGGCACGGCGGGGTTTCGAGGACTCGCTGGCACTGCTCCCGTCGGGCATGGACCGTGAGCGCGCCGATCTCCTTCTGAGGATCGGGAGCGCCCGCCTCAGGCT
>Ga0137369_10008794_pt1 | contig 10053 bp, 9 predicted proteins | sample SagtaG_12_FD_104918 | JGI IMG/M metagenome (GOLD analysis project Ga0137369, IMG submission 104918) | Vadose zone soil microbial communities from Sagehorn Ranch, Mendocino, California, USA - Sage1_L_113_16 metaG | ecosystem: Environmental > Terrestrial > Soil > Vadose zone | place: USA... | reverse complement strand
TCCGTTGTGCTCGGAATCACCGTCGTTCTGTCTGTGACGATCATCGTCGCGAATCTTCTCGTGGACCTCGCCTATTTCGCCCTTGATCCGAGAACGAGGGACGCTCGCGGCTGACCCAGCTCGGCGGACGCGGATCGACGGCCGCCCCACCTCGCGTGTTTCTCGCGCGCGGTGAATTCAACACCACGGCGCGTGTTCGCACGGTGCATACCCCGGTGCAGACCTCGGTCGGTGAAAACCTGCGTTTAGCAGGGATGTTCGATCCCAGGTGCGCCCGCCAAGGAAGGCCCTGGAAACGGGGCCTTTCTGTTTCCGCGAGAGGCTACGGGACGGCGATCTGCAAGCGCATCTGCAAGCGCACACGTGGGGCGGATATCTCGGTCTCGTGACCGCCGCACTGCGGGCTACCTGGGGGCCGCCCGACCTCCGAGGCCTCCTATGGCCGAGCCGTCCTGCCGGCCGGGTCGTCCCCGAAACGCTGAGCGACGACGTTCGCCGCGGGCGCCGCCGCGCCGGCCTGGGCGATCAGCAAGCGGTGCTCAGCGTGAAACCGCTTCCGGACAAGTCTTGTTTCGTCCGCTACGGCGCGGCGGTTTTGCTGCTCGTCGCGATCGCGTTGCTCGTATTGCTCGTCTTCTTCGGCCGGTAGATCGGGACACCGTCCACACGGGCCATGAGCATGTAGTCATGTCGCAGCACCGCGAGGGCCTGATCGGTTCCGTCGAGCACGTTCGCCGGCTGCATTCCGATCACGAGGGCCGGCGGACGCTTGGCGAGCACGCGCTCCGCCACCGCCGCCGTCCCCTCGATCGTCTGCAGGTTGCGGAGCCACATCCAGCGCAGCGCCGGCTCCCGGTCGGCCAGGTAATAGAGGCTCGCCGAAGCCCACATGACCAGAATCCGCTGATGCGGTTGTGTGTGCTGCTTGACGTAGCGGGCAACCACCGCGTCCCGCTGGAGATGGTCGTCCTTCGGCCAGAGCTTCTGCGCTTGACCGTTCCCGGTCATGAACCAGAGTGGGACGGTCAGCGCGACGGTGCCGAGCGCGACCGCGGCGGTCGCGAGCTGCGGGCCGCGGCTCGGGGTCAGCACGATCCGTCGTAGCCCGATTGCGGCGATCACGCAGAGCGGCGCGACGAGCTGGATGTAGTAGTGGTTGTGGAAGTTCCCGCCGGCCAGGACGGTGACGAGCGCGGTTCCGACCCAGAGGCGCGCGAGCAAGGGGGCGCGCCGCCAGCCAAAACCGGCGAGCAGGCCGAGCAGTGCGAGGCCGGCCAACGCGTACGGCAGCGAGAACGAGAAGACGTACAGCCGCCCCATGAACGAGGCGCCGCTCGCGATCGAGTCGTTCTGGAGCCGGTAACCGACGACGGCGAACCACCAGTCGCTGAACGACGCGGCGCTCAGCGCGCCGGCGAAGACCGGCACGAAGGCCGTGCCGGTCAGGATCGCCGCAGGCCTAATCCCGTGCCGGCGCTCCGTGAGCAGCAGGAACAGCACGGCCGCGAGGCCGGCGTCGAAGGCCGCCTGGCGGACCATCACCGCGCAGCCGGTGAGCAGACCGGCGAGCACGAGCCAACGCAAGCGCCTGTCTCCGAGATAGGCCGTGAACGCGAGCAGCGAGAGCAGGGCCGGAACCGAGGCGAGCAGCTCGCCCGACAGCGTGAAGCCTTCGATGAACGGCGATGCGCCGGCGGTTGCCATCAACAGCCCGGCCGCGCACGCCGTTATCCTGCCGCGCGCAAGCCGTAGCGTCAGCAACATCGTCGCCGCGACGGCGAGGACGGCCGCGAGACCTGCTGCGACTCGCATCGCCTCGGCGGAGCCGCCAAAGACGAAGTGGACAGCGCGAAAGATCAGTATCAGGCCCTGCGGGCGGTCGACCCAGGCTCCGTCGTAGAGCGTCCGGGAGCGGGCCCACAGACGCGCAATCTCCCCGTAGCCCCCCTCGTCCGTGGTGAGCGGCACGCCCCAGAAAGGGATTCGCACCGCGAAGGCGAGGCCCATCGCGGCCGCGGCGCCCGCAAATGGGGCCCACCGCGGCCAGACCTTGACCTTCGCACCGTGTTGGTGGCCGCCGGGGCGCTCGCCGTCTCGCTGAGCGTAGGGGTCGCTGTTTCGGGTCTCGACATCAAGCCGCACAACTACCTGCTGGTGCTGCTCGCTCCCGCCCTCGTGATGCGAAGGGCTCGTCGCTACCTGCTCGATTTCGTCCCCTTCGCCGTCCTGATCGTGCTCTACGCGCAATGTCGAGGGATCGCTCACAACCTCCGTCCCGACCCCTTCTACGCGCCGCAACTCGATGCGGAGAAGTTGCTTTTCGGCGGCGCCGTCCCGTCCGCGGAGCTCCAGGAGTGGCTCTGGACGGGAACGAAGCAGTGGTACGACCACGCTGCGTACGTCGTCACCCGGCTGCACTTCATCGTTCCACCGCTCCTCGCGTTCGTGCTGTGGGTAAGGCGCAGGGCGCTGTTTTACCGGTTCGCGGCGACGATAGTCGCACTTTCCTACGTCGGAGCGCTGACTTTCCTGCTCTTTCCGGCCGCGCCGCCGTGGGCCGCGGCCGAAAAAGGGCTGCTCGACGTGCGGAAGCTGCCGCTGGACGACGTCGTGCCGAGCGCGACCGCGGGCCGTCTCGTCGACCCGAACCCGTACGCGGCGATCCCGTCCTTGCATGCCGGGTACGCGTTCCTCTGCTTCCTGTTCGTGGTCGTCACGCTCTGGCGGACCCGGTGGCGGTGGTGGGCGATCGGTCTAGGCGCGATCTACCCGCTCGCGGAGTCCGCGGCCGTCGTCTATACGGCCAACCATTACGTCGTCGATCTCGTGATCGGCTTTGCCTACGCGGCGGCGGCGCTGGCCGCCGTGACCTGGTTCTGGCGGCGACGCGGCTGGCCGGAATAGGCATCGGAATTGACCGCGCCCGAGCCCGAGCTTCTCGATCAAGCGCTCGCCCGGCTCTACCTCTTGATTGGTTGCGAAGACGATCGGGTGGCCTTGCGTCTGATCGAGCGCCGCCCCATCGCGCCCGACCCCCGGTTAGAGGGGCGGATTCGGTGCAGTTCGGGCGGCGCTAGGCGATCCGCGGCACTCCTTCGTCGACCTCGACGTCCGTCACCTCGGGCATGCGCCGGAGCATCGCGAACGAGAATCCCTCCCGCGCGAGGAAAACGAGGCCGAGCAGGATTCCGACGGACGCTTCGATGGCCTGGAGGCCGATGCCGAAGGCGAAGCCGTGCGCGTAGTCGACGCCGTAGCGGAGCAGGACGAGCGCAATTGCCGCTTGAAGGAGCCCGACGTTCCCCGGCCAGAAGGGGAAGACGGTGACGACGTTCATGATTAGGAGGACGAGCCCGGCCGCGGCGACGCCCTCGTCGATCCCGAACGCCTGGAAGGCCGCCCAGACGGCGAAGAGCTGCGCCGTCCAGCCGAGCAGCTGGAGTGCAAGCGCCTCCGCGGCCGGGAGCGGCCGACGGAGCACGTTGAGGCCGTAGCGCGCAGTCTGGAGGACGCGCCGCAGTGGCCCGAGCTGCTCCGCGACGGGCCCCGGGTGGCGCCTGGCGACGAGAAGCGACGCGATCAAAACCGCGCCGCCCACCCCGGCAAAAGCAGCGAGGGTGGGCACGGCCCAGTCGGGAATCCGCGCCGTAAAGAGGACGTAGAGGACGAGCCCGCCGAGCGCGACAACGTCGAAGAGGCGGTGCGTGAAGACGCTGCCGAGAAACGCCGCCCATGACCCGGGCCGGCCCATCTTGCGGGTGATCACCGCGACCCGCGCAACCTCGCCGACACGTCCAGGAAGCGCCGCATTCCCGAGCAGTCCGATCGAGAAGGCTGAGAAGACCAGGCGCTGCCCCGGGTACGGCGGCGCACACGCCTGCTTGATGACGACCCGCCAGGCGCTCGAACGCACGGCGATGGAACAGAGGTTGAGAGCGAGGGCGGCCGCCACCCATTCCCACACGACCGCCTGGAACGCGTCCCCGTAGCGTCCCACCCGGGGTCCGCGCCAGGTGAGTAGCGCGACGACGGTGGCGAGGACTGCGACCACAAGCGCCGCCCTCGCAGCCTTGCTCCCGGGCAGCCGCTTCATCCTGCCGACCGACTCATGAGCGCGTCCCTACCTTCTTCAGTTCGTCCCCGATCCGCCGCAACGGAGGCTTGATGTAAGGCTGCCCCGACCGCTCGAGGATCGATGACCACGCAGACTAGAAGCACGCCGTTGGGCGTGGACGGCAGTCCTGACAGGGGTTGACAAAATCGCGAACGAATGCGCCCGCCTCCAAACCCCGGCGCAGGTCGAGATCTGTGCTTCCAATGGAAAACAGGCCCCCATGCCATCCGCGAGTTCCTGTGCCCGGCGAGATCGCCCGTGGAGGGCGAGCTTTCGAAAGCATGACGCCAGCCCTATTCCTCGGAGAGCGAGAGCCCTCGTTGGGCGCGGACGAATGGGTCAGCCTGGCGGGCTGAGAGTTCGGCCGGCCAGTCACGTGGGTACTCGCCCAGGCTCTGCCGCTCGCCGCCGGGCACGCAGAGCTCGACCGAGATTCGCCCGTGCTCGATCCGGACGAGGTTGTAGGCCGGATGCGGGAAGCCGCGCGTCCTGAGCGTCGACACCGTTCCGGAATGGACGAGGAGCATGCCCGCGACCGGCCAGACGTAGGGCACGTGGCGGTGTCCGGCGAGGACGAGATCGACGCCGAGCTGGCGAAGCAGCGACAGCACGTCGCCGGCATCGAGCACCTGGTTGCGCTCCCGACCTGTGCCGGGGATCGGCACCAGGTGGTGATGACAGACAAACACACGTAGGTCGGCGTCGCCTGCGAACCCTTCCTCGATCCAGCCGTAGTGCTCGCGTCCGATCTCGCCCTCGTCCAGGTCAGGCTTTGACGAGTCGACGGCGACGAGTGCGACCTCGAGCCCGTCGACCTCGAGGCGCAGGCGCGAGTCGCGCGCGCCGAAGGTGTCTTCGTAGCGCAGGTAGCCGACGTTGCGGGCGTCGTGGTTCCCGGGCACCCGCACGATCTGTGGGCATGTGAGGGCCGAGAGCTCCTCCTTCGCCAACGGGTATTGGTCGGGGTAGCCGTCGTCGGTGAGGTCGCCGGCGATGACGACGAGGTCGGCGGCGGCGGCGTTGATCTCCGCGATCGCAGCGTGGAGGAGGTCTTGCCGGTACCGGCCACCGCCGACGTGCACGTCCGAGATCTGCGCGATCAACACGCGCGCAGTCTCACCCGATCAATCGCGGCGTGTCCAGCGCGTGTCCAGCGCCGCTCGATCCGCCCTTGGAGGCCCACGCAGTCCTCATCAGTCGCAAAACCGCAGGGCCGCCGTCGAAGATTCGTGATCTCGAACGGTTGGGTGGTCGCCCCGTTTGCCGGAGTGCCGCCGATGGGCACCGTCCGAACTGCGACGTTGGTCTGGACGCGATGATGGACGGGCTCGCGCCGACTACCTGCACCCACGAGGCGATGGAGGACGCCGCCCGTGCCGCTGAAGGCGCCGCGTAGGAGCCAGCAGCCCGCGAGCAAGTCTCGTGGAGCTTTGTAGCCTGGTCCCTAACGGCTTGCCCGAGCCAAGCGCAAGGAAACGGCCGTCTCGCGATTTTTCGCCGTCTACCAAAGCAAAAACCGGGCTATCGCCGCCCTTGCGATCGGCGCGCGGCCGTCGCCCGATTAGAAGTTTCGCTCACAGCCGTGCAAGTGGTAGCGTTCTTCCTCGAGCGTCACGGAGCCGCAGCCCTGACGTATCAGCCAGGGACGCCGGGGACTAACACTCCCTTTCCCACTGGCGTCCCGCGGGTGGTGAGCGGGCAGTCCTGAGACCAAGCGGGAAGGCCCGCTTACCCCTTTCGGGGGACGTACTCGCTTCCCGCTTGCCGAATTGTTCGGGCGGGCCGTCTCCTCTCTTGGTTGGGGAGGTGGCCCTCCTCTACTTCTTGCCGAAAAGCTGACGCACGCGCTTGCGTCCGGGGAGTGTGTCTTGTCACACCCCAGCGCCCCACTTGTGCGGCGCGGCGCACGATCCTACACTCGGTCCAATGTCGAATGCGAAGGAGTTGGGACAATGCATCCTGCGTTGAAACGGCTGGCAGAGGAAACGAGCGAGGCTGCGAGACTGGCGTGCGGTCGCGCAGAGGTTCTTTTTGGTCGCGCCGGGCGGGCCGCCGACAAGGAACTCACGAAGAATGACGACCACGGCCAACGTGACCGAGGGCGCAACCTTGTGCGTCGGCCGAAAAATCCGCTGCGGCTCAGAGAACGCCGATGATCCTGAGTAGCAGGAGAACAAAGGCGAGCCCAATCAGGACGCCGACCAAGACAGCGACTTCGGGCTCCCACCGCATCTTGTTCTAGTACGACGCGCGAGCCGCGAGACGTTCCTTCAAGAGTGGTGCTCTTAGGTGGCGAAGTTTCGTACGAGCTCGTCTCACATGTGGCCTGCCTGCCGCGACTTCTGGACCCCGTTTGGACCCCGGCAGCGGGGTCTGTAGAGGGCGTACGAGGTTCGTAGTGGCCCCCTCTACGCGATCCTCATAGCGGCCGATTTGCGGGAGTTTTCATCTTCAGCGGGCTTGGATACTGAGGAGGTTCTCTGACTCAGGAAACGGTGTCACACGCGGGAGATCCCTGGTTCGATCCCAGGTGCGCCCATTCTGGCCCGCATGGCTAGGCGGATTTGGCTTGAACACGCGGGTCAGGTGTGCCAGAAGCGCCACGAAAGCGCACCTGGTGCAGACCCCGGTGCAGACCTCTCTGGCGACCACGAAGGGCGCCCCCCCGCCCCAGTGGCCAGAGCACCGTCGACAGTAGACGGCCAGTCTGGACGAATACGAAGCAGGTGTCCGGCTCCGGCCTGACTGCATGTCATGGTCGTCGACGCCCTAGACCGACTGTTCGCGCTCGAGCCCGTCGAAGATCTTGCGACCACGGGTGTCCGGCGCTGACGGAAGGCTCGCAGGAACTCGTAGTGACCGATACGCTCACCCCCGATGAGCGGAGGCCGCGTCGCGCTTCTCATCGCGGGCAGTATCGTGGCCCTCCTCGCCCTCGCTTTCCTCGCGGCGGGCGCCGTGCTCTTCTGGGCACACACGTCGGAGCGGGACGCCGACGGTTACTACTCGACGAAAGCCGAGCGCTTCGAGGCCCAAACGTATGCGCTCGTGTCCGATGACCTCGACGTCGGCACGGACGGGCCGGACTGGCTGTTTCGCAAGGGCCGCCTCGGCACAATCCGGTTGCGCGGGACGAGCACCGACTCGGGCAAGCAGATCTTCATCGGCATTGCTCGTGCGACCGACGTCGACCGCTATCTCGGGAACGTCAGCCGCACGAGAGTCTCCGATCTCGAGCTCGACCCATTTGCCGTTGAGTATGAGCCGTTGCCCGGCAACGCAACGCCAGAGCCACCGCAGAACCAGACCTTCTGGGTCGAGTCCGCCTCCGGCGCCGGCCCCGAGACCATTCGCTGGGAAGTCGCCAAGGGGGACTGGTCGATCACTGTCATGAACGCCGACGCTTCCAGAGGTGTTGCCGCCGAAATCAGCCTGGGCGCGAAGGTTGGCTACATCTTCTGGATCGCGCTCATCCTGGTCATCATTGGCGCGCTTCTCGCCGCTCTGGCCGCCGTCCTCATCTTCTTCGGTGCGCGCACGCCACCGCCGTCCGCTACGGCGAGGCCAGCGCCGACCCCTGAGCCGGTTCAGTAACGTGGGTAAGCGAGGACGGGCCACATTCAGCGCCCTCCCTCGCCTCCTCGAGCGCCCTCGACAACGGCCAGCGCTCGCCGCGCAAGCTGCTTAGGAAGGTCGTAGCACGAGGCAACGCAGCAAGCAGCGTTAGTGAAGCCAGGACATCAGACGGCGGAACCTCGTCGAGTGGCTCCTCGAGTGCCGCAAGGAAGACACGCTGCAGAAAGCTTGAAGGCGGTGTAGCCTCGACGAAGCCGCAAACCGTATTTAGAGCTGGAGAGCCTGCGGCCTCGTTCGGCTCGTTGGGGGAGGTTGAACGAATTCGCGTTAGGTCGTTTCTTGCTGTGGGATCGGCTCTACTCGTGAGCGCGCTGCTGGCCGCAGCGGCTAGCGCTGGGCCCTTCAAGGTGAAGAATCTGCGGGCGATCTCGGGACCGAGTCCATTCGCGGCCGGTTGCCCGGGCGCGTTGCACGACGATACGAACGTCACCGGCAACGAACTCGAACCGGCGATCGCGGTCAACCCCGCGAACCGGCGAAACTTCATCGCCACCTGGAAGCAGGATGTCGGCCCCTTCAACGGCACCCGGAGCGATCTGGTCGCCTCCTCATTCGACAACGGCAAGACGTGGACTCGCAGCACGATCCCCGGCCTCGGGATCTGCACCGGCGGTACGGCAGACTCACCCTCCGACCCATGGGTCTCGGCCGGCGGCGACGGCACCGTCTACTTCGGCGGCTTGGCCGCTGACATCTCGACCGAACCGCCGACGACCGCGGTCGTCGCGAGCCACTCGATGGACGGCGGGCGCACGTGGCCGGCGCCGGCAACGGTCGCTCCGCCTCTCCAGGGCAACGAGACGGATGCGATCACCGGCAGTCCCACGCTCGCCGGGCACGCCTATATCGCCTGGGCCAACTTCGTCGTGCCCGAGCTCCCGAGGACGAACACCGTCGAGTTCTCCCGCACGACCGACGGTGGCGCCACCTGGTCGCCCCCCGTGCTCGTCGACCAGCCGAGCCCGTTTTCGATCGACGTGGCACCGAGGATCCTCGTCTTGCCGAGCGGAACACTGCTGGCCGTCTTCGCGCGCGCCGACTTCGAGACCGGGCTCGGCACCATCCAGGCCGCACGCTCGCTCGACGAGGGACAGACGTGGCTGCCTGCCGTACAGGCCGGTTCGAAGCCCGTCTTCTTCTTCCAGGATCCCGAGCACCCGGACGAGGAGCTCCCGCAACCGGGATTTGAGAGCGCGGCAGTCGCTCCAGACGGCACCGTCTACGTCGCCTTCGAGGACAGCACGTCGCCGACCTCGGGCGCGATCGGCGTCGTGAGGTCGCGGGACGGCGGTCTCACCTGGAGCAGCTCCACGCTGCCGGGCGTGAGCGCGTTCGCGTTCGAGCCCGCGATCGCGGTCGACTCGCACGGCACGGTCGGCGTGATCTGGTACGACCTCCGTAACGACCGGCCCGGCGACGACGCCCTAACAGCCGATGTCTGGTTCGCCCACTCGCACGATCGCGGCGCGTCCTGGCGGCAAGCGCATGTCGCGGGCCCCACCGATCTCCGAGCCGGACCGCTTTTCAACACCCGGGTGGGCGAGTATCAGGGGCTCGCCGGGCTCCGACTCGGCTTCGCCGCCGTCTTCACGCTCCGAGCACCGCAGGCGAAAGATGGTCCGTCGGACATCTTCTTCGCGCGAATCGGGCCGGGCGGCGGGGGCGAGAAGGACGACCGTCGCTAATGGTGCTATGAGCGCGATGGAGCAACCAGTGAGGACGTCCGGCAACACCGGCCCTCTTGGCCAACCGCGCGGGATCGGCTTCGTGATTCTGCTCGTCATCGTCACGTTCGGCTTCTACGGCTGGTACTGGGTCTTCAAAACCCAGGAGGAAATGAAGCAGCACACCGGCGAGGGCCTCGGTGGGGTGCTCGGACTCGTCATCTGGATCCTCCTCGGCTTCATCAGCGCGTTCGTGATCCCCTCGGAGGTCGGGAACATGTACAAGAAGGACGGGCAGGAGCCCCCGATCACCGGCTGGACGGGTCTGTGGCTCGTCCCGGGCGGGATCCTGATCATTCCGGCGATCGTCTGGTTCGTGAAAGTGCAAGGAGCCCTCAACCGCTACTGGGAGGGGAAGGCTTCCGGGACAGCGGCAGCGGGCTAATAACGGCCAACGCTCCCCCATAAGCTGCTCCGCGCCGTGATAGCACGGCTGCTTGGCCGCAAGTCCTGAACGCCGCGCCGAGCCCACTCGCGATTGACGCCTCCTCGGCGACTCCACAGCTGTCTGGTTCGGCGAGCTAGGGAAGGCGGCAGATAATCTTGCCCGCATACTGCCCGCCGTCTGACAGAAGTTCG
>Ga0137369_10008792_pt1 | contig 10054 bp, 8 predicted proteins | sample SagtaG_12_FD_104918 | JGI IMG/M metagenome (GOLD analysis project Ga0137369, IMG submission 104918) | Vadose zone soil microbial communities from Sagehorn Ranch, Mendocino, California, USA - Sage1_L_113_16 metaG | ecosystem: Environmental > Terrestrial > Soil > Vadose zone | place: USA... | reverse complement strand
CCGCCGCCGGGCGCCTGGTCTCCGTTCCGCACGAGGAGAACGATCGTTTTCCCGTCACTCCTGTAGGTGTCGCTGCCGTTGACATCGAACACGACGTCGCCATTGGGCGTGATGAACGGGTTGAACACGAACCCGAAGCTCGGGGCAGCCGGGTCCGGATTGGCTCCTAGGGCAATCGTGGAGGTCGTCTTGCCGTCTCCCACGAACACGCCGGTCGTGGGGTGTGGTCCGATAACGAACGCATCGAAGGCGACCGCATGCCGTGCGTTTAACGTGGCGTTAAAAAAAGAAAACGTGCTGTAGTTCCCGCCGGCGGGAGCGGCGGCGCCCGTCGCCGCGACGACCGTATGGCTCACCTTAACCTTTGCGCCGCCGGCCGAGGACATCTGCGCGGATGGCAGAGCCATAAGTGCTGGCAAGAGTAGAACAACCGTGTACAAAATAGCTCTCTTCATAGACTTTTCTCCTGGTTTGAAGTTCTCATGCGGGGCCTACAACCGACGTGACGGGCCACGCATGCCGAGTATAGAAGGCCGTGATAGACCGGTCGTGTAGCTCAGGTGACGTTCTCGTCTATTTTTGTTGACCAACGAAAGAGCTGCGGTGACCAGGTGGATAATTCGCCTCATTATGTTTCGAAGTTCGGTAGGTGGTCACTTTGCCACCTGCGCCGAAGTCGGCGTCGAGCGTGCCACTGCTTTCGGAGTAGTGTCATTAAATCAGCGATGGTTGAATCGCCTCTGACGAGTAGGCGTCTCCAAATGATCGGACTGATCCCGAGCAGGACGGCTCTGAGTTGATAGATGCTTGGTTCCGGAGATTCAGGCATGCGTTGATTTTACAGAGCTTTACCGGATCTCCCCCACTTTTTTTCGGTCTCTTGCGCCCCGGCTGCAGTCACAGCCAAGAGCTTAATCGAACTGAACCCGTAGGGCAGACGCACGGTAAACATAGACACTAGAAGAACAACAGCCATCGGTAAGCTGACGAGCGCTACGAATGCGCCCAGAATTAATGCGAGACCGCCGAGCAGTTCGACCAGTATGGTGGACCAGGCCATGAAATGTGGCCCATGCACACCCATCGCTTGCAGAATGGTTGCGAATGCATCCGGGCCCTTGGACAGCTTGGCAAAGCCGTGCGCCATGAAGCCATACCCAACGATCAGGCGCAGCGGAATGGGAGCCCAGCGGGCGATCGGGAATCAACTGGACAACTCCAAATCAAAATCACGCAATGTTTTCATGCTCAGTATCCTCAATACTTCAAAGCGTTGTGCGAAAAGTACTGAGTGACGAATGACAAGCGAAGAAAACCTGCCACTCGCCACTCACCACTGCCGCTAGAAGATCAGCTTCAACGCGAGCTGCGTGTTGCGGTGCTGCTCGACATTGTTGATGTTATCGGCCAGCCCGCCGCGCGTCACCTGCACCGTGTTGCTGGTGTTGCTGTCAATATTGTTCGTGCCGCCGGCGACGAACAGGTTGGGATGGTTGAAGAGGTTGAAGAATTCGGCGCGGAATTGCAGCCTCGCCGTCTCGGTGATCTTGAAATTGCGGAAGAAGCTGATATTCCACGTCTGCAGCCCCGGCGCGCGGAACGTGTTGCGCCCGAGCGTGCCAGTGAATGGGCCATTGACCGACGGCGTATTGGCCAACCCCGTCAGATCAAGGAAGTCGAAGGTCCCGCCCGTCCCGCTCACCGGCCGAGGCGAATCGAGGGTCTGCGCAAGCGGCCCCACGACTAGCGGGCGGATCGCCTGCGACCCGTCGTTGTCTGGCTGGCCAGTGTCGAAGACCGTAAACGGCACGCCCGTGCGGAAACTCACCACGCCGTTCGCCGCCCATCCGTCAAGCAGGAACTTGAGCGGGTGGTTGCCCAGGCCGCGCACAAACGGAACGTCCCAGTTGAAGCTGGCGACGAAGCGATGGCGCACATCGAAATCGGCATCGCCCTTGTCTCCGGATGGATTGAAAGCGTCCTGGAATCCGAGCAGTCCCGCGCCCACTCGCGAGAGCAAGTAAGAATCGCCGAAGGTTGACGATTCGTTGTCAATCGCGTGCGACCAGGTATAGGCCGCCGTAAACTGCAAGCCCGCACTCTTGATGTAGCGACTGTCGAGGCGCGCTTGCAGCGAGTGGTAGTTCGAATGCCCGTCGTTGCTGCGGAAGTTGATATTGCTGATCGTCGGGTTCAATCGTCCGGGTCGGCCGAGCAGCACGCCGCTGCCACGGCGGTTGATGTTATTGATCGAATAGAGCTCGATCCCGTTCGATCCGGCGTAAGCGATCGAAGCGACGAAGTTGTTGGCGATATCGCGCTGGATGTTGGCATTCCACACATTGGCGTAGGCCGTGCGCAGATTCTGATCCAAAGCGCGCGCTGAAGAGCTGTAACTTTGGCCCGACACACTGCCGAGCGCCGCGAACTGATCCACGTTGGCTGTTATCGGCGTCAACGGGTTGTTGCCCGAACCGACGATCAGCACCGCGTAGTTCGGCGGATTCTGGATCACGTTGAAGAGCGCGTTGCCGAAGTTGCGGTCGTAGAAGATGCCGTAGCCGGCGCGCAACACTGTCTTGCCATCGCCGCGCAGATCGTAGGCCAGGCCGATGCGCGGCGCGAAATTATTGTAGTCCGGTTCGTAGAACCGATCCTTCAAATCGCCGGTCTGACCGCTCGTCAGCGCGAACTGCCCGCTGGCGATCTGCTCCAACCGGTTGGCGCCAGGGCCGAGATAAAAATTGGCGTCGAGATTCCTCTCGTTATCAGGGCTGTGCAGGACGCCGAAATATTCCCAGCGCAATCCGGCGTTGAGCGTCAGGCGCGGCCTGATCTTCCACGTGTCTTCGGCGAACCACGCGACTTCGTTATAGCGGAAATGGCGCGTGAAGCTCGGCGCGTTGAACGGCCCGTTGAGAACCTGTCCGGGCAGCAGCCCATGCGGATCAACGGCGATCTCGTAATCCTGCAGGTTGCCGTTGATGAAATCCTGCACCGTGCCGAAATCGGCTGTGGCGTTCTGGAATGCGCCGAATGCGCGATTGTCGCGGATGTGGACATACTGCGCGCCGAACTTGAAGTCGTGATTGCCGCGTTGATAGCTCACCGACGTGTAGCCTTGATAAAGGTTCTGCGGCCCGCCGAACGGAATCGCCGCGCCCAGTGAATTGGCCGTCGCAAAATAACCTGGCAACACTGTGTCGCCATCGGTCTGACGGCTGATCACGTCGCTGATAAAGAAGGTCGGCGTGACCGGCGCCGCGCCCAGCGGCTGATCATTGAGCAGCCGGTTGTAGACGAAGCGCGATTCGGTCACAACCTTCGGCGACCAGGTGTGCGTCAGTTGCAAGGTCAGGTTCTGGTTGCGATTTTTGTTGGTGGTGTTGAAGCCTTGATAAGGGCTGATGCTCTGCGATCCGATCAAATCTTCCACTCGTTCGTAAGCGTAACGGCCGAAGAGCGAGGTACGCTCACTGAACGTGTGATCCACACGCCCAGTCCAGAGCGCGGTGTTCTGCGGCAAGCCGGCCCCGGCGTCGCGCGGCGCCACCGTCGTCACACGACCAAAAAGCGGCGTGGTCGCGGCTATCGGGTTCCCGTTCGCGTCAACCAGCGAATTGAGACCGAGATCGCTGGCTGTGACTACGCGGCCGGTGATCGCCGGCGCCGCGAAGGTATTGAAGATGCTACGGGCGGCCGGCGAAGTGAGCGCCAGCAGTTGCGGCGTTGGCACGAAGAAGCCCGTATTCACGCTGCTGCGCACCTTCAGCCATTCAGCCGAACCGAAGAAGAAGGTCTTGTCCTTGATCACCGGCCCGCCGGCCGAAAAACCGAACTGGTTGCGGTTGAAGAACTCCTTCGCAAATCCATTCGCGTTGTTGAATGAATCGTTGGCGGCGAGCGCCGAGTTGCGATTGAACTCGTAGGCCGAGCCGTGGAATTGGTTCGAGCCGGATTTGGTGACTACGTTGGCGACGAAGCCCGCGCCGCGACCGAATTCAGCGGTGTAGTTGTTGGTCTGGACGCGGAACTCCTGGATCGCATCGAGCGGAACATTCTGTCCCGGCGCGCTGACAAAGGTGTCGTTGTTCTCGCCTCCGTCGAGCACGAAGTTGGATGACTGCGAACGCAACCCATTGACGGCGAAGCCCGCGCCGCGCTGAAAGCCCGAGCCGCGGTCAGGCCCGTCGGTCGCGCCTGCCGAAAGCGCGATCAGGTCGTAAGGATTGCGCGTGATCAGCGGCAGCTCCGTCACCTGGCGCTGGTTGACGACGTTCGAGAGTTGCGCGTTCTGCGTCTCGACCGCGACGCCGCCTTCGCTCGCCGATATGTTTACTGTCTCTTTTGCCGAGCCTACACTCAGTTGCGCGTCCGCGCGCAGAGCCTGCGAGACCGCAAGCTGCGCGGTAATCTCGCGCGAGGTGAAGCCATCTGCTGTGATGCGAATCTTGTATTCGCCCGGCGGCAAGCTGGGGAAATAATATTCACCCTGGTTGTTGGTTGTGGTTGCGCGCGCTTGGCCGGTGGCGCCCGCCGTGAGCGTGATGGACGCGTTTGCAAGCGTCGCCCCTGCTTGATCTGTCACCGTGCCGTTGATCGAGCCGGTGAAAGATTGAGCATAAATTGCGCTGGCCCCCGATGCCGCCAATATGATGATGACGAGCGCGCCAAACAGCGCGCCGAAACTACCTGCTGGTTTTTGCTTTTGCCAGCTAAAGATAACTGGTTTCATTTTTACCTCCCTGATTTACTGGGTTTCAACATCAAGCTCCGGCCCGAGAGACCAGAGCCACATTTCGCTTTCCGGCGCATCCGAAAAGCGAACATCCCAGCAAGCTGCCTATTTGATTCTTCCTTCTCCTGCCTGTCCCCGGTGAACCGCGCGACACGATAACAACTATAGAGATTGCCTTCTGTGGCGGTTATTACGAAGGCAGAATGTTTTTGCTCAAATCGGTTGGAGAAATTGAGGGCGGCGTCCAAAAAACTTTCTTCTCTTTCAATCCTCGTTAGCGATTGATCTCGCAGCCACGTAAGCGTCGACAGGATTTAAGCCCCGCAGTCTCTCTGATTTCTATCCCCTGCTCAGCAGTATTCATCGTCACCCCTCACTGCTTCGGGCCGCCCGATCTTCAGAGCGAAGCCCGCAGCCGCCAACCCGACTTCAATCGGCCACAGGCTTCGCTCGAACCATGCCTCCTTTCCATTTAGCCGCCCCCGACCGGAAGCATGGTCAACTCGGCAAGTTAGTGAGTGGTCGGTTCAATTCGGCAAAACGTTTGAGCTTCATATTCAGCGTCTGCACTCTCAGCCCCAGCAATTGCGACGCCTTTGTTTGATTGCCGGATGTTTGTCGCAGCGCCGTTTCGATGATCGACCGTTCGAACTCGTCAACTATGCGCGGCAGATCAACGCCGTCAGGCGGAATCACCCGCAGCGTCGCGTGACGCACGCGGGCGGGCAACAGCGTCTCATCAATGCGCGGCGGCGGCGCGTTGGCAATCGCGCTCTCCAGCGCCGCTTCCAGTTCATCAATGTTTCGCTTCCACTCATAGGCCATCAGCATGTCCATCGCTTCGGGAGTGATCTCGTGCGCGCCCTTGCCCAGCCGGTTGGCGATTCGCGCGGCGAGGTGGCCCGCCAGATACGGAATATCTTCGCTCCGCTCGCGCAACGGTTTCAGGCGAAAGCTTGATGAACGAAGCTGCTCGGCAAGGCCGAAGGCCAGACGGTTTTCGGCGGTCCGCTCCGCATTGTCGTCATCCGTAGCAAAAACCAGGCGCGGCCCTGCCTCGCGCCTGACCGCGCGCGGTGAGCGCTGTTCCTCGAGATACACCGCCAGGCGTTGCTGCGCGAGCGCCGGCAACCCGATCAACTCGTTGATGTAGATCGTGCCGCTCTTGATCGCTTCCATTGCGCCGCGCGGGCCGAAAAGCAGATGATCCAGCGCGTCGTCGGTGAGGCCATGCGCGTTGACGGCGAAGAAAGGTCGCTCTCTGCGCTCGCTTGCCAGATGCAACGCCCGCGCGATCTGCTCCTGACGCAAACCGCGTTCGCCCGCGAGAAGCACAGGTTGGGAGAACGCCGCCTGCGCGCTGACGAACTCTTTCAATTCGGCGATGCGCGCGCTGACGCCAATGAAACATTCGAATTGCCGCCACGGAGCCCCGCCCCGCGATTTAGCCAATGAATGCGGTGGGCGCGGTTGCGGTACAGGCAATTCAGCGACAGCTTCTCTGACCATTAGGACTCCTCTAAATCAAAACCGATCCCTGTTATGTCCATCTTCACGGGATCAAACGCAGCGCTCAAAAGGCGGCGGACGACAGTTCCTTAGTAATCTCCGTGCCACATTGCCGCCGGGATTGTTTGTACCTGTCGAACGCCTTATTCGCCGTAGGCTTAGGAGGAGAGCCGGAGAAAGGTAGAAGCGAGTTGCGCGCGAGTCTTCCTACACGGCATTTCGTGAAGTCACGAAATGCCGTAGAGTGCGAGCCGGTCTGCGGACGCGCGCTGTGGTTTATTGATCGACCGCGTCACGACTTCCTTTCTCCTACTCGGCTGTGACCACTGGCTGCAAGGAGTCGAGCCGCTTCAGGAATGCGACCACCTGCCAGATGTTCTCATCAGAAAGCTGTCTGCCCCAGGCGGGCATTGCGGTATTCCGAACCCCGTGCTTGACGATCCAGAAGAGTTCCGCTTCGGTGTACTGAGGCGGATGAGTTGCAAGCTGAGGAGCCGGGGGATAGAAAGATGCGCCATAAATGCTTGGCCCGGCGTTCGGCTGGCCGTGGCACTTCGCGCACATCTGCGCGTAAATTTCCGCTCCCGCTACCAGGTTCTCTTCCGTAGTGGGCAATGGATTGGGCCGATTCTCGGCATGTCGCGCGACTGATGCATGCAACGCCAGACCGAGCAGCCGGGCTTCCAAAACTGGCGGCTGCTTGTCGGCGTTGACTGGCACGGCGCCAAGCTTCATCACCAGGAGTGCGAGCGCCGCTGCGCCTACCAGGACCGCCGTGACGCCGGTCAGTAGGCCTTGGATAAACTGCTTCCTCATCTGTAATCTCCTTGTTGCGGCTGCGGTGAGGACGAAGCTATTCTGTAACCACCAAGGTTCCAGACATATCTTCGTGGCCGCTGCCACAGAACACGTCGCAGGCGAAGTTAAATTTCCCAGCCTTATCGGGCGTGAAGTGGACTCGGCTGACCGCTCCAGGCTTCACTTCAGTCCGCACACCGAAGTCGGGCAGGTTAAAGCCATGAGTCCTATCTTCAGAAGTTAATTCCAGGACCACTGGTTCGCCTTTCCTGACTGTGACCTCGCCGGGAGCGAATTCGAATTTTTTGGCTGTTATTCGGATTACTTTCTCTGTTGCAGAACCAGCTCGCGGAGCGGCAGGCAATGTTACGGTTCCAAGCGCAGCAGTCAGCGCCATCAAGAGAATGATTGTTCGTTTCATGCGCCTATCCTTTCGTGATGGGTAATTCGGTAATCTCATACTTTGCCTTTTTGACCTCGGCTTCGACCTCGCGAAAGCCCAGACCCTTGTATGGCGCTGACGGATCCCAGGGCACAGGCATGCGTTTAGGCGCGGAGCCCGGAGCCGGCAGAGGAAACATCAATGATTTCGCCGCGTGATGCGCGATGTGGCCGGTCATGTGGTGATGTTCTTGATGAATGTGGCCGTAGAAGACCGTGACGTTCTGATACGGCGTCAAGGCGTTGATGACGGCCGCCGCGTCGCGGGTCGCCCAATCCCATTGCGGGTAGAGATCGAAGAGTGGCCTGTGGGTGAGCGCAACGATTGGCGTGTCGCGTTTCAATTGCTTGAGGTCCGCCTGCAGCCACTTGAGCTGCGCCTCGTCGATGACAGCTTCCGGGTCAGAGACATTATCCAGCACTATGAAATGCACGCCCTTGTGATCGAAGGTGTAATGAAGATCGCCGAAAAATTCCTGATAAGCTTCGCCCCGATCGAGCGAAGCGTCATGCTCTCCGGCCATAAAGCGCACAGTCTTGACCTTGAGCTGACCGGCGATCTCCCTGAACTCAGCCATCCGCTCTCTTCGCGCTTTCGGATCGTCCGTGGCATGAGTCAGGTCGCCGGTGAAAACGACGAAGTCAGGTTGTTCCTCGAGGCTATTGACCGCCGCGATGGCTTTCTTCAACGTGCCCCGCGAGTCTGGGTTGACTTTCGGCCCGTCAAAGCCCCAGTGGGTATCGGAGAGCTGGACGAAATAAAATTCATCCGCGCCTGTTCCATCATTTCTGATCGTTTGATTATGCCAGCCCTCTCCGAGGACGCCCGCGCGCAGCCCCGAAGCGAACACTACGCCGCCTATGCCGGCGAGCTTCAAAAAATCGCGTCTATCGAATTCGCTCATGACTATCCCTCCTTGGTTTAAGCCAATCCCTTTGCCGTTTAATTCCTGAGCGCGCGGTATGTGCGCGCTCTTTCAGGCCCATTAAGACGATCGATTTACCACCGCTTTCCTCTTCATCCACTCCCGTTGGTAAATTCGCCTTCACCTACAGGAGACCGCGCTCATCGGTTGGATATTCCCGCGCATTGCTGGAATATTTTCGCGGGAATAAAATCGCGGAGAGGGCAGTCTTATTACCAAGGGAGAAACGCAAACGGAGAGATCAGCGCGTGACGGAACCAAATCAACTCGCCCGTTTTGAGCGGGCCGTCTTGCCGCATCTGGATGCCGCTTATAATTTGGCGCGCTGGCTGACTCGCAATGACCACGATGCGGAGGACGTCGTGCAAGAAGCTTACCTGCGCGCCCTAAAATTCTTCGGCGGTTTTCGCGGCGGAGATAGCCGCGCCTGGCTACTCGCGATTGTGCGTAACACCTGCTACACCTGGATCGAGCAGAACCGGAAGCATGAGATGATGACTGATTTCGACGAGGAGGCGCATGACGTTGAAAGCAATGACCCGAATCCGGAAACCGCCCTGCTCCAAAGCGCGGACCAGCAAATGCTCAAACAAGCTCTCGAAGCGTTGCCGGTAGAGTTTCGTGAGGTGGTCATCCTGCGCGAGCTGGAGGGGTTGTCTTACAAAGAGATTGCTGATCTCGCTCATCTGCCGCTGGGAACGGTCATGTCACGACTGGCCCGCGCTCGCAAGCGGCTGCAACAAGATCTGACCGAACGCATACGGAAGGGGGCCCTCGGGTGAGCTGCCAAGAAACGCAGGATTTGATTCATGGTTATATAGACGGTGAATTGGATCTGGTCAGGAATCTGGAGATCGAACGGCACTTGCAAACTTGTCAAACGTGCTCGCAGGCTCACCTGGATCAACAGGCGTTGCGGTCTGCCGTCACGACCGGCTCTCTCTACTTTCACGCTCCGGCGAGCCTGCAAACGCGCGTGCGGTCGGCGGTACGCAAGGCGAACAAACACGAAGTCTTCCCCCCAATAATGTCATGGAAAATGCCCCGGATAATGTCGTGGCGCAGGCTGAGTGTCGGAGCTTCACTGGCTGCTGTTGCGATCCTGGCTTTGATACTCGCGCCAATTCTGACTCGCCCACCCGCAGACGAGCTGATGGCTCGGGAGATCATCTCCGCTCACGTGCGCTCATTGATGGCCAGCCATCTGACAGATGTCTCATCCTCCGACCAGCATACGGTCAAACCGTGGTTCAATGGCAAATTGGATTTCTCGCCGCCGGTCAAAGATTTGACTAATCAAGGTTTCCCTCTGGTGGGAGGGCGCCTCGATTACATCAACGATCGGCCGGTCGCGGCGCTGGTTTACCGGCGCCAGCAGCATTTCATCAACCTGTTTATCTGGCCGTCAGCACAGGGCTCAGAAAAGGCGGAGATAGAACCGGCGCCGCGCCATGGCTATCATCTGTTTCGCTGGACGACATCGGGGATGACTTATTGGGCGATCTCCGATCTTAACGAGAGAGAACTGAAGGAATTTGTCCAACTGGCGCACAATCAGACCTCGCCTACAGCCACACCGTAAAATCTCACGGAGCGCTCGCCGCGCTGCTTAGCTTCTTGATGCCCAGTTTCTGCATGCGGG
>Ga0137369_10008784_pt1 | contig 10060 bp, 11 predicted proteins | sample SagtaG_12_FD_104918 | JGI IMG/M metagenome (GOLD analysis project Ga0137369, IMG submission 104918) | Vadose zone soil microbial communities from Sagehorn Ranch, Mendocino, California, USA - Sage1_L_113_16 metaG | ecosystem: Environmental > Terrestrial > Soil > Vadose zone | place: USA... | reverse complement strand
CGAGTGCCGCGAGGATCATCGCCTTCGCCATCGCGTCGTAGCCTTCGATGTCCGCGGTGGGGTCGCGCTCGGCCAGCCCAATCTCCTGGGCCGCGCTGAGGGCGTCCGCGTAGGACTCGCCCTGCTCCATTCGCGTGAGGATGAAGTTGGCCGTGGCGTTGAGGATGCCGCGTACCCGATCGGCTCCGTTCCCGCCAGCCCATGCACGAGCGAGCTCAGGACGGGTGTGCCCGACATGACGGTCGACTCGGCGCGGAACCCAGTGCCCCGCTTACGCGCCAGCTCGGCAAGCTCGACGCCGTGCAAAGCAACCGGCCACTTGTTCGAGGTCACCACCGGGATCCGGCGACGAGCGCATCCCGGATGTGCGTGGCGCCGGGGTCGCCCCCGTCTTCGGCGGAGCTCGACGTCACTTCGACGAGCACGTCGGCCTCGGTCGCACCAAGACCTTCGACGGTGCTCGGCCAGTGACGGACGCCCGGATGCTCCGCGATCGACCGCTCGCTGGAGACAAGCTCGAGCAGAGTCAGCAGGTCGAGGCCGCTCGAGTTGTAGACGAACCCGTCGCGCGCGTTGGCGACGCCAATGACCTTCGGCACGAACCCGTACCGGCTGACGAGCGTCGGCGCCTGCGAGTGCAACGCACGCAGGAGCCACTGCCCGACCGTGCCGAGCCCGACTAGCCACAGACGCGTTTCCGTCACCGCGTCGAGAGCCGCCATCTGTACCGCTCGCAGTTACGCTCCTCGCGGTACACATCACGACCGGATCATCATCGATGCGACAGCCGTGGTCACTATGCCCTCCCTGATCCTGTGGGTGCCAAAGCTCCGCGTCGTCCCGTGAATGAGCTCGTCTGCAGGCAGAACCGAGCTTTGGCACCCCACAGGGTCGGCCGGCGAGCTAGATGGACTGACCCGATGCCGACCTCGCCGCCGCGATTGGTACATCCTGCCCACGGTCCGCGCCGATGCTGTTCTCTCGCCGCTCATGATCGACCACGATGAACTGACGATCTGAGCGGGCGCAAGACCTGCGGCGCGTCCCGGTTTCAAGCGGGCAGGACTGAGCGCGTCGGGCGTGTCGGGACGGTCGACCTCTCAGTTTTTCGGCGTCATCCGTCCCCGACCGTGGTGACGTCAACCGTAGAGGCCGAATTCGCATTTTTGCAGGGAAGATCGAGTTTGTGCACCCCACGGGCTGTTCCTCCACGAGCGCACCACGATCCGACGCGCGTCGCGTGTGGCAACTGGGACGCGGCCGTCTGCCCTGGCGAGAGCCGCAGCCGAGCCGGTGGCCCCCGGACCCCGGCGGCGCTCCCCCTTCAACGCTCCGTGCCGCAGAAGCGGCCGCGTCCCCAGCAAGGATACGCCCGCATCCGTCGTACCATTGGGTTCCTTTGGCGTCCCGATTACAGCGAACGGGTGACACTGATCGGGTCGGCGGGGCGTACCCTTTTCCGATCCCCCCGAAGAGGAGCCCGGCGGCGACAAGAGAGAGTCGACGTCATGACCGCACAAGACCCCCTCACCGCCCCTGTTTGCGGCACCCGGCTCCTCTGAGATTCGGATTCTTTTGGCGCAGCACCGCGATGCGTCCTGTTAGCAGAATGTTGTCTAGCCGAGCGAACTAGGCTCCGGCCTTACCTTCGGGGGGTTTGCGGCCACGTTCGCTCGGCTAAACCGTCCTTTTCGGCCCGTGGGGTACAAAAACTCTGTCCGAGTTGAAGAGATCGCGCATTTGCAGGCGATGACCGAGTTTCCGCACCCACGGCCGGGTTTTGAAACCTCTCACGCGTCACGCTAGGGCGTCGTGGCGGCGACATCGTCCAGCAGAACCCGGTGCCGAAGCGTAAGCCGGCCGGCCGCGGGGTACACCCTCTCTCGTACTCGATCTCGCGGAAGGAGCGAGATGGCTGTTGATCGTGGTAGGCGCGGGGGTCTCGCCGGAGGCGTCAGCCTCGGCGGCATCCTCGTCATCGTCGGGATCATCGTGGCGCTCTTCTGGAGCCTGATGCTCGGCATCATCATCGCCCTGATCGGGCTCGTCGCCTTCGGCGGGTTCGTCAGGGGCAAGTGGTACTGACGCCCGCGCGTCGAACGAGAGACAACCGCGTGGGGTGCATGAACTCGGTCCGGTTCGTCGACTCGACCTATTTGCAGGCGAAACCCAGTTTATGGACCCCACAGGCCGACGCGCGCCTTGCAACGACGGCTGCCCTTTCGCCTCAGTTGGCTGATCCTAATCTGCCGCCGAGAAGAATCCGTGCACAATCGGCCCTGACCGAGTTTTCGCACCCTACGCTCTGAACCTCACGGCTGGCTTGAAACCTCACCGGGTATGATCTAAGTGATGAAAGAGAGCAAAGTGATCACCGACGTGGATCGGACGGTGGGGCGTCTTGCGATCGAGCATCCCGAATGGCTGCCGGTGCTCGAGGCGGCCGCGGCTGTCGCGGGCAACGTCGAGGAGCATGGCGGCGAGTTCGCCGGTGCGTGGGTCGTGGACGAGCTTGCACGACGCGGCTCGCCGCGCTGGATCCCGAACCTCCGGATCCTGGTCAGCTATGGGTTGCTCGAAAAGTCGGGGCCTTCGACGAGGGGCGGGCGCCGGGCCTACTATCGGATGCCGGATCGCGCAGGCGTGCTGAAGGCACTCGAGGCGTGGCACGCGAACGGAGGAGCAGAGCAGCGCCGGGCGCTTCGGTTTGTCGGGGCCGGTTCCTCGACGGAACCGCCGGCCGACGTGGCGCGGCGGGCGGGTGAGCTGCGCTACGAACCGCGCTCGTGGCGTTGATCTGCGACACCGGCCCGCTCTACGCCGCCATGGACCGGGCCGACGCCGACCACGAAGTCTGCGCGGAGCTCCTCGCCGGCTCAGGCGAGCCGCTGCTCGTCCCTGCTCCGGTGGTGGTCGAGTTGGACTGGCTCGCCGGCAACCGGCTCGGCCCGGAGTCCTTCTCGCTCTTCCTTGCCGATCTCGCACACGGCGCGATCGCAGTCGTCGACCTTGTGCGCGCCGACTACGTCCGGGTGCGCGAGCTACTCGGCCAGTACGCCGACCTGAAGCTCGGATTCGTCGACGCAGCGATCGTTGCAGTCGTCGAGCGACTGGGGGAGTCCAAGCTCGCAACCCTCGACCACCGACATTTCCGCACCATCCGTCCCCGCCACGTCGAGGCCCTCGAGCTGCTCCCAGCCTGACCCTCCCCCTACTGCCCGCGCGGGATCAAACTCGCTTTGCGCCTGCAAATCGGCATTCCCGACGTGCGAACCGAGTTTATGCACCCCACGCGCGCCGCCGCAGATCGGCGACGACGCTCTTGAGCGTTGGGCGGTCTGTCTGGGCGAGGTGGTCGACGACGTGGTCGTAGATCGTCCGCTCGTGCAGGAAGTCGCGGTAGAGATCGCGATGGTCGCGGCGGACGTAGCGGACGACGTCCCAGACGAGCAGCGACTCGTCCGGCTGCAGGTGATCTGGCGGGAAGGTGAACGGCCAGCTTTCGACGTCCCGGCCTCTGTGGCGTCCGACTGGCAGCCACGGCGGCGTCCACCGCTCGCTTCAAGCGGCGGATGTCTGGACGCGCTCGTCGTTGGCCGGCCATGAAACGAGCATAGGCGCGGGTCCGGCGAGCAAAAACGCGGGTGAAGCGAGTACACGTCAGCGCTCGGCCTGAGCTGCGGCCTGGCTCGCGCTGAACGACTTGCAACACGCGATCGACGATCACGTCGGGATCGGCTGCTTACCGTTGTCCCCTGCGAGGCCGTTGGCCTTTCCAGGTCGAGGGCATCTCGGCGGTGATCTCGCCAAATGGAATCCAGGTCCATCGTGGTGGCCACCCTGCCGAACGACGCGTTCGCGCATTGCTTCGTTGTCCGGCGAGAAGACGGATCAGGTGCCGTCGTTCGCCAGTCGCTCGCCAATGCCGCCCTCAGCGAGTGGACTTCCGCGGACCGCCGGTGGACTTCGGTGGACTGGTGCGTCGGTCATGTAACCGCCGCGGTCGCCTTGCGGGGCGCCGTTCTTGCTCGGCCCCCCGCTTGGTTGAGCGGAGGGGGAGGGATTCGAACCCCCGAGGGGCATGACACCCCTAGCGATTTTCGAGACCGCGTCGAAGTTGCGGTTTTGCAGGTATTTTTGTTCCCATTCGCCAGTCGGTTCGCCAGCAGCAGGGGCGTCGGCATGCAGGAGGAACTCGGGCTCGAGCCGAGCCCGGAGGTGCGACGGGTCGAACGGCAGGTCCTCGCGCACGGCCCGTCTCGACGGCCCTTCGAGGGTGCAACTCCCGGCGCGAAAGACGGGAACAGCCGCGTGGGCTGCGTAACTCGGTCCCGGCTCGTCGAACCCGCCGAGTTGCAGGCGAAACCGAGTTTATGCACGCGCCCACACGCGCATGCGCCTGCCTGGGTGGGCGGGACGAGCAGGCACGCGGCCGCGTGCCGCCGTAGCCCTCTCTCACCCGTAAGGCGCGCACGACGATCTAGCCGCAATCGGCGCAGCACGTCCTTTCCAGCACCGAGGCGCGCGTACTCGTCGTAAGACCCGGGCAGGTTAGAGAACGCCTGGCTGTGACCATCTGCAGACGACCCGACCACCAGGCGGTAAACGGATTGGAGCGGGGAAGCGAGGCCGGTTCTTGGATCCAGCCGGACTGTGCGACCAGCGGAACGGAGTTAACGCGCCCCGCAGGCGAAAATGAAGACCATTCCGGGTCGGACGGGACGATCACGGCACGTTTTCACGTCGTTCGCTCGGGCGGTTTCCGTAGCGCGCGAGAAGCGTGTGGAACGTGCCGGCGCCGCGCGTCGCGCCGAAGAACTCCTCGAACTCGACGTCGCCGAAGTAGCCAGCTTGCTTGCGGAAGAACGCGCGCTCGCGGCCGCCCTGGCTGAAGATACCGACGGCGAACGCGGCAGGCACGGCGGCCAGGACGAAGAGCGCCCAGTCCCAGCCCTCCGGATCTCCGCCGACGGCGTAGATGGCTGCCGCCAGGGCGATCGCGCCAAGGGCGGCGATCGGCAGAAGGTAGAAGAGCGACAAGAGCTGCGCGAACCCGAGAGGGGGCGCAGACGCGTACATCGACGCGTGCATCGGTGGGCGACCGGGCTCATCTTGCTCGAGCTTCAGCCCAACGATGAACGCCGCGTTCAGCAGCCGGTGGTAGACGAGCTGGTCGATGATCCACAGGAGCGCGAGCCCTCCAGCTCCCATGGCGCAAATCGACCCGATCACCCACTCCGGAGGGACCCACAGCTTGTCCGCTTCCTCGCGTTTCAGCAGCGTCGCGATCGCTCCGAATGCCGCCAGCAGCCAGACCGACGCAAGCCCTCGAATCCCGGCCTGAATCGTGTTGAAGTGGCGCTCGTACTCGGCGAGCTTCCAGCAGGCGTCGTCCGGGACCGCCGTTTGCTGCGTCGCCACGAGGGCGATTCTAGGAGCTGGGGCGTCTCCTGCCTAGCGCGGCCCAACGGCGACGCGCCGCTGCTGCCGGCTTTCCGCGACACCCTCGTCCTGCCGGGAGGAAGAAGTTGATGCCAGATGCCTTGCAGTTGGAGGCGTCGTGGTTGCTTCGCCCTGACACGCTGCACGACCCTCCCCACCCATAACCCGAGGCCGACGAGTTGCCTTTCCGCCTCTACGCCTTTTACGATTTTCGACCCTGCCTCGACCACGCCACTTTCAAGCGCGTCGGTCGCTGCCGATGCTCTGCGACTGGACTCGACGAAGGAGGAAGCTCCTAGCGGATGGACAAATTCCTCCAGTCGCGGCAACAATCGCTTCCCATGCGAACGATCACGATAATCGTCGTTGTCGACCTTGCCGGTTCGCCGGTGGCATGGGGAACGGCGCTCAGAGGCAAGCCGACGAGCGCCGACTTCTATCGAATCCAAACTGCGACTCGCGATGCACTCGGCAAGCTCGCCATGGTTGACAGCCGTGGCTGGGATAGGGATGACCTGCGCTGCATCGATATTGCGACCGATGCCGAGGCGCGCGCATTCGACAAGGTCGCGATACTGACATCGAAGGTGCAGCACAAGCTGAGCGCCGGCGCTTGCAGAACCGTCATGACCGAACAAGTCCGCGCATATCGGAAGCACCACAGGCCGTACGAGCGGCGAAGGCAGCATGCCACGCGCGGAAATATCAAGCGGCGGCTCGCTTCTACTACGCCAAGTGGAATAGCTCGACGCTCTTCGGCCGTTTCTCCCGCGACTGCAGCCCTTAGTTGTCCTTTTCGGCCACTAGCGCGGCTGCGTTTGCTCGCCTAGGCTCCTCTGACCGGCGGCGGGCAGGGTAGAGACCTAGGCGTCCTTCAGCCCCACGTCGGGAACCGCGTGTGAGCGGGACGCCTCTAGCTACCCGGATCCTGCGGTAGCGGGCCCGTGGCTTCAAAAGAAACGTCCTCCCTGCCGCTCACGATGGGTGTTGCGAGACATCCCGGCGAGCGACAGGGAGGCACTCTTGAAGGTGAAGGTAACAAAGCGGTCGGCGCTGGTCCAGGTGGCGGCTTCGACGCAGCAGTTGACGTCTCATGCTGGACTGGTGCTCGTGCGCGAGCTGGCCGACCGGCTCGGTGTTGGCGAGTTGCTCGACCGGGTGACGGTGAAGAAGCGCAGCCGCGGCTACTCGCCGGCGCAGGCGATCCTCGGGCTGTGCGAGACGTTGATCGCCGGCGGTGAGTGCCTCGACGACGTGGCGCTTCTGCGGGCCGACTCGGCGCAGGAGCTTCTGCGCGGTCACGGGCTGCCCGAGGCGACGACGCTGGGACGCTTTCTGCGCCGTTTCAGCCTCGGTCATATCGGCCAGCTCAACCGGGCGCTCGACGAGCTGTTTGCGCGCGTGCATCCACTCGTGGAGCGGGAGACGGTGACGCTCGATCTCGACGCGACCTACATCGAGCACCACGGCCCGGTCGGCTCCCGGCAGGGGACACGCGGCACCTACAAGGGCAAGGTCTGCTGGCACCCGTTGCTGTGCTTTGTCGGCGATACGGGCGAGTGGCTGCACGCGAGGCTGCGCAACGGCCACGCGGCCGCCTCGACCGGCGCGACCCGCTTCCTGGGCGAGTGCCTGCGCCGGCTGCCGCTCGGCGCGCGAGTGTTCTTGCCCGCCGACGAGGGCTTCTGGGGCCAGGACTTCTTCGCCGAGCTCGAGCAGCGGCAGATCACCTACGCTGTCGGTGCGCCGCTGATCGCCTCGGTTCGCGGCCGGATCAGCGAGATCGCCGAGGCCGCCTGGCAGCCCTCGTGCTACCGGGAGGGCAGCGAGGTCGCGAGCTTCCGCTGGCGGCCGACCAGCTGGAAACAGGGGCGGCGCTTCATCGTCCGCCGCGATCCGGCCGAGGCCGGCGAGCAGCTCACGCTCGAAGGCCGCGAGTGGCACTACTGGGTGATCGTCACAAACGACGACGAGCGCTCGGCCGACCAGCTCGAGCGCTGGCACCGCGGCAAGGCCAACCTCGAAAGCCAGATCAAGGAGGCCAAGCTCGGACTCGGCCTCGACAACCTCCCCTGCCAGAGCTTCCACGCCAACTGGGCCTACCTGCTCTGCACGCTGCTCGCCTTCAACCTGCTCTGCTGGCTGAAGCTGATCGCCCTGCCCGAGCGCGAACGCAGCAGCTACACGAAACGACTCCGCTTCCGCTTCATCGCCGTCGCCGGGACCGTCGGCAGAAGCGGCCGCCGGCTCGTGCTGCGACTCTCGGCCAGCTACACGCTCCTCGCTGAGTTCATCGGGACGCTCCAGCGCATCCGAACGCTCGCGCGAGCGCCCGCCTGAGCGTCCGGCGCGACCCGGCAACCGACAGCGGTCGAAGGCTCACGGGCGCAGCCACCGCGCAAGACCGCACGACGAGCAGTCGACACCGTCCAGCCACCGCCGCTCGCATCACTAACCGCGACCGCGGCCACCAACACAACCGAAACCGCAGCCGCCCGCGCCCCTCAACCGCTTACCGCAGGATCCGGGTAGCTAGGGCGTCTCCGCTTGCCGTTCGTCTGAGGATGTCGTCGTGCTGCGCGAACGCAATGGGCAGATGGAGGCGGTCGCGTTCGTCCTCGGAGCGCTGGTGGTCGGCGGCATCTCGCTAGCTCAACAGTGGCTCGTTGATCTGCGACGGTGGAAGCGCGAGGATGTCGCCTACGACCGGGTTACGCGAGCGGCGTGGCGCTTGGTCGCGGACGAGCTGGATACGGCCGGTTGCGGCGGTCAGGGCGGCGGGTGACGAGTCGGCGCGTGCCGAGGAGCGTGCCGATGGCAAGGGTGCCACGTAAGACCTCAACGCTATGGGCATTCCCGCCGATTATCACGCGCGCTACTCGGCGCGACGCTGCCATACGCCGTCGGCGTCGTAGTTCGGCGATCGCGGATATCCGCCCGCTTGCCACAACGCATCGAACATCGGCCGGAGAGCCTGCGATGTGTCCACGTCGAAACCATTGACCACGATCTCAGGTAGGGGGAGCGTTCCCCTATCCACGCTGTGTTCCGGCTCGTATCGGTCACCGGGCGTCAAGATGACTCGGCCCTGCGTACCGAGTACGGTGACGAGGATCAAAATTGGTGGGGTCGTTCCGAGCGTCTCCATGAGGCCTAGGAACCGTCGGCTGTCGTCGATGAGCGTTCGCTCTACCGGGTATCCAAGAATCGTGTCGCCTCGCGAGTGGAGCAGACGCGAATCGAACGTCTCCATGATGCCGCGTCGAAAGAGCTGCAGATAATGCCTCGCGCCCTGCCCTTGCTGTCGGAACGCCGTATCATCGACGAAGATGCCGTCCAAGTTGTAGCGCCCGCGAAGATAGGGCGTTGGCGAGTGGAGAGGACGGAGATCGGGGTGGTTGTAGATCGTCTCGTTGATATCGACGCGAGCGCCGACGTCGAAAGCGCCCACTGGAATGACATGAAGCACGATGCCGGAGACCGGGGCGGCGAGGTCTACGCCCTCGACCACGTTCCTGCTGATGGCGGCCACGCGTTCCCGATGAAACGCTCTCGCCTCCTCGACACGCGTCTCGCCGCCGAGGATCGCGAGCCGGATCTCCGTTGTGTCCATTGGAAACTTCCCCGCCGAGTTGCGCGCATAGAAGCGCGAGTGGTGTCGAAACGTCACCATATGCGGCGCAAGCCAGCTGTGTCCGATATCGACGACCAGACTGACCCGCCCGGAGGCCAGCGGAATCCGCTCGATTGATACGTACGGCAAGCGGATCGAGGCCGTCTCTGAGGATGTTCTCAAGCCGGAGCGTCTCGGCATCTACATCCGGAACGTCGATGCCAAGCAGGTTCGAGGCGATTCCCTCGTCCTCATCCATGCCAATCACAACGTGGCCGCCGACGGTGTTCGCGAACGAGGACACGTCAGCGAGGAACTCTCGCTTTGCGTCGTCGCTTGTCCCGATCGGGTCGCGCTTGAAGTCGATGACCCGTCCCTCGGACGCAGTCCCGATCAGCGTCAGGAGGTCTTCCTCTCTGAGATCACGTGCGGGACGGCCTGAGAGCAGAGGCATCCGCCGAGTCTAAGCATGTCCAGCGGCGGCTCGAACGGCGATCTGAACCTGCGATGGCGTGAGACTGGGAGCTGGTGCCGGTCATGTCGGGGATCAGCGGGCCATTACGTCAGCGGTCGGATGTACTTCGTGCTGAAGATTGCACATCAGGCGGCGTCGTCCTACTAGCGGTAGTAGTAGTCCCAGATGTACTTACGGCCATCCGTGGCCGTTTCTCTATGCCTCGCCGGTCGCTTCTTTCCAGTCCCACGACGGCATCGCGATCGTGTGCCGCAGGCTCTCGTGATTCGCCTCGATAGCGTTCCAGCGCCCGGCCTCGTTCGTCCCGAGATACTCCTCCAGCTTGCAGAGGGTCTCCTCGGAGAGGGCCGGCACGCGCCGGAGGCCCGTGTGCTTGTTCAGCGTCTTCGTCAGGCCGTGCTTCGCCATGAGCCATCCCGGGTTTGACGGAGACCTGACTGCCAGGCGCTGTCCTGGCGGAAGGAGATGCTCCGGTGATGGCGAGAGCGAGGAAGTACCCGGTGGAGTTGTTGGAGCGCGGAACGCGGCTG
>Ga0137369_10008780_pt1 | contig 10063 bp, 8 predicted proteins | sample SagtaG_12_FD_104918 | JGI IMG/M metagenome (GOLD analysis project Ga0137369, IMG submission 104918) | Vadose zone soil microbial communities from Sagehorn Ranch, Mendocino, California, USA - Sage1_L_113_16 metaG | ecosystem: Environmental > Terrestrial > Soil > Vadose zone | place: USA... | reverse complement strand
TTTCTGCAAAGCCGCCGCACCGGATTTTACTATGCCGTGCTGAAAGAAGGGATGGTCAAAGCCGGCGACGAGATCGAATTGCTCAGCCGCGATGCGAACAAGGTCTCCATCGCCGACGTTACTCGGTTATATGCTTTTGAGAAAGACGATTTGGCGACGTTTCAACGGGCGCTAAATACAGAGGCTTTGCCCGAAAGCTGGCGCGAATTCTTCCAGCATCGGATTGAGAAAATGAAGCAGAGCGAATCATTTGATTAAGATCTGCTGTCAAATTCTAAGAATAGTTATTGGAAAGAGTCACACAATTGAAGACCAGTGCGAAACACCAACCGTCGGAAATAACTCTGCGGATTATCCTCGAGCGGCCGCCCGCGGATGTTGATTTTGGTCTGCAAGCAGGCCATGGAAGTACTTACGAAGTCACGCAGAAGCAGCGATTCAAAGGCAGGGACCTGAGTTTTGAATTTGTTGTGAACGTAAAAGTCGGCCGCGACCATGAACGGCCCGACTTTGCCGGCCCGTTTGTACAAGGAGCAGCGGGCGACAGGTTTGTTTACATCGACATTGGCACTTATGCAGGTCAGACAAATACGCCATGGAGCCGGCGCTTGAAAATTCCGTTGAATGTGATTACCTGGGATTTGATCGATTCAGGAATGATCCTGGTGGCTCACCTTCCCGGCGCCGGAAAGGACGGCGGACCGAGTTGTGCTTATGAATGGCGAAAACGAGTCGGCCCATCGTGGCGTTGGCAGATTGCCAAATAGAAATTGGACCCTCGCTTGACCCTTGACTTCTACTCATCAGAACTCTATCTAATCTACGCATTTCGCGAATCTGCTTTTGGAGGACATTGATGCATCCTTATTTCCATCGTCGCAGAACCCTAGCGCGACTGATTGAACTTACCGTAGCGCTCGCAGTGGTGTCGTGCGCATTAACGATTTCGATCTTCGCCCAAGACAAAACCAATTCAACGATCGATGTGACGCAGAAACTCGCCGGCTTTGATGCGTTCATGGAGAAGACTTTGAAAGATTGGAACGCGCCGGGAATTGGCGTGGGTGTTGTGGTGGGCGACAAGCTCGTGTTCGCGAAGGGCTACGGTTATCGCGATTATGAAAAGAGGTTGCCGATCACGGCACAGACGATGTACACGATTGCGTCGAACACGAAACTGTTTACGGCTGTGGCAGCGGGAATGTTGGTCGAAGAAGGAAAGCTCACCTGGGATCGACCAATCAAGGAATCTGTGCCGACGATTGAGTTCTACAACAGCAATTTGAACAACTCGATTACCTTGCGGGACATGCTGTCGCACCGGACGGGCATCACGCGGCACGATTCAATCTGGTACAAGTCGGATTACTCGACGAAAGAATTATTCGAGCGGCTGAAATATCTTGAGCCGAAAGAATCGCCGCGGCAAATCTTTCTTTACAACAACATGATGTATGCAGGCGCCGGTTATGCGATCGAGCTGCAATCAGGAAAGCCCTGGGCTCAGTTCGTGCGCGAGCGAATCCTGCAGCCGCTCAACATGAATGGCACAGTCTTTACGATCGCGGACATGTTGAAGCAGCCTGACGTGGGCGTACCGTATACCGAGCGGCGCGATTCATTCGAGCTTTACAAAATTCCTTACTACGAAGATCAGCAAGGCGTGGCGCCGGCAGGCGCGATCATTTCCAATATTGAAGACATGTCGCACTGGCTGATCGCGCTGATGAACAACGGCCAGTACAACGACAAGCAGGTGCTGCCACTGAAAGCTTTGGCAGCGACGCTCGAACCCGCGATCGCTTTGCCGAATGCTGCCGGCCAGACGCGCGGCTGGTGGGAAGTTCTGAATCAGGCTTACGGCATGGGCCGCTGGACCGCTTCCTACCGCGGACACTTCATCGCTTTTCATGGCGGCGACCTGCCGGGCTTTCATTCGCAGATTTCGTTCATGCCCAACGAACACATCGGCGTGATTGTTTTCGTAATCGGCAATCACATCGCGCCTTTATACAACCCGATCAGCTACAACGTGTACGAGCGGCTGTTGGGAATGGACCTGACGCCTTGGACTGACCGCTTGCTCGACATTCGTTTGAAGAACAAGAAAGCCGGAATGGAAGCGCGAGGCAAGGCTGGCTTTGGCCGCGTGCCCGACACGAAGCCGTCGCACGCGCTCGCGGAGTATGCCGGCGAATACGATCACCCGGCCTATGGCACTGTGAAAATCGGAATGAAAGACAATCAACTGCAGTTTGATTTTCATAAGATCAAAATGCCGTTGACACATTTTCATTACGATCGCTTCGACACGCCTGACGACGAACAAGACGGCAAGTGGTCAGTGAATTTCTCGACCAATCCTCAGGGGGATATCGATAAGGCGACGATGTCGCTCGACGAAGGCGAAGTAACATTTGTGCGGCGGCCGGCGAAACTCGACGAGGCGACAGCGCAGCGAATCGCCGGAACCTACCTTACGGCAAGTGGCGCTACATTTCAGGTGGTTGTGCGGCCGGGAAGCGGACTGTATGTCGTGCGTCTGGGCGCGCCGGACCAAAAACTGATTCCTTATAAAGGAATGAAGTTCCGCATACCCGAGTTCGCCGACGTGATCATCGAGTTTGTCGAAGAGAACGGACAGATCACTGCGATGAAGCAGATCGATCCGTCGGGAGAGTACGTGTCGAAACGAAAATAAGCCGGAAATAATGCATACGGTACGTAGGATCAGTGGCATTGCCAAACCGCAATCTGCGTGATAAGTTCGGCGCATGGCAACAACGTCGGAGACGCTGGCTTTTGATCGAGGTGTGAGGCCGGTGATGGAGATCGTTTTGCCCGACAAAGCGGACGCGGTTATTCGGTTCCGCGCCGACCCCGAACTTGAGGCCCGCATAGAGGAACTCGCCAGGAAATCAACCGAAGGACAGCTCACCGAAGATGAGAGGGCGGAGTACGCGGGGTACGTGCGCGCGAACAAGTTCGTTGCCATTCTCAAACGGCAAGCGCTACACGTCGCCAATGCGAACTCCTAGATGATAGGCGCGAGAATTAGAGCCGAGGTTCGTGACCGCGCCCACAACGCTTGCGAGTATTGTCATCTACATCAGGATGATTCACCGCTGGCTGCACTTCACGTCGAGCACATCATTCCTAAGATTCATGGCGGAACCGACGACCTCGACAACCTCGCTCTTGCTTGTATCGATTGTAATCTGCACAAAGGCACGAACCTGACAGGGATCGATTCGCAAACGAACACAGTTACAGAACTGTTTCATCCGCGAGGACAAAACTGGAATGAGCATTTTGAGTGGCAAGGAATCTATGTCGTGGGCAAGACAGCGACTGGCAGGACTACAATTCGCGTGCTAAATATGAACTCGGACGATCAGGTAGCTTTGCGCTCTTCCTAATGCTGAGTGAATTTGATAGGTCAATGACATGAAACTTGAAGGTCTGACGCCAATACTTAACGTCTCGAACATCGAAGAGAGTTTTGCGTGGTTTACGAAGCTCGGCTGGGAGAAAGCCTGGGACTGGGGTGAACCGCCAACCTTCGGGGCCGTATGCAACGGAAAGGTCGAGATCTTTCTTTGTCAGCACTGCCAAGGATCTCGTGGCGGTCCAATGCCTCAATATCTGGGCGATGATGAAACTGGCGGCGTTTGGATGAGCTGGTGGCTGGAATCGCCTGCAGCAGTCGACGAGGCACATCAACTCGCAATGAAACATGGAATGACGGTGACGATGCCGCCAACCGATAAGCCGTGGAACGTGCGCGAGTTTCACCTGCGACATCCTGACGGACATACATTTCGGGTAAGCGCCGGACTCGAGGAAGAATGAACGACCATTAACCACCTCGGCGTAATCTGCGTAATCTGCGGAAAGTCTTCTTAGTATTATGAACCGCCGACAATTCAGTTTCGGATTTTTAGCTGCAACCAGCGCGATTCCGTTTAGTTCTTTGCGAACGATCGTTACAGAACCCGGAGCGGTAGCGACGGGCCCTGGGTACGCAGGCGTCCCGCCTGCTTTTGATGTGGGCGCTGCGCGTCTGAGATTAAGCAGGCGGGACGCCTGCGTACCCAGGCCGGTCGCTACCGCTCGCGGTACTGTAACAGAGCTGTGCGTGAATGGGCTGCGACTGATGGAGCGCATCAACGCACTGGCTGAGTTTGGCAAGAATCCGCAAGGCGGCGTCAGCCGCGTCGCGTACAGTGAAGCCGACGCCCGCGGCCGTGAATACGTGATCGGACTGATGCGCGCGGCCAGACTCGATGTAAGCGTCGATGCTGCAGGCAATCTGATCGGGCGTCGGGCCGGCAGCGATAACAATCTCAAGCCAATTCTCTTCGGCTCGCACATCGACAGCGTTCCCGAAGGCGGAAACTATGACGGTGATGTCGGTTCACTCGGCGCGATCGAAGTCGCGCAGACGCTCAGCGAAAACAACATCGTCACGCGCCATCCACTGGAAGTCGTAATCTTTCAAAACGAAGAAGGCGGATTAATTGGCAGCGAAGCGATCGTGGGCCAATTGAGCGACAAGGAACTCGATCTGGTCAACAAAAGCGGCAAGACAGTTCGCGAAGGGATCAAGTTTATCGGCGGCGATCCGGCGAAACTCGCAACCGTCAAACGTGAAAAGGGAAGCATCGCCGCTTATCTCGAATTGCACATCGAGCAGGGCGGTATCCTGGAAAAAGAAAAGATCGACATCGGCGTCGTCGAAGGGATCGTCGGCATCAACTGGTGGGACGTGACCATCGAAGGCTTTGCCAATCACGCCGGCACGACACCGATGAACCAGCGGCAGGACGCGCTGCTAGCCGCCGCCAAATTCATCGAAGCCGTCAACCGCGTCGTCACCAGCATCCCTGGACGGCAAGTCGGCACGGTGGGAAGAATCCAGGCGCTGCCCGGCGCGCCGAACGTGATTCCCGGAAAAGTTATTTGCAGTCTGGAGCTACGCGATTTGGATGCGGCCAAGATTCAAACGCTCTATCAGCAGATTCGCGCCGAGACAGATCAAATCGCGAAATCAAGCCGCGTTACTTTCGATTTCAAAGAACTCAACACGAACATCCCCGCGCCCACGGACCCGCGCATCCGGAGCCTAATAGACCAAACAGCAAAGGAACTCGGCCTCACGACCAAACAGATGCCCAGCGGCGCCGGCCACGACGCCCAGGACATGGCCCGCCTCGCCCCCGTCGGCATGATCTTCATCCCCAGCATCGGCGGCATCAGCCACTCACCGAAAGAATTTTCACGTGCGAAGGATATTGAGAATGGAGCGAATGTGTTGTTGGGGGCGTTGATGAAGGTGGATCGAGCGAGTCTGTAGTCCGACTGGTAGGGAGGGCGCTAATTGGATTGAGTGCTTTCAGCGCTCTTAACCATTCAAGCAGCGACTTCGACGTACTCAATGCTCGAGGAGGGTTCGGGGACGGGCTGACCGTCTTCGCGCAGGCCTTCGACGTGAAACTCGATGGCTTCATGAATCAACTGCAAGACTTCTTCCTTCGTATCCGCAGCAGCTATGCAGCCGGGCAAGTCCGGCACGTAGGCGCCAAAACTAGTTTCACCTTTCTCAACTATAACAGCGTATCTCAATTCATTGTTCCTCCGGTTTACTTCAAACCCGCCTGCTTCAGAATACTATTCAACGTTCCGGGCGGCACGTCAACATTCGGCTTGCCTGATACCGTCACGGTTCCAGACCTATTTGGATTCTTGAACTGGCGATGGCTGCCCTTCGTCCGCGCCAAATACCATTCTCGTTCTTCGAGAAGCTTGATAACCTCCCTGACCTTCATGCTTTATTATCCCAATCGCGCGCCGCTACCGCCAGTCGCACCACTCCCGATCGGAGATCGTTTGGTTTGGTGAGTTTCATCTTCCTTCGGTCTTTCTGAAAACCATGTCTTTGCTTAATTCCTTTTACTTCAATCTGCATTGGGCTACACTTTTGCCCATGACTTCCTACGAAGAAATCCTGGAATCTGCAAAGCAGCTTTCATCCGCAGAGCGCGTGCAGTTGGCTGATGCTTTGCTGGCTGAAGAGTTGGGCTTTGGTATGTGGCGCGAGCGTGAAGACGTTGCGGACGCCGAAGGCTACGTGTCCGACTTGCGCGAGGCAGAAATGCGCACGACGGACGGTCGTGAAAAGACTCCCGAAGAGTTTCTGCGCGAGATAGCGACGTTTGATGCGTTGAAAATCGTGGAAGGGATTCAAATCTGAGAGTGATTCTTGCGCCTGGCTGATACGAAAGCCTCAGGCGAAATTCAGAACAGGAGCGTGGGTGATGGGTAACGAAGGCTTCTTCCAACTCGGGTTATTCGATGTAGAAGGTCGGCCCGTTAACGAGAAAAACGTCAAAGTCAGTTTCGTCCGAGTGCTGGAGAACAAGGTCATCTCTTCGGCCTCCGATCTTGAGTTTCCACCGTCACACAGATTTGCGGTGCCGGCGTTCCCATAGGAGCATGATCTCCTTTGCGACGTGGTGCCGCCGCGGTTTCGCCAGCGCCGCTCCGGAATTTTTACCCTGACCGATGGCGAGACCATCGTCCGCAACCTGACGCTGTTTCGGCGTCCCGATAAGTTCACGGCGAGCTTTACCGTGTGGGATCAACTTCCTAGTCTCTTCTTGCCATTCAAAACACTGCTCGGCAAGTCATCTGCTGTAAGAGTCAAAGGCGGAAGACTGCTGGGCAAGTTCACCGAAGCAGTCTACGACAGTATCAACCAGCCAAAGGACGTGTTGGCCAAAGCCGCGCTGTTGAATCTCTACGCCAAGCTGACGGAATTGAAAGAACCGATTGGCGGGCAAGAGCCCTGGTTCTCGTTCGTCAGGGAAATCGTTGAGATCGGTCGCGAAAGATTCATCGCGATCGCCGATCCGAAGATGGGCGAAATCATTCGCGCCATCAAAAGCGACATCGATAAGTTCAAAGCGTACAAGAACACTCCGGCGCAAAACCACTTTGGGAACATTCCGACTGTCTTTCAGCCGCAGAAGTCCAAAATGTTCAGCATAAAGTCGGACGAAGATCACGGAAACATTCAACTGACGATGGCGCCCGGCAAAGACGCCGCCGGAAACGACTTGCTTATCCTCGACACCGACATCGACGAGGACGGCAAATTGCTGGAGCATCTGGCCGACCTGTTCAAGCACAAGTTTACCGGCGGGACCCATCCCTTCGATATCCACGAGTACCTGGCCCTGAGCGTTCCCAACCGGCCGCTTGGCTACGAACTGATTTAGGTCGCCATCGGACTAGAAAGCGATCCATGAATCATCGAGGAGTTTTTTGCTTGTGGCCTGTGATTTCGCGCAAACCGATATTGAGTTAAGAATGGGTCATATGAATGAACGATGAAGTCAAACTCTTTGATGTGGTGGCGCTGACAGTTGATCTGCCTGAATACAATCTCGCAAGAAGTCAGGTTGGTACGGTGGTCGAACTGCTGAAGAATGGCGCTGCCTACGAGGTTGAATTCAGCGATCGCGATGGACGCACGTATCAATCGCTGGGTTTGCGTCCTGATCAATTTATGGTTCTGCATTACGAGCCCGAGTCGGATCTGCGAGAGCCAGTGTCAGTTTGAAAAACCGTCTTCATGTGTGTGATGCGGGTACGCTGATCGTCTTGATCAATAGATTGTCTCGATCTTCTCGCTGATTTCTCCACCATAATAATTCCCGAAGTTGTGTGTCTCGAGGTCGAACATCATCGCCCAAGCGCGTTTAATCACAGCGCATTGCGGCTTGAGAGGTTGAAGCCGCGCGAAGAATCCCTAGCAAAATTGTTTTCATGCCATCGTTTGCGGATTTTACATCGAGGCGATTCAAACCAAAAAGTTCTTGACATTTAATCAGATCCCGATATAGAGTGCGCACCATCATATGCAACTCTCGTTGCAGGACTCTTAAGAGTTTATTTCTTAAGGCCGCAGGGGTCCGATAAGCCAGTCGCCGTCTACCAATGACGGTTCGGAACGCAAACCACGCTCAGCTACGCTCTCGGGACCCCTTTAGTCTGAAATTCTACTTGGTTTTCTGAAGGAGGAACCCACAAATGGCGTATATCTCAAAAAGAAACAGAAGAAGAGAGAGAGAGGTTCAACAAGCGCTCAACAACAGGTTGGAACTGGTGAAAGAGGGCTTCACCCGCCGCGACTTGATGAAGATGGGACTGATGACTGGCGCTGGCGTTTTAATCCCGCAGCTGGGGTTGACCCATGCATACGGACAGGATCCATTGGCGCCGACCTCGTCGTCGTCGTTCTTCTTTGGTTCGAGTTGCGACATCGGCAACAGCCCGCAGCCGGCCCAGGTTTTCGTTGACCCGATGCCGATTCCGCCGGAATTGCCGGCGCGCCCACTGACGGACCCGGGATTAACGTTTGGCGCGCTGCCGCAGATCTGCCCCAACAATGCTCCGAACCCCAATAACGGTAATCTCCCGTTTGAAGGACGGGGCCAATTCAATGGCCTCCTGGTGCCGGGCTCGGATTGTTTCCAGTACTTCAATCAGTATCCGCCTCAGAAATACTTCGTCGAGCGGATCAGAGCAAATCCGAACTTCAGGATTACTTCCGATACAAACATCCCGGCGCAGCTCATCTGGGGATTCAACCTGGGCGGATCGGCCGCGAGCGACGTGGGAACGTTTCCCGGGCCCACCATCAGGACTAACTATCAGGAACCCTGGCTGATTCGCAGGTTCAACGAACTACCGACGCAGAGCCAGAACGGCGGCTTCGGTGTCCCGGAGATGTCCACGCACTTGCACAATTTCCACACCGCGCCGGAAAGCGACGGCGGTCCTTGTCGTTGGTTTTTCCGCGGACAGTATTTCGATTACTACTTCACCGCGCAGCAGGCGGGCTTCAGCATTCCCGTGTCGCAGGGTGGCTTCGCGCCCAACGGTGACCCCAGGGAATCGCTGAGCACCCTGTGGTATCACGACCATCGCATCGATCACACTGCGGAGAATACCTACAAGGGCCTCGAGGGTTTCCACTTGATCTTCAACGGAAGCGACACAGGACATGAGACCACAGGCTTCCGCCTGCCGAGTTACCCGCAGTTCGACATCCCCATCATCCTGACGGACAAGTTGCTGGATCCGAGCACCGGCAAGATCTGTTTCGATACGTTTCGTTTCAAAGGACTGATCGGCGACGTCCAGTTGGCCAACGGCATAGTTCAGCCGTTCTTTAACGTCAACAAGCGGCGCTATCGTTTCCGCGTGCTGGACGGCGGGCCGTCCCGGTTCTACGAGTTGTTTCTCACCGATCCTCTCAGTCCGAGTACGGTGATCCCGTTCTGGGTGATCGCTAATGATGGCAACCTACTGCCCACGCCTATACAGGTCACTAGCTTCCGCATTGGTGTCGCGGAGCGCTATGACATCATCATCGACTTCAACCAGGTTAAGAGTCTGATCGGCAGCCACACAGCAGTTCGCCTGGAGAACCGCCTGGAACAAAGAGACGGCCAGGGACCGACCTGCAACATCTTCCCCGGAGGCCAGGGCACCTCTTGTGTGGAGTTCCGGATCGGCAGCGCGGTAGCCGACGCCAGCGTTGACCCGGCGACCCATCCGCAGTTCTACCAACTGCCGAGTATCATCACACCGCGCATCACGCGCAACTTCAAATTCGACCGCAGCAACGGCCAATGGGTTATCAATGACCGTTTCGCGAACTGTAACGAGCTTCGCTTCACGGTAACGCAGAACAGCGCCGAAAACTGGGTCCTCACCAACCCCCGGGACGATTGGCAGCACCCCATCCACATCCATCTGGAAGAACATCAGATCCTAAGCCGGGTCAACAACGGAGGCCGTTACAGCAGCCGCGATTCCAGCTTCAGCTCTCGTGGCGACTGCCCGTTTGACGGAGGAGGCGGCGGCATCAGCACCACCCGCCCTGGTGTTCCCAACGTGGAAGTGTCACGCAAGGATGTCACGCAGCTTCAGTTCGATGAGGATGCTACTCTCGTCTTCCGCTTCCGCGACTTCCAAGGGGACTGGCCCATGC
>Ga0137369_10008770_pt1 | contig 10069 bp, 4 predicted proteins | sample SagtaG_12_FD_104918 | JGI IMG/M metagenome (GOLD analysis project Ga0137369, IMG submission 104918) | Vadose zone soil microbial communities from Sagehorn Ranch, Mendocino, California, USA - Sage1_L_113_16 metaG | ecosystem: Environmental > Terrestrial > Soil > Vadose zone | place: USA... | reverse complement strand
TGCCCGGGGCAACGATGTCGTCGTTGCTGACGACCAGCAGGCCGAAGCCGGTGTTGTCCGGGTCGAAGTACGGACCGAAGGAGAACGAGTGCCGCGACTCCAGCCAGTCGGTCGTCGTACGGAACCTGTCACCCGCTCGTCGTACCTCCACGCCCACCCCGCCATCCTGCCACCCGCACGCACCGGCGGGCGGACCGTCGCATCCGCCCAAGTCGCGACATCCGCCCGCCGGAGTGTGTCGCGGCCGGCCGGGAGGGGGTGAGGGTCGGTCGGCCGCGGTCCGGGTGCCTCAGCCGGTCGGGTTACCGCCGTCCGAGGCGAGCTTCACGGTCAACGTGGCGGTCTGGCCGCCGCGGTGGTAGGTGATCTTGACGTCGTCACCCGGGCGGTGCGAGCGGACGGCCGCCACGAGCGCGTCCCCTGACGCGATCGGGTGGGAGTCGACGGACGTGACCACGTCGCCCGCCTTCAGCCCGGCCTTGTCCGCCGCACCGCCCGGCGTCACCTCGCCGAGCTGCGCGCCCTGCTGCAGCCCGTCCGAGGACTCCGCGTCGCCGACCTGTACGCCGAGCCGCGCGTGGGTCGCCCGTCCCGTCGCGACCAGCTCGTCGAGGATCGGCTTGGCCTGGTCGATCGGGATCGCGAAGCCCAGGCCGATGTTCCCGCCCTGCGACTGCCCGCTGCTGCCGGCGGTCTTGATCGCGGAGTTGATGCCGACCACCCGGCCGGCCAGGTCGATCAGCGCGCCACCGGAGTTGCCCGGGTTGATCGCCGCGTCGGTCTGTACGGCGGGGAACACCGTCGTACTGTCGGACTGGCTGTCACCCGAGGTCACCGGCCGGTTCAGCGCCGACACGATGCCGCTGGTCACGGTCGCCTCGAGCCCGAATGGCGAGCCGATCGCGACCACCTGCTGGCCCACCTGCAGACTCCCGCTGGAGCCGAGCCTGGCCGGCGTCAGCCCCTTGACGTTCGCCCGGATCACCGCGAGGTCGGTCAGCTCGTCCCGCCCGACGATGGTAGCCGCGACCGTCCGCCCGTCGTTCAGCGTCACCGTCAGCCGGCCGCCGCCGTCGGCCACCGCCGCAACCACGTGGTTGTTCGTCGCGATCAGCCCGTCCGCGCTGAGCACGATGCCGGAGCCGGAACCCGCACCCTGGTCGGTGGCGACGCCGATCTTCACCACCGACGGCAGCACCGCCGCGGCCGCCTTCTGGATCGAACCGTCCGGCGCCACCGCCGGCGCGATGCTGCCCGAGCTCAGCGGCGCGGTCACCGAGCCGTTGCTCGGTGCCGGCGCCCGGTCGGTCAGCGCCGAGTAAGCAGCCGCACCGCCGACACCGCCCGCCGTGCCGACCAGCAGCGCCGTCGTCGCGACGAGGGCGAGGCCCCTGCGGCGCGGTTTCGGCGGCTGCTGGCCGGCGGCGGTCTGGCTGGAGCCCGGCCACAGCGGCGGACCCGCCGGGTGCGTCCCCTGATACGCCCCGGCCGGTCCGAATCGCTGCCCGCTCTCCGCCCCGGCGCCCGTTCCCGTCCCTTGGTAGGCGCCGTGTCCCTGCTGCTGGCTGTGGCCCTGCTGGCCCGCCGGGCTCCCCTGCGAGCCCTGGCCCTGTGAGCCCTGGCCCTGTGAGCCCTGCACCGGCAGCGGTCGCGTGCCGTCGTAGGGAGTCGAACCGTACGACGGCATGGCGCCGTACGGGACCGCCCCGTACGGCGAACCCGGCTGGCCCTGCTGCTGGCCGGGCTGGTTCTGCTGCGGCTGCTGCGGCTGCTCCTCGGTCATGCCGATACTGTGTCCGCCGCACCTGAGAACCCCCTGAGCATCCCCACAAAGCTCCCCGAGAGTTCTGTGAAGCCTGCGTCACCACAGGCAATTCGCCGGGTTGACCCGGCCAACGGATGGTTCGCCCCTGGCACAACCGGCGCCAACCCGCACTTCGCCGGGTCAACCAGGCGAATTGCGCGGGGTCGGTGAAGGCCGCGACGCCGGCCCCCTGGGCCCGAAATTCGCGTGGGGTCCGGTCAGGATGCGGGGTTGCGGCGGACCTGGGCGTCGGCGTGGGGGAGCCAGAGGGTGAACTGGCCACCGCCGGCGGGGGAGTTGCTGGCGTAGACGAGGCCGCCGTGCAGCTCCGCGGCGTGCTTGACGATCGCCAGGCCGAGCCCGGAGCCCGGACGGCTGCGCGCCTCCGTGGAGCGGTAGAAGCGCTCGAAGACGTGCGGCAGGTCGGCGGGCGCGATACCCGGGCCGGAGTCGGTGACGGTGAGGGTGCCGTCGACGAGGCGGACGGTGACGCGGCCGTCGGGCGGGGAGTACTTGGCGGCGTTGTCGAGCAGGTTCGTCACCGCGCGGCCGAGCAGCTGCTCGTCGCCGAGCACCGGGAACGGCATCAGGGAGGCGTCCCAGTGCACCCCGGGGGCCCGGCGTCGTACCCGGGTGATGGCGTCCTCGACCACGTTCAGGAACTCGACCCGCTCGAAGGCGCGCGCGGCCGGCATGTCGCGGGCCAGCTCGGTGAGGTCGCCGATCAGGGCGGCCAGCTCGTCCATCTGGGCGCGGACGTCGGCCATCAGCTCTGCGCGGTTCTCCGCCGACAGGCCGCCGCGCTGGTCGGCCTGGACCAGCAGGTCGAGGTTGGTACGGATGCTGGTCAGCGGGGTCCGCAGCTCGTGCCCGGCGTCGCCGACCAGCCGGCGTTGCCGCTCCTGCGACTGGGCCAGCGCGCCGAGCATCGCGTTGAACGCCTGCGACAGCCGGGCGATCTCGTCGTTGCCGACCACCGGGATCGGTTCCAGCCGGCCGGTGCGCGCGATCTGCTCGGCGGCCCCGGTCAACTCCGCGACGGGACGCAGCCCGGACCGGGCGATGGCATTCCCCGCCAGCGCCGCACCGATCACGCCGAGCGCCCCGACCGCCCAGAGCACCACCCCGAGGTTGTGCAGGGTCCGGTTCGTCGGCCCGAGCGACTGCGCCAGCACGAGCGCCCGCTGGTTGAGCCCCGGGACCTGGACTGCGACGACCCGGTATGGCGGATGTCCGCTGACGGCCGTCGTCCGAACCGACTCTGATGCGTCGCGCATGGCGACCGCAGCCTCCGCGCCGCCGATCGGCGGCGCGGTCGCCCGACTGAACGTGTAAACCCCGAGGCTCCCGTCGATCGGGTCGACTTCCGCCAGTCCGATCAGCACGTCGGCAGCGCCGAGCGCGGTCGCCGGAACGCCCCTGATCTGGTCCGGACGGGTGAGCACACCCTGCTCGACGGCGCTCTGTGCGCGATCCAACAGGTTGCTGTCGAGATTGCTGTACATCTGCTGCCGCACGGTCAGGTACGCCGCCAGGCTGACCAAGGCCACCGCTAGGCCGCCCGCGACGGCGGCCAGCAGGGTCACCCGCGCGTGAAGGCTGAGCTTCTCGCTGAGCCAGCCGCGCGGCAGCCGCACCGCCCGGCCGAACCGCCCGGCGTCGGCACTCTCGTTGCCTGCGGCAACAGAGTCCGGACCCGTCACGGCGGGGTGTCCCTCAGCACGTAGCCGATACCGCGGACGGTGTGGATGAGCCGCGGCAACCCGTTGATCTCGGTCTTGCGGCGCAGGTACCCGATGTAGACCTCGAGCGAGTTCGCCGTGGTCGGGAAGTCGTACCCCCACACCGCGTCCAGGATCACCGCCCGCTCCAGCACCCGGCGCGGGTTGCGCAGCAGCAGCTCCAGCAGCGAGAACTCGGTGCGGGTCAGCGTGATCGGCGTGTCCCCGCGTCGTACCTCGTGGGCGTCGACGTCCATCACCAGGTCGGCGTACTGGAGCACCTCGCCGCGGGACCCGCCGTCGGCGGTGGAGGCGGTACGACGCAGCAGCGCGCGCAGCCGGGCGAGCAGCTCCTCCAGGGCGAACGGCTTGGTCAGGTAGTCGTCGGCGCCGGCGTCCAGACCGTCCACCCGGTCGGCGATCGCGTCCCGCGCCGTGAGCACCAGGATCGGCACGTTGTTGCCGGCGGCCCGCAACGACCGGGTCGCCTCCAGGCCGTCCAGCCGGGGCATCATCACGTCCATCACCACGGCGTCCGGGTCGGCCCTGCCGATCACCGCCAGCGCCTCGGCGCCGTCGGCGGCGGTCACGACCTCGAACTCGTTGAACTCCAGCGAACGGCGCAGCGAGTCCCGCACCGCCCGGTCGTCGTCGACCACCAGCACCCGCATGACAACTCTCCTGTCCCCGCACTACTCCTTCGCATGACACTAGGCCCCCCGGCCAAGAGGAACCTGAGAACACGGCGAAGGGCACCCCCGCCCGGCCCGGAAGCCGGTACGAGGGTGCCCTCGGAGCGACGATCTCAGTGCGACAGGGCCGACAGCCAGGCCGCACCGTTCGGGGTGCCCACACCGGTGACGTCGTCGTACCCGGCGCGGGTGTGGATCGTCAGGCCGGAGTCGACGTCCAGGGAGCGCAGGCTGACGAGGTAGCCGTCGGAGTCGTCCACGCTGTTGTTGTAGTTGTTGCGGGCCACCGCGAGCGGGGAGGCCGGCGGCACGACGTCGTGGAAGGCCGCCGAGCCCGCGCTCGCGTAGAACAGCGGGTTGGCGAACCCGAAGACGTGCCCGGCCTTCTGCTGCGCGATCGCCACCAGGCCGGCGTACACCGGCGAGGACAGGCTGGTGCCGCCGATCCGGTACTCGCTGTACTTGCTCGTGCCGTCGGGGAACGCCTGGGTCTGGCCGACCAGGAACCCGGTGTTCGGGTCACCGATCGCGGCCACGTCCGGCACGGTGCGCATCCTGCCCGGCCGGGTGCCGTTCGCGGTCGCGATGCTGTCCGGGACCACGCCGGCCTGGTAGGCGGGCTGGACGAAGATCCGGCTGGTGCCACCACCGGCGCCACCGGTGTAGTTCCCGGGCGGGGCCGGGGTCCACTCGCCGTTCTTCAGGTCCGAACGGCCGGTCTCCCATCCGGTCTCGAACAGGTAGCCGCCGTCCGCGCCGACCGCGAGCGAGGTACCGCCGACGGCGGTCACCAACGGGCTGACGGCCGGCCAGTCCGGCGTCGCCCTGCTCGCGTTCGCCGGGTCGCCGCCGGTGTGGTCACCGGAGTCCCCGGAGGAGAAGTACACGCCGATGCCGGTGGCCGCGGCCTCGATCAGGGTGTCGTTGAACGGCTTGACGTAACCGGGCGGCAGCAGCTCGGTGGAGAAGCCGTACGAGTTCGTCACGATCGACGCCAGGTGCTGGTCGACGACGTGGTTCATCGCCGCGTCCAGGTCCTGGTAGTTGTTCGGGGATCCGACGTACACGATCTTGGCGCCCGGCGCGACGCCGTGCACCGCCTCGACGTCGAGGGTCTCCTCGCCGTACCAGCCCTGCGGGTCCTGGGCCGGGTTCTGCGGACGGTTGAACACGCCGGGCGGGGTGACCTGGGTGAACGTGCTGCTGGTGAGCTTCGGCAGGCCGTGCCGCGCGGAGTACTCGTTCACGTCCTGCACGATCGTCGGCGACGCGTAGGCGTCGATGATCGCGACCGTCTGCCCGCTGCCGTCGTTGCCCGCGGCAACCGCATCGGCGACGCCGTACGCGTTGCGCAGCTGCGCCGGCGTGTGGCCGCACACTGCCCACGGCACCGGGTGGCCGTAGGCGTCGGGCGCCTTCGTGCCGTCCGGCGTCAGCGTGGTGCCGGTGTTCTTCTCGTTCCAGTACGCCGAGCAGGGCGGCGCGTTCACGAAGGCCGGGCTCGGTGAGGCGTCCGGCGCCGGCGCGTCCGGCCGGATCAGGGCGCTGGACTGGTCGAGGCCGACGACCGCGTCGACCGAGGTCGGCAGCGAGGACGGGACGGACAGCTCGGACTCGGGCGCGCGCAGCGTCTTGCCCTCGACCTTGTACAGGCCGAACGATGCGCCGAAGGCCGCGCGGGCCTGCGCGACGGTGCCCTCGGCCTGGACGTACCGGTTGTTGCCCGGTGTGGTGCTGATGTCGAAGCCGGCCTTGCGCAGCCAGGACTGCACCGCGTTCACGTCCGACTGCGACGGCGCGAACTGGTTGCGGAACTGCGCGGCGGTCAGGTACTTGCCGTAGCTCGCCGAGCCGGGCGTGGACACCGCGGTGGCGAGCGTATCGGCGGCCGCCTGGTGGCGCCAGCCCAAGTACACCCGGAAGCCGACGTTGTCGTTGTCCGGCGCCTGGCCGGTCCTGGTCGAGGCGTTCGCCCAGGACGGCACGCTGCCGGCCAGTATGTGCCGGTCGGTCGACGCGGCCGAGGCGCCGTACGCCCAGCCGACAGCCGCTGTGGTAAGTGCGGCCGTCGCCAGTAATCCGACAGCGCGCGACGTGCTGTGTCGCATGGTTTGTCTCCCGTGGAGGATCCCGTTGTGACGGCGCCAGGGCCCCGAGAACGCCGTCGTGCACGGAGAGTAACGGCTACCGCGGGATGTTGACCAGGGATGACTGCGACTGGCTCCTACGGCACCACCTCCGGGCACGGTGTCGCGCCGCTCGTCGTACAAGTGATCCGGCCCTGGATCGCCGGGTCGACCGGGCTGTTCGCGGCGACGTGGTCGGCCACCACCTGGTCCATGACGTCCCGGGTGGTCGCGCGGGAGAAGAAGTTCGGGTACCCGTCGCCGCCGGTGGTCATGAAGTCGTTCTCGGCGATCGCGTACGTCGAGGCCGCGGTCAGCTCCACCGCGGCGCCGGTGCACGAACCGTCCACTGCCTGCCGGACCGCCGAGAGCACCCGGGAACCGGCCGGAGCGGAGATGTCGTAGCTGAAACACAGCCCGGACACCTGCGGGAACCGGCCGGCTACGGAGGGCATCTGCGAGACCCCGTTCTCCAGCATCGTCCTCAGCTCCGCGCCGTTCACCTGCAACGTGGTGACCACGTTCCCGAACGGGAGCACGGTCAGCACCTGGCCGCGGGTGATCAGGTACGGCGGCGGGGTGTACGGCGGGCAGAAGTCGCTCGGGTTGTCCGTGGTCGGGCAGGTCAGCGCGTCGCGCAGGCCACCGGAGTTGGTGACGGCGAAGTCCACGCCGTACGTCTGCCGCATCGCGTCGGTGACCACGTTCCCGACCAGCGACTCGCAGGTCCGGCCGGCCGTGTTGCCGCAGGCGTCGGTGCGCGGGACGAACTGGGTCGAGCTGCCGATCACGGTGCCGAGGAACGGCGCCAGCTGCGCGTTCAGCTCGTCGATGCGCTGCTGGATCGCCGCGTCGGGGCTGACGCCGATGTCCCACGGCTTGTGGAAGTCGGCGGTCTTGTAGACGACCCTCTTGCTCATGGTGTCGACCACCAGCCGGACCCGGGTGAACCGGATGCCCTTGCTGCGGTTCTCGGTCACCAGCACGCCGTTCGGCCGGGTGGAGACCACCTGGAAGTCGGTGTGGTCGCCGATCACCGCGTCGACGCCGGTGACGCTGTCGGCGAGGTCGACCAGCGGGCCGCTCGGGTTCGTCAGTGTGCCGGACTCGGCGCCGAGGTGGCCGAACGCGACGATCGTGGTGATGCCCTTGGCCTTGAGCCGGGCGGCTTCGGCGTTCACCTCGGCCGTCGAGTTGGCGACGTGGAACGGCCCGAGCGCTCCCGGCTTGGTGAGCTCGGGGATGTCGTCGTTGGAGAAGCCGACGAAGCCGACCTTCACCCCGCCGTACGTGTCGACGACCGCCGACGGGCTCCACTCGGCGGGTGTGTGCCCGGCGCCGTCGACGATGTTGGCCGACAGGAAGCGGAACTGGGCCAGCGGGATCAGGGCGCTGCGGAGGTAGGCCTCGCCGCGGTCGAAGTTGTGGTTGCCGAGGCCGTCGAAGCCGAAGCCCATTTTGTTCATCAGCTCGATCGTTGGTGTGTCGCCGAAGAACGAGGAGATCGGTGGTGTGGCGCCGACGGAGTCACCCGCGGCGATCGTGATCGACCCGTTGGGCGCCTCGACGCGGTAGAGGTCGAACCACGGCTTCAGGAACGCCGAACCGCCGATCCCGAACGACGGGTTGGACGCGCCCGTGCCGGTGACGTTGTCGGCCGCCTCGGCCAGCGGGACCAGCTGGCCGTGGTAGTCGCTGATGTCGAGGACCGTCACCTCCTTGAGCGAGCCCGGCGTCGGCAGCACGTCGTACAGGATCCGGCCGCGTGCGTTCTGCGGCCCGGGGATGCCCATCAGCAGTGCCATCGTCGGCGCCAGGTCGACCGCGCGGACGCCGGCCAGCGGGCTGCGGTGCCGGATCCCCGGCCCGGCGGCCACAAAGGTCGCGTGCATGTTGACGTTGTGCGCGATGTCGACCAGGTCCGGCAGGTAGCCGTGCTGGCCGAAGAATTGGCTGAACGCGATCCGCCGGCCCGGGGTCGCCGCGTCGAACTGGTACGGCGGCCGGGTGACCACGACGACGTCACCGCTGCGGGACGGGTGCAGCGAGTCCGAGCCGTCGACGTTGCGCAGCTCCTCCTTCTTGAGGATCTTCAGGACCACCTGCTTACCGGGGTTGGCCGGGTCGGTCAGGTTCGCGAAGGCCGCGATGATCTGGTTGCGCACGGTCTGGTAGTCGGCGGCCGGGACGGAACCGCCCGGGTCGCGGCCGGCGAGCGAGACGTAGATCTGCGCCGTACCGCCCGCGAAGCACGCCTTCGCCTTCGTGACGCCACTGGCAGCGGCCCGGCAGTTGCCGTTCTGCTCCGCGCCCTGCAGGCCGGCGTCGGCGAGCACCTTGCCCGCGTTCACGGCGTACCACTGGGCGCCGAAGCCGTGGTCGCTGCCGGCGATCGTCGTCGGGTTGCCGCCGAGCAGCGCCCGCGCACGGCCGAGCTTGGCGTCGGCCTCGTGGTAGGCACTGCGGATGTAGCCCTCCCGGATCGCGATCCGGTCGTCCTTCACACCGTCGCCGTTGACGTCGTCGTAGTACGGGTTCGCGGCGCCGTCCAGGTCGGTCGGCGTCACCAGCGCCATGAACTGGTGCGAGAACTCGTCGGTGACCGGGTAGCCGACGAGCGCGAGCTGGGTGTCCGGCTGCAGCGTGCCGAGGATGAAGTCCAGGACGGCGTCGCCGTACGCCGCCTCCAGGTCGCGGCCCTGCTGGACGTAGGTGTCCTCGTCGATGATGCGAGCCTCGAGCGGAGCGAAGTCGGCCGCGACCGCTGTCGGGACGTTCTCGGCGAGGTACTTCTCCAGCTTGCTCTCGCCGGGTCCGCCGGCCGGCAGCGCGTCGCAGGCGGCGGTCGCGCAGGTCGCGATCAACCGCTCCACCGAGGTGAAGTACAGCTTGAACCGCGACAGGTCCGGCGCCAGGCTGATCAGCTTCGTGTAGAAGCCCGCCGTCTGGCCCGCCCGCGCCCCGATCAGCCCGTCGGCGCCGCGCAGCTTGATCTCCTTGAAGTCGCCCTGCGCGAGACCGGTGGCCGCCTGCGCGCCTTCCTTCCCGGCGGCCGACGGCACCAGCAGGACATGGTCGTACGACGCGACGCCGTCGACCTCCGCGTCGTACACGTAGATGTCGTAGAGCCGGGTCGGGTTCACGGCGGCGAAGGTCGTCGCGACCGTCAGCGCGGTCTCCTGCGGCGGCGCCGCCGGGTCCCCGGCGGGCACGTTGCTCCAGCCGCCGGCGGGCGCGAAGGACGCGACCTGGTACGAGATCCCGAAGGAGGCGGCGCCGGCCTGCTCGTCCGGCACCGCCGGCGTGGTCAGCACGCCGCGGGTGGAGAAGAAGTTCGCGAAGTCGACCGTCGGCCCGGCGATCCCGGCCTGCGCGCCGCCGACCCACTCGACCTGCGCGACCTTCTTGCCGGCCCGCTCGGCCGCGGCCGCGATGGTGTCGGCCTGCAGCACGCCGGCACCGGAGAACGACGTCCGGTTGTTGAAGCTGCCCTCACCGGTGCGGTGGAACGTGTTGTTGGTCGAGCCGTGCTCGCCGGGGTAGGCGCCGGTCGCCATCGTGTACCAGCCGACCCCGGTGTTCGGCGGGAACGCCTGCGTCATGCCGTTGGCGCCGCGGACCCCGGCCGCCATCAGCGCGGCGTACGCCGGCATCGCACCGGCCGCCGCGTACTCCTCCATCAGGTCCGGACGCACCCCGTCGGCGCAGGACATCAGCCCGCGCTGT
>Ga0137369_10008769_pt1 | contig 10070 bp, 7 predicted proteins | sample SagtaG_12_FD_104918 | JGI IMG/M metagenome (GOLD analysis project Ga0137369, IMG submission 104918) | Vadose zone soil microbial communities from Sagehorn Ranch, Mendocino, California, USA - Sage1_L_113_16 metaG | ecosystem: Environmental > Terrestrial > Soil > Vadose zone | place: USA... | reverse complement strand
TAAAGGTCGAGGACGTCGAAGAACTGCGAGCAGAACATGTTCGGGGCGGTACCGCTCTCGACCTCGTTGATGAGCTGTCTGAGCGCCGTACCCGGGAAGCCGTTGTTGTCGAGAGGAAGCGTGAGGTACGGGCAGAGCAGGCGTTGTCCGTCCGGGTAGCGCTCGTTCGGCCAGCCGCAGACGAAGTAGGACACGCGCCGCGCGATGCGGAACTTCTTTGCTCGATCGCTAGGCTCGCCGAGGAGCACCTCCAGCGCCATCGCTGAATTCATCAACGCGACGTCGGGTTGCCATGACAGCCATGCCTGGTTGAACAGGTCGATCGCGACCAGTGCCCGACGCTGCAGCGACGTTCGGCTTGGCTCGGGCTGGGTGAGCGCCTCGTTGAGGAAGCGAAACACCGCGTCGCCAGTCCAGGCGTCATGGCATGCGTCGGTAAGCGTCCAGCCGGGAACAGCGCCGAGTCGGCGCCATCCCATAGCCGGCGTCGCGGTGAGGTCGAGGTAGTGCACCGTGGCCGCCGTGACCTGTCCGGGAAGGCCGAAGGTCTGAGCCCGCACATCCACCATGGGGTGTTGCAGCCGCTGCACGACCCGCAGCACCGCCACCGCGTCCGTCACCAGCGACAGCGCCTCGCCGATGTCGGTTACCGTCACCTCGGCTAACGTCGACTGATCGAACTCGACGCCCTTCGCGTCCACCAGGTCCGCGTACCAACCTGGCCCGGAAGCTGGCGCGCCGGTCCGAGCCGCCGCGAGCAGGTCGCTGGCGGTACCGGCGGGATGAAACCGCACCCGACCGACATCCCAAACACGGGTCACGTTGAGGTGCGGCACCGGCAGCACAAGGCGCAACGCCTTCTCGGACACGGCACTCATCCTCGCATTCAACGCCAGCCGCTCACGCCGAATTACGGCCACGTCAACCATGGTCGCTGGCAGCAGGTCCAGCACGCGCTCTGCGCGGGCACCGCGACAGCGGGTCGAAATCGATTAGCGATCATACGACGCTCACCTATGGTGGCTAGGTGGATCAACATCAAGCCCTCCTGGACGCCAGGCTCCAGTGTCACCGCCGGTGATACGGGTTCGAGACGGAGTCAATGACCCGATGCGCGAGGGACATTTCACCTGGGAGGACTGGGCGGGCGCACCGGAATACGCCCCGCTCACCGACGCCGGACAAGCGGTACTGGCCTGGGCCGTGGACGTCGTTCGTGACCTGTTCGGCGAAACCTGGCTACAGGACAACGCCGCCGCCAGCGGCCACGTGCCGTTGCTGTCACACGAGCGCTGGCCGCTACGCAATCCGCGCACCATCGCCCGACTGCTGGAACTCGCCGCCCGCGCCGCCCTGGTTCGTCAACAAGACGCTGCCTCGGTGCTGCTGGAACAAGCATGCAAGATCCACCCCAACCCGGAGTCCGTCGCGAAGAGCTTCAGCCACCTCTGTCTCACCCTTGAGGCCGCGGCCTTCGCGATCACCGACGGGTGGAGTGTGAGCTACGAACAGACCCTGCCGTCGGGCCGCAAACCCGACCTGTGGTTGCACCGCAATGGCCTGGACGCCGTGGTCGAGATCACGGTGCTCAGCTTCGACCGCGAGTTCCGCGCGGCTCAGGCGTGGTCGGACAGGCTGGTGCGCGCGTTCTTCGCGTTGGAGCGACGCCACCAGGTGGAGCTAGTCCGCCGCGCGGAGGAAGTTCTCGACGACGACGCGACCACGCAGTGGCTCACCGACATCGAGGACGGATGTCAACGCACGGCGGCCGACGGCAGGCACCGCGCGGTCCGCCGCGGCGGCAACACCGCCGAGATCTTCCCGCAGGGAGAACGACCGGGCACCCACACCATCGAGGGACCCCCGATCTCCGGTGACCTGTGGACGCGAGTGGCAGCCCGGCTGGCCGAGAAGGTCAAGCAGACACGCGGCGGTCCACCGACCTGGCTTCGCATCGACGACATCGGCACCATGTTCCACCTCACCGACTGGAGCGCCAGCCCGCTACCCGACCGGCTAGCCCAGCTCGACCACAACATCAGCATCGCCCTCGCGAACGCACCCCACGTCCGTGGCGTCATCCTCACCGGAGCCGACCATCCGGCTGTGACACCGGCCGTCGCCCAAACTGCCTGGCCCCGCACCGATCCCCCGGCGTCCCCGCCGCGTGAACGGCTCGCCCACGGCCCGGTCGCCATGCGCCGACCACTGCCCGGATACCGGCAACGCCTGACGTTCGTCCTGCCCACCCAGCACCCACATGTCCTCCTGCCCGCAGGCACCGGCCTGGAGCCCGGCCTGTGGTACGACCGCGAGCCGCGCTGGCTCGACCAGGCACTCCACACACTGGGCCAACCACCGCTATCAGCGCTCCTCACGACGTGATCGCCGCCGCAGTCTCCGGACACGGCGGACAGCAGCCAACCTACTCATCCAGCCGCGATGCGCGCGTCGCGGACGAGTACAAACTGATCAACCGAAGGCTGATGGCGCGGCCACAGCCGTCGACGAGGTCGTCCGTCGTCTCGACTGCGATGGACGGCGGTTGCCGCGAAGCCCGGTGGGCCAAGGGGGTTCGGTCACCCTGGGGGACGTGGGTGGCCCACCTCACCCTCAGGGCGATATAGTGTCTGTAGAGTCGTTGACATCTCCGTATAGAGCTGCTGTAGTGGGTACATGGCCGGCGCACCCCCTGAAGAGGATCCACTACGCCTGGTAAAGCTACGCCTCCCCATTCCGCTTGTACGGGCTATGGATGAGGCTATACTGGCTAGTCACGGCGCATATAGTGATCGCAACGAGTTCGTCAGCGAGGCCATCTGGGACCGGCTCAACGAGGATGCCGCCGCAGGTAGCCCGCGCAAGCCAAAGTCAACCGAACGGCCAACGGAGCCGTCGGAGATCCGCAACTGGTCGGTTGACCCGGTGCCGCCCGTGTCGGCGTCGAGCCCTGGCAACGATTCGTCGCCGGTGATCGCAGCGAAGCTGTCCAATGAACATCTTCAGGACGAGCCTAAGATCACAATCGAGGATTTCTTGTCGCTGACGGCAATTCCGGCTGTTCGAAGCCGAGGTCTGACGCTGCCGATGGGTCGTCCGTCCGGCATCAACTTTGGTCTGCACAACCGCGACATGCCCACCCTCTGGATTGCCGCTCACCTCATCAAGGCGGTCTGCGACAACGGCGCGCCCGTCCCGTGGGCAACCTTCACCTCGGGGCTAAGACTGTCCGCGCAAGCGGTTGCCGACGAGCTGCGGACGTTGGACGCGATTCGTGCCGGACCAGTGAAGGTCGCTATTGGCTTTCCCAGGGGCGGCGACAAGGCCCGCATCAGCGAGGACCGCTTCATAAGTACAGCGCTTGGCGTGCCGACACGTGAGGGCGCAGCCGGTCCCGCCTTTCTGCTCGGCCTCGTGGCAGCCGACAACCCACACGCAACCCGACCCGCCGTCGCACCGACTCCGGAGGCCCTTTCCTTGATCAGCACACTCGCCGAGAGCGGCCTGGGACTTGCGCTTCCGCAGCCTCCAGCCGCGGCTCTGCACTGGCTCAACCACATCGCATCCGTCAATACACAGGAGTACGAGGCGTGGCTAGCCGTGCTGAGGGTCATCGGCGACAAGCCCAGCCGCACAGACTTGATCGCTGCCTTTCCGCAGTGGACAGGAAGCACCGCAGACACCAACTGCATGGGATACGTTTCGCGCTCACGCGAATGGGGCCTCGTCCACGCTGAGCTTCGCGACGGTCGATACCAGCTCACTGGTTTTGGCGAACAGATCATTAACGACTACGCTCGCCGCCGGTCTTCCGGCCCCATCCACTCTCAAGGAGGTATCCGGTGACCCGGCCGCTCTCAGTCGTTGAGCTTGCGCTGAACGCGCGTACCGCGGCAGATGCCGAACGCCTCGAACAAGCCCTCCGAGCCGCCCTTCCTAGCGCTCGCGACTGGGAGCTAGACAACAACCGCGGCAACTGGTCCTCCGTCGCCAGCGCTGCGGACGCAGGGGTGCTGCTGTGCGAACGTACGGTCAACATGTTCGACGCGTTGATCGAAATGGCGGTTGCACGGCGGGCTCAACCTGAGTGCCCTTGGCGCAGCCCGGCGGAAGCGGCGGCCGAGCTGTTTGCGGACCGAGCACGAGCGATGATTGCCGGCGACGCCGTGGTTCGTCTTCTCGACAGTGACGACAGCGCCCGAACACCCACGATCGCGTTCAGGGACCGTGGCATTGGTCTTACCCCTAACGAGATGCCGCAGACGATTCTGACCTTGAACAAGAGCAACAAGATCCGAAACCTGTATCTGCATGGGGTCTTTGGCAAAGGTGGTACTACGGCCTGCCAGCACAGCGATGCGACGATCATCGTCAGCCGTAAGCAGCCCGATCTGCTGGCGCCGGGCGAAGACGATCGTGTGTCCGTGGCGATGATTACCCTTGGCGACGCCCCCGACGCCAAGGTTGACCCCTTTCGATATTTGGCCGGCTTCTCTGGAACCAGAGGCCCTGAGGTATTCAGCGTTCCTGCGGAAGAGGTTCGCTTCGAACCCGGTACCTATGTCGCCCACATCAACTACAGAGCAAATCCGAAGCTCGGCACGCAGACTTGGAAGCAGGAGGAGTCGATCTACTTTCTGGCCGAATCGATTCTGTTCAAGCCCACGTTGCCCTACGGGCTTCAGGACGCTCGTAGCGCCAGGTACAACAAGCGACCGGAGGACCGGCGTAGGCGGCCGGACACCCTCGGTGGGCTTGCGCGCCGACTCGAAAACCTCAAGGTAGGACCAAACCTCAAGATCTGCGCCGCGAGTCGGTGGACCACGATCGATGTTCCTGGTCTGGGGGAAGTCCGCCTTCGCTGGTGGTACTTCAAAGGACATGACGAACGACGCCAGTACGTCGCGCATGGCCACGCCGTGATCTTCACCAGTAATGGCCAAACCCATCATTCGTGGGACACCACCCGCCTACACACACTTGTGCCGGGCCTCCGCAGGGTCGCGCAACGGCTCTTTGTCGAAGTCGATTGCGACAGCCTTGACATCCGCAGGCGGACTCGTCTGTTCAGTACGGACCGGGTCCAGTTGCGCCACACGCCCGAGGGCAAAGCCTTGGAGGACCAGGTAGCGGCGACTCTTCGCGACGATCACGATCTGGAGGACGCGGAGCGAGACCTACAAAGCGCGGCGCTCAAGTCCGCGGACAGCGGACTCACCGAGAACATCCTCCAGCAGCTAAATCGGGCGATCAGCTTCAAGGCGCCCGGGATCAGCCAGGAGCCGACCAAGCCCACCACGCCGACCAAGCCGACGCCCGGTCCGGCAATGGATCTTTACCCCGAACCCACAACTATGGAAGGACCCGAGTCCATCGTTGTGATTGCGGGCGGCACCGCAAACTTGCGGCTCACGCTCAACGCTCACGACGGCTTCGTGCCGGAGAAGGGAACGATGACCTTCGACGCCCACGGAGTTGGCCTTCATCTCACCACCCGAGGCGACCTTCGCAAGGGCCGCATGCTTGCCGGAGTCACCGCTGACGGAGATCTCGCACCCGGCCGGTACCCAGTCGACCTTATCTGTAAATGGCAACGGGACACCGGCGAACCCGGCAGCCTCGCCTGGACGACCAAGGTCGAGGTCGTCCGAGAGCTTAAACCTACTGGCAAGACGCAACCGAAAACCCGAGATCGGGGCAGCCTCGCCTTCATGTGGTCGTCGACGGAAAAGCAAATAGACTGGACTGCCGACACGGCCGGCGAAGTTATTCTACTCGACCCGCAAGTCCTAGCAAAGCAGAACCCAAGGCTGTACGGCCACCTCCGGAATGTCAAGGAGAAGATACCGACGATCCATCTCAACGAGCAGTTCCGGGATTACGCCGCCTATAGAGATCGCGTGAGGCCGCACCTGAGTGACATCCAGTGGGATACCCGACGCAACAGATACCTGGTGGCCGTCGGCAGCGCCGTGGCTAACACCTGGGCCTTGGAACAGAGGTTGAGCAAGAAGGATGAACGCGAGGAAACCGAACCACCCAGCGCGATGACCGCGGAACAACAACGCCGAGCGACGGCGCAAGCCGCGCGCGCTACCCTCCTGCTCTTGGCGGACATCGACAAGATGCAAGGCGCCAAGCTCTCATAGCTGTCGAGGATAGTGGCCCTGAAATCGATGTGTGCCCCATTTAATCGTTGCGCATGTCCGCTTTCGTCCGCCGGCTGGCCGACCAGAGGCCGTCAATTAGACGGCCACCCGGCGGTTCTACGGAACGTGTCACCGACGATTGCGGTGGCTATGTGCACCGGCACTCGCACCTGTGCTAGAGCGCCCGGTTCAAGCTTTACAAGCCCGTCGCCGTGGTGTTTTCGGGCGCCAATCCGAAGCGCTTCCTGCCCCTCTGGTTGTGCCAACCAACGTGCAAACGCTCGAATAGCGGCCGGCGCTGATGATTTGTTGCCGTGCCGAAGCCGCAGTCCGTAAAGTGTATTGGTCGGTATGGCGCCGATCTCGTTAATCACCACGCGGAAGGACTCTTTTCCCATCGGGCCGATCAAGATGTCCGGCGCGGGAATCCGCTCGACCGCATACCAGGGGGTTCTCGTCTTGCAAAGATAGCGAAGATGAACCTCGGCCGCTTCCCCCGCCTCTATTAACCTTTGGACCTTGACTTTCTTGGCCTTGCGTTCATCGAGATTAAGGAGCCAGCACCGTGCGCCGTTGATTCCAAGCTTGTCATGGGCATCCTTGTCAAGCAAATCGCCTTCGAGTGTCCTAAGCCGCGATATTGCCGGCACACACGAGCCAACAGGGAGAGCATCGGCCTCGGCTCTCGTACGAAGAAAGAATGCGTTGGAGCCGGTAGCTACGCCGCGCCTCACCACAGCGACCTCGCCAAGTGGCACAGTTGATCTAGTGGCAGTGGGCGCGCCAGTTTGCCGGGCTGCGAAGAGCTTTTCTGGCGTAAAGCTCACGGGCGTCGTGCCAACTCGATCGATCTCCGCGGTTGTGGTCCCAACGAAGCCATGTTCGAGGTCGCCAGCCACCCGGACGAGTCGTAAGCGCCGTCTTCGGCTGCGTTCAGGTCCGACAACCAGAACCATCGCGGCTACCTGCGCGCCAGGGAAAACGTTTAGCTCATTAGGAAAAAGGTGAAGATCAACACGACGCTTGACCGACTTCCAAATATGCTGCCGTACCGAACGCGCATAATCAGCTTCGAGCCAGTTCGCTGGCAACAACAGGCACAAAGAGTCTGACGCCTCTAGCGAGGCCAGTGAGGCTGCCAAGAAATAGGTCGAGAGTCCCGATCTGGCGCCTGGCGAAAGCGCTCCAGCCGCGGCTTGAGCGGCGATCTTTTCTGCCGCGCTCATGGCCTGATGTCGGGTATACGGCGGATTGCCGAGAACCAAGCGAGGCCCAGCCAGCCTGGGCCACGTGGTCATCAGCCACTCAAGGAAGTCCTCGTGCCGGACGCACAGTCGACCTCTTGCCGACTTACTCCTGTTTGAACCCACCGTGTCTGGACGCGTCGCCAAAAGACCAAGGGTCACAAGGTTCACGTCCACAGCATGTACTTCTGCGTCCGGCCACCATTTGCGAGAAGCAACGGTGAAAGCACCAACCCCTGCGCCGGGATCGGCAATAACGCGCGGTCGCTCTGGCAGGCCCTTAACCAAAGGTTTCATATAGTCAAGTACGGGCCTTGGCGTAAAGAACGTTCCAAGGCGTCGTCTTCTGGGACCGGAGACAATTCGCTCATAGACTAGGGCCAGCGGGTCTACATCGCTCTTAAGTTCGGCGTAAAGCGCCTCAACCAATTCATCGGGCGGGGTCTTTGCACATTCGAGCCAGTCGCGAACATCCTTCGGGAATGGACGGAAGTCGACCGCATTGTTCGACCGCCGCGCGAGGGCTGCCGCCACGCCGCCCAGCGCCGCGAGTTGCACCCGTTCGCGCTCGTTGGCGCCAGCCACTTCTCCCTGCGGAATCGCTTTCACCTTGGCCGCTCGGCACCAACGCGCCACAGCACTAACCGACGCCGGCCAAACACGAACATTTCGCTCTCCGTGCTCTGCGGCGCTAGTTGGTTTGTCGCGGGCGGGCTCCGCGCCCTTCGGAAATTGCGTTGACACGCGTTTTCGGATTCCTTAAATAGCATGGACCAAGGTCTTCGATGCCGCCTAGGTGACCCGGTTACATTGGTGCTCCCCCTTGGTCAATAGACGTTCATGGCAGTCGGGACGTCCGGATCATAGCCGCGTTGGTTTGTGTGATCAAGGAGGCTCGCGCAAGTGCCTAAGCCGTAGCGGGCAGCCACCCGCGTAGGCGACGGCGGCCCGGAGCGGCCCGCGTAGATCCAGTATCGGGGCCCACTGAGCGGCGCCGTCCGAGTAAACGATCCACACCCACACCGAACCCAGCACAATCATCTCTCGACCGAAACGGTTCTTCTCTGTGATGTTGATGCGGGCCTCGTCGTATTCGGCGCGAAACGCTAGCTCAGTGATGGCCCCCTCCTTTAGGTGGCCTTTCTGCCGCCAATCCGGCAGATGAGGAACCGAGCCAACTTCAAACCGTCCGACCAAGGCACTGCGTCTCGTCGGACGAAAGAAGTCGAGTTCCCGAAGCGGCCGGGTCGACGGCGGCGTGCAGCGCATCGTCCTCATAACCCTCTCGCTGGTGGGTCGGCTGTCTCGTCGCCACCCTCCGTTCCGCCAACTCCGGATAGTCGCGCGACTCGTGGACGTCCCTCCCCAGGCACTGGCGCCGTCGATGCCCTGACGACCTTCGCCGTCCGCGAATCGGAAAGACGCCAGCATATGACGCGACTGCCTCGGCAACCCGCCGGGCCACCAGGATCGGGTCGCCGACCTGCTGCCAGTTGGCGCGATCCTGCACCGCAGCGGCCAGCTCCGAATCGGCGACCGCGGTCGAACCTTACGCCGACGTGTGCCATCCGTGCCGGGCGTCGCGCGGACGGCCTACTCCGCGACGATTTCTGCTGGTTTGGCGCGTAGCCGGGTGCCGTCCCGGAGCACGACGTCTGCTTCGCCGTCGGAGCCGGTCGGTCCAGTCGCGTGTACCGGGTTGCCGGCCAACGTCTGGATCGACTGGGGTCGTGTCGCCGCTGGTCGGAAGATCCAGTTCAGTTCCGCGGCTCGGCGCTGATCCTCCACTGCTACCTCCATGCTTCGCTGTGCCCTGACCCTGTTTGTTGGCCACCGCACCGTGAGCGGCCTCGGCGGTCCACGATTGTCCGACGGCGCTCGCCTTTGCGAGCACCTCGCGGCGGCTGCCGTCACCATGACGGCCATCACCCGCTCTCGTACACTAGTACGAGGCGACAGCATGGTGCGCGATCTTCCCCTCGCCGCGCCGACCTGTAGAACGTCGGCAGCATGGGAGGGGGCGCGGGAGGGTGCTATCAGCTCTTGTGGCGGGCGGCGAGCCGGTCGGCGCCGGGCGCGGCGAGTCGGCGCTTCGGTCGCGGCTGCTCGGGTTGCGGGGAGAGGTTGGGGGTGCGGAAACCGCCGACCAGGTGTTTGGCCTGCTCGACCGGGGCCGGTTGCGGCGTCCCGATCGGCTGGTGGATCTAGTCGACCGAGCGTCGGCGACGGTGGTCCGGACGGGCCTTGACCGGATCATTGAGATGCCGTCGCCGCTGGGCGATCTGCTACCTGGGCGAGGTTTGCGGCGTGGTTCGACCGTGGCGGTTCAGGGGTCGACCTCACTGCTGTTGGCTATGCTGGCTGCCGCGACCCGGGCTGGGTGCTGGTGTGCCGTGGTGGGCAGGTCAGACCTGGGCCTGGTCGCCGCCGCCGAGTTTGGCGTGGTCCTGGAACGACTGGCGTTGGTCCCCGATCCTGGCCCGGAGTGGCCGCAGGTCGTTGCCGCGTTACTCGATGGCATCGACATCGTCGTTGTGGCTATGCCTGCTACAGCGGCCGTCGGACATGCTTGTCGTCTGACGGCACGCGCCAGGCAACGGAGAGCTGTGCTCGTGGGTGTCGGCGAGTGGCTGACGGCGACGCTCACCATCGAGGCTGATCATGGCGTCTGGTACGG
>Ga0137369_10008760_pt1 | contig 10075 bp, 8 predicted proteins | sample SagtaG_12_FD_104918 | JGI IMG/M metagenome (GOLD analysis project Ga0137369, IMG submission 104918) | Vadose zone soil microbial communities from Sagehorn Ranch, Mendocino, California, USA - Sage1_L_113_16 metaG | ecosystem: Environmental > Terrestrial > Soil > Vadose zone | place: USA... | reverse complement strand
TTTCGCCACCAGGCGCTCGAGGAAATCCACGCGCTCTCCGAGTTCGCTCAACTGCTCAGGAAGGTGCCGCATCTCCTCGACCTCGCGTCGCAGCTCCTTGACCTCTTCGGTTGTCTCATCGTCGTCACCAGCGACCGTTTTACGGCCGAGAATCCGGGCTGCCAGCGCTTTGCCGACCGGCGAAATCGCGAGGAGAAACACTGTCCCGCCGCCGAACAGCAGTACGACCGCAACGAGGCCGACGAGATCATCAGGATTCATTCCTCTGCTCCCCCCCTTCCCTCGTCCAACCTATGGCCTAGTCTCCCGCCTGCAACACCTTGCGCAGGAATTCGCCCGTATGAGAGCCCTTGGACTGCACGATGTTCTCGGGCGGCCCCTCCGCCACGACCCGACCACCCAGCTCGCCACCCTCGGGTCCCAGGTCGATCACCCAGTCGGCGGTCTTTACGACGTCGAGGTTGTGCTCGATGACGATGACCGTGTTGCCTTTGTCCACCAGCCGGTGCAGCACTTCGAGCAGCAATCGTACGTCCTCGAAGTGCAATCCGGTCGTCGGCTCGTCCAGGATGTACAGGGTCCGGCCCGTGTCCCGTTTGGCGAGCTCAGTCGCAAGCTTCACGCGCTGGGCTTCGCCGCCCGAGAGGGTCGTCGCCGACTGTCCGAGGTGGATGTATCCGAGACCTACGTCGTTGAGCAACTCGAGTTTCGTCCTGATACGCGGTTGGTGCTCGAAAAAGTCGAGCGCATCGGCGACCGTCAGGTCCAGCACGTCGGCGATCGACTTTCCTTTATAACGGACCTCCAATGTTTCCCGGTTGTAACGCCGGCCCTTGCACACTTCGCACGGCACGTAGACGTCGGGCAGAAAATGCATCTCGACTTTCACGAGCCCATCGCCCTGACACGCCTCGCAGCGGCCGCCCTTGACGTTGAAGGAAAACCGGCCCGGCCCGTAGCCGCGCAGCTTGGACTCGGGGAGATACGTGAACAGCTCCCGGATCGGCGTGAAGAGGCCTGTATAGGTCGCGGGGTTCGAGCGCGGCGTCCGCCCAATCGGGCTCTGATCGATATCGATCACCTTGTCGATGTGATCGAGTCCCTCGATCCGCTCGTGCGCCCCCGGCACGACCTTGGCGCGGTAGAAGTGGCGCGCCAACGACTGGTAGAGGATATCGGTGACCAGCGTCGACTTCCCCGACCCCGACACGCCCGTCACCGCGACGAACAGGCCGAGCGGGAATTCGACCGTGAGGTCCTTGAGGTTGTGGTGCTTCGCGCCCCGCACCCGGAGCACTCGATCGGCGCCGGCGATGCGGCGGCGGGGTGGAACGGGGATCCGCAGCTCGCCGCGCAGATACCGCGCTGTCAGTGAGTCGCGATGGCGCAACACCTCCTCGAGCGGACCTGCCGCCACGACCTCGCCGCCGTGACGGCCGGCGCGCGGGCCCAGATCCACGACATAATCCGCAGCGCGGATCGTTTCTTCATCGTGCTCCACGACCAGTACCGTGTTGCCGAGGTCGCGCAGCTCTTTGAGTGTCGCGAGCAAGCGTGCATTGTCGCGCTGATGCAGGCCGATCGACGGTTCGTCGAGGATGTACAAGACGCCGACGAGGCGGCTCCCGATCTGTGTCGCGAGGCGGATCCGCTGCGCCTCGCCGCCCGAGAGAGTCACGGCGGAACGTTCGAGCGTGAGATAGTCGAGACCGACGTCGACGAGGAAGCGCAGCCGGTCCGTCACTTCTTTCAGGATTGGCCCCGAGATCTCCGGATCGAGGCCGGCGCGGCCATTGCCGCGCACCGGGACTTTCGCAAAGAAGTCGAGCGTCTGCCGCACCGGGAGCGCCACGATCTCGCCGATATTCTTGCCGGCCACGAGGACCGACAGGCTCTCCGGCTTGAGACGGCGACCACCGCAGGTGGGGCACGGCTGCTCGACCATGTACTGCTCGAGCTGTTCGCGCACCGCATCGGACGCCGTCTCGCGGTAGCGCTTCTCGACGTGATCGAGCACCCCCTTCCAGCCCGACTCGTACGAGCCATGCCACCGCTCGCTGTCGTACTGATAGGTGATCGTCTTTCCAGGCGCGCCCTTGAGCAAGATCTTCTGCACTGCGGGCGACAGATCGCGCCACGCCGTGTTGAGGTCGAACTTGTAGGCCTTGGCGAGTGCCGGCAGCACCACCTTCCTTAGATATCCGCTCGGCTCGCCCCACGGCAGCACGACACCCTCGAGAATCGATAGACTGTGATCGCCGAGCACGAGATCGGCGTTCACCTCGCGTCGCGTGCCCAGCCCCGAGCACTGGGGACAGGCACCGTATGGGGAATTGAACGAGAACTGTCTCGGCTCGAGCTCCGGCAGCGATAACCCACATTTCGGGCAGGCATAGCGTTCGGAAAAGAGGCGGCTCCGCGGGCTGCCGGTCTGGCGGACCACTTCCACGACGCCTTCCGCCGCCTTCAGGGCGGTCTCGATCGAATCGGCGAGCCGGCCGCGGTCCGCGGAGCGCACGACCAAACGATCGACGACCACCGCGATGTCGTGGTTTTGGCGCTTGTTCAGCTTGGGAACATCCGCCAGATCGTACGTCTCGCCGTCGATGCGGACGCGGACGAAACCCTGCTTGCGCATCGCCTCGAACACGTCGCGGAACTCGCCTTTACGCCCGCGCACCAATGGCGCGAGCACTTCGATCTTGGTGCCTTCCGGCCACTCGAGCACCAGGTCGGTGATCTGCGACGCGGACTGCCGCTCGACCGGGGAGCCATCATTCGGACAATGCGGCGTCCCGGTGCGGGCCCACAACAGGCGGAGATAATCGTAGATCTCGGTGATCGTACCGACGGTCGACCGCGGATTGGCGCCAGCCGTTTTTTGCTCGATGGAAATCGCCGGCGACAGTCCTTCGATCGCATCGACGTCGGGCTTGTCCATGAGGCCGAGGAATTGCCGGGCGTAGGCGGAGAGCGATTCAACGTAGCGGCGCTGTCCTTCGGCGTAGATCGTGTCGAACGCGAGCGACGACTTCCCCGAGCCCGACAACCCCGTGAACACCACGAGGGCGTTCCGGGGAAGCTCGACGTCGATGTTCTTGAGGTTGTGTTCGCGTGCGCCGCGGACTACCAACGAGTCGCCAGGCATAGACTCGGAGCTTAGAGGGGTTACGGTGCGTGGGTCAACTCTCGTGAAACGACGGGCGGCAGGGGCGGCAGAGACGCCACGGGCAACCCATGCCGCCATTGCCGCCTATTGCCGCCCGTTGTGCGGTTTCCTAGGTTACCATCCCCAATGACCTCAGACGTGCAGGTGCGCATATGAACCGTGGCGGTCCTCCCGCACCCCAGGGCCAAGGCCCCAAGCGCGAGCGCCGCTGGCAGACCTCGCAGGAGCGGGCACGGGTCGCAGCGGAGTTGATCGAGGAGGCGGAATCGCTCACGCAGACCGGGGCGATCGCCTCGCCGAACGACGTCGCGCGGGATCAGCAGCCACCCCCGCTCCGCATCGCGCAGCATGCGGTGACTCCCGGACCTACGGACATCAAGGCGACGCTGGACGACGGCGACCCCTCGGAGCCTCCGCCTGCTCCAGCACCTCCGCCGGCTCCACCGACGGCGGCGGAGCCTCCCAGCCCCACCGCGGACGACCCGCTCTACGTAGCGGCGAGGGAGGCGAGCGAGCGAGGTGAGACGGAACGGGCCGCGGCGTCGTATCGCGATCTGCTGGCGCGCGATCCCAAGCATGTGAAAGCGCGCAACAACCTGGCGTTGATCCTCGACGCGCGCGGCGACCGCGACGGCGCGCTGGCGGAGCTGGATCGGGCGCTCGAAAGCGAGCCCGACAATCCCGCGTTGCTGTTGAATCGCGCCGCAATCCTCGGTGCCACGGTGCGCTATGCCGCCGCGCAGCGCGACTTGCAACGGCTGCTCCGTGCCGACCCGAACAACGTCGAAGCGCTGTTCAACCTCGGTATCGTCCTCACGCGACGTGGCATGTGGCGCGAGGGAACCGACCAGTTGAAGCGCGCGGTCGACGTCGAGCCCGGACGCGCGGCGGCCTGGTACTACCTCGGCGAAGCGCTCAACCACATGGACGATCTGACCGGCGCGCTGGCGGCATACGAGAAAGCGGTCGAGCTGCAGCCCGCGAATCCGAAGGCGCTGTACGGTATCGGCAAGGTGCTCGACCGGTTGAATCGCCCGGACGAAGCGACTGCGATGTACCGCCGCTCCCGGGAAATGACGGGTAGGTGATTCGCGTCGTCGTGGACGATCTCGCGACGTTCGCTGCTGATGCTGTCGTCCGTCCCGCCACGACTCGTCTCGACCCGACCGCAGCCGCGCTGCGCCGCCTGGAAATCCTCGGCGGACAAGACTTCCAAAACCGCATACGCCTGAACCGCGAGCTCGCGGTCGGTGGCGCGGTCGTGACCGCCGCCGGCGGCGATCTCCCCGCGGAATTCGTCATCCACGCCATCATTCGCAGCGAGACCGAGCCGGTCACGCGCGGCAACGTCGCCCGCGCCTGGCTGGCCACGCTGCATCAGGCGCAGGAGTGGCAGTTCGCGCACTTGAGCGCGCCGCCGCTTGGCACGGGCGCCGGCAATCTGACGCTCGAGGATTCCGCCGAAATCATGGCGACGGTGCTGCACGCGCACCGCGGCAGCGCGCAGTTCCCCGAGAGCGTGTCGTTCGTGGTCGAGCGGCCGGAAGATCAGCAGGTGTTCGAAGCCGTGCTGCAGCGGGCGGTCGCGTGAATCGGCGCCGCTGGGTGATTGCCGTCCTCGCCGCCTGGGCTGCGTCGCTGGGGTGGCTCGTCAAGCGAGAGGTATTCCGCCCCACCGGCGCGCGGCTCGCCGCCGCGGCGATGGCCGTGGCCCCAGGAGGGCTGTTCTATCGGCTCGCGGTCGGCGGCCAACAGGTCGGCTATTCCTCGACGACGATCGACACCCTCCCGGGGGCGATACGGGTGGAAAACGTATTCGTGCTCGACGTCGCGGCGCTCGGCACGCTGCATCGCACTACGGCGCGCAGCATCACGATGTTGTCGCGGGCCCTGCGCCTGGAAACCGTTGAAACGACCTTCGACGGCGACCTGGGACAATTCGCGGCACACGGCCGTGTCATTGGTGACACCGTTTTGTCCGTCGCGATCATCTCGGAAGGCGACTCGCAGATGACGCGGATCCCCCTGCAGGGCCCGATCACGCTGCCGACGTTGCTGCCGTTACGGCTCGCCTTCGGCGGTGAGCTGCGCTCGGGGCGCTCGTATACTGCGCGGCTGTTCGACCCGCTGCTCCTCACCGGCCGGGATGTCACCGCCCGCATGGCGGCGGAATCGACGCTGGTCGTCTCCGACAGCGCCGACCTCGACTCGACGACGATGACCTGGGTGCCCGAGCACTTCGACACCGTGCGCGCGTTCCGCATCGACCACGACGCGAACGGCGTTCCCTCGAGCAGCTGGATCGATGCGCAGGGTCGCGTGGTGCTCAGCTCCATCGCCGGCGGCGGCGACCAGGGATTCGCGATGGAGCGGGCCGCGTTCGAGATCGTCTACGAGAACTTCAAGCACCGCGACACTGCCCGCGTCGCGCGCGGCAGCGCCGCACCCGGTCCCGGAGAGATCGTGCCGGTGACGGCGCTGGTGGCCGGCCTGCGCAGCGATCCTCCCGAGCGGGCGCGGCTGCGCCTCCGTCGAAACGGGAGAGACACGCTGGAACTGGTGCAGGCTGGTGCGCCGCAAGCGCACGCGGCGCCGTATCGGCTCCCCTCGCGCGATACGGCGCTCGCGCGGTGGCTCACACCGGAACCGCTGATTCAGAGTCACGACCCGCGGATCGCTGCGCAGGCACGCCGCATCATCGACCGCGAGCGCAGCCCGGCACGTGTCGCGGAGCTGCTCACCCATTGGGTCCACGGGATGCTGCGTCGCACCATACCGCAGGCGGGGAGCGTCCCCAGCGCCGAGAAGGTGCTCGAGACCGCCCGTGGCGATTGCAACGAGGCGGCGACGCTGTTCGTCGCGCTCGCGCGCTCGACCGGATTGCCGGCGCGTACCGTCGCAGGACTGATCTACATGAACGGCCGGTTCTACTATCACGCCTGGGCCGAGGTCCACCTCACCCACTGGGTCGCGGTGGACCCCACATTCGACCAATTCCCCGCCGACGCCGCGCATCTGTCGATCGCCATCGGGGGGCTCGCGCGGCAAGTCGAGCTCGTCCCGCTGATCGGCCGGCTGACGCTCGAGGTACTATGATCCGTCTGGAGAACCTGACCAAGCTCTACGGCAGCTTCGTCGCGGTGGACGACATCAGCCTGCACGTGCCGCGCGGCGTCCTCTTCGGCTGCCTTGGGCCGAACGGGGCCGGCAAGACGACGACGCTCCGCATGATCGCCGGGATCCTGCGGCCCACGCAGGGCCGCGTGCTGCTGGGCGGCGACGACGTCCACATCAAGCCGCTGTCGGCGAAGATGCGGCTCGGGTTCATCCCCGACCGCCCCTTCGTCTACGACAAGCTCACCGGCGCAGAGTTTCTCCGGTTCGTCGCCGGATTGTACGGGCAGGAAGGCGACAGCGTCGAGCGCCGCATCGCGGAATTGCTCGAAGTGTTCGAGCTGACGAGCTGGAAGGACGAGCTGGTCGAGGCGTACAGCCACGGGATGCGGCAGAAGCTGATCATCTCGAGCGCGTTGATTCACCGGCCCGAGTGCATCGTCGTCGACGAGCCGATGGTGGGGCTCGACCCCAAAGCCGCTCGCCTGCTCAAGGACATCTTCCGGCAGTTCGTCGAGCGCGGCGGCACCATCTTGATGAGCACCCACACGCTCGAGGTCGCCGAAGCGATGTGCGACCAGATCGCGATCATCCAGCACGGCAAGATCGTCGCCGCCGGCGCGGTGAGCGATGTCCGCCGGCAGCATCAGGCCGGGGACGCGAGTCTCGAAGAGCTCTTCCTGAAGCTCACGGGCGGCGCGCAGGTCCGCGAGCTGGCTGAAGTCCTCGGGGGAAGAGTCGCATGATCAAGCAGCCGTCGCTCGCCCACGTCCTGCAGCCCAAATGGCGGACCGCGCTGCAGCGGCTGCGTGAGGAGCGCGCCAGCGGCGGCACCGGCAAGCTCGTCATCCTCGCGATCGTCGGAGGGTTGTTCTGGGCGGGCGTCTTCGGTGTGCTGTTCAAGATCTTGAAGAGCCTGCGTGCGGTCGAGGAGCTCGGACCGCTGATTCCCGGAAAGATCCTCGGACTCATCCTCCTGTCGTTTATCTCGATCCTCGTGCTCTCCAACGTCATCACGGCACTGTCGAGCTTTTTCCTCGCCAAGGACCTCGACCTCCTCGTCTCGGCGCCGGTCGATTGGCTGCGCCTGTACCTCGCGAAACTGGGGGAGACGCTGCTGCACTCGTCCTGGATGGTAGCGCTGATGGCGGTGCCGATCCTGGCCGCGTACGGCGTCGTCTTTAAGGGGGGTGTGCTGTTCGCGCTCTACGCGATCGTCGCCATCGTGCCGATGCTGATCCTGCCGGCGGTGCTCGGCAGTGCGGTAACGCTGGTACTCGTCAACATTTTCCCGGCTCGACGCACGCGCGACTTGTTGTCGATCATCGCGCTTGGGGCCGCCGGCGGCGTGATCCTGCTGTTCCGCGTCATCCGACCCGAGCAACTGGCCCGCCCTGAAGGTTTCCGCAACCTGCTGGACTTCGTCATTCTGCTGCGCAGCCCGACGTCGCCCTTCCTGCCGAGCGAATGGGCGTCGCAGGCAATCATGGGATTCCTGCGACACGAGCTGGATCCGTTCCCGCTGGTCCTGCTCTGGACCACCGCCGCCGCATTCGTCACGCTCGGCGCCGTGCTGCACCGCGCACTCTACGCGCAGGGGTTCACCAAGGCGCAGGAGGGGGCGGAGCGATTCATTCGGGGCGGCTTGTGGCGTTGGACGGTGGGGTCGCTGCTCGGCTGGCTGCCTGTCGCGAAGCGCGAGTTCGTGCTCAAGGACATCAAGCTCTTCTTCCGCGACACGACGCAATGGAGCCAGCTGATCCTGCTCGCGGTCCTTGTTGTCGTCTATCTCTTCAACATTCAGGCGCTGCCGCTGCATCGCGGCGAGCCGGTCGGATTCTTCTACGTCAATCTCGTGTCGTTCCTGAATCTGGGGCTCGCCGGCTTTGTGCTCGCCTCGATCGCGGCACGGTTCATCTTCCCCGCGGTATCGCTGGAGGGCCGGCAGATGTGGCTGCTGCGCTCCTCACCGCTCGACCTGCGGGCGTTGCTGTGGTCCAAGTACTGGGTCGGCACAGTGCCATTGCTGGTGCTCGGACTGATTCTGACCGGCCTGACCAATGCGCTCCTGGAGGTGACCCCCTTCATGATGATCATGGGTCTGGCAACCATGACGGCACTGACGCTCGCGATCTCCGCCCTGGCCCTGGCGTTCGGGACGCTCTATCCCCAGTTCGAGACGGAGAACGCCGCGCAGATTCCGACCTCGTTCGGCGGGCTCGTGTTCATGATGGCGACGATTGCATTGCTGGCCGGCGTGATCGTCTCACTCTGGCAGGCAGTGTACCAGTATGTCCGGGCCGTCTACGAGGGGCGGCCCGTCGTCATCGATGCGTGGATGTTTCTTTGGTTCGGGGTGGCCGCCGCGTTGTGTACGGCGGCCACGATCATTCCCCTGCGGATGGCACGACGAAAGATGGAGACGTTCGAGTTCTAGCCTAGCGCCAGTTGACTCCTCCGACAATTTGGAACGAGCTGCCGTTGCCGAGGATGAATTTGCCCTCGACATAGGGCCGCGTGCGCCCGCGCCGGCCCTCGAGTCCCGTGAGCAGGTTGAGGTTCGTGTCGCTCCCGCTCACCCCGCCGGAGCTCGCGTGCGACCAGTTCAGTCCGCCGCCGACGTACCACGCGCCGTAGCGGGTGGGCGGCCGGTACTTCAGGTCGAAATTCAGCGCCCACAGCGATCCGCCGCTCACGAGGTAGTAGTCGAACGTGGGATAGAGTGCGAGATCGGGCGTGATCGGCCAGGACAGCTGCGCGCCGAGGAGCAGGTCGTCGACGTCGAAGTTGTAGCCGACGTGGGCGCCGTACGTGGGACCGGACTGTGTCACGATCGCACGCCGGCGCGACCGCCGCTGCGCATCCGCCGTCGACGCTGTCACCGCCACCAGCAGCAGCACAACCAACAATCGCGAGACCCATCGGTTCACGACGCGCTCCTTTGCCAGAGATCACACAAGATTGAGAACGGATCTACGCGGATTTGATCTTCGCATACTAAGGTAGCAATCACGGCAATCAGCGCAAATCCGTTGTAGATCCGCGTGATCTGTGGCCTTAGGCGGCGACGCGGGCTCCACAGCGATTGCAGTAGCGGGCATCGTCCTCCAACGCCGTCCCGCAGCGCGCGCAATAGCCCTTGGCCGTTCCCAATCGCCTGCCGCATTCCGAGCAAAACCGGGCGTCGGGCTCCGGTCGTGCCCCATGTTCCGGACAGGTCAGGCCTGTGGTTTTCTGACCCCGGGCGGCAGCCCGGGGTTCATGAATCCCCGGGCTTGCGCCCGGGGTTAGAGCACCTTCTCCTCGCAGCGCCGCCAATGCTTCCTGCGTGTACTTCGCTTTCAGCTGCCCGTAGTCGGCGTCGGACAGCTTCCCCGTCGCGCGATCGAACTCGATTTCTTTCAGCGCGCGGAGCGCGACCGTCTGCGGGCTCATGTCATCGGCGGGGTCATCGCCCTCGTCGCCGGCCGCCTCCCCACCCGCCGATTCGACCGGCGGCCGGAGAATCGGCAGCAGAACGAAGTAGGTCGTCCCCGCGGCCAGCAGGATTCCGAGAATCAGCTCGAGCATGAAGGGAAAACCCGGCTAGCCGGGGAGCCGGTCGAGCTCGCGCCGCAGCCGCTCGAGCTCTTCCGGTGTGGCATTCGACAGCGTTGCAGGAGTCGCTGGAGCGGCCGCTTTCGCATTCTGTGTCCAGCGGCGGAGCGTCAGCACCAGGAAGACAGCGGCGACAAGGATCGCGACCCCGGGGAGGAAGTAGCCGGCGAGGTTGAAGCCCTCCCTGGGCGGCGA
>Ga0137369_10008755_pt1 | contig 10078 bp, 7 predicted proteins | sample SagtaG_12_FD_104918 | JGI IMG/M metagenome (GOLD analysis project Ga0137369, IMG submission 104918) | Vadose zone soil microbial communities from Sagehorn Ranch, Mendocino, California, USA - Sage1_L_113_16 metaG | ecosystem: Environmental > Terrestrial > Soil > Vadose zone | place: USA... | reverse complement strand
GCAGACGCCAAGCGATCTTAGAATAAATCGTCGGGCGAGTTATGTGACGAGAATTGCGAGCGCAACAGCTCGTCTTGTCGATAAAGCTCCGGAGTGTCGTACCCACGTATCGCCTGCGTCAAATCACTCTCGTTAAAAACGACTGTGTCTTGGACGAACGGCGGACGCATTTTCTTCGAACGGCAGGCTGTGCGCGAATTCCTGAAAGCGGTTGCGAGGACTCGTGCAAGGAGAGCCAAGCCCAAGGTTGAAGCTAGAACTACCCCGACCATCAAAACCATCTGCTGCATGTGAACGTCCCCCGAGGTGTCTATAAATCGCTATATATCGACGGCCGGGCCTTGGTCAAGCGGCCATTTATTCGGTTTGAGCGTTGATTTGGAGGGAAAGATTCCGAGACCGCTGGCGTTCGATTACAGCACCGGTCTCTGCTTGTGCCACTCGGTCGCCTGCTCGTAGGCCTAGGCGACCCGAAACGCGGCGGTTTCATCGAACGATCGCGCGCTGATCTGCAAGCCCACCGGTAGGTTCTCATGAGTAAACCCGCAGGGCGCGGAGATGGCAGGTAGACCTGTGAGATTGAACGGGTTAGTGAAGCTAGGACGAAGATTCTGCTCGTTGGGATCCATGGTTGCGATGCTTCGGGCGGGCGCGGCGCGCTGGGCGTAGCAAAGACATCTACTCGTGTGAAGTTCGCCCGGATCTGCTCGTTCAGCACGGCACGGGCACGTTGTGCGGTGATGTAATCCGCCGCGCTGAGAAATGCGCCTTCGAGCATACGTCTTCTGACCGAACTGCCGAATTTTTCCGGCGTTTGTTGAAGTCGCTTTTCGTGATAAGCGTAAGCTTCGCAAACCAGAATCGTTTGATTGGCCTTGCGCGCGTGGGAGAATGGCTTGCCATCGATTTCGGTAATGGTCGCGCCAAGTTCTTCGAGCCTCTCCAGAGCGCGGTTAAATGTGGTTTCGGTTTGTCGGTCGACGCCCAGGTTTTCATCGAACCAGCCGAGGCGCGGCACGCCGATGCGCGTGCCTTTGATTCCGTGTCCGATTTCACCCCGAAAGTTTGGCACGGCAGCGTCCGCCGACGCCGGATCCTTTGCATCATATCCGGCGATAGTCTGTAAGATGATAGCGCAGTCCTCGACGGTCCGCGCCATCGGTCCGGCATGATCGAGTGACCAGCTGAGCGGAACGACCCCGTGGCGGCTAACGCGACCATAGGTCGGTTTAATGCCGACCACACCGCAATGAGACGATGGCGTGCGAATGGAGCCGCCGGTGTCGGAGCCGAGCGAGCCATAACAAAGTCCCGCGGCGAGGGCGGCACCGGAGCCGCTACTGGAGCCGCCGGGGATATGCGCCGTGTTCCACGGATTTCTTATAGCCGGGAAGGGCGCGTCCACCGATGGACCGCCGAACGCGAACTCGTGCATGCCTAATTTACCCAAGAGAATCGCTCCTGTGTCTTCAAGCTTCGCCACAGTCGTAGCGGTGAAATTCGGCACCCAGTTTTCCAAAACAGCGGAATGGCAAGTTGTCCGGATTCCCTCGGTCATGTAGAGATCTTTGAGCGCGATCGGAATGCCATGCAGCGGTCCGCGATCTTTTCCCGATCGAAGCTCCTGTTCCGCTTGTTTCGCCTGCCGTAAAGCCAGTTCTGCGGTCAGCGTGATGAAACAATGTAGTTTGTCGTCGAGCGATTCGATGCGCTTCAGCAATGCTCCCGTCAGTTCGACAGGTGAATACTCCTTTCGGCGGAGGCCAGCCGCGGCTTCAGTGATCGTCAAATAACAGAGTTCGTTTTGGCTCACGGGTTTCTATTTCCCGTCTGCAGCATTGAAAGTTGCGGCCGGTTCACTCTCGGTTGCAATAAGCGCGCGCAGTTCCGCAACTTGTTTTTTTGACCGGGTGACCCCCGCAAGCAAACGCTGCAACTCCTCGTCAGCGAGCTTTAACCCCGCGAGCTGAGCCATCGTTCGCAAATTGTCCAGCGTGATTTCTCGTTCCATGATCGCGTCCTGCGGTTTGTCAATCGTGAATTTGTCGATGAAATAACAGATTTGTCTTTTACCCAAGCGCCGCGCTACTTGTCAATTCACCAGCCAGGATAGTTTTGCTGCGCGGCTGCCGCCCTTTCGTGGAGGATCAAAGGACCTGTTGTTTCGGTCCATGATTTGCAAATCCCGGCAAGATCGAGTGGCATTGGTCTTGCTCGTCGGCACAGAATATTTGCTTCGTGCAGCGCGAGTAGCGCATATAATTGTCGAGTCGTTTGGAGTGTCCTTATGTCGTTTCCAGGCTGGTGGTCGGGAGTCACAAATTTCCTTGATCGCGGTCGTGCGCTCCCGGACTGTCCACTTGATCTGTCGAGTGCGCCGCAACGGGACAACCCGCTCTTTGTTCTTTATTTGCTAACCCTGTTTCTTAACGCGGCCTTGCTGTTCATTGTTGAACCGATGGTCGCAAGAATGATTCTGCCTTTGGCCGGCGGCAGCTCGACGGTTTGGAACACCAGTGTGCTGTTTTTCCAAGTGTCGCTTCTGGCGGGCTATTTGTACGCTCACTTTGCTAGTGCCTGGCTTGGTACGGCACGGCATGCACTGGTTCATTTAATTCTGGTACTCGGGGCACTGTTGTTCTTACCGATCGCGATACCGAGTCATTGGTTTTTGGACGAGAGCACAAATTCGTCCTTGACGATTTTCACGGCGTTAGTCTGTTCCATTGGGTATCCTTTCTTTGTGCTATCAGCGGGAGCGCCGCTGTTGCAGAAGTGGTTTACCCAGGTAAAACATCCTGCGGCCCGCGATCCCTATTTCATGTATGGCGCGAGCAATTTGGGCAGCATGGCGGGTCTCGTCGCTTACCCGGTCTTGTTGGAACCCAATCTCACTCTCTCGCAGCAAAGCCATTTCTGGTTTTACGGCTATCTTTTTCTTCTACTCGTCACGTCAGGCTCCGTCTTGTTATCGTTGCAACCAATCAGCGGAGCGCTGAAAACTGCAACCATCATTCCTGCTCCCGTGCCTGGGGATTCCGCAGCTGATGAGACGGGCGCGGCTGGCGTCACCTTGGTGCGTCGATTGCGCTGGATATGCTGGTCGTTCGTTCCGTCCAGCCTGCTTTTGGGGGTGACGTCATATATAACTACGGATATTGTCTCGGCGCCCCTATTTTGGGTGTTGCCGCTGGCAATTTATCTCCTCACCTACGTGTTAGCCTTTGCGCGAGATAGCTGGGCTACCCACCTGTTCCTCGTCCGCCGGCAAGCATTCCTGTTGCTGGTCGCGGCTTTGACGGTTATCGTCCACGCAACGAGCCCCGTATGGCTTATTCTGCCGATCCATCTCATTTCCTTTTTCGTGACGGCATTGGTTTGTCATGGTCAACTGGCCAAGGATAGGCCGGCCCCTTCGCGTCTAACCGAATTTTATCTTTGGATCTCTCTAGGTGGCGCGTTGGGCGGATTGTTCAACGTAATTGCGCACCTGCTGTTCAATAGCGTTCTGGAATATCCTCTAGTGGTGACCGTAGCGGCGTTCCTCAGGCCCTATGTCGGCGAAAAGAGCGATAAACCGAGTAGTCACTGGGCAGATTTGCTGCTTCCGAGCATACTTTTCATAGCCATCGTATCGCTGATCTATGCGGCCACAATCGTCGGTTCGTTCTCTCCTTTGAATGCGCTGCTGTCGACCTTGAGCGTTGCCGCAGTGATTTGCTTGTTGTTCGCTTATCGTCCCGTCCGTTTCGGGCTCGGTATGCTTGCGATCCTGCTCAGCTCTCTGATTTCCCCTCACCCGTTTGGCAGGACGTTGTATGCGGCGCGCAGTTTCTTCAGTGTCTATCGCGCCATCGATATTGATGCGAAAAAACACGTGCTGTTTCAAGGGACCACCGTTCACGGGGCTCAGAATCTGGCGGCGCGCCTCCAACCAATCGGTTACTATCATCGGAGCGGTCCGGCCGGACAGGTGCTTGGGGTATTGGCGCAAACCCGTCCGACGGGAAATATCGCCGTTGTCGGCCTTGGCACCGGCGCGCTGGCCTGCCATGGGACCGCGAGTCAGCATTTTACTTTTTTTGAAATCGATCCGTTAGTCGAAAAAATTGCCCGGAACGCAAACTTATTTACCTATTTGAGAGATTGTCCGACCCAGATCGACGTCGTGATCGGCGATGCCCGGCTATCTTTGGCGAAGCAACCGCATCGTCATTTTGATTTGCTGGTATTGGATGCCTTCAGCTCCGATGCAATTCCGACCCACTTGCTCACTCTCGAAGCGATCGAATTATATTATTCCAAGATCGCGCAAGATGGCCTGGTTCTAGTTCACGTCTCGAATCGTTATATGGAGCTCGCACCGATATTGGACCGTCTGGCCCATCGTTTGAATCTGGTAGCCCTTATACGAAATGATTTTCATTCCACTATAGAGGAACAAAGAGAGGGTAAGTCCGCGTCACGCTGGATCGTCATGTCGGGCCAACGGGAAGCCCTTGAGTCATTCCTCGCCGACCGACGCTGGCATCACCTCGATGGAAGCTTAGGCGGCGATCTTTGGACGGACGATTTTACCGATGTCCTAAAAATCATTCACTGGCGTTAATTCAGGCACTCTCGCTCCTGTGACTATTTATATATGCGCGCGCCGACCGGTCGTGGGATACATCATGATATGCGCCGACAGCGCGTTGTTCTTCATCTCACTCCAGGAAAAAACCGCGAGCTAAGCTACTTGCCTGGGAAGGAGCTGATCGCTGGGGGATCGAAGCGGCATTGCAGATGCTTGGTCTCGTCACCGCAGGATTCGCCTTTGCGGCATGAGGAATATTCATGCAAGCGCACGCGAAGCCAACGTAAGGCCCGCAAAGCGCTGGGTTAATTCTTAGGCACGAGCACGTCACGGATCTTAGCGACGTTTTTGGTATCCATCTGAAAGAGTTTCTTGACGATGCCATCCACTTCAGTGCCAGATAGCGAGTTGATCTCGAGCTTGGATTTTTTCATCTCAGCGAGGAACTCCGGGTCCTTCATCGTCGCGTGGAACGCGCCGCGCAAAAGATCGACGCGGCTTTTCGGCGTTCCGGGCGGTAAAGCGTAGGCGCGCAGGATCGCCGACGGCGCGTGAATACCGGAGTCGATCAGCACGCGGGCGTCGGCCGTCTTGGCATGGTCGATGGCGTTGGGAACATTAGGAATATCGTCAGCCTTTTTGGCGTTGACCTGGATGATGGCTTTAACCATTCCTGATTCCAGACCACCCGCCCACGTAGTTCGTATCGACGCCCAGGTCCAGCAACCGCCGTCCACTTCGCCGGCTTCAGCCGCAACGCGAATGTTCGAGGTCCCTTTGAAGCCTTCGATCAATTGAATCGGCAAGCCCAGAGCCGTTTTCAAGACGCGCGGGACGTCGGAGTCGTTGGCGCCCGGTGCTTCGCCGCCGAGTTTCACCGGCTTCTTGGCAGCGAACCAGTCGTCTAGAGAATTGATCCCGCTGGCTTTGGTCAGCGCGCAGACGTTTTCGTCTTGCACCGGCGCGCCGAGCCATTCGAACCGGCGGCTGTCGAATTCGATTCCTTTGTCGCCCATGATTTGCTGCAAGACCAGGGAGCCGATGAAATTGCCGATGACGAGACCATCCGCCGGTGCTTTAAACAAAAAATTCGCCGCGACACGGCTGCCGGCGCCCGTCATGTTGTCGACGATTATCGAAGGATTGCCGGCAATATGCCGTCCCATATGTCGGGCGATGACGCGCGCGTAGGCGTCAAACCCGCCACCGGCGGCGAAACCAACGATGATGCGCACATTTTTGCCGCGATAGATATCTCCATCGAGGAAGGCGGCAGCAGCCCGTTCAGGCACAGAAATAACGAATGCGAGCAAGATGAGGCTGACCGATCGGAACATATCTCCTCCTGTGCGATGCAGCGAGTTCAAACCGTTTGAAAAATTCAGTCCTAGTCGATGCAAACAGCGTATAATCGGAATGATCAGTGTTAGCGCAAATTCCCTGTATGACCCAGTGAATATCGCCCCGGTTGCGGCCAGACAGTGAGGCCGTGGGGTTCACTTTTCACCGGGATACTTTTAACGTTTCCGTTAGTCGTGTCGATAACGTAAACCGAGTTGTCGTATCGCCCGGAGAGCCATAGCTGTTTGCCGTCGATGCTGATGTTTCCCATGTCAGGGCTGCCGCCGCCGGGGATGGGCCAGATCGCTTCCACTTTTCGCGTTGCGAAATCGATCACGCTGACGCTGCCTTTACCTTTCGGTGGGCCGTAAACGCGAGCGACGCCGCGATTGGCGACGTAAAGTTTCGTGCCATCGCGGCTCGGGTACAGGCCGTGGGTGCCGATGCCAGTCTTGATATGGCCAATCTCTGTGAACTTGTCGCCATCGATTAGGAACACGCCCTCAGCCTTCATGTCGGCCGCATAGAAGATCTTGCCGTCAGGCGAGATGCGCACGTCCTGGGGCATACCACCTCTCGATAATTTGAGATAGCCCGCGACCTTTTTCTCGACGAGATCGATCTTCGTCAGGCTTTTAGCGTATTCGCAAGTAAAGATCACATAACGGCCGTCAATGGAAAAATCGCCGTGATTGATGCCGCGACAATTGGGTGTCTCGATCGAATATTTGAGCGCCATCGTGTGTGGATCGCGAAAATCGAGTCGTTTATGTGCTTCAGCGACCACAATGGCCGCGCTTCCGTCAGGGGTAAAATACATATTGTAGGGATCGTCGACCGGAATGTTCTTTCCCGGCTTGCCGGTGAGCGGATCGATGGGTGTGACGCTGCCGTCGGTGCGACCCTCGGCATTGTTGTTGACCCACAGAGTTTTTAAATCCCACGACGGCACGACATGCTGCGGGTGAACGCCGACTTTGAACTTATCGATGACTTTGAGCGTTACGGGGTCGATGACCCAAACATCATTCGAGCTACGATTCGGCACGTACACACGATGCAGATGTTTAGCAACGAGCGGGTTTAACTTTTCCGGCCGGGTTTCACTGTAGAGATTGTTGGGATCTATGACCGGCGGCATGCCAGGAACGGTTTGGATCGTTCGCGGCGCCGGCTCACCAGCGGTCGCCACAGGCGGCAACCACAAGAATGTGGCGAGCACGACACTCGCTAACACTAGGAAACGAGTTCGACGATCCGTCATCGCCTTACCTCCGATCAGATACTCACCGAGCGAGAAGGATTCCCGACGGTGGCGTGAATGTTAGACGAAAATCTAGCGGAATTCGAGATTGGTGAGTCTATGCGGCGGGTTTTTTCTTACTTTTCTGCATTGCCCAGTAGACGTTTTCGGGCTTGAGCGGCAGATCGTAAATTCTAACGCCCAAGGCATCGGCGACCGCGTTGCCGATGGCGGCTGGCGTCGGCGCAAGGCCCGGCTCACCTAAACCTTTGGCGCCGTAGGGCCCTTGCGGCTCCGGACACTCGACGATGATCGGGATGAGCTCGGGAATGTCGAGCGACGTCGCAAGATGATAATCGAGGAAGGATGGATTGCGCACTTTGCCGGTGTTGTCGACCACCATTTCTTCGTGCAGCGCGGATCCGATGCCCATGACCACGCCCCCTTCGATTTGCGCAGCGCAATTGAGCGGATTGATCGCTTTGCCGACATCGTGGGCCGCCGACATTCTGAGCACGCGCACGCGCCCGCTGTCCTCGTCTACGGCGACTTCGGCGGCTTGCGTCGCGTACATGTAAAAAGCCGAGGCGTGATCGCTGTGGCCGGTTTCGACATCCAAGTCTTTGCCGATCTCGTAGGTGTAGGAGCCGTCGCCGCGCACTTCGCCATTGATGCCGAGCTTTCGCCGCACGACTTCGCCGATCGGCAGTGCCTGCTGCGGCTGGTCTTTCAAGAAAACTTTGCCGTCGGCGTAGTCGAGATCTTTGACGCCGGCTTCGAGCATCGGGCTTGCGGCCTCCATAATCTGCTCGCGCGCATGGATCGACGCGCGGCGCACGGCGTTGCCCATGTGATACGTGCTGCGGCTCGACGTCGTCGACGCGTCGAATGGAATCACGTCGGTATCGAGCGGATGCATGCGCACTTTGTCCATCGGCACTTTGAGTTCTTCGGCCGCGACTTGCGAGAGAATCGTGTTGCAGCCTTGGCCGATTTCCACTGTGCCAGCGAGTACGGTGACTTCGCCTTTGGCATTGACGACGACGCCGGCGGCGGAAGTAGTCGGCGAGCGAGTCGGTTTTTGAATGCACGCGAAGCCTTTGCCGATTTTGACTCCGGGCTTTGAGATGGTGGGTTTTTTACCCCATTCGATCGCTTCCGTTGCTTTGAGCAAAGTTTCTTTTAGTCCGACGGCATGGAGTTGCTCGCCCCAGTAAGAGATATCGCCTTCGACGAAAATGTTTCTCATGCGAATGGCGACGGGATCGATGCCTAAGCGCTTGGCGATTTCATCCATTTGTTGCTCACCCGCCCATGCGCCCTGGGGAATGCCGTAGCCGCGGTAAGAACCCGCGACTGGTTTATTCGTATAAACCGCATAGCCGTCAACTTTCACGTGTGGAATTCTATAGGGTCCCGGGGCGGGCAAGCTGCCGCGGATGCAGACTGTCGGACTTTTTTCCGCGTAGGCGCCAGCGCCCCAGTAAATCGTCATCTCACGTGCCACTAGCATGCCGTCTTTTTTCACGCCGGTCTTCGAGTAGACCACGGCTTCGTGGCGCGTCAGGGTCGAGATGAAAGTCTCTTCGCGATTGAATTTTACGCGCACCGGCCGACCGTTGGTATGAAAGGCGAGGGCGACGGCGATGGGCTCGACTTTCAAGCCGCCCTTGGAGCCGAAGCCGCCACCCTGCAGCGGATTGATGAAGCGGATCTTTTCTTTTGGCATGCCCAACGCTTCGGTGATTTCGTGCAGCGCCCGGAACGGCGCATCGTTGGCGACCCAGATCGTCAGGCGTCCCGACTCCTTGTCGAACTGCGCATGCGCCGAATGCGGCTCCATGGCGGCGTGCTGGATAATCGGAACGAAATATCTTTCTTCGAGTACGAGATCGGATTCCTTGAACACTTGCTCGACGTTGCCGGTGCGCAGCTTGAAATGCTCGGCGACGTTGGGCATCGCGCCTTTGACGACGAATTCGGCCTTGCGATATTTGTCAAAGTCTTCGTGAATCTCGACGCAGCCGGGCTTGCAGGCTTCTTCCGGATCTGTGTACACCGGCAGATCTTCGTAGTCGACCTCGATCAACTTCACCGCCGCCTGCGCCGTGTCTTCATCCTCTGCGGCGACCGCCGCAACGGGCTCGCCGATAAAGCGCACTTTGACTTGCGCCAAGAATGGCTCGTCTTTCACCGATTCGCCATGCGTCCAAGGCGCGTCTTCTCCGGTCACGACGGCAACGACGCCGGGAAGTTTCTTCGCCTTTTCGGTATGAATGCTTTTGATCTTCGCGTGGGCCTTCGGGCTGAAGAGGGTTTTTCCATGGAGCATGTTCGGGAGCACGAGATCGTAGCCATAGACCGCTTCGCCGGTCAGCTTTTCTGCCGCGTCTACGCGTTGGACTGGCTTACCTACGACTGTTAGTTCGGACATTTCTGTCTCCTTAAAAATAACCGTTCAAGTCGTTCAAGTAGTTGAAAACGTTCAAGCCGTGTGATGAGTTCTGGTGGTGTGTCAGTTTAAACCGCTCGGCGAATCGTCGATTTGAACGGCTTGAACCTATTGAACGTTCTTACTCCGTATCATCGCGGCGGCGTCCTGCACCGCCTGGACGATTTTCGCGTAGCCCGTACAGCGGCAGAGATTGCCGGATAGCGCGAAGCGAATGTCTTCTTCGGTGGGATTTTGATTCTCGTCCAGCAATGCTTTCGACATCATCAACATACCCGGCGCGCAATAACCGCACTGTGCGCCGCCATCCCGGAGAAATGTCTTTTGGATGGGATGAAGCACCGGTCCGATCTTAAGCCCCTCGATGGTGACAATATCCGCGCCTTCGAGCTCACCGGAAAGAACCAGACAAGAGTTCACCGGCTTGCCATTCAAAAATACCGTGCACGCGCCACAGTCGCCCGTG
>Ga0137369_10008750_pt1 | contig 10081 bp, 10 predicted proteins | sample SagtaG_12_FD_104918 | JGI IMG/M metagenome (GOLD analysis project Ga0137369, IMG submission 104918) | Vadose zone soil microbial communities from Sagehorn Ranch, Mendocino, California, USA - Sage1_L_113_16 metaG | ecosystem: Environmental > Terrestrial > Soil > Vadose zone | place: USA... | reverse complement strand
TCGAACGGCTTGGCGACGTGGGCCACCGCACCGATCGACGTTGCCCACTCGTTCGCGTCGCGCGCCGCGCAGAAGGCGATGATCGGTGCGGGATCGCGCGCGGCAGCGCGATAGGCATGTGCGAACGCCGTACCGTCCATGACCGGCATGAGCTTGTCGAGCAGGATCAGATCGGGGCGCTCGCGCGCGGTCAGTGCGAGCGCGTCGACGCCATTCTTCGCGGTGATCACGGAGTGGCCGGCGTCGCGGAGAACGGTCTCGATGAGCGCGCGCAGATCGGCATCGTCGTCGACGACGAGGACGCGGTGCCGCGCCGGCGACTGGACAGCTGGTGCGGCGGCCTGTGATGGGGCGTCGCGCGCCGGCGTGGCCGAGCGGACCAGCGGGAGCGTCACGGTGAAGGTGCTTCCCTGCCCTTCGACCGATGACACGGCGATCTGCCCGCCATGCCGAACGACGATCTCGCGCGCGATGTACAGGCCGAGGCCCAAGCCACGCAGACCTTGGTCCTCATGGACCCGGTAGAAACGATCGAACACGTTACGCACAAGCTCGGGCGCGATGCCGATGCCGTCGTCATGAACGGCGAGCGATACGCCGCCGCCGTCGCGGCGGAGCCGGATCGTGATCATCCGACCGTCCGCGCTGTATTTCGTCGCGTTGTCGAGCAGATTTCCGACGACCTGCTCCCAGCGGAGCGGATCGACCTCGGCACGGATCGCCGGATCGATCTGCACGTCCCAGCGGTGCCGTTCGGCGTCGCCGAGGCGTGCGGCTTCGACGGTCTCCGCCGTCAAGGCGGACAGGTCGGACGGGCGGCGCTCGATGTTGAGCCGACCGCTTTGAACGTAAGACGCGTCGAGGAGCTGGGTGATGAGCGCCGCGAGACGTGCGGACTGTCGGACGAGCGCCTGCAGGGCGGGTCCGACGCGGTCTGTCTCCCCGGTGAGGAAGGATCGCTGCGCGAGCTGCGCGTAGCCGGACACGCTCGTGACCGGCGTTCGCAGCTCATGCGTGGCTACGGAAAGGAACTCCTCGCGAACCCGCGCGGCATCCTCGGCGACGGCTCGCAAGCGTTGTTCGACGAGCAGCAGCCGCTCATCGGTGCGGTGCCGTTCGCTGACCGCCGCAGCCAGAACGAGCGTCGTGACGACCGCGACCGCCATAAACGACTGAAGCAGCAGGAGTGATTCATTCGACGACTCCAGCACATAAGGACCGAACCCATTCAGCGTGCCCCAGACCGCTATGGCGCCGATCGCGAGGGCGACTGTCGCGGCCTCCCGAGGACCAAAACGGAATGCCGCCCACACCAGCACTGGGAACGACAGAAAGGCGATCGGATAGTTCTCGATCGCCAGGCGCTGCAGACCACCGAATACCAGGACACCAGTCGTCAGCGTCGTGAGCCCGAGGAGCGCGACCTCGATTGTGCGATCGGACGCGAGTCGTCCGCCGCTCGTCGCCCACAGCACGATCGCGGGCGTGATCAACAGGGCACCGCTCGCGTCACCGAGCCACCACGTGAGCCAGATGGGCGCAAACTCCGACCAGGACGCCAGCCCGGCAAGGGCGAGACTCGTCACGCCGATGGTGGCGCTGACCATCGTCGCGAGCCCCGCAGCGAGAAGAGCGAAGCCCAGAACGTCGTACGGACGCTCGAACGCAGCACGGCCACCGGCCCATCGCTGCACGACTCGCGTCGCGATCACCGCCTCGAGCGTGTTGCCGATCGCGATCCCGATCGACGAGGGCAGATCGCCGGAGGTCGTGAGGTTCACGATGAAGGCCCCGATGAGGATCGCCGGCCACAGCTCGAGACCGATCAGGAGGAGCGCAGCGATCGCGATGCCCGTCGGCGGCCAGATGGCGGTCGCGCTCGCGTTGACGAACGCGAGCTGGAGGCCGAGCTTGCCCGCGACGAAGTAGGCCGCGACGAGCAGGACGAACGTCAGTCCGCGTCCACCCATTCCTCGAAGCGCCGGCACGCAGCGAGGCTAGCCCATCACGGACTGGGCCTTGTCGCTACGTCGTCACAAGCCCCAGGTTCGCATAGATCTCTCGCGTGGCCTTGGAGAAGTTGAGCGTGTAGAAGTGCAGTCCGGGCACGCCCGCGTCGATCAGGTCGCGGCACAGCTCGGTGGCCACTTCGATCCCACGCCGGCGGATCTCGTCGCGGTCGTCTCCGCCTGCCTCGATGCGGCGCACGATGTCGTCAGGCACCGCGTAACCGGAGAGCTGCGCCATCCGCTGGACCGACACGAGCGACGTGATGGGCATGATCCCGGCGATGATCGGTTTGGTGACGCCGAGCGCTGCGAGCTCATCCCGGAGCCGCTCGTACTCCGCTACCTTGAAGAAGAACTGCGTGATCGCGAAGTCGGCGAGTCGCAGCTTGAACGCCAGATGCTCCCGATCGGAGACGAGGTCCGGCGAGCGCGGATGGCCGGCCGGATGCGCCGCGACCCTGATCTACTCGAACCCGAGGCGCCGTCCGAGCTCTACCAGTTGGTAGGCGTATTCGAGCTCCTTGTATGACTCCTCCGCGGGCAGTGGATCGCCCCCGAGCGCGAGCAGGTTCTCGAGCCCGGCGGCACGAAAGCCGCCGATGATCTCGCCAAGCTCGAAACGTGGGTGTGCGACACAGGTCAGATGCGGCATCGGCGTGAGGTCGGTGGTCCGCAGCAGGTCGATGACGACACGTGTCGTCCGCTCGCGCGAGATCCGGCCACCGCGATAGGTCACCGAGACATAGGACGGGTGGAGGGGCTGCAGGTCGGCGATCGTCCGCGTGAGCAGCCGCTGCTCATTTTCATCTTTGGGCGGGAAGAATTCGAACGAGAACGTCTGCCCGGCTGCGAGGAGGTCGACGATCCGGGCCATTTGCGCGAGTCTACTGAGGCGCGCAGCATTCCGGTGACGTGCCGGTGCCCTTTGTCACACGCGGTTTCCAGGGAAAGCCACGGGCCACTGGCGACGCCGCCCGCCGCGTGCCTCTGAGCCAGTACCTGACGACCGACTTCCCCGTCCTGTCCGCGGGCCCGACGCCGACGACGAACCTGCGGCTCTGGTCGTTCACGATCGAGGGTCTGGTGCGCGAGAAGATCAGCTGGTCTTGGACCGAGTTCCAGAAGCTGCCGGCTCAGGACTTCGTCGTCGACATCTCGTGCGTCACGAAGTGGACGAAGCTCGACACGCACTGGCGCGGCGTCAGCGTCGACACGCTGCTCGAGCACGTCGACCTCGAGCCACGTGGCGCGTTCGCGACCGCGTACTGCGACGGCGGCTACACGACCAACATCCGGCTCCCCGATCTCGTGAACGGCCAGGCCTTCGTCGCTTCCCAGTACGAGGGCGCGCCACTCGAGGCGGAGCACGGCGGTCCGGCTCGTCTCGTCGTCCCGCATCTGTACTTCTGGAAGAGCGCGAAGTGGGTCCGCGGGCTCCACATCACCGAGAAGGAGACGCCTGGCTTCTGGGAGTCGCTTGGCTATCACATCCGCGGCGACCCATGGAAAGAGGAGCGCTACAGCGGCGACTGACGAGCGGCGCATCCTCGACTGGCAGATCGCGACGATCGCGGCGATCCACACGGAGACGCCTCGCGTCCGTACCTTCACGCTGCGGCTGCCCGACTGGACGACGCATCGGCCGGGTCAGCACTACGACATACGGCTGACCGCTGCCGATGGGTACAGCGTGCAGCGCAGCTATTCGATCGCATCCGCTCCCGAGCGCGAAGGAGAGATCGACCTCACCGTCGAGCGGGTCGCCGATGGCGAGGTCTCACCGTTCCTGCACGACGTCGCCGTCGTCGGCGACCAGATCGAAGTACGCGGGCCGATCGGCGGCTACTTCGTGTGGCATTCCGCGCTGGAAGGACCATTGCTGTTGATCGCGGGGGGTTCGGGCATCGTGCCGCTCATGGCGATGATCCGCCATCGCGCCGCGGCCACGCGGCGTCCGGCGACGCGGCTGCTCTACAGCTCCCGCACGCTCGACGACATCATCTACGCCGACGAGCTGCGCGGGCTCGCGGCGCGCGACGACGGCCTCGAGGTCGTGCACACCCTCACGCGATCACAGCCCGCCGGTTGGACGGGCTACGGGCGGCGGATCGACGACCAGATGCTGTCAGATGTCCGTCGACCCCTCGGCGACGCACCACGGGTGTTCATCTGCGGTCCGACGCCGCTCGTCGAGGGTGCCGCGAACGGACTTGTGCGTATCGGCGTGCCGGCGGAGCGCATCCGTACCGAACGCTTCGGCCCGTCGGGCAAGTAAGGAGGAACAGTGGAGGAGTCGGCGATCGATGAACGTACGCTGGACGCGAACGCCGTCGCGGGAATGCTCGAAGAGATCTTCGGGACGGATATGACCGTCGCCGACAGCAAATGCGCGGGATGCGGTCGGGAAGCCGAAATGGGCACGCTGCTCGCGTACACCAGCGCGCCCGGTGTCGTCCTGCGATGTCCGGTCTGCAACACGGTGATGGTGCGCATGGTCGCGACGCCGCGTGGGACGCTTGTCGAGGCGAGGGGTCTGGCGTACGTCCGGCTCACGCGATGATGCGGAAGGGGCTCGCAGCAGCGAGCCCCTCCGTTCGACCTAGTAGCCCGCGCCGAACGCCCCGCGCGGCACGGTAGCCAGCACCTGCTGCTGGTAGTACACCGGCCCACCTTCGTCGGCGGTCACGATCGACGGATAGTGCGTGGAGACCGACAGCGTGTAGATGTTCCCGCCCGATATCGCGAGTCCGAAGTAGTCGCCGATGAACGCGCGCTCGGTGCACGGGTCGCGGTGCGCGGCACACGCCATCTGGCCGATGCCGTCGACGTGCTGCGCCGGGTTCATCGGGTCCCAGGTGAATTGGCTGATGCGCACGTTCGTGAGGACCGCGGCGGCACCGCCGCCCGTGTCCTTGTAAGCCTGCAGGGTCGTGTCAATGCAGAAGTTCGCCTTCCCGACATCGGCGGCGAGCACGCTCGGGTCCGCCGGGCAGTCCTGGCGACGATCGTACAAAGCGATCGCCACCGCTCCGTTGGGTCCGGCCGCGATCGTCGGCTGGAACTGATCCGTGTATCCGAGCGCCGCTGACTCCGGGTTGTCGTTGACCTTCAGGGGCACCGACCAGCTCGCGCCACCGTCGCGCGACTGGACGAACTTCACGTCGAACTGCCCGGTGGGGCTGTCCCAATCCTCGTAGGCGAAGTAGAGGTGGCCCGGATGGGTCGGGCTGGCGGCGAAGCTTTCGGCGATCCCATCGCGGAACGTCGTGTTCGGCAGGCAGCAAGTGGGGATGAGGCCGACGCCGGTGACCGCGCGTGAGAACGAGAACGTGTTGCCGTCGTCGGTCGACTTAGCGACCCACAGGGTGGCCTGTCCACTCTTCTTGTCCCGCTCCGTCGACGCGAAGCCGATGTACAGATCGCCGTTCGCGTCGATCGACGGATACACGTAGAAGTTCTGGCGGCCGCTCACCGACGGCATCGGGAAGGAGTTGTACCGCGAGAACGTCGCGCCGCGGTCGCGCGACACGGAGAGGCGCAGGTCCACCGACCCGCCGTTGGGAGCGCCATTGAACACCGACCAGACCGCGTACACGTGGTCCTGGTATGGATGTCCGGGGATGTGATTGACCGCGATGAACTGCTTGTCTTCGACATGGCCGTACTGGAGGCTGGTCGCGTTCGGCGACGTCTCGAGCGGCTCACCGCCGTTGGCGGTGACCCAATGCCGACCCATGTCGTCGGTGTAGGACGCCATGACGGCGGCGTTCGGGTGCATGTTCTGCCAGTAGGCGTTGAACGGCAGCGTCACCTGATAGGCGCGGCCCTGCGTGTCGAAGTCGACGTTCGGGTCCGTGTTCATCGTCCACGAGGGTGGCATGTCCTGCGTCCCCACCGTCGTGCACTCGTACCCCTGCACCTGATTGTTGCCGGCGGGCGTGCCGCCCAGGATCGTGTAGGAGCCGAGATGGAAGTCGTAGAAGGTGCTCCACTTCGAGATGAAGAACTTCGAGACGCCGATGAGATCCTCGGTGCCAGGCCTCACGGCGATCCAGGATTCAGAACGGTTCGAGTTGAGCGGCTGCGGTCCGCATGTTCCGGGTACGTAGGCATTCGTCACCGGCTGGACCGGGTAGCCACCGCCAAGGACGGGGCTGCTCGCGACCTGGTTCGTGAACGGGACCGCGGCGGACCAGCCGACTTTCGCCGAGCTGGAGGTGACCGGCTCCACGGCAGCTTGCGCGAGCGACGACTGAAGGACGAGCGCGAGCGCGAGGATCAGAGCGCCGGTGTGGGTCAGCGCGGTGGATCGGGACATGTATGACCTCCCCGTTATTCGCGAGCTCCGCCAAAGCCCGTCAGCCACCGCCACAGGATGCTAGTACCGGACGGCTAGAGGGCGCCGATCGCGAGGAGCAGGCCGTCCTTCTTGATCGCGGGGCTCGTTACGACGAAGAGCACGACGCCGCTGACCGGCACTTTCACGGTCGCGAGTGGCTCGCCGACCAGATCGACGAGCTCGCCAACGACGTCGCCGGCGGCGACCCGCTGCTCGACGCGGACGTGCGAATGGAAGATGCCTTCCTCCGGCGAGCGCAGCCAGTCGAAGCTGTTCACGACCCGTGGCGGCGGCACCGGCTCGGGCGCGCCGTCGAGCGCGCCGATGGCGCGAAGAACGTTCGTCACGCCGCGGAGGTGACGCACGACGTCCTCTTCTATCAGGAGTCCGCGTCCGCCGGACTCGGCGAGCATCGACGCCACGCCGTTGAGCGCGGCGAGGGCGTAGAGCGCTCCCGGTCGCTCGCCCGTCGGCGCGCTCTTCACCGCCCAGCGTGCGCCGTAGGCGTTCGCCATCGTGCGGATCCGATCGTCGAGCGCGGCCTCACCGGTCTCGCGGTAGATGACGAACGGCGTGAGGTCTTCGATGAGATCGCCGGCGTGGAGATCGATCGCGTATTCGCACCGCGTGACGATCTCCGTCAGCAGCCGGTGCGCGAAGCGCTCTCCCCACTTGCCTTTCGGGTCTCCTGGGAACAGCCGGTTCAGGTTGTCGCCGTCCTCGGGGTTGACGTAGACGCTGCGCTCGTAGAAGCCGGGACGGTTGAGGAGCGGGATCACGAGGAGGATGCCCTGCACGTGCGCCGGGTCGATCCCGCGCCCGAGCCGGATCGCGGCCTCGATCCCGGTGTACTCGGCGGCATGGATCCCGGCGGTGACGAGGACGGTCGGGCCGCTCGTCCTTCCGGCGATCACGAAGTACGGCCACTCGTACTTCTCGAGTCCCTCATCGCCGGCGAACGTGAAGTGCCCGGTGGAGCGCTGTCCCGCGCTCGGAATGCTGATCGGACCGAGCGAGCTCTGTGTTTGCATCCGGGCGCAAGTTTGTCAGATAGGTGGCTCGCGACGCGTTTGTCGTCAGTTCCCGCACAACGCCGTCGGTGAGGCCGGTGCGGTCGACGAAGGCTGGAACGGGATCGCCCTAAAGCTCGCTAAGATCTGGTCGAGCCACCCCTTCGGCTGCGTCGACGGGATTGTGACGAGGAGCGGCGCGACCTCGTAAATCCGATCGTTCGCGCGTATCACCTAATACGCCGTGTCGCCGCTCGGCTGGTGCACGACCTTGGCCGCGTCGCGCCCGTCGATGGTGGCGGGCTCGACCGTCGTCGAAACAAGGCGTTGACTCGGAGCGTTGGCGAACTCCAGTGCCGACATGCCACCGACGTTGCCATGCATAGCGACTCGCAGGTCCGCAACCCGCTCGGGGGACTGCAGTCCACTCCCCTGTTCGCGTACGCACAGCTCGCGGTCTTCCTGCTCGGTCCGCAGCGTGTAAACGTCGACACTCACGTTCTGTCCGACGACGGAGAGCGCGCGCCGGTACTTGACCGGCAAGCTGATGCGGTAGCCAAGGGTCGCGTTCTCGTGCGTGACGATCCCGCGCGCGGGACTGGCCGTCGGACTTCGCGTGCCAGCCCGCTCCCCGGACTGGCTGCTGGACTCGGTGCGACGACGCCGGTAGCGAGACTGCTCGACGGTGTCTGATCGATCGCGGAACAGGACGCCACGGCGAACGGGCTCGCGAGAACAATCGACACGTCCACAAACAACAGATCGAGGAGATATGTCCCGCGCTTCCGATCAACCAGCACCGTCACACGAACCGACGTCGGATCCTGTTTCGTGCTGACACTCTTGATGGAGTCAGCTCGAGTCAAAACAGCGGTCACGAGGACCTGCCGCTCGTCCGCGCCGACGTGGTAGCTCTGCAATTGTGCCGCGAGGGTCGTCGGCGCGTTGAGTTGGATGAAGAGAAGCACGACGACCGTGGCTCCTACAAGAACCATCACGGCAGTTGCGAGTCCTATGTTGATCCTTGCTCTCGGAATCTTCGTGCTCTCTGAGAGAAATCGTGGAGCGGGAGCCCGACGCTTGTGGTTCGACATCACGCGGTTGCCATGACGTCGTGCTGGCGCTCCAGTTGCCTTTGTACCAGCGGCACGAACTCAGAGAGGTCGATGCTCACGCCGTGGGTGGGAGTCTGACCGTGAATCGCCATGGGCCAGCGTCAACCGACACGACCTTGCGTGTGCCCGCGCCGTACCACCGCTCCCATGAGATCTCGCTCACTTCGATCACGATCTCGGCCGCGTCCGTCGAGGGAGCCGGGACGATGGCGTACGACTGTCGATACTCCAGTTCTCGCATTCCGCCGCCGCTGCCGCCTCATCCAGAAGCGATACGGGATCGTTCCTTCGGGTATGACCGCGATCTCGAGGCGCGGAGACGGGAACTCGCGTTCGAAACGCCCTCGCGGACGGAGCAGGCGGAACAACGCGATATGACCTTCTCGATACCGTTCCAGTGACATCAGCGTGAGTGCCACACCGGCCACGTTCTCCGTCGCACCGACTCCGACGACGTCGATGAGGTCGTGAGGCTGCGGCGCTAACGGAAGGGGCGCTGGCTCCGTTCCGTTCGTGACCAGACGCGCCACCTCAGTCGATCGGCGAAATCGATGCCATCGGAAGAAAGGCAAGCGCACACGCGCAAGACTAGGCGTCCGATAGCGCGTGCTCGCGGTTGATCTCCGGGGTCTGTACCGGTGGTACGAATTCAGAGAAGTCGGTCACCTGCAACGAACGCTTCGTGAATGCGGCGTAGACCGCTGCGACCAGATACACCATGCCGAGGACGAGGTTGCCCCAGTACGGTCCGGTGAACCCAGGAACGTCGAAGACCGGAAGAAGGTTCGATACGCCGTGCCGAACGTACAGATGCTCAGCATCGGGGTCACGTTGGAGGCGTCGAAGATGACTGCCCGAATACTTGAAATACACCCGAGCCACGGAAGCGCCACAAAGAACGCGGCAACCACGAGTAGAACAACGAGACCGACACGGAGCAGGCCTCGCGTCGACGCTGCTGAGGTCTTTACGCCGACAATATGCGCCGATCCCGCAAGTAGCCCCTGAGTCCTTACGTGCGTTCTCGACAAAGGTCATGCTGCGGCCCCAGCTGCCCGTGTACCGGTGGTACGAATTCAGAGGAATACATACCCTCAAGAAGCCCACCCCATCGCACAGCGGACGCGGAAACGAATCCGCCCGGCAGCGGTCGCGGCCGCGGCAGGAAGAGCCCAACCCGCTCAAGGCGAAGGCCGGCCCGACGGAATTTGGATTGTCCACCCGTCTGCTGTGTAGGGCCGCCAACGCCCCCACCGTTCGCAGCGTGGCGGGAGGTTGGACACGAGGCGGAGGATGCTTGCGGCGATCATGAGCGGAGCGATGATCGATGGTCGCGCCCCAGCCGAGAGCGTCCCCAGCGATGCCCGGTTCGACTGGCTCATGTTGGCCGGCGCCACGTGGCTGATCGCCGGCATCGCGATCGACGGATGGGCGCACAACAACATCCGCCCGCTCATCGACACGTTCTTCACGCCCTGGCACGCGATCCTCTATTCCGGTTATCTCGCGACGTCTGCGGTGCTGGTGGTGACCGTCGCGCGAAACCGCTCGCCGGATGTCACGTGGCGTGACGCGCTGCCGCGCGGCTACGACGCGGCCCTCGTGGGA
>Ga0137369_10008749_pt1 | contig 10081 bp, 9 predicted proteins | sample SagtaG_12_FD_104918 | JGI IMG/M metagenome (GOLD analysis project Ga0137369, IMG submission 104918) | Vadose zone soil microbial communities from Sagehorn Ranch, Mendocino, California, USA - Sage1_L_113_16 metaG | ecosystem: Environmental > Terrestrial > Soil > Vadose zone | place: USA... | reverse complement strand
GCCCGCCACCCGAAAGTGGCTGGTCAGACCAATGTCTGCAGATGTGGAGCGGACACTTGACTCTACCCCTCCCCCACGAAACTTGCCTAAAGTCTTCACTTCTCGGCCACCAAGGCGCTCTAGCGCGGTCGGGGCGCTCTCCTACGCGGGACGGCTCGACTTCGGGATCACGGGCGACGCCGATGCGTGCCCGGACCTGGCCAAGTTCGCTGATGGGCTGAGAGATGCCCTCGCGGAGCTGGGCGTCTCGGCGCCGTTCCCACACGCACCCCAAGCGGCACGTCTTCGCTCGGCCTGACTCGCACGGCCATTCGGGAGTGTTCGCCCGGAACCCGATCCTCCCGATCATCCGGGGGCTCCGGGACTCGTCCACGGCGCGGGGGAACGGGGACGGCATGATGGTTCCGAGCAATCCTCGGCTCGGCCTTGCAGCCTCCTATTGTCGGGCGGGCCTTTCGGCCGTTCCTATCGTCGGTGGACGTTTCCGTCCGTTCCTCTCGATTGCTCGGAACCGACACCAACGCTACGTGACCGATCGATGAGCTGGGAGGGACCATCGGCCCTGGTTCTTGGGGACTCTTTCTCGACATCGAGGCGCCGCGAGGCCAGAGAATGCAGGTAGCGAGAGGGAGCCGGGCCAGGAGGTGGGACGGATGTCGATCTTCCTCTCCAGTCCCCACGCGCCTATTCGAACGCCTCCTCGACAGAGTCGCCCCAGGCGTGGATTCCCACGTCGGCAGTGTGCTCCAAACAACTCGAAGCCGCCCGCCACGGACCCCGTTCCTACTCGGCCGGATGACCGTGATCGTGCATGTGGCCCTCTCGAGGTGCTCGCTCGGGTCGTCGTGGGGATCGTGCGCGTGGGCCACGGCGGGGCGGTTGTGCTCGTGCCCATGCGTGGCCACCATGTGCTCGGCGAAGGCGCCGTGGCGAAGGTAGTGCGCGGGAGTGGGACCGCCCACGAGGCAACCAGCGCCAGTGCCTTCCAGCCGCCCGGGTCGGTGAACGTGTCGCCGACGACGATAAGGGCGAAGAAGGTGGGATCTCGCTTCCCCCGGCTCTGCCCCCGCCAGAACACCGAATGTGTGTGGGTACCCTGTGGGTGCGTGAACGCCTCGATGAGCTCGGGCGGGAGCCTCCCGAACGGGAAGATCCCGGTCCAACTGCTGGCCGATGTGCTTGCCACCCTGCCGTCCCCACCGCCCGAGCTCCGGTTGGGGCCCCGCATCGGGGAGGATGCCTGTGCCATCGAGGTCCCGGCGGGCGTGCTGGTCGCCGCGACCGACCCCATCACGCTCACCAGCGGGGAGATCGGCCGGTTCTCGGTGATCGTCAACGCCAACGACGTGGCGGTGACCGGCGTTCGTCCTCGCTGGTTCCTCGCCGTCGTTCTCGTCCCGACGGGCACCGATGAACGCGCGATCCGCGAGCTCTTCGCGACCATGCGGCTCGCCCTGGTCCGCGTCGGCGCCCACCTGGTCGGCGGCCACACGGAGGTGACTCACGCCGTCACGCAGCCGATCGTGATCGGCCAGATGCTCGGCCTGACCGAAACCGGGAGGTTCGTGCCGACCGGGGGCGTCCGCCCCCGAGACCTCATCATCCAGGTCGGATCGGCCCCCATCGAAGGCGCAGCGGTGCTGGCACGCGAGGCCGTCCGCCGCCTCGGCCGGCTCGATCCAGCCGTCCTTGCCGCAGCCCGCCGCGCCCTCGATCGTCCCGGGATCTCGGTGGTGGAGCCGGCCCTTCAGGCAGTCGAACTCGGGGCCACCGCTCTTCATGACCCGACCGAGGGCGGCCTCGCGGGAGGCCTCCACGAGCTGGCCCACGCGTCCGGGGTCCGCATCCGCGTCGATCGGGGAGCCGTGCTGTGGTTCGACCCGGGGACAGAGGTGTGCCGGGTCCTCGGGGCCGATCCCTGGTCCACGCTGGCCTCGGGCTGCCTGCTGGCCGCCTACCCACCCAGCCGGGCCGAGTCGGCCCTCCGGGCCTTCCTCGCCGGAGGCCACCCGGCCGCCATCATCGGCGCCGCCGAGTCTGGCTCCGGGGTCCACGACACCGAGAGCCAGGCGATCCCCTGGCCCGAACGCGACGAGGTGGCCCGGCTACGCCAGTGACGGAGAAGGGGCGAAGCGTCGAGGAGGCCCCGTCAAGGGGGTGCCTGGCCCGGAGGAGCGGCAGCTGATGGTGGCCGAACCGATCCTCCATCCGGCTCCGCGCGCCACCGGGGCCTGATCCGGCCGGAGCCGGCAGACGGCCGATCACCCGGGACTCGACTTCAGGGCGGCTCCGACCGCCGCGGCGGCCAGGGCGGCGACGGTCCCGATGATCACGATCTGGAGGCCCGCCCGCCACCAGGATCGCCGGGTGATGGTGGCCGTCCACGCGCCGAGGACGAACAGGGCCGCCACCGAGACCGATGCCGATGCGACCATCGCCCTCTGGAGGGAGAGGAAGGCGAAGGGGATCAGCGGGATGGCTGCGGCCACCGCCGCGGAGGCGAACGTCACGAGGCCCGCGGCGAGGGGTCCGAGAAGGGGTGTCGGACCTGACGTCGTCCTGTCGGCTGGGGCGGAACCGTCCGCACCGGAGCCCATCTGGCCCCGAGGTCCTGTGCGGCCCGCGTCGACGTGTAGAGCACGCCCCCCATGGAGATGGCCTCCGCCACACCAGCGGCGAGCCCGGCCAGGGCAACGGTCCTCATCTCCCCGGATCCGATCGAGACGCCGAGGACCACGGCGAGGACGTTGGTCAGGTTGTCCTGGGCGCCCATGAGGATCTCTCGCACGCTTCGCTGGACGCCGGTGGGGGCGTGGGGTGTTGCCCTCGCTGCCGTCCGCATCGCCTTGGTCCTCGAGACGGAGATCCGCCCTCAGCATGACCACGCCGCGGCCGCCCCCTTCCGTGCCGAACGATCCTGGTTCCGCGGGACGTCCGGCCCGGGTGCCTCCACCGTCCGTGTGGCACGGTGTCGTCGGGCACATCCCTGGGAGGTCCGCACGTTGCCGACGCTATTGCGGCGGAAAACCTGACGAAGGCGTACGGGAAGCAGCGCGGGGTCATCGACCTGAGCTTCTCGGTCCACCCCGGGGAGGTCTTCGGGTACCTCGGCCCGAACGGGGCCGGGAAGACCACCACCATCAGGATCGACTTCATCCGGCCGACGGGAGGCCGGGTCTCCGTGTTCGGGCTCGACTCGCGTCACGACAGCATCGAGATCCACCGGCGGACCGGGTATCTCCCGGGCGAGCGGGCGCTCTACGAGCGGCTGACCGGGGCGGAGTTCCTCCCTCACTTCGCCGCGCTTCGGGGTGGCGTGGACTGGTCGTTCGTTCGTGAGCTGGCCGAACGGCTCGATTGCGACCTGGGCGTTCGCATCCGCTCCCTCTCACACGGCAACAAGCAGAAGGTGGGGCTGATCCAGGCGTTCAACGGCGCGTCTCAGCCAGGTTTCAGGGCCGGCACATCCGGACCGTCGCGCCGAGCCCGGGGTTCCGGAGCGGGCTCCTGGGAACTGTTGGGGGGCCGAGCGGCGGTTGCCCGTGGCTTTTGCGTGCCTCGGGTGAGCCCCACGTACAACTCGGCTCGGAGCCCGCGTGGAAACGATCGACAACCGGACTCGCAGCGTTCCTGAGGATCCGGACGTACACCGTCCCGCCCCGGTGGATGCCGGACCTGGCCGCCGAGCACCCTCTGTGGGTCCTGGTGGGCCTGCAATGGGACCATTTCGTGGTGTTCCCCGACCGACGGAAGGCGGCCCGGGAGGCCGTCCGGCGGGCCGCGGATGGATCCGGGACTGCGCCGGTCACCCAGCCGTGCTGGGGTACGCCCTGGGGAACGAGATCCCCGCCTCCGTGGCCCGGTGGCACGGCCGGCGTCCCGTGGAACGGTTCGTCGAACGGCTGTACCGGGCGGTGAAGCGGGAGGACCCGCCGGCCCTCGTCAACTACGTGAACTACCCCTCGACCGAGTACCTCCAGTCGCGCGTCGAAGGACCCTGTTCGGCCCGTGTCGGGCGTCGCCCTCCTCCGGGCCCTCCGGCGGCACCGCTGTCATTGGCTCGCTCCGGGCGAGACTGTCGTCGCCGGGGGCCAGGATCTCGGCGATCGAACGCCGGGAGGCCCGTCTGGAGAGGCTCGTGAGGGCCCTGGCCGCGGGCCGCGGTCGCCGCCGGGCCTGAGTCGACACGGCGGCTCCATCCGGCGGCGCTCCTGCTGTCCGGCCGGGTGGCCGCGACGGCCGAGGGGTCGGGTTTCCCTCTCCCGTGAGTGGGAACGTCAGCCAGCAGCGGGCCCGGCCACCGCGGCCGGGAGGAGCAGGAGGACATCACATGCTGGGAGGGATCCTCTCGGTCCTCGGGGCCATCATCATCCTCGCGATCGTCATCGTGGCGCTGATGATCGGGCTGGTGGTCCGGGCCGTCCGGGGCCGCCGGACCTGACCTCGAATACCGGATCCTGCCCGCACCCCCCGTCGCGGGTGATGCATGTCCGCGGCCCGGGACGCCCGGTCGCGGAGAGCCGTCCGCCCGGGGTCGAGGACTTCCGGGCCGCCGACCGCTAGCGGTTGCTCACGGCGTACGGCGCGCTCGACACCGTCCCCTGCTACCTGGCCCTGACCGGCCGGCGAACCCCGATCTCACGGCTGTCGCAGCGCCAGGCGGAGGCCCTGGTCCAGTCGTGGACGCGCAGCCGGGTTAGGCGAAGCGCCAGCCTGGAGGCGTTCGTCCACGTGCCGCCGGAGGAGAGGCGCCGGTGCCCGTCGCCAGGAACGAGCCCTTGGGGAACTTCGCCGGCCTGGTGGCGCCGATCCACACCCTGGGGGCGACCTCCAGGAGCTCGCCTCCCCCCACGATCAACCGGTCGGCGATGATCTCGTACGTCCCGCTCACGGTGAGCCCGCTCCCTCCCCCGCCGCCGCCACGGTGGGGGGTCGTGGGCTCGACGACGGGGCTCGGCGTCGGCTCCGCGCTGGGCGTCGCTTCGCCCTCGGCGGGCGGCGACGTGACCCCGTGGACGGTCTCCGGCCCCTCGCTCGCGAACGTCGGCGTTCGCGAGGCGGCGTTCGAGGAGCACGAAGCGGCGAGGACCGCCAGGATGGCAACGCCGACGCGGCGCGAGCGATGAAGCGAACGTGCATGGGAGACCTCCCTTGCCGATGGTGGACGGGCCGGAGTGTCCGCCCCACCCCCGGCAGGTCAAGCTCCGAACGCGGGCGGCTGCCCACGCAGCCGGGATGGCCGTCCGGCCGACCGCCGGGGAGATCGGCGGCGCTACGGACGGGCGAGGGTCGAGGGGCCGGTCGGCACTCCGGAGCGCCGGCCGGCCAGCGCCGCCCTGGTCCACAGGGCGCCGGCGGCATCGGCCACGCCGAACACCATGACCACCGGCTTCGCGTCCGCGAACAGGACCAAGCCGAGCAGCACGAGGATGAGGCTGAGGCGCACCGCGATGCTGGCGCGGAAGATCGCGGTCATCTCGTGGCGGGCGGCCACCACGTAGTACGCCCCGACGTAGGTCAGCACGGTGCCGAGGATGCGGATCCACACCTGGTGCGTCCGGGCCACCCCCAACACGGCGAGGACGGCGTTCGGGACCACCAGGAGGGACAGGCCCAGCGCGATCAGGTAGATCCCGAACACGAACACGGTTCTCGCTGCTCGGCTCATCCCGGCGTTCGCGCTCCGATCCAGGCCGGACGTCATTGCGAACCATAGCCTCGACGGGGGCCGGATGCGAGAATGCTGGGAATCTTCGAATGGGTGCTCGCCGGACTGAACGGGCTCCGGCGGACGGCGGTCATCCGCCACCGATCCCTCGCAGTGACCCCACCCCACCGCCGGGTGACCCGTCACTCGCCGCGGGCGAGGGCCACGGCGTCGTCCAGGCTCATGGCCCGGCCTTCGTCCCAGGCCCGCCGGGCCGCGTCCTCGGAGAGGTGCGCGCGGGCCTCGGCGACCGGGTCTCCCTCGAGCAGTCCGCCGATGGCGCCGGGAGGCCCGCCGACCCGCTCCTTGATGGACTCCGAGGCGCCGGCCAGCCGGATGGCGTCCTGGTGCCGGCCCTCCCACGTCGCCAGGAACGCCAGGTCGGTGAAGGTGATGCCGATCCCCGTGGCGTTGTCGACCTCCCGGAAAAGGTCCAGGGCCTCGAGGGCGGCGGACCGGGCTTCCTGACGGTGCCCCACCCGGCCGCGGGCGAACGCCAGCCACAGGAGGTCGAACGCGAGGTGGAGGCGGTCCCCCACCCGGCGCCAGATCGCCACCACCTCCTCCAGGCTGTCCACCACCGGTCCCCAGTTGCCGGCCTGCGCGTCCTGCATCACGAGCAACGTCAGGACCTGCGCCACCCCGCGCTCGTCGCCAACGCGGCGGAACAGGGCGAGGCTCTCGTCGAGCAACCGGCCCGCGGCTTCGAGGTCGTCCCCCGCGACGACGAACGCCAGGTTGTAGAGGGCCTCCGCGATGCGGGAGGGATCTCCGAGCTCGCGTTCGATGGCCGCAGCCTCCTCGTAGAAGGCTCCGGTCGCCACACGGTCCTGCCGCCACCAGGCGATCCCCCCCGCCCCGATCAGCGCGCGGGCCCGGGCCGGGGTGGGCCCCCGTCCCGACGGCATCGCCAGGATCTCCTCGAACCACCGCCGGCCCTCGGCCAGGTGTCCCCGCTGCTGCCAGAACCTCCACAGGGCCGCGGCGGCCTCCTGGGCCCGTTCGGCCTGGCCCGCCTCAACCGTCCACCGGAGGGCCGCCCGGATGTTCGCGTGCTCACGGTCGCACCGGTCGAGCCACTCGATCTGGTCGTCGGCCGTGAGGTGGGGTTCGGCCTCCCGGGCCAGATCGAGGAACCGCTCGGCGTGCCGGCGAGCGATGTCGTCGAGCTCGCCCGCCTCCCGGAGCTGCTCCAGCCCGTACTCCCGGATCGTCTCCAGCATGGAGAACCGGGACTCGCCGGCCGTCTCGACCCGCCGGACCAGCGACTGGTCGACGAGCGACGTCAGCCCCTCCAGCGGATCCACGCCCAGCCCCGCGGGGTCGCAGACCCGCTCGGCCGACTCGAGCGTCCAGCCTCCGCTGAACACCGAGAGTCGGGCGAACAGCCGCCGCTCCGCGGGCTCCAGCAGGTCGTGGCTCCAGTCGATCGCGCCGCGAAGCGTCCGCTGGCGGTCGGGAACGGTCCTCGGCCCGGACGTGAGGATCGACAGCCGGCTGTCCAGGCGGGTCAGCATCTCCTCGGGAGACAGGATCTTGGCCCGGGTGGCCGCGAGCTCGATGGCCAGGGGCAGGCCGTCCAGCCGGGACATGATCACGGCCACGGCCGGAGCGTTCTCCGCGGTCACCCGGAACCCGGGACTCACCGACACCGCCCGGTCCGTGAACAGCCGCACCGCCTCGACCCGGCGGAGCGTGGCCAGGTCCGGGAGCCGGTCCGGGTCGGGCGGTTCGAGCGGCGGCACCAGGTACTCCTGCTCGCCCCGGAGCGAGAGCACCACGCGCGAGGTCGCCAGGACCTTCAGCAGGGGGGCCGCGGTGAGGAGCTCCTCGATCGCCGGCCCGGCTTCCGCCACCTGTTCGAAGTTGTCGACCACCAGGAGGAGCTCGCGGTCGCGAAGGTGGTCCTTCACCGCCTCGAGGATCGGTCGCCCGGAGGCCTCCGGGACCGCCAGGGTCCGGGCCACCGCCGACGGAACCAGGAGGGGGTCGGTCACCGAGGAGAGGTCCACGAAGAACGCCCCATCGGCGAACTCGGTGAGGACCTCGTTCGCCACCTGCAGCGCCAGCCGGGTCTTCCCCGTGCCGCCGGCGCCGGTCAGGGTGAGGAGCCGGGTTCGGCCGAGGAGCCCCCGGACCTCGGCGATCTCCCCCTCGCGACCGACGAACGAGGTGAGCTGGGACGGGAGGTTGTTGGGCCTTGCGTCCAGCGTCCGGGGCGGCGGGTGATCGGCCGCCAGCCCCTCGACCACGAGGTCGGAGAGGCGTTCGGGGTGGGCGATGTCCTTCAGGCGGTGCTCCCCCAGGTCCTTGAGGGACACCCCGCTCGGGAGCGCGTGCTGGACCAGGCCCCGGGTGGCGTCGGAGACGAGGGTCTGCCCCCCATGGGCCGCCTGCGCGATCCGGGCCGCGAGGTTCACGTCGATGCCGACGTAGTCGTCACCCCCCAGGACCCCCTCTCCTGTGTGCAGGCCCATCCGAACCCGCAGGGGGGTGCCGGAGGACCAGTCGTGGGCCGCCAGGGCGCGCTGGGCGGCCACCGCGGACTCCACGGCCGCCTGCGGGCTCGGGAAGACCACGAAGAAGGAGTCCCCGTGCGTGTTCACCTCCACCCCCCCGCCGCCGGCGATGGCGGCTCGGAGGATCTCCGCGTGCTCGTCGCGGGCCGCCGCGTAGCGGTCCCCCAGCTCCTGGAGCAGGCGAGTGGACCCCTCGATGTCCGTGAACAGGAACGTGACGGTTCCGGTCGGCAGATCTCCCATGACCGTGGCGGAATGTAGCGCGTCTGCCGCATGCGGAGCTGTGGCTATGCTGGCGCGGGTCAATGGCGGATCCGACACGCGGGAGGACGGAGATGCTCCTCGAGAACAAGAGCGCCGTGGTCTACGGAGGGGGTGGCTCGATCGGCGGATCGGTGGCCCGGGCGTTCGCCCGCGAAGGGGCCAGGGTCTTCCTGGCCGGCCGGACCCTGGCGACGCTGGACAGGGTGGCCGCGGAGATCTCTGCCGAGGGAGGAGCGGCCGAGACGGCGGAGGTCGATGCGCTCGACGAACGGGCCGTGGACGAACACGCCGACGCCGTGGCCGGGTCCGCCGGCGGCATCGACGTCTCGTTCAACGCGATCGGCCACGGCGACGTCCACGGGACGCCGCTCATCGAGATGCCGTTCGAGGACTTCGCCCGGCCCATCTGGACCGCCGTGCGGGCGCAGTTCGTGACCGCCCGGGCTGCGGCGCGGCACATGGTCGAACAGGGGTCCGGCGTGATCATGGCCATCACCGCGACCACGGCACGCATGGCCATCCCCGACGTCGGGGGGACCGGCGTCGCGTTCGACGCCATCGAGAGCCAGTGCCGGCAGTGGGCCACCGAGCTGGGACCGAAGGGCATCCGCGTGGTGTGGCTCCAGACCACCGGCATCGCTGAGGCCATCCGCGACGAGCTCCAGCCCGACTACGGGACCCGTTCGGGTGAGGGCCAGACCCGCGAGGACCTCATCGTCTGGCTCCGGGGCAAGACCATGCTGAACCGGCTGACGACGCTGGCCGACGTGGCCGAGGCCGCCGCCTTCCTGGCCTCGGACCGGGCCACCGCCATCACCGCGAGCGGCGCCAACCTCACCTCGGGCTCCGTCCCCGGCTGATCCACCTGTCCGGAGCCCCCTCGGAGTTCGGGGGGTATGCGTCGAAGTTGATTTCCCTGAGGCCGAAGTTCCATACTGTTTCGACAAGGGTGTCTACGGCGTGCGCCCGATCGCCTGATCGCGGGAGGAGCCACGCATGAGCAAAGTCGGCGCCGAGCGGGACCACTCTTTCAACCCGGACATTCCTGTCCCGCGCCCCATCGAGCCACTTGACGCCCCACCCCACTTGGATTTCTTCCCGGCCCACCCAGGGAGGACGGCAGGGACCAGGACGGCTGCCGATATCTTCAGCGTCGTCGTGCACGCGACCGCGGCGGACAATCCGGCGACGTCGACGGGCGCGTTCTTCCAGTCCCCTCCGGAGGATCCGAAGGATGTTGGCTCTGCTCAGCTGACAGTGGACAACGACCTGTGCATCCGCTCCGTGGCAGATCTGGGGATCGCCAATGGGGTGCCCCCGCTCAACCAGGAGGGCCTGCACATCGAGCAACGCGGCTTGGGTGAGTTCCCGAGGGAGAAATGGCTTGGGGAGCGGCGGAACACGATGCTCCGCTGTGCCTTCCACGTCGCGAAGTGGTGCACCACCTTCGACATCCCGATCCGGTTCCTCGAGGTGGCTGACCTCGAGGCGGAGGGCGAGAAGGCCCGGGGGATCACGACGCACGCGAACGTCAGCAATGCGTTCGGTGAGTCCACGCACCAGGATCCGGGACCGGACTACCCGATCGACG
>Ga0137369_10008748_pt1 | contig 10082 bp, 9 predicted proteins | sample SagtaG_12_FD_104918 | JGI IMG/M metagenome (GOLD analysis project Ga0137369, IMG submission 104918) | Vadose zone soil microbial communities from Sagehorn Ranch, Mendocino, California, USA - Sage1_L_113_16 metaG | ecosystem: Environmental > Terrestrial > Soil > Vadose zone | place: USA... | reverse complement strand
TGGGCGAGGCAATCGATGACTCTTTGGCAGAGCTGCGCAAGGCCTCCGGGAAATAAGAGGCGCTAGCCTGCGCCCTCAGCGTTGACCGCCTGATCGTTCCCAGCAGCCCGGTCGTTCAGCCAGGTTTCGACGGCTGCCAGCAAGCGAGTGGGCGCCTCCATCTGCGGGATGTGCCCGAGGTCCTCCAGAATCACCAGCTTCCAGTTCGCATGGAGCGCTGCGGCCTCCCGCGCGCTGGCCACCGGGATCAGCGCGTCCCGGCCTCCGTGGATGACCAAGGCCGGGGTCCGCACCGCCTGGACCAGCGCCCGATACTTGGTCGGGAAGACTTGCGAGCGGAAGATCGACCGGGCCGCCGAGAGGAAGGCGGGAGCCGCGTATTCGAACGCCATCCTCTGACGCGCCAGTTCGACGTGAGCGGCGACCAGCGCCGGGTCGATCGCCGATGGATCGGCCGCGCAGAGCTGCAGGGTCTCGCGAACCAGTCCTTCGGGACCCAGCCGCTTGGCCCGTTCCTCCACCACCCATCGCCCGGCGCGGTTGCTGCTGTACAGGGCGAACGCGGCGGCCACCCTCGGGTTGGGTTGGCCTCGAACCCCCCGAGCCCGCGGAAACGCCGCGTCGACGAGCACCAGCCCTTCGACGCGCTCGGGGGAGTGCGCCGCCTCGACCAGCGACAGCATCCCGCCCATGGAGTTGCCCACCAGGATGACCGGCGGCAACCGAAAGACCTCGATGAACCCATGCAGGAGCCGCCAGTTCGCCCCAACGCCGGTTCCACGATCCCCCGGCGCCGTCAAGCCGAACCCGGCGAGGTCCATGGCGATGACCCGCCCGCGCCGGGACAGGCCGGGCGCGACCGCCGCCCAGTTCAGGTGGGAGCCGCCCAGGCCGTGCACGCAGACGAACGTCGGCCCGTTCGGCGGTCCGTCCCATTCCCGGTAGTGCACGGGGCCGTTCACGTCCGCCCATCGGCTCTCGGGCAGGCCGAGCGCTTCGATGGCATCCATCGGCTCGATAGGTTACCGATCCTCCTGTTACTGTCCGTCTAACGATCGGCAGGGAGACCCCCGTGTTCGAGCGGTTCAGCGACAGAGCCCGCCGCGTCGTCGTCCTCGCCCAGGAAGAGGCGAGGATGCTAAATCACAACTACATCGGCACGGAGCACATCCTCTTGGGCCTCGCGCACGAGGGCGAGGGAGTGGCGGCCAAGGCCTTGGAGTCGCTAGGGGTATCGCTGGGCGAGGTTCGCCGCCAGGTCGAAGACATCATCGGCCGGGGACAATCCGAGCCCAGTGGCCACATCCCCTTCACGCCGCGGGCGAAAAAGGTGCTGGAGCTGTCGCTCCGCGAGGCCATTCAACTCGGCCACAATTTCATCGGGACCGAGCACATCCTCCTGGGCATTCTGCGTGAAGGTGAAGGCGTTGCTGCACAGATCCTGGTGAAGCTTGGCGCCGATCTGAACCGGGTCCGCCTGGAAGTCAAGGCGCTCCTCGAGGGCTACTTCGCTGAAGGGGGGGCGGCCGTCGCGACCGCCGAGGTCCCCGTCGGAGCCGACCCGCGGCAGCTCCTCCCCGAGCTCGCTCAGCGGGGGCGGCGAGCCCGTGACCTCGCCGAGCGCCTGGCCAAGGTGCTGGCCGACCCTTCGATCACCGCCGACAACGTCCTGTTCGGGCTGCTCCTGAACGACGACCGGCTCACCGTTCTCGAGGGCTACGTCACGGAACTGGAGCGGAAGCCCAAGGAAGGACATGACGGGGGTGAGGAGTAACCGCGCCCGCCGTCACATCACGTTCAGGCCCCCCAGGTTCTTCATCAGGTCGCTCATCACATCCGGATCGGTGAGGGCATCGATCACCGCGGGGACTCCCTCGCCGGCCGCCTTCAAAGCTCGCTCCAGCGCCGGGCGGACGTCCGCCTGGTCGGTGATCCGCTCGCCGTGCCCGCCCACGGCTTCGGCCAGGAGGTCGTAGCGCATGGTCGAGAGCACCGCTCCCTGATCGGCCTCCTCCCCGTACCACATGCGCTGCTCGTGGCGAACGTCACCCCAGCCTCCGTTGTTGACGACGACCGTGACGACCGGCAGGCGGTGGCGGGCCGCAGTGTCCAGCTCGATGGCGGAGAGCCCGAACGCGCCGTCGCCGGTGAAGAGGAAGACCGGCTCGTCCGAACGAGCGGCGCGAGCCGCCAGCGCGAACGGCAGGCCGATGCCGAGGGTGCCCATCGCTGACCCGATGAAGAGGTTCGTCCCAGGGCGGTGGGCTTTGGAGAACGCGATCCCCCACAGCACGCTGTCGCCGCCGTCGGACACGAACGTCCCGGCGCCCTGCTCGTCGGCGAACCTTGCCACCTCCCGGGCCAGCCACCCGGGGTGGAGTCCCTTCGCCGGCCGTTCGCACTCGTCGTCCCAGCTCCGCCGGCTGATCTCGGCTCCCTGACGCGCCTGTTGGGTCCAGCCGTCGAAGGGGTCGGGCTTGCCCGGCCATGCATCAGTCAGGGCTTCCAGCGTGGAGCGGATGTCGCCGACCAACGCCACCTCGGGCCTTCGCAGGCCGCCGATGTGCTCCGGCCTGACGTCGACCTGGATGACTTGCTGCCCGGGCGAGAAGAGCGGCGGGCCGCCATAGACCAGATTCGCGTTGAACCTCGAACCCAGCACCAGGACCACGTCGGCGGACGCCAGGGCGATGCCGCCATGGACCAGGCCGCCGAGACAGCGCGGGTGGTCGTCGTCGAGGAGCCCGCGGGCCGCGCTGGTCGTGGTCACCGGCACGCCGGTCCGTTCGGCGAAGGCGCGGAGGGCTTCGCCCGCTCCCGAGAAGAACGCCCCGGACCCGGCCAGCGTGACCGGCCGGCTCGCTCCTTGCAGAAGGTCGATGGCTCGGTCCAGATCCGCGGGGACCGGGACGGCCCGCAGGTCCGCCGGGTAGCCGGCCGGCCATGGCTTCTCGGTCGGGGACGCAGACGCGCCGAACACGTCTTGGGGGATCTCCAGGTAGGCGACCCCCGGTGCGCCGGACCGGGCCTGGTGGAGCGCCTGGGCGACGTACTCGGGGATCCGCTCCGTCTGCAGGCACTCGGCTCGCCATTTCGTCACCGGGGCGACCGCGGCCAGGTGGTCGAGGTCCTGCACGGCGCCGCGGTGTCGCTGAGCCAGACCGGTCCGCCCACTGATGACGACCAGCGGGACCCCGGCGGCGTTCGCCTCGGCGAGCCCGGCGAAGGCGTTGGCCAGACCGGGGCCGGCGGTGACCGCTGCGGCGGCAGGCCGGCCCGTGGCCAGAGCCCATCCTTCCGCCATGAACACGGCGTTCTCCTCGTGCCGGGTGTCGATCAGCCGGAGACCTTCGACCCGCGCCCCCTCGAACAGCGGAAGGATGTGTCCCCCGGGCAGGGCGACGACGATGTCGACGCCCGAATCCTTGAGCGCCCGCGCCGCGAGGACACCGCCAAGGGAAGGATTCGTCATCGCGCCGGAGTATAGGATGCCCGCTATGGCCGGGCCTTCCACTGGGATGATGCGCGCGGCATTCTTCGAGGGCTACCAGTGCATCACGGTGCGAGACGCACCCCTTCCGGAGCCGGCATCGGGCGAGGTTCGACTGAAGGTCCGTTACTGCGGCATCTGCGGCTCCGACGTCACGTGTTACAAGACCGGGGCCCTTGCCGGCCCCGACGTGATCATGGGGCACGAGCTTTCGGCCGTGGTCGACCTCGATCCGGCCGGGGAATGGAACCCGGGAAGGCGCGTGACCGTGTTTCCCAGCGGCACGGGCTGCGGCGAATGCGTGTGGTGCCGCGAGGAGAAGTACCGATACTGTCTGAACCCCCCCGACGGGAGGCATGGCGGCGGGTTCGCGGAGTACATCACCGCTCCGGCCCGTAACCTCATCGGGCTCCCCGACGACCTCGATGACAGAAGCGCTGCCGCGGCCGAGCCACTGGGCGTGGCCCTTCGCGGCGTCGACCTGGCCAGCCCCAAGCCTGGTGACCTGGCGTTCGTCAGCGGGCTGGGGTCCATCGGGTTGTTCGCCCTGTCCTCGCTGGTGGCGGCGGGATGCAGGGTGGTGGGGTCCGATCCTCGAGAGGACCGCCGGAGCCTGGCGCTCGAGTTGGGTTGCGACGAAGTCTTCGACCCCACCGCCCGGGACCCCGTGTCGGCCACCGCTGCCCTCGATCAGCACGGCCCCCGAGTGGCCTTCGAATGTGCTGGGGTGCCGGAGTCCCTCCAGCAGGTGTTCGAGGCATGCGGGCCCGAGGGGGTCGTCGGGATCCTCGGCGTCCCGATGGCTCCCGTCTTCTTGCTTCGGATGACGCTGAAAGAGGAGCGTGCCTTCTCCATCCAGGGCCCCACCCGCGAGTCGATGCGACGCGCGCTGGACCTCATGCGAGAGCGGCCGGAGATCTCGAGGGTGATCACGCACACGGTCCCGCTGGAGCAAGCCGACGATGCATTCGCGCGGCTGGCGGCCGGCGATGGAGGCGTCAAGGTCCTCCTCCAGCCGGGAGCCTGAGAACGGCCGCCAGCGGCCGGCGGCGACGCGCGTGAGCCCGCGGACGTTGAGGGCGTCGCTCGGGCTCGACCTGCCTCAGCTCGAACCGGGGAAGCCGGGTGACCCGGGACTCTTCGGACCGGACTCCTTGATCTGGGCGGTCGGCCGCGAACGGATCCTGCTGGCGGGAGGCGCGGCAGCGCTCCTCCTCCAAATTGCCCATCCCTTGGTGGCGGCAGGTGTGGCAGCCCATAGCGACTTCCGGGCCGATCCCTTCCGCCGACTCCAGGCCACGCTGGACACGACGCTTCGGATCACCTTCGGCGATCGCGAGCAGGCTGCGGCCGCGGCCGAGAGGGTCGGGCGAGTGCACGCGAGGGTTCGAGGCCGTCTGCGCCGGCCGGTGGGCCGCTTTGACGCCGGCACCCCCTACGACGCCTCCGATTCCAGCCTCGCTCTTTGGGTCCACGCCTCGCTCCTCGGCACGTCGCTCCAGGTCTACGGCCGGTTCGTCAGGCGTCTCACCCTGGCCGACCGCGAGCGCTACTACCAGGAGGCGAAGCCGTTCGCCCATGTGTTCGGCGTCGGCGACGACGTCCTGCCCCCCGACTACCGGGCCTTCCGCGCCTACCTGGCCCGCATGGTGGAGGGGCCTGACCTGGCGGTGGGAGAGGACGCGCGGCTGCTGGCGACCCAGATCCTGGCGCCTCCGGTCCCCCTCCCGGCCCGGCCGGCGCTCCCCCCGCTCCGAGCCGTCACCGCCTGGCTGCTCCCGGCAAGGTTGCGTGGGGAGTTCGGCCTCTCATGGGGCCCGGGGAAGGGAGCCCTGCTGGCAGGGCTGGGCGGCCCGACCCGGCTGGCCGTTCGGACCCTCCCGGGCCGCCTCCGCTACTGGCCCCATCACGGGATCGCCCGAGTACGGATACCGAAAAGCGGGAACGATCAAGGCCGTTCGAGCGTTCTTGATTAAGCATTCTCATTGCACGTTTTCGGCTTTCCCAGATGGAAAGGCTACGCTTGCACATGGCCATGGCAGACCCCGAACCCAAGCGCACGCGCAAGTCCGAGCCCACGCGGGCCCTCGGCGAAGCGGACGACGTCCGCCTCTACCTGGAGGCGGCGGCTCGTGAGCCTCTCCTCACCAAGGAGGAGGAGGTCCAGCTCGCCATGGCCATCGAGCACGGCGAGGAGGCCGAAGCCAAGCTGGCCGGCGGCCGGCTCCGGTCCGAGACCTCGATCCGCAGGGCCAAGGAAGCCATCCGCAAGGGCCGGGAGGCCCGGCAGCGGTTCATCCGGGCCAACCTGCGCCTGGTCGTATCCATCGCCCGGAAGTACCAGGGCCAGGGCCTACCCTTCCTCGACCTGGTCCAGGAAGGCAACATCGGCCTGATGCGGGCCGTCGAGCTGTTCGACTGGCGCCGAGGGTTCAAGTTCTCCACCTATGCGACGTGGTGGATCCGGCAGGCCATCACCCGGGCCATCGCCGACCGCGGGCGGCAGATCCGCCTCCCCGTTCACGTGCACGATCAGATCCGGAAGCTCCGCCGAACCTACGTGCAGTACAGCCAGAAGCACGGCCGGGACCCGACGCCGGAGGAGCTGGCCAAGTCGCTGGCCCTGCCGGTCGAGGAGATCGAGCGGCTGCTCGAGGCCGAGCGGCGCGAGCCGGTGTCCCTCCAGGCCCCGGTCGGGGAGGACACGGAGCTGGGCGACCTCCTGGAGGCCGCGGAGGAGCAGAGCCCACTCGACGCCGTCGAGGACGCGATGCTCCGCCACGAGATCGGCCAGGCCGTCATGAACGTCCTGGACGCCCGCGAGCGCCGCGTGATCGCCCTTCGGTACGGCCTGGGCAACGGGCACTCCATGAGCCTGCGCGACGTCGGCAAGATCATGGGCCTGTCGGGCGAGCGAGTCCGGCTGATCGAGCGGGAGGCGCTTCGCAAGCTGCGGCACTCCGAGATCATCAACGCCGCCGGCTGGATCTAGAGCGTCGTGCCGACCGATGAGGAAAATCTCCGGTCGTATCTCGAGGCGGTAGGGCGGATCCCTCTGCTGTCTGTCGACGAGGAGTCCGATCTCTGGCAGGATTTCGCTTCGGGGGATGAGCGGCAGCAGCTCACAGCTCGAAAGCGGCTCATCGAGTCTCAGCTCGGTCTTGTAGTTTCGATCGCCACCCGATACAAGGGTTCAGCATTGCCATTGATCGATCTCTTGCAGGAAGGCAACATCGGCCTGACGCGGGCCGTGGAACGTTTCGACCGAAGTTCGAAATACCGATTCTCGACCTATGCGTCGTGGCGGATCCGCCAGGCCATCATCCGGGCCGTCGCAGAACGAGGTGGCTCCCCAGGATCGGATGAGCTATGAGTCCCAAGAAGCCAGGCAAGGTCCTGATCGGGATCTCCTCGTGGACCGAGCCCACCCTCATCAAGGAGGGGAACTTCTACCCCAAAGGCGCGAGCAGCGCCGAAGACCGGCTCAAGTTCTACGCTTCCCAATTCCCCATCGTCGAGGTCGATTCGACCTACTACTTCCCTCCTTCCGAACGGAACTCGGTTCTGTGGATCGAGCGAACACCGAAGGACTTCACGTTCAATATCAAGGCCTATTCGCTGCTCACCAACCACCCGACCAAAGTCGAGTCGCTGTACAAGGACATGCGGGAAGCCCTCCCGGAGGAAGTGGCCTCCAAGAAGAACGTCTACCGCGAGCACCTGCCCGAGAAGCTCGCCGACGAGGTCTGGGACCGGTTCCGCGAATCACTGATGCCGCTGCACTCCGCCGGCAAGCTCGGAAGCGTGCTGTTCCAGTATCCGCAGTGGTTCGTCATCGGGCGGAAGAACAAGGACTACATCCTGGAATGCCAGGAGCGCCTTCCCGACTATCGCATCGTTGTGGAGTTCCGCCACAAGTCCTGGATGGAACGAGGGAACGACGAAGAGACGCTGGCGTTCCTCTCCGATCACGACATCCCGTTCGTGTGCGTGGACATGCCCCAGGGGTTCGACTCCAGCCTGCCGCCGATCGCCGCCGCCACCTCGAAGGATCTGGCGGTCATCCGCTTCCACGGGCGGGATCCCGATGCGTGGAAGACGAAGTCGCAGCGCGCCGCCGATCGCTTCCGGTACGACTACTCGAAGAAGGAATTGGAGGAATGGGTCCCGAAGCTGGAATCACTCGCTGAGCAGGCGAAGGAAACGCACGCGATCATGAACAATTGCTATCGAGATCACGCCGTGCGCAGCGCTCGCCAGCTTGCAACGCTGCTCGAATAGCGGATTTCGTCTTCGCTTGTTGCAAACCGCGGATTCTCGGAGTTGCAAGGAGTGTGCATGGCCCTCTATGGTCAGCCGTGGGGAGGTGGCATTTCATGGACGAAAGGGACAGGGAAGACAACAGATTGAGGGAGTGGGGGTTCGCGGGGGTCAGCACCCCGGATCCCGCAGCTGAGGCCGCCAGGCGGCGAGCAGACGAGCTCGCAGCGGAAAGGGCTCGGCAGCAAGCCGCCGAAGCGATGCAGGGCGCGATGACGCGGGGCCAGGGCGCGCCCGCGCCGGCCCGCCCAACGGCCAAGCGAGCCAGTCGGAAGGCCACCGCAAAGCGCGCCACTCGGAAGGCCACCGCAAAGCGCGCCGGTCGGAAGTCCGCCGCGAAGCGCCGGACGACGCGGGCCAGGTCCACCGCGAAGCGCCGGGTGACTCGTGCCAAGTCCGCAGTGAAGCGCCGGACGACCCGGGCCAGGTCCACCGCGAAGCGCCGGGTGACTCGTGCCAAGTCAGCAGTGAAGCGCCGGACGACGCGCGCCAGGGCCGCAGTGAAGCGCGCGGGCCGGAAGTCGGCCGCCAAGCGCGCCGGCCGGAAGTCGGCCGCAAAGCGCGCCGGCCGGAAGTCGACCGCCAAGCGAAGGACCACGCGGGCCAGGTCCACCGCGAAGCGCCGGACGACCCGAGCCAGGTCCACGGCCAAGCGGAGGACCGGCCGGGCGAAGTCCACGGCCAAGCGGAGGACAGGCCGGGCGAAGTCCACGGCCAAGCGGAGGACCGGCCGGGCGAAGTCCACGGCCAAGCGGAGGACCACCCGCGCCCGGTCGAGGGCCAAGCGGTCCACCGCCAAGCGAGGCACGCGCTCGCGCCGTTCCCGCTAGCGTTCGGGACCAGGCGTTGCCGTGAGCGTTCTGCTCACGGATGATGCCTGGATGGGCAAGCGCCAATCGGACGGGCAGGCGGGTCCGGGCAAGCGCTTCTTCCTGGTGCTTCTCGGGCTGGCCGGCCTGGGTGTCGGCGTCTGGCTGTTCCGCAGGCGCCGTCGAAGGCGCTAGGGCCCGCTCGCCGTTCCGGGCGAGGCGGTCTCCGCGTGGTATCTCCCGAGCTCGGGAAAGACGCGAGCCAGCGCGAGCACACCGAGCACGCACGCCACCCCCCCTGACACCACCGAGAACCAGGGAGAGACCAGCGCCGCCACGCCGCCCGCCTCGAAGTCGCCCAGCCGGGGACCTCCCGTCACCACCATGATGTGCACAGCCGAGAGCCGGCCGCGCAACGCGTCCGGCACATTGAGCTGCAGGATCGCTCCTCGGAACACCGCGCTGACCACGTCGGCGGCTCCCGCGAAGAAGAGGAAGAACAATGCCAGCCCGAACAGCTGACCGGACAGTCCGAAGCCCGTGATGGCCGCCCCCCACAATGCGACCGCCCAGATCACCGCTCGCCCTTGGTGCCGAACCCGCCCCACCCACCCGGCCGTCCGCGCTCCCACCAGCGCCCCGGCAGCGGGCGCGGCGTAGAGGAAGCCGAGCCCTCGGGGCCCCACCCGAAACACCGTGAGCGCCAGCACCGGGAACAGGGCCCGGGGCATACCGAAGATCATGGCGTCGAGGTCGATCAGGAAGGTCGAGATCAGGGCCCGCTTGCCACGGAGGTACGCGAACCCTTCCTTGATCTCTTGCCACGGGCTCGTCCCGTCGCTCGCTCCATCCCGTTGGGGCGGAAGCGGGCGGATGGCGAGGACCGTGACAAAGGACGCCGTGAAGCTGATGACGTCCGCTCCATACGCCCACGTCAGGCCGAACCGAGCCAGGATGAGACCCGCCACCGCGGGACCGACGATCATCGTGGTGTTGAACAGGACCTGTCCCAGCGCAAGGGCGGCAGGGAGCTGGTCGCGGGGAACGAGGTTGGGGATCGCGGCGGATCGGGTCGGCGTGTTGATCCCGTAGATGCCTGCCTGCACGCCGGTGACGGTGTACAGGTACCAGAGCGGGGGGTGGCCGACGACCGCGCCCGCCACGAACAGCGCGCTGGTGGCCGCCAGGCCGATCTCGGTGACGAGTAGGAGCTTGCGCCGGTCGACTCGGTCGGCCACCGCTCCCCCGGCGATCGTCGCCACGACAAGCGGTACCGCTTCCACCAGCCCGATGAGCCCGACCGCGAACGGGGAATGCGTCTGCACGAAGACCTGATAGGGCAGGGCCACGACCGTGATCTGGCGGCCGGTATTCGACACGAGCTGCCCCAGCCACAGGAGCCGGAAGTCTTGGGATCGGCGAAGCGGCGTGATGTCCACCGCGAGGCCGCGGATCACGGATCT
>Ga0137369_10008743_pt1 | contig 10085 bp, 14 predicted proteins | sample SagtaG_12_FD_104918 | JGI IMG/M metagenome (GOLD analysis project Ga0137369, IMG submission 104918) | Vadose zone soil microbial communities from Sagehorn Ranch, Mendocino, California, USA - Sage1_L_113_16 metaG | ecosystem: Environmental > Terrestrial > Soil > Vadose zone | place: USA... | reverse complement strand
TCAGCTTGTCATACTATTTCGATAGATCACACTATCTCGCTCCGCTCGCTCCAGACGCCCGATGCCGACCAGGTATTCCAGATGCGCCAGCGTCTCAGCCATCGCGAAGCGGATCTGATGCGGCGACAACTGCTCTGTCGGAAAAATAGCTGTACACACGGCGAACGCTGTTGCGCCATCCGCAGTCGCCCGCTCGACCGCCCACAGTCGCTCGTCATGATGCGCGTGCAACTCGTTCAGCCGGCGCCCAAATGAGTCGATCAGCGGGCCGTGACCCGGCAGCGCCACGGCCACATCGAGTTGACTCAGGCGCTCTAATGATTGCAAGAAGTCTGCCAGCGGATTGGGGCGGCCATGCGGCCACAGGCTGATGTTTGGCGTGATCTTGATCAGCACGGTGTCGCCACACAGCAGCAGCCGTTCCTCGGCGCAGTAGAGCACAAGGTGCCCATCGCTGTGTCCCGGCGTCAGGATCGTCTGAAATTCTCGCGAGCCGATCCGCAGCCGCACCCCTGGCGGTAGCGCTGTCGTCACCGCCATCGGCTGGATCATCGGGCGCAGTGCCGCCATCTGCTCGTAGACCGCCACAGTAAGGTCTTCCGGCATGCCATGCGATCGGAAGAAGTCGGTCACGGCGCGGTAGACCGGCTCGCCGCCGCCCCAGACGCGCTCCGCGAAGGTCTGCTCATCCGGCGAGAGCAGCACCGGTGCGCCGCTCAGCGCGGCCAGCCATCCGGCCATACCGTAGTGGTCGGGATGCGCGTGGGTGAGGATGATCCGGCTGATCGACTGGGCGCTGATGCCGAGCGCGGCGAACGCCGCCCGCCATGCTTCCTGCCCCGGCTGGTAGTTCAGTCCGCTGTCTACTACTGCCCAGCCATCGCCGTCGCGCAGCAGGTAGCAGTTGACGATCCGCAATGGGAAGGGCAGCGGCAGCGGAATCTGATAGATGCCTTCGGCGATCTGCGCGAGTCCATCTAACTTCATAAAACGCTCATAGCCAGATCGTTTCTGTAATTAGCGTTCAGGCTGGTTTGACGATGGTATGGTTAATGGCCGGCATCGCACAAATTTTTTACTTCCGGCATCGAAAAGATTATAGCACAAACCCTAAAAACCGCTCATTTCGGTAAGAAGATACTATGGCAGGTCGGCCATTGCCATACACTACATAGTTTGATATACTAACTTCGTGCGAACTGGTGTTCTATCGGATTAAGGTTCAATTGGCGACAACCACTCAAAAACGCGCGAATGGAGCGCCTATGAACGACATCGATCTCGACGAGGTGCGCTCCTGGGCGCGCGAGGCCGGCGACATCGCACGGCGGCACTTCAACCAGGGGACGGGTTGGCGCAAGGCCGACCGGAGTTGGGTCACGGATGCGGATATGGCGATCGAGCGCCTGCTGGCCGACCACATCGCCGCGCGCTACCCGCAACACGGCATCATCGCCGAGGAGCTGACCCACTATGGAACCGACCGCGAATTCGTGTGGGCGATCGACCCGCTCGACGGTACGGCCTCGTACGTGGCCGGCTTGGCTACCTGGTGTGTCTCGCTCGGCCTACTGCGCGCCGGCGTGCCCTACCTCGGCGTCATTTACCTACCGATACTGGATGACTACTACTGGGCCGAACCAGCGAGCGGCGCCTTCCGGAACGGGCAGGCCATTCACGTCGCCGCGCCGCGCGATTGGGACGGCGAAGATTGGATCGCCACGCCGTCGAACACCCACCGCCGTTTCGAGCTCGATTTTATCGGCAAGGCCCGCTCGCTCGGCAGCGTCGCCGCCGAGTTCTGCTACGTCGCACGCGGCGGCGCCCTTGGTGCACTGCTCAGCCGTGCCGCGCTCTGGGACATCGCCGCAGGCCTGGCGCTCCTGCGGGCGGCTGGCGGTATCGCCGCCGGGCTTTCGGGCACGCCGCTCGACACCAGCGTGATGCTCGACGGCCGGCTGCTTCCCGAGCCTATCATCATCGGCGAGCGATCGCATGTCGAGCGCCTACGCCCGGTTATCCGCGATCGGCGTTCTCAGCAGTCGTAATGCCGATCCGAGAAGCACCCGACGAAGGAATGCCGGGCCGCTTTCGTCGCCTTCGTCGTTCGTCCTGTAATGCTACTTGGTCAGATAGATACTTAGCCGGCGGCCTGCCCGTAACCTTATCGGTTAGAAAAGTGTTATAATAAGTAGGCCGCAGAAATTTGATCGACGCGATGAATCGCCGCGCAAGCGAAGGACAAACCAATGCAACAATCAAGTAGTGTGCTTGTCGTCGACGATCAGACCGAAATTGTTGATTTGATTGTCGACTTCTTGCGGGATGAAGGGTACAACGTATACGGCGTGACCGACGGTGGGTCGGCGCTCGCCGCGATCGAGGCCCATCCGCCCGCCTTAATCCTGCTCGACATGTTTATGCCGCATATGACCGGAATCGAGCTGTGGGAGTACCTCCAGCGCCAGCATCTTGCGACCATTCCGGTTGTGTTGATGACCGCCAGTCCGAGTGCCGCCGAGAACCTGCTCGCCCAGGGTGCGACCGGTTACCTCGCCAAGCCGTTCGACCTCGACCAACTGTTGGCCTGTGTCGCTCGTTACGTCCGGTGCGAAGGAGCGGCGCCTATACCATCCTCTATACTTCCGTCCTCCGCCTGAACATAGTTGCCATGTGGAAGCCTTCCCGCGCAGTTGCGCCTCTGTTCCTCTGATGAAGCGTGGGCATCGTCTGTGTCGCGCTTTCTTAACCTCCCCTCGTTCGTTCTACAAGGACATCGCGCCAGAGAGGATATGGCTGTGACGATCAAATATCTTTGGTATACCACCACGGCGCTGGGCCTGTTGATACTGTTAGCTGGAATACCCCAGAGCGGCGCCCAGGCGCAGGACGATCGGCACTGCTTCCCTGAAACCGGCTTTTGTATCGCGGGGCGCATCCGTGCCTTTTGGGAGCAGAATGGCGGCCTGCCAGTGTTTGGCTTTCCGATCGCGCCTCAGCAGGAGCAGGTCATCGAAGGCCAGCCCTTTCAAGTGCAGTGGTTCGAGCGCAACCGGCTCGAACTGCACCCCGAGAACGCGCCGCCCTATGATGTGCTGCTTGGTCGGCTGGGCGTCGATCGCCTGGCGCAACAAGGGCGCGATTGGGCGCGTTTTCCGCGCGGCGTTCCGCAGCCAGGTTGCCGTTTCTTTCCCGAAACCGGACATAACATCTGTGCTGACATCCTGAAGGCATGGCGCGCCAATGGCCTGGAGTTCGATGGCCGACGCGGCAAGAGTGAAGCCGAAAACCTGGCCTTGTTCGGCATGCCGGTGAGCGATGCCCAGACCGAGCAGATCGACGGTACAGCGTACACCGTCCAGTGGTTCGAGCGGGCGCGCTTCGAACTGCACCCCGAGAACGCGCCGCCCTATGATGTGCTACTTGGCCGGCTCGGCGCTTTGCCGAAGGTCTGCGGGGCGGCGGCGCCCGCGCCGCCGGAGCTACCGTGTGTGGGCATCTGGGTCGCGCCGGAGCAGCTGGCACGGCTCCCCACCGACGGCCCGGCATGGAATCGCCTCGAGGCGATCGCCGCCGGCGATCTTGGTAAGGCCAACATCGCCGACCAGGATAGTACCCACGATGTACGGACGCTGGCCGTCGCGCTGGTCTACGCCCGCACTGGCGATACTTCCTATCGGGGCAAAGCGGCCGATGCGATCATGGCCGCGATCGGGACAGAAGCCGGTGGGCGCACCCTCGCGCTCGGTCGCAATCTGCTCTCGTATGTCGTCGCCGCCGATCTGATCGATTTCAAGCGCTACGATCCGCCCAGGGAACAGCAATTCCGAGCATGGCTGGATGCGGTGCGGCGCGAAGAGCTGGAAGGGCAGACGCTGATCAGCACTCACGAGAATCGCCCTAATAACTGGGGGACGCTGGCCGGCGCATCGCGCATCGCCGCCGACCTGTATCTGGGCGACAGCGCTGACCTGGCGCGAGCGGCGCGAGTCTTCCAAGGCTGGCTCGGCGATCGAACCGTCTACGCGGGCTTCACCTATCAGGACGATCTCTCATGGCAGGCGAACCCGCAGGCGCCGGTCGGCATCAACCCGGCCGGGGCGAGCCGGGACGGCCACTCGATCGATGGCGTGCTGCCGGACGATATGCAGCGCGGCTGTCGCCTGCGGTGGCCGCCATGCCGCACCGGCTATCCCTGGGAAGGGCTACAGGGGGCGGTGGCCCAGGCTGAGCTATTGCATCGCGCGGGCTATGACACCTGGAACTGGTCGGATCAGGCGTTGCAGCGCGCGATGGAGTTCTACCTCGATCTCAGCAAGCAGTATCCAGATGGCGGGTGGTGGCGGCAAGATGAAGATGATGGGTGGACGATCTGGGTGGTGAACCGGGCCTATGGCACGACATTCCCGACTGGGACGCCGAAACCGGGGAAAAACATGGGCTGGGCCGACTGGACGCACTGTTGTTAGCGGATTACGAGAGCAGATTGAACGGATTACCGCGTAATCCGTTCAATCTGTGCCCACCAATCCATTTCCAGCTAGCGTTTGGTGTATTGCGGCGCCTTGCGCGCACGCTTCAAGCCGGGCTTCTTGCGCTCTCTCATGCGCGGGTCGCGCGTGAGCAGGCCGGCCTTTTTCAGCGTCGGGCGCAGCTCCGCGTTGAGGTCGAGCAGCGCACGGGCGATGCCATGACGCACGGCTGTCGTCTGTCCGGCGACGCCGCCGCCGCGTACCTTGACCAGCACGTTGAAGCTCGTGGTGTGGCCGGTCAGCTCGAGCGGGCGTGCCAGCTCTTTGTGGAACAACTCGCGCGCGCCGAAATAGTCGGTGATCGACTTACCGTTGACGACGAACTCACCATTGCCGGGAAACAGGCGCACGCGCGCCACTGCGGTCTTCCGGCGGCCGGTGCCCTGGTAGTAGCGTTTCTCTGCCATGTATTCCTCCAGTAATGCGTAAAACGTAAAAGGAGATTTACGCATTACGTTTTCCGTGATACGGTTTATCCTTTTGGTTGCGGCTGGAAGACTTTGGGCTGCTGCGCCGCGTGCGGGTGCGTCGGCCCGGCATAGATCTTCAGCTTCATCAATTGCTGGCGACCCAGGCGTGTCTTGGGCAGCATACCCTTGATGGCGAAGCGCAGGATGCGGTCTGGATGGGACGCCATCATGCGCCGGTACGGGATGGCTTTGAAACCACCGGGGTAGCCCGAGTGGCGATAGTACATCTTCTGATCTTCCTTGCGCCCGGTGACATGTACCTTCTCGGCGTTGACGACGATCACAAAGTCGCCGCCGTCGAGGTTCGGGCTAAAGGTCGGCTTGTGCTTGCCGCGTAGCAGCGTCGCGATCTGCGTCGCCAGCCGCCCGAGCGTCTGGTCGGTCGCGTCGACGACGTACCAGTCGCGTTGAACCTCCGACGCCTTTTGCGAATAGGTCTTCATCGTACATTTCCTTGTGGATAACTCACCGACATAAGATATAAACCATGCGCCGGCGCGGTTCGCCCAGCCCGCCGCCGGTCGCGGCCGGCAAACACCGCCGCGAAGCCCGCGGAATCGATCTTTCCTTCGCCCACCAGCAGCAGCGTGCCGACGATATTACGCACCATATGGCGCAGAAACGCATTCGCGGCCAGATCCACCGCGATCAGCGGCTGCCCCCATAGCTCGGCCGGCGTGCAACTCGCCGCGTAGCACGTGCGCACCGTCGAGCCTTCCTGCTCGCCGCCGGCGAACGCGGCGAAATCGTGCGTCCCGATCAGCGCCGCGAGCGCCTCGTTCATCAGCGCCGCGTTGAGCCGCCGCGACACATGGACGGCGTGCCGACGCAGCAGCGGCGAGCCGGCCGGCCCATTGTCGATCAGGTAGCGATAGTCGCGACGGATCGCGCTGTGGCGGGCGTGGAACTCGTATGCGACCTCCCACGCCTCCAGCACTGCGACATCCTCCGGCAGGATCGCGTTCAGCCCGCGCTGGATCGTCGCGAGATCGTGGCGCGTCTCCGTCCGCACGCTGGCGACCTGCCCGCGGGCGTGCGCGCCGGCGTCCGTTCGTCCCGCCAAGTTGACGCGCCGCTGCTCCTGTGCCAATTGCTCCCAGGCGCCTTCCAGCTCCCCCTGAACCGAACGGCCGTTGTTCTGCCACTGCGAACCAACGAAATCGGTGCCGTCATACTCGATCCGTAGGGCGATGTTGCGCATCACAATAGTTTTGAGTTTTGAGTTTTGAGTTCTAAGTTTTGAGTTCCGACAACTCAAAACTTAGAACTCAAAACTCAAAACTTACAGCAGTTCGAGTACCACCATCTGCGCCGCGTCGCCCTGGCGCGGGCCGAGCTTGGTGATGCGCGTGAACCCGCTGCTGCGGCCGGCGTACTGCTCCGGTGCGAACGCGAACAGCTCACGCATGGCCTTCTTGCTCGCGAGCCGCGACAGCGCGAGCTTCCGGGCATGCGGCGTATCCTCTCGGGCGAGCGACAGCAGGCTTTCGATCTCAGGCTGCACTGTCTTGGCCTTGGCGATCGTCGTCTGAATCTTGCGGTGCTCGATCAGCGCGATCATCAGGTTGCGGATCAGCGCATCCCGGTGTTCCTTAACGCGGCCCAGCTTGCGCCCGGATTTTCGATGTCGCATGGTTCTCTATCCTCTTCGTTTGGTTTCAACTCTCGCCGGCCACCGGCTCGGTGCCGTTGCTCCCGACCGTCACGCTCGACTTCGGGATATAACCGCGCTCGATCAGCTTATCGCGGATCTCTTCCATCGATTTCTGACCGAGGTTGCGAACCGACAGGAGCGCCTTCTCGTCCATCTCCAGCACCTGCCCGACTTTGGTGATGTCGGCGCGCTTGAGGCAATTGTAGGTGCGGGTGGAGAGATCCAGCTCCTCGATCGGCGTATCGTAGATGTCGGCTGGGATGACCAGGCCGTGCGGCGTAGCCGGCGCCTCCTGTTCGGTTGTCAGTCGGTTGAAGTCAGCGATCGTCTGGCTGTACTGCACCAGCACCTGCGCCGCGTGGCTGAGCGCATCGCCGGCCTTGATCGTGCCGTCGGTCCAGATCTCGATCAGCAGCCGATCGTAGTCGGTCGCCTGGCCGATACGCATATTCTCGACGACATAATTTACTTTCGGCACCGGCGTGAAGATCGCGTCCACCGGGATCTCGCCGATCGGCAGCGCGTCGCGCTGATCGGCCGCCATATACCCCTTACCGCGCTCGACGGTCATCTCGATCTCGATGTGCGCATCGTCGGAGTCCAGGGTGCAAATATAGTGGTTAGGATTGACCAGTTCGACGTTGCTGGGTGTATCAATATCTTCGGCGCGCACGATCCCGGCGCTCTGTTTGGTCAGCAACACCTTGACCGGTCGCTCGGCGTAGGAGCGCAGCCGGATGCCCTTGATATTCAGGACGATTTCGGTGACATCCTCTTTCACGCCGCTGATCGTCGAGAACTCGTGAAACACCCCATCAATTTTGATCTTTGTGATCGCTGAGCCGGGGATAGATGACAGCAATACACGGCGCAGCGCGTTCCCCAGTGTATGTCCATAGCCCGGGTCGAGCGGTTCAATCTTGAATCGACCATAGTTCTCGGCCGCCTGCACAACTTCAATTTTGGGCATGGCGATATCAAGCACGGATCGCCTCCTTATAAATCGTCGGCGCTATCCGGCCGCGGCAGTGGAATGAGCGCGTAGCCCTCTTCACGCTCGGCCGACAGCGCCAACGCGCTTCCCTGAGCGCATTCACTTATGGTTTCCGCCGACTATAGTACTCGACGATCAACTGCTCGTTAATACCCTGCTCGGCATCCTCGCGACGCGGCAGCGTGACAACTTCGCCGGATAAGTCGGCGGCGTTGAGTCGGAGCCAGTCAGGAACATTCCGGCGGTTCAAATCGCCACCATCGACTATATTCTTGAAATACGTCAGGCGGCGGCTCTCAGGGCGCACAGCGATCTTTTCACCAACCCTGACCGTATATGATGGAATATTGGTCTTGCGTCCGTTCACCGTGATATGGCCGTGGTTGACGATCTGGCGCGCCTGCGAACGCGTCGTCGCCATCCCCAGCCGGTACACGACGTTATCAAGCCGGCGCTCCAGCAGGCTGAACAGCGCCGCGCCAGTCTCGCCGGGGTAGCGCTGAGCTTTCTGGAAGACGCGCCGGAACTGCCGCTCCAGCACGCCGTACATATAGCGCGCTTTCTGCTTCTCGAGCAGCTGCAGCCCATAGTCCGACACCTGCCGGCGCCGAGCCGTGGGGCCATGCTGCCCCGGCGGGAAGGCGCGCTTGCTCAGGATGCGCTGCCCCTTCTCGGTGATGCCGATCCCGAGCCGTCGGCTGATCTTCCCTACAGGTCCACGATAACGAGCCATGCGTTTCTCAACCCCTTCTTTAGACGCGCCGGCGCTTGGGCGCGCGACACCCGTTATGCGGGATCGGCGTCACATCCGTGATGGCGATGACTTGCAACCCGTTCGATTGCAGCGAACGGATGGCCGCCTCGCGGCCGGCACCTGGCCCCTTGACGAATACTTCGACCGAGCGCATACCGTTTTCCATTGCCTTGCGCGCCGCGGCCTCGGCCGTCAGTTGTGCGGCGTAGGGCGTGCTCTTGCGCGAGCCTTTGAATCCGTTCTGCCCTGCGCTCGACCAGCAGATCACGTTGCCCGATGGGTCGGTAACGGTCACGATCGTATTATTGAACGTGCTCTGAATATGCGCCTGGCCGCGCGGGACATTCTTCTTCTCGCGGCGCTTGCCGCGCTGCCGTTTTGCCGTGCCGGCCGCGCCGGCCTTCTGTTGCTTCGCCATTATGCCTCCACTGGAACGCTAAAGGCTCAACGCTAACGTTCTTCTTCATCGTTTAGCGTTTAGCGTTCATCGTTACTTCTTCGCCGTCTTCTTCTTGATACCGATCGCCTGTCCGCGGCGGCCGCGGCGCGTGCGCGCGTTGGTGCGCGTGCGCTGGCCTCGCACCGGCATCCCCTTGCGATGGCGCAGCCCGCGATAGCAGCCGATGTCCATCAGCCGCTTAATGTTGAGCTGAATCTCGCGGCGCAGGTCGCCCTCGACTCGATACTCGCGGTCGACTACCTCACGGATCCGGTTGACCTCTTCCTCGGTCAGGTCGCGCACCCGCGTATCCGCGTTGACGTTGGCCTTCTTGAGGATCACCGAGCCATTCGAGCGGCCGATGCCGTAGATGTAGCTGATCGCGATCGCGATCTTCTTGTTACGCGGGATGTCTACCCCAGCAATACGTGCCATTGTGTTTCCTTTGCCTAGCTCTGAGAACTGCGAATAACCTGAACATTTGTCTTTGTTCTTATGTTACCCCTGCCGCTGCTTGTGCTTGGGCGTACGACTACAGATCACCCGGATCACGCCCTTACGCTTGATCACCCGGCAATATTCGCAGCGCGGCTTGACCGACGCATGCACCTTCATCCGGAACCTCCTTCGCGCAGAACGGGACGACCCCGTAGCGAATCCAGCGTTATGGAATAAACACACACATACACCGCCCCACCTCATCGGCGGGCAGCAATTTCATCTCAACCGCCCGTTAACGATAGCGATAAACGATCCGCCCGCGCGTCAAATCGTACGGCGACAGCTCGACCAATACGCGATCGCCTTTGGTGATGCGAATATAGTGCATCCGCATCTTGCCTGAGATATGGGCCAGAACCTCGTGGCCGTTCTCAAGCGCAACCTTGAATACGGCGTTCGGCAGTGGTTCGGTGATCGTGCCTTCCATCTCGATCGCATCTTTTTTCTTCGACATACAGCTCCTTTTGTGACTAATCCTGTCGCGTTAATATCTCCGGCGGGCCGTCCTCGGCGATCGCAATCGTGTGTTCGAAGTGCGCCGCTAGATTCCCGTCCGCCGTCACGACCGTCCAACCGTCGGCCAGTTCGCGTGTCTCGTAGCTGCCCTGCGTGATCATCGGCTCGATCGCGAATGTCATGCCCGGCCGGATGCGCAACTCTTTGCCGGGTGGGCCGTAGTTCTTGATCTGCGGCTCCTCGTGCAGGGCGCGCCCGATGCCGTGGCTGATGTATTTCCGCACC
>Ga0137369_10008738_pt1 | contig 10087 bp, 12 predicted proteins | sample SagtaG_12_FD_104918 | JGI IMG/M metagenome (GOLD analysis project Ga0137369, IMG submission 104918) | Vadose zone soil microbial communities from Sagehorn Ranch, Mendocino, California, USA - Sage1_L_113_16 metaG | ecosystem: Environmental > Terrestrial > Soil > Vadose zone | place: USA... | reverse complement strand
CTGCCCGTCAGCTCGAGCCTGCGGTCGAGGACGACCGGGGTCTCGGTCTCGATGAATCGTGCGAGACCCCGACGGTGAGCCTCCCGCAGCGAGTCCGGGACGATCAGCTCGGCCATCTCGGCGCCGATCGCCTCGTTCGCCGTGAACCCGAAGATCGCCTCGGCTGCGTGGTTCCAGCCGAGCACCCGCCCGCGGTGATCCATCGTCACGACGGCGTCGAGCGCGGCCTCGAGCATCGCCTGCAGCCTCGACTCGCTCGCCCGCACCTCGGCCTCCGCCTGGCGCCGGGCAACGAACTGCCCGACCTGGCTGCCGAGCACGCGCATCGTCTCGAGCAGCTGCTCGTCCGGCTCACGCAGCTCGCGCGAGAAGAGCTCCATCACGCCGACGATCCCGCGCGCGCTACGCAGGGGGAAGCCGAATGCGGCGTGCAGGCCCGACTGGCGGGCGGCATGGGCGCGGGGGAAGTTCGAGTCGGCCGGCGCATCGACGATCCAGGCCGGCTCGCCGGTCGCGAGCACACGGCCCGGAAGGCCCTCTCCAGGCTCGAGCGCGATGCTGTTGCTCAGCTGCTGGAACTCGGGCGCGGCCAAACCGGCGTGCCAGGTCACAACGCAGCGGAGCCGCTCGTCCCCTGGCCCAACCTCCCAGACGTTTCCCAGCTCCCACCCGAGCGACCAGCCGATCGCGTCGAGCGCGGCCGCGTACACCTCGACAGGACGCTCCGTTTCGGCGAGGATCCGGGCGACCTCGTGCTCGACGCGCTGCAGCGCTTGCGCGTCAGCGATCATCAGCCGAACGAGCGACGCGTCATGGCCACAAGTCACGCTACACCCGCAGGCGGCGAACAGGAAGGAGCGTCACGGGCGCTGCGCGTCGTCGTTGCCGACGACGACGCCCTCCTTCGCGAAGGGATCGCTTCGCTGCTCGAGGACGCTGGCCACACGGTTGTCGGTCGCTCCGCCGACGCCGACGACCTCCTGCTCAAGGTGCGGTCGTACACGCCGGACATCGCGATCGTTGATGTGAGAATGCCGCCGGGAAACGCCGACGACGGGCTCGTCGCGGCTGCGCAGATCCGGCGCACCTACCCTAACGTCGCCGTGCTCGTCCTCTCCCAGCACCTCGAGCCGGCGTACATGCTCGAGCTCGTGGGCGACGACGCCTCGGGCGTGGGCTACCTGCTCAAAGACCGCGTGCGCAACGTGGCCGAGTTCGTCGACGCGGTCGAGCGGGTCGCCGCGGGGGGAACCGCGTTCGACCCGGAGGTCGTGAAGGGCCTCGTCGGGGGTCACCGCCGCTCCGCTCTCGACGACCTCAGCCAGCGTGAGCGCGACGTGCTCTCGCTCGTTGCCGAGGGCCGGTCGAACCGGGCGATCGGGAAGCAGCTCTACCTCAGCACCCGAGCTGTCGAGCGGCACGTTCAGGCGATCTTTCAGAAGCTCCACCTGTCCGACACCGAAGACGACAACCGCCGCGTGCTCGCCGTCCTCGCCCTGCTCGGCGGCTAGCGAACGTCGGAAAACCGACGGGAGTCGGGCGGACGCCCGCCCTCGACTCGCCGGTCGAGACCCTGGTGCGAGAAGGCCCCGGCCGGGAGGCTCCTGTTCGAGAACCAACTATCAGGAACAGGAGCCCCGCATGACGCTCGACTTGGAAGCACTCGAGACCAGCTTCGACCTCGTCGCCCCTCACGGGGACGAGCTGATGGACGAGTTCTACTCGCGCCTCTTCGCCACGGCACCGTCCGTGCGGCCGCTCTTTCCAACCGACATGCAACGACAGAAGGTCATGCTGCTCGGCGCGCTCGTCCTGCTGCGCAAGTCACTCCGCAACCTCGACCCCATCGTCCCCAAGCTGCGAGAGCTTGGCGCGCGACACGTCGCGTACGGTGCCAGGCCCGAGCACTACCCGATCGTCGGCACCGCTCTGATCGGGTCGATGGCGGCGATCGCCGGCGAGCGCTGGCAGCCCGAGTACGAGCACGCGTGGAGTGTCGCGTTCGATGTCGTCGCCGCCGTGATGCTCGAAGGCGCGGAGCAAGCCGACCTGGCGGCCGTCGCCTGACGCCGCAAATCCACTTCGAACAAGGGGGGAAAATGCTGTTCTTCGTAGAGGAAGCTCGCCTGTCGTTCTCGGAATCCTCGCGGCCGTCGTGGCCCGGCCTCGCGCACGCGGTGAGCTCGAGCGCCTGCCCCGACTCGAGCAAGCCCGATCAGCGAATCATCGAACACCACGAAACGGAGATCTCCGAATGACCAAGGCACTCATCATCGTCGCGTTCGCCCTGGCAGCATCCTCTTCTCTCGTGCTGGCGGGCACCGGCAGCGCGACGAACGCGCGGTGCCAAGCCGGCACCACAACCTTCGGCGGCTCGCCCGCACGCGTCTTCTGCGGGCCGGCGACGGCGACCGTTCGCGTCGGCTCCAAGACGTTCACGTTCCGGAGCGGCAGCTGCGACAAGACGTCCGACTACCTGACGGTCAACCTCGGCACGATCGTGATCGGCTCGCCGAGCATGCCAACCCCCGACTACTTCGGTCTCACCGTCGGCCGGCTGCCGCTCGGGGGCGGCAAGCCGGCGGCGAAGGACGGCACGTACGCCGGTGCGGTGATCTCGGCTGTCCACGCCGGCAAGAGCTACGCGATCGGGCAGGCGCGCGTGACCCTCGCCGGCGGCCGCACGCGCGGGACGTTCACCGGCCAGCTGGCCCTCTCCAGCACCAAGGTCAGCGGTTCCTTCGCCTGCTGACCGCGAGAGGACAGACGACCGTGGGCGACGTGCGCAACGGCAGCGCACGCCGCCCCGGTCCGGACTACGTCGACTGGACGATGCGGCTGTAGTTGCCCGACGGGTCGCGGAACGCGGCGTCGCTGCCGTACGGACGCTCCGTCGGCTCCTCGAGGAACTCCACGCCGCGGCCCTTCAGCTCCTCGTAGCTCGCCCGGCAATCGTCGGTCGAGAAGAACAGGCCGCCCGCGGCGCCCTTGGGCAGCAGCGCCTTGAGCTGGTCGCGCGTGTCGGCGTCGAAGACGGGCGGGCCGGGTACGGCCATGAGCGTGAGGGCGACGTCGGGCTGCTTGGGCGGGCCGACGGTGAGCCAGCGGAAGTTGCCCATCTCCGGGACGGTGACGTCGTCGCGGAGCTCCAGCCCGACCTTGTCGGTGTAGAACGCGAGCGCTTCGTCCTGGTCGTGGACCCAGACGTTGACGTGAGCGAGGTTCAGCATGGTCATCCTCCGATTCGTCGAACGGTCGCCGGCGAGGCTAGCCGGGCTGCTCCTGACTGTCTTCTCGAAACGTGCTGGATCGCGGCCGTGCCCACGCGCGCAGCACGCAGGTCGGGATCCGCGCGCGGGCGGCCGCCGGCGGGTGGGCGGCCCGGTAGGCCGTCGGTGAGACGCCGAACGTCCGCCCGAAGCTCGTCGTGAACGAGCCAAGGCTGCGCAGCCCGACCGTCAGGCAGATGTCTACGACCGAGCGGTCGGTCGTCCGCAGCAGCGCGGCCGCGCGCTCGAGCCTGCGGGTCAAGAGGTACTGATGCGGCGACTCGCCGAAGGCCCGGCGGAACTCGCGGCTGAAGTGCGCCGGCGAGAGGCGCGCGGCACGGGCGAGCGTGGGCACGTCGAGCGGCTCGCGGTAGCGGCCGTCGATCAGATCCTTCGCGCGGAGGAGGTGCCGAGCCGGATGGACGGGCGTCATCGGACGGCGGTCTCCTCGGCGAGCGGCGGGATGTTCTGGTTGCGGCGCAGGACGTTGCTCGGGTCGTAGCGCGTCTTCAGCGCTTGCAGGCGGCCGAACGCCTCGGCGCCGAACGCGGCCCGCACCCGCTCGATCGGCTCGTCGGCCTGCATGTAGTTGACGTAGCCGCCGCCGGTCAGCGACCAGGGCTCGATCGCCGCCGCCGTGTCGCGCGCCCACTCCACCTGCTGCGCGTCGTGGGCGGCGTCCTGCCAGGTGCCGCTCGCGGTGACGTTGAAGGCGGCGCGGCGAAAGCCGACAGCGCCGGCACTCCCGTCGGCGTCCTTGGGCGCGCCATGCAGCGACTCGATCAGGATGTCTCCCGGCGACCGGCCCAGCGAAACGACGCACCGGAGCAGCTCGTCGATCAGCTCGTCCGGTAGCTCGCGTACGAAGTGACCCTTCCAGTAGTGGCGGTTCTCCCCATACGGCGAGTCGAACACGCGCTGCTGGTCGAGGAACGATTGCGCGCGCACGCCGTCGTCGACGAGGCCTGGCGAGGAGCGCAGCGCGGTCAGCTCCTCGGGATCTGCGGCCGAGCCCGTGTAGCACACCGAGACGACTAGAGCCGGCGACAGCGACTCGTCTACGACGAGCACTGCGTGGCAGCTGAGGTCACGTGGAGCACGGGCTGCGACGTCTCGGAAGCGCCGAAGAGCGTCGCGGACGCCTTTGCCGCCGTAGGTGAAGAGCCCGCCGACGACGCGATCGAGCGACTGCAGGCGGAACTCCAGGCGTGTGGCGACGCCGAAGTTGCCGCCGCCGCCCCGGAGGCCCCAGAGAAGCTCCGCGTTCTCGTCGGGGCTCGCGTTGATCACGGCCCCGTCCGGAGTGACGAGCTCGGCTGCGACGAGGTTGTCGCACGTGAGGCCGTGCTGCGCCGTCAGGTGTCCGATCCCGCCGCCGAACGTGAGCCCGGCGACGCCCGTCGAGCCGACAACTCCTCCGGGAGTGACGAGGCCTGAGGCCTGCGTCGCCGTGTCGAAATCGAGCCAGGTCGCGCCGCCTTCTGCGCGGGCGATCCGCGGGTGCGCCTCTACTGTGACCGTTCGCATCTGGGAGAGGTCGATCACGAGCCCGCCGTCGCAGACGCAGTGCCCGGCGGGATTGTGGCCGCCTCCGCGCACGGCCACCTCGAGCTCGTGCGCGCGCGCGAAATCGAACGCAGCTGCGACGTCGGCGGCGCCGAGACAGCGCGCGATCACAGCCGGCCGGCGGTCGACAGCCGCGTTGAAGCAGAGGCGTGCCGCGTCGTACTCGGGATCGGCAGGGTCGACGACGGTGCCGGCCAGCGAGCGCCTCAGCTCGCCCAGGCTCTCGATCACGTGGGACATGGCTCTCGCTACCGAGCCTCGGCGGTTGCCGGCTCGCCCATCGCTTCCTCGCCATGATGGGCAGCTCCCGCCACACTGGCGCGGAGGAGCACGCCGCCGATCACAGCAGCCCCGACCGCGAAGACGGCGCCGACGAGGAACGCGGCGTGGTAGCCGCCGGTCAGGGCCTCGAGGCTGCCGTCCCCGGAGGCGAGCAGGGTGTTGGTGCGCGAGTCGGCGAGGCTGGCGAGGATCGCCAGACCGAGCGCGCCGCCCATCATGAACGAGGTGTTGACGACGCCGGAGGCGAGTCCCGCTTCCTCCGGCGCCACGTCACTCATGGCGGCGAGCAGGACTGGGTTGAACGCCATGCCGGCTCCGAATCCCAACAGGATCATGCTCGGGAGGACGTCCACGACGAAGCTCCCGTCGACCGGCGCGCGCACGAAGAGCGCGAGACCTGCCCCCGCCAGCAGGAGCCCCGTAGCCAGCGGCGGCCTGATCCCGTAACGCATGACGAGCTTGGCGGAGAGACCGATCGAGAAGACGCCCATGATCAGGTTGGCGGGCAGGAAGGCGAGACCGACCTGGAGCGGGCTGTACCCGAGCACCAGCTGGAGGTACAGGGCCGACAGGAAGAACCAGGCGAACATCGCCGCAGCCCACAACACGCCGACGACGTTCGACGTCGCGACGTTGCGCAGCCTGAAGAGGCGAAGCGGCATCAACGGCGAGCTGACCCGAGCCTCGATCGTCAGAAAGACCGCGAGCAGCGCCGCCGCCGCGGCGAGCAGGCCCACGGTCTGGCCGGACGTCCAGCCTTCCTGGTTGCCGTTCACGATCGCGTAGACGGCAAGCATCAAGGCGCTGGTCACCGTCACGGCCCCCGCGACGTCGAGCCGTCCGGTGGCCGCCGGGCCGTGCGCGGCCGGCAGCAGCTTCAGCGAGAGTCCGTAGACGAGGATCCCGATCGGGAAGTTGACCAGGAAGATCCAGTGCCAGTCGAGCGTGTCCGTCAAGACGCCGCCGAGCAGGACGCCGATGCTTCCTCCACCGGCTGCGACGAAGCCGAAGACGCCCATCGCCTTCGCCCGCTCGGCCGGCTCGGTGAACAAGGTCATCATCAGCGAGAGCGACACGGCCGAGGCAACCGCGCCACCGATTCCCTGGATCGCCCGCGCCCCGACCAACCACCACTGCGTCGTGGCGAGGCCGCACGCGAGCGAGGCCAGCGTGAAGAGCGTGATCCCGGCAAGGAAGAGCCGCCGGTGACCGAAGAAGTCGCCGAGCCGGCCGCCGAGCAGGAGAAAGCCGCCGTAGGTGAGCAGATACGCGTTCACGACCCACGCGAGCGACGTCTTGGAGAAGCCGAGATCCTCCTTCATCGACGGCAGCGCGACGTTCACGATCGTCACGTCGAGGACGATCATCAGGCTGCCCAGGCAGAGGACGTACAGCGCCAGCCAGCGGGTGCGTGGGTTCAGTGTCATGAGCTCTTTTCCTTTCGCGTCATCGGTCTCGGAGTGTCAGACGGACGACGAACGCGAGAATCATCGGTCGGCCGCCGATGAGTTTCTCTCGGCCAGACGGTCCTTGTCCCAATGGGACCCGTAACGAAGACGACGGCCTTCGCAATCCGCGGGCCCATCACCCGTGCCGACCTACCGGGGCTCTGCGACCGTGTCTGCGCGTTGCTGACCCAGAGCCGCGCTGACGTCGTCCTCTGCGACGTGCACGGCATCGAGCCCGACGCGGTGACGGTCGATGCCCTCGCTCGGCTCCAGCTCGCAGCGCGGCGGCTCGGCTGCCAGGTTCGACTTCGCGGCGCGTCGGACCAGCTGCTCGAGCTCGTCGACTTCATGGGCCTGCGTGACGTCCTCGCGGAAGTACGCACTCCCGCTGAGCTATGACTCGAGCCGGGCTGGAAGCCCGAAGCGCGGAAACACGGTCTTCGTGTCCAGGAAGAAGGTGAACTCGACGATGCGGCCGGCTGAGATCTCGAGCACCTGCAGGGCCCATGGCTCGTAGCCGTCTCCCCTCGGGCTGGGCTTGTACTGCCCGAACGCCGGCGCTCCGTTCGCTGCCAGCGTCGGAATCACCCGCGAGCCGCGGCATCCGGCGCCCGGCCCGACCCACCAGCGGAAGATGTCGTCGCGGCCGCTCAGCCACAGGTCGTACGGCGGCATCGACTGCATGGCGTCCTCGTGGACGAGCGACGCGAGCGCGTCCATGTCGTAGCGCTCGAAGGCGTCGACGTACCGCGCCAGCAACTCGGCGTCGGCCTCGTCCACCGTCGGCGACGTGTCCGAGACGCTCAGGTTGCTCGCCTCGAGCGTCGCGCGAGCCCGCTGCAGCGCGCTGTTGACGGAGGCGACGCTCGTCTCGAGCAGCTCCGCCACCTCCGACGCCTTCCAGCGCAGCACGTCGCACAGAATCAGAGCCGCGCGCTGCCGTGCCGGCAGATGCTGGAGCGCGGCGACGAACGCGAGCCGGATCGTCTCACGCGCGACCGCCACCTCCGCCGGGTCTCCCTCCGGCACGACGCGGCCGTCGGGCACCGGCTCGATCCAGGTGACCTCCGGGAGCGTCCTCAGGTTGGCGGCAACCGGCTCGCTCGCGGGCCCGAGGTCCATCGGCCGGGCGCGGCGCTCGCGCCCGTCGAGCATGTCGAGGCAGACGTTCGTCGCGATGCGGTAGAGCCACGAGCCCAGCGCCGCCCGGCCTTCGAAGCGGTCGTAACTCCGCCAGGCGCGCACGAGCGTCTCCTGCACCGCGTCCTCGGCCTCGAAGGCCGACCCGAGCATCCGATAGCAATAGCCTGTGAGCTTGACCCGATGCTCCTCGAGCCTCAGCTCGAGCTCCCTCGTGTCTTGCGCCGCCGCGGTCTTAGTCCCCGCTCCTGCGAGCTCAGCCATCCCCCAATGCTCCTCTCCGCCGCTTCGACCAACCGTGCCGCGTGCCCATACTAGGCGGTCCCTCCCGCCCGGCGCTGCTCACGTCGGCAGGCCGTGGCGGGCGACCACCCGCTCGTAGTTGAGCCGGAGGAGCGCGATCACGTCGCGGACGTCGCTCTCGTCCTCGATCGTGCGCGCCGCCGGCCCCTGCGAATCGGGGAAGACCGGGTGCGGGGCGATCCGTCCTTGGCTCCTGAGCTCCGCCCAGAGCTCCTTCGGGAGCATGAAGTGGGCGGCGCGGTCACCGTGCAGGTGCCCGATCTCCCGGCGGCCCACCCGGAACGCGAACTCGCCGCGCCTGCCGGGGCCGGCCTCGACGCCGGGCCACGAGGTGACCTCCTCGGTGATCTGCTGACTCGCTGTCGGTGTCATGACGACTCCTCGAAAATAGGGAGATACCTCCACGCTACGCGTGCCCCGCTCCGCTGCGCCACCGGCAAATAGTCCTAGGACCGCGCATCGACCGCGGGGGTGCACTCGGCGGCGCGCTCGAGCAGCAGAGCCCGCTCGGGAGCGTTGAGCGTGAGCGAGGCCGCTCGCTCGAGCTCCGCGCGGGCTTCGTCGAGCCGCCCGAGCTTGGCGAGGAGGTCGCCGCGTACCGCCGGCAAGAGGTGGTAGCCGTCGAGCGAGGGCTCCGAGGTCAGCGTGTCGACGAGCTCGAGGCCCGCCGCCGGCCCGAACGCCATGCCGAGCGCGACGGCACGATTGAGCTCCACGACGGGCGATGGCGCGAGCTGGGCGAGCGCGTCGTAGAGGGCCGCGATCCGCTGCCAGTCCGTCTCCTCGGCGGTCCGTGCCCGCGCGTGGCACGCGGCGATCGCGGCCTGGAGCGCGTAGGGCCCGAGCGCGCCGCCGAGTGCCTCGGCACGCTCGAGCGCCGCCAGACCGCGACCGACGAGCAGGTGGTCCCAGCGCGCCCGGTCTTGATCGAGCAGCAGTACAGGCTTCCCCGTGGGCCCGACCCGCGCCCGCAGGCGTGACGCCTGGATCTCCATCAGCGCGACGAGGCCGTGCACCTCCGGCTCCGTCTGCGCGAGCTCGGCCAGGACGCGGCCGAGCCGGAGCGCGTCTTCGCAGAGGCCGGGTCGCACCCACTCGTCGCCGGCGGTCGCGGCATAGCCCTCGTTGAAGACGAGGTAGATCACCTCGAGCACGGACGACAGCCGAGCAGCCAGCTCCCCCGCGCCGGGAACCTCGAACGGAACGTGAGCCTCGGCGAGCGTCCGCTTCGCCCGCACGATCCGCTGGGCGACGGTCGACTCCGGCACGAGGAACGCACGCGCGATCTCTCCGGTCGTCAGGCCGCCGAGCAAGCGGAGCGTCAGCGCGACGCGCGCTTCGGTCGAGAGCACCGGGTGGCAGGTCGTGAACACGAGGCGCAGGAGGTCGTCGCCGATGTCGTCGTCGACCGCGGCGTCGAGATCCGGCTCGGCCGCCTCGTGCTGCGCCTCGAGCTCGCGGCCGAGCTCCTCCTGCTTGCGCTCGAGCCGCGTCTGCCGGCGCAGGAGATCGATCGCTCGATGCTTCGCAGTGGCCATGAGCCAGGCGCCCGGCTTCTCCGGAACGCCCGACTCGGGCCACTGCTCGAGCGCTGCGACGAGCGCGTCCTGCGCGAGGTCCTCGGCGAGACCCACGTCGCGCACGATTCGCGCGAGACCCGCGATCAGCCGGGGCGCCTCGATCCGCCAGACCGCGTCGATCGCGCGCTGCGTACCGGAGGCGCTCACGACTCCTTTTGGGCCGCGACCTGCTCGCGCAGACGCTCCTCTTGCTCCCTCAGCTCGGGCGTGAGCGCGTCGCCGAAGTCCTCCGCCTCGAAGACCTGCCGGATCTCGATCTCGCCCTCCTCGCCGGTCGGGTTGGGGACGCGCTTGACCCATTCGATCGCCTCGTCCAGCGACTTCACCTGAATCAGCCAGAAGCCGGCGATCAGCTCCTTCGACTCGGCGAACGGCCCGTCGATCACGGTCCGCTTCTCGCCGGAGAACTTGACGCGCGCGCCCTTCGAGCTCGGGTGGAGCCCCTCGCCCGCGAGCATCACGCCCGCCTTGACGAGCTCCTCGTTGAACTTCCCCATCT
>Ga0137369_10008731_pt1 | contig 10089 bp, 10 predicted proteins | sample SagtaG_12_FD_104918 | JGI IMG/M metagenome (GOLD analysis project Ga0137369, IMG submission 104918) | Vadose zone soil microbial communities from Sagehorn Ranch, Mendocino, California, USA - Sage1_L_113_16 metaG | ecosystem: Environmental > Terrestrial > Soil > Vadose zone | place: USA... | reverse complement strand
TTGCGGTGCAGCCGCCCGACCGTGCCGGCCGCGAGGCGATCCTCAAAGTGCACACGCGTGCCCTGCCGCTCGGGCCCGACGTCGACCTCGGCCGGATTGCGGCGACGACACCCGGCATGGTCGGGGCGGATCTCGCGAATCTCGCCAACGAGGCTGCGCTCCTGGCGGCCCGGCGGAACCACGAGGTCGTCGACGAATCGGACTTCACGGACGCGCTCGAGCGGATCGTGCTCGGCGCCGAACGGCAGGTGATGATCGGCGCCGAGGACCGGCGGCGCACCGCCTACCACGAGGCGGGCCACGCAATCGTCGGGATGCTCACCGAGGGCGCCGATCCGGTGCGCAAGGTCTCGATCATCCCTCGTGGCCTCGCGCTTGGCGTCACGTTCGCAGCGCCGGAGAGCGACCGCTTCAACTACCGCGAGCCGGAGGTGCACGCAAAGATCAACGTCGCACTCGGGGGACGCACGGCGGAGGAGCTCGTCTTCGGCGAGGCGAGCACGGGCGCGGAGTCGGACATCGAGCAGCTCACGCAGATCGCCCGCCAGATGGTCGGCCGCTGGGGCATGAGCTCGGCGATCGGGCCGGTTGCAGTGCTACCCCGCGACGGCACGGGCCCCTTCCTGCCCGGTGCCGCCGAGGTCTCGCCGCATACGCAGCAACTCGTCGACGACGAAGTGCGCCGCCTCGTCGACGAAGCGCACAAGCAGGTCCGGGCGCTGCTGGAGCAGAATCGGAGCAAGCTCGACTCGCTCGCGACGGCGCTGCTCGAGCACGAGACGCTGGACGAGGAGGATGCGTACGCGGCTGCGGGGGTGCCGCGGGCCGCTGACGAAGGCTCCGCGCCGTTCGCAGCGGCAGCCCAGTCGCGGGTCGACCACCTCCGCTAGCGGGCTTCTTCTTCGACCGTGCGCTCGGCGGTCGGAACCGCTTCGAGTCGCTCGTCCGGGATCGGCTTCCCGCTCTCCACCGAAAGGCCGTACGTGCCGGCAGCCAGGCGCGCCTCCGCCCGCTCGACAGCCGCAAGCTCTTCGCGGAGATCGTCTGCGAGGCCGTCGTCGAGCTCGTCCTGGTACAGCTCGGATGCCAGATTGCCCGGGTCCTGGTCGTCTGCCTCCTCGCCGGTGTCCACGTGCCCGCGCTGCGCCAGCGCCCGCTCGATTCGCCTGCGCTCGCCGGCCAAGAGCTCGCGCGCTCGGGCGGGATCCATCACGCAACGTTATCGAACGAAGCGCCGAGCAGGCACGCGCAGTTACCCCGGAATCTCGGCGGGCAGGCCGAAGCGGCCGACGGCGTCAGGGTCGAGGAAGATCGTGATCTCGTCGATCTGCTCGCCGTGCAAGGTGAGCACGTTGACGCCGTGGGGGATGAAGCGTCTCGTCTCCGTGTCCCAGACGTAGTGGCCGAACGCCAGCTGCCCGTTCGCGCGGGCGGGGATCAGGCGCCAGCGCGATTTCCCCGCGAGCGGCCAGCCCCCGAGGAAGGCGGCGACGGCCTCGCGCCCGAGATACCAGCTCGCGATCGGAGGCATCTCGAACCTCACGTCCTCGGTGAGCATGGCGACGACCGCGTCGACGTCGCCGCGCTCCCAGGCGTCCACGTAGCCGTCCACGACGCCGCGCAGCTCGACGTCGTCGAGCGTGCGCAGCGTCGCCTGCTGGCTTTGCTCGGGCAGCCGCTCGTCGACGGTCTTGTGGGCGCGCTGCAAGGCGCTGTACACGGCCGCTGGCGTCGTCTCGAGCGCCTCTGCGACTTCGCCGGCCGAGAAGCCGAGGACCTCCCGAAGGATCAGACCGCGCGCTGTCGCGCCGGTAGATGCTGGAGCGCCGCGACGAAGGCGAGCTCGACGCTCTCACGTTGCTCGTAGCGAGCCTCGGGGGCAGCAAAGCCGTCCGCGAGGCCGAGCGTCTCATCAGGGTAGGGGTCCACCCACACCGACTCGAGGAGTGGCTCAGGGGGGCGATCGTGGGGATCCGCCGCGGGGCCGTAGTCGATCGGCAGCACGCGCTTGGGCCGCCGCTCGATCGTCTTCAGGCAGGCGTTGGTGGCGATCTTGTAGAGCCAGGACCGCAAAGAGCTGCGGCCCTCGAACCGGGGCAGCCCCCGCCAGGCACCCAGCAGCGCCTCCTGGAGCGCGTCCTCGGCATCCGGGACCGAGCCGAGCATTCGGTAGCAATGGGCGTGAAGCTCAGCGTGGTGGGAACCTACGAGCCGGCCGAAGGCATCCTCGTCACCCTGCCGGGCGGGCTCGAGCAGCTCGCGCTCATCGGCGGTCAACCCTGCGGGAGCGGCCTTCATCCCTGGTTCACCCTACCCTTCGGTTGCCAGAAGGCGATCTCTCCGCCCTCGGGCGTAGCGACGACGCTGCGCCAACCCGCCGGCCCCTCGCGGGGTTCCAGCAACACGGACGCCCCGAGTCGGCACGCCCGCTCCGTGAACTGGTCAACCTGGTCGATCTCGACATACGGCAGCCACAGCGGGCGTTCGGTGCCGCACTCGACGATGCCGCCGCCGAAGCCGTTCCCGAGCTCGAGCGCGAGGTAGGAGCTGCATCCAGCGCGGATCCGATCCGGCCGCCAGCGCAAGAGCCGCGAGTAGAACGTGCTCGCGCGGGCCAGGTCCCCGGTGTGCAGCTCCAGATGAACGACGGGAGCGGGGTGGGACTGTTTCACCTTCACACCTCTTTTGATCCGCGCTGCTCCCGGAATCCATCGGTGGGAGCAACGAGCCTGGGGCCCCGTGACGCCAGGCTCGTCTGGTTCAGGGCTCGCTCTAATCGCCGAAGAGGTTCCCGTTGGACGCGAGGTGGACGAAGGTCACGCCGTCGTCGAGCTGGAACGTCGCGTACCGGAACCCGGGGGGGTTGTGTCCGGTGCAACTCTTCGTAGACCGCACGGACGAGCTCTTCGTTCTCCGCCGCCCGATCGGGCTTGACCTTGTAGCGGACCAAGACGCGTGTCATTGCCTGACCTCCTGACCGTCGTTGATGTCCTCAGCTCCGGCTCTCGACCTGCAGCGCCGGGATCGCCTCGAGATCGGCTTCGGTCGTCCGCCGGCGGCCGGGTAGCGCGAGGCCGGCGACTGCGCCGGCGAGCGACAGGCCTGCCGTGACGCCGATCGCGGGTGTGAATCCGTCGGTGAACGCCGAGACCGAGGCGTAGCTCCCCGCCGCGGCGAACACAGCGACGGCGATCGCGATCCCGAACACGCCGCCGAGCTCGCGCATCATGCTGTTGGCGCCTGCCGCCTTGCCGACGGCCTCCAACGCCACCGAGCCGACCACCGAGTTCTGGGCGGCTGGAATCGCCATCGACACGCCGACTCCCGCGACGATGAACGGCCCGAGCAGCTCCGAGTAGGCGAGGCCGGGCTCGGCGATCAGCGCCAGCCAGGCCATTCCCGCCGCCTGCAGGAGCAGCCCGCCGACCATCAACGGCCGCTCGCCGATCCGATCGGCCAGCGTGCCGGCAATCGGGGCGACGGTGATGAAGGTGGCCGTCCAGGGAAGCAGCCGCAGCCCCGCATCGAGCGGGCCGTAGCCGAGCGCGGTCTGCAGCAACTGCGCGTAGAAGAAGACCGCTCCGAAGAGCGATGCGAAAGTGAAGAAGATCGCCGTGTTACCCGCCGAGAAGGCGCGGGAGCGGAAGAACCGCATCGGCAGCATCGGCTCGCGGGTGCGCAGCTCCCAGGCGACGAACGCCGCTGCGAGCAGCACTCCGATTGCCAGCGACCCGACCACCTCGGCGCTGCCCCAGCCGGCCTGGTTACCGCGTACAAGCCCCCAGACGAACGCCAATGCGCCTCCGGTCACGAGCGCGAGACCCGGAATGTCGAGGCTCGTGTCAGGCCCGAAGCTCTCCTTCATCCGCGTGAGCACGAGCGGGATCGCGAGCAGCCCGATCGGAACGTTGACCCAGAAGATCCACTCCCAGCTGATCCCCTCGACGATCGCGCCGCCGACAAGCGGCCCGCTGGCGACTGACAGCCCGGTGATAGCGCTGAAGATCCCGATCGCCGCTCCTCGACGCTCGGCCGGGAACGCCGCGCTCAAAAGCGCCAAGCCCAGCGGTAGCAGCAGCGCCGAGCCGGCGCCCTGGACCGCGCGTGCGGCAATCAGCGAGCCGACGTCAGGGGCCAATGCGCAGGCGGCAGACGCCGCCGTGAACAGGCCCAAACCAACGGCGAACAGGTTGCGGCGTCCGTAGCGATCGCCGAGCGCCGCGCCGGTGATCAACAGCACCGCGAAGCTCAGGTTGTAGGCGTTGACCGTCCACTCCAGCTGCTCGACCGAAGCACCCAGGTCGAGCCGGATCTTGCTCAGCGCCGTCGACACGACGAGCGTGTCCAACGCCGCCATCAGCGAGCCGATGCCCGTCAAGGCAACGACCCATCCTGTCGCCGCCTTCTTGCTCATCTGCCTGGGTCTCAAATTCATGATCGACTCCCCCTTTACGAGCCTCCTTTTGAATAGAGATCCGCTGAGGGCCCGAGATCAATCGCTCGGAGGAGCCGCAGGTAGCCGGAGGCAGGAGTGTCTTGGGGTCAGGCTCCGCTGACGCGCCGGATCCAGTCGACGATGAGCGCGCGAGCCCGTGCTGCGAACGGAGCGGTGTCGACGAGCTGCCAGCCGTGACGTGCCCCCGGGTAGAGGGCGGTGCGCTTGTCGTGTGAGCCGATCCGTCGGAAGATTCCGAGTGCTTCTTTCAGGGGCGCCCGCCAGTCGTTGCGGGTGCCGACGTAGAGGAACGGTGCGCGGATCCGCGGCAGGCTGCCCGGGTGGTTGATGCCGTAGCCCGGCCACAGCCGAGTGCCCGAGAGGCTGATTCGGCCGTCCACGTCCAGCGTCGAGCTGTTGTGAACGACCGCCGCGCCGCCCATGGAGGCGCCGATCAGGAACACGTGCTCCGCGCCGCCGGCGCGAGCGCGTCCGACCGCGGCCGCGAGATCGCTGCCGAGCGCGAGCCTGTTGCGCGACGGTCGCTCGGACTGGCCCCAGCCGCGGAAGTCGAACGCGAGCACCCTGAAGCCGGCCGCGACCAGCGTCGGCGCGTAGGAGAGTGTGTCGCAGAGCGTCGACTGACCTTGGTGCGCGAGCACGATCGCGGTCGTACCGCTGCCCGCTTCGATCGCGTAGAGGCGGACGCCGTCGCCGGTCGTCAGCCACGACGTCTTGGCCTCGAGCCCGGATGTCGATCCGCACGCGTCGGCGAGGGTCGGCGGCCCGGCGGCGGCCCCGGCGGACCCGGCGGTCGCCGCGCCCACGATCAGTGCGACCGCAATGCGCCCTATAGTCTCATTGAGACTAATCATGGCCGAGAAGATACCCGTTTCGACCACCGAGGGCGCCGTACTCGGACTGATCGCCTTCGGCGAGCGCTCCGGCTACGACCTCGCGCGGCTGGCCGAGACGAGCGTCGCGTATCTGTGGACGCCTTCGCGCAGCCAGATCTACAAGGTGCTTCCGCGGCTGGTCCTCGCCGGCCTCGCCCGGATGCGGCATGTAGAGCAGGATCGGCGCCCGGACAAGGCGCTGTACAAGCTCACCGCGCGAGGCCGGCGGGTACTGCGAGCCTGGCTCGAAGAGGTCGAGGACGAGCCTGCGTCCGGCCGAGTCGTCTTCCCGCTCAAGATCTTCTTCTGCGAGTTCGCCTCGTCCGGAGCTGCGCTTGCGCAGTTGTCCGCCTACCGGGCGTTTCTCGTCCGGCGCCTCGAGCAGTACGAACGGGCACGACCTTCATCCCCGGTCGCTCCGGATCGCTATCCCCATCACGTCCTCCTGCACGGCCTCACTCGCGTGCGGGCGACGCTCGCCTGGATCGACGAGACCGTGGTTGCGATCGAGTCGGAGGCAGCGATCCCCGTGGGCGGCGATCGCGTAGATACCTAGTGGGGGTATACTGACCGGGTGAACACCGGCTACGTCGCCCGCACGCGTTGATGCTTGCGGTCGACATCGGCGGCGAGCTTGTCGACGCGCTCTCGTTCACCTTCGGGATGTTCTGGGAGATCCTCTGGGCGCTGATCCTCGGCTTCGCGCTCTCGGCCGTCGTCCAGGCGGTCGTCTCGAAGAGCGAGATGCGGCGGCTGCTCCCCGACGACTCGCCGAAGACGCTCGCCGTTGCCACCGCCCTCGGCGCGGCCTCCTCCTCGTGCTCGTACGCCGCGGTTGCGCTTGCGCGCTCGCTCTTCCGCAAGGGAGCCGACTTCACGGCTGCGATGGCATTCGAGTTCGCGTCGACGAATCTCGTCTTCGAGCTCGGGATCGTGATGGGCCTCCTGCTCGGCTGGGAGTTCGTCGTCGGCGAGTTCGTCGGTGGGCCGCTGATGATCGTGGTCGTCGCGCTCGTCTTTCGGGTCTTCCTGAAAAGGAAGCTCGTCGAGGAGGCACGGGCCCAGGCGGACAAAGGTCTCGTCGGGTCGATGGAGGGCCACGCCGAGATGGACATGTCCGTCGGGGGCGAGGGCGGCTGGTGGCAGCGCCTCCGCACGCCCAGGGGCTTCACCTCGACCGCCGACTACTTCGTGATGGACTGGGCGGCCATCTGGCGCGACATCGCCGTCGGACTCTTCGTCGCCGGTGCGCTGGCCGCCTGGGTCCCGCACTCCTGGTGGCAATCGCTCTTCCTCGTCGACCACCCGACGGCGGCGAAGTTCTGGGGGCCGTTGATCGGCCCGCTCGTCGCGATGCTCAGCTTCGTCTGCTCGGTGGGCAACGTCCCGCTCGCGGCCGTGCTCTGGAACGGCGGGATCAGCTTCGGCGGCGTGCTCGCGTTCATCTTCGGCGACCTGATCGTGCTGCCGATCCTGAACATCTACCGCAAGTACTACGGCTGGAGGATGACCGGCTTCCTGTTCGCGAGCTTCTACGCGTCGATGGTCGCGGCGGGCCTCGCGGTCGAGTTCCTCTTCGAGGGGATCGGGATCGAGCGGACGGCCCGCAACGCCAAGGTGATCGAGGCGAGCGTGACCTGGAACTACACGACCTGGCTGAACATCGTCAGCCTCGTTCCGGCGGTCGCGCTCGTCTGGCGTTACTTCCGGCGCGGCGGAGGGCTACCGATGCTGCGGATGATGAACCGGCCGATGGAGCACGGCCAGAGACAGTGACAGGCACCGGGGTGCCTGTCACTGTGTCTAGAGACCTAGGCGGCCATCTCCTCGTGGATGCGGCGCAGCTTCGGCTCGATCCCCTCGAACACCTCGACCACGGTCGGGTCGAACTGGCGGCCGGCCTGGGAGAGGATCTCCTTCGTCGCGGTATCCCACGAGAAGGCGTCCCGGTACGGGCGGTCGCTGGTCATCGCGTCGAGAGTGTCTGCCACGGCGAAGATTCGTCCTCCGATTGGGATCTTTGCCCCGCCGACGAGATTGGGGTAGCCGCTGCCGTCCCACCGTTCGTGGTGTGAGCGGATCACGTCGAGGCCCTCGCCCTGAAGCAGAGGCACCTGCGAGAGGAGCTGTGCGCCGAGGAGGGTGTGCGTCCGCATCACGCTGCGCTCGGTGCTCGTCAACCTGCTCGGCTTCTGGAGGATCGCGTCCGGGATCCCGATCTTGCCGACGTCGTGGAGCAGGAACCCGTATTCGAGGCTCGGGTCGTGGAGCAGCTTCGGCTCGAGCTCCCTGGTCAGCTCCCGTGCGTAGCGCACGACGCGCTTCGAGTGCGCTCCGGTCCCGAAGTCCTTCACCTCGAGGGCGTCCGCGAAGGCGCCGATCGTCTCCTCGTAGGCGTTCTTCAGCAGGTGGCGCTGGCCGCGTTCGAGCTCGAGCAGGCGCCGGAGGTCGTGCGCATAGAGGAGCAGCTGCTCCTCGGGGCGCTCGTCGGCCATCAGCCGGAACGGGCCCTCGAACAGGCCGCCGGCGAGTTGCTCGACGAGCGCGAGCAGGTCGAGTGGGCTGAACGGCTTCTGGAGGAACGCCTCGGCTCCGACCGCCTTCACTGCGTCCTCGGCGGTGTCCCCGCCAGAGAGGACCACGACGGGGATCGTGCTCGTCGCCGGGTCGGCCTTCAGCGCGCGGCAGAACGAGAGCCCATCGACTCCCGGCATCGCAATGTCGAGGACGATCACGTCCGGGGGGTCGGCGGCGATGCGTGCCTCGGCCTCCGCGGCGTTTCGGGCCTCTCTGACGTCGAGGTCGACGATCTCGAACGTCGTCCGCAGCAGCACCAGCAGCCCGGGGTCGTCGTCCACGAGCAGCAGGCGGAGCGGGCGCGTGCCCGGCACGACCGCCTGGGGTGTCGGCCGGGGGACAGAGACGAGCGGCCGCGACGGGGTGCGCTCGTCGGACACGACGATGCGGTTACGTCCGGCGCCCTTCGCGGCGTAGAGCGCGGCGTCGGCGCGGGCGAGCAGCTCGGCCTTCGTCCCGCCGCCGGCCGGCGCCTCGGCGATGCCGGCAGAGAGCGTCGGCAGCATGCGGCCTCGGCGATGCTGGCGCGCGGCCCGGAAGATGCGCTCACTCGCGCGCGTCGCGGCGTGCGTGTCGCCGCTGATGACGACGGCGAACTCGTCGCCGCCGATCCGGAAGACCGGCTCGTTCGCGCGAACGGTTCGCAGGAAGACACGTGCGAGCGCGGCGAGCACCTCGTCCCCTCCGGAGTGCACGCTGGTGTCGTTCACGGCCTTGAACTCGTCCACGTCGAGCAGGACAAGGGTGAGCTGCTCGTGCTCGAGCGTGGCATCGAGGTGCTCGTCGAACGCGCGCCGGTTCGGCAGACCGGTCAACGCGTCGCGGCGCGCCTCGGCGAACGTGAGCGCGAGCTTCCGCTCCTGCGCCAGCGCAGCGGCGGCGAGATCGGCGGTCGCCGAGACGAGCTCGGCGTCGAGCTCCAGCTGGATGTTCGCCGGCATCGCGACCAGCAACGCGCCCAGCCGCGTGCCCTCGCCGACGAGCGGCACTGCCAGCGCCTCGCCGCACGGAATGCCGAGCCGGTAGAGCTCGGCCAGCTCGTGGGCGTCGGCCGGGGCCGCCACGGTCTCGTTGAAGGCACGCACGACGACGCCCGGCGCGCTGCTCAGGCGGTCGCGCGTCGGAGCGCCCGCGAGCCCGGACAGCGAGAGGCCGGCCTCGGAGGAGGTCAGGTATGTCGCGGCACAGAGCGCGCCCGTCAGCTCGGCCAGCTCCCGGGCGAGCAGCTGGCCCACCCCCCCGGGGAGCGCGCGGCCCAATGTGTGAGCCAGCCGGACGAGCGGCCCGCCGGCCCCCGCGATCGCGCGCTCGAGCTCCCACAGCGGCGCGCCCTTGATGCAGTAGGCGCTCGCCCCGGCCTCGAGCATCGTTTCGACGACATCGAAGTCGTCCGAACCCGCAAGGGCGACGATCCGCGTCGAGGGCAGGAGCTCGCGGAGCTTCCGGGTCGCCTCGATGCCGTCGAGGACCGGCATCGCCACGTCCATGAGCACGACGTCGGGGGTCAGCTCGAGAGCGAGCGCGATCGCCTCGCTCCCGTCGGCGGCCTCGCCGACGATCTCGATCTCGCGGTCGGCCGCGAGGACCGTTCGCAGGAGCTTGCGTGCTTCGGTCGAGTCGTCGCAGACCAGCAGCCGGATCATCCAAGTACCTCCCACATCGCGTTCGTCATGTCACGGCTCTGATCGGCGGGGGGCAGCCCGCCCTCAAAGGACAGGTTGCGGGAGGTTTGAGCCGGTTTGCCTGCTCGAAGTGCAGCGAGGGTACTCTCGGAATCCCCCGGAAGGGGGAGAGCGAGATCACCCGGCCGGGTTACCCCGCGCCGCGGCGCGAAGTACGATGCGCCGGTGAAGGCACTTCTGCTCGGGGCCGTTCTCGTCCTCGCAGCCGGCTGAGCGAGCGCCGCCTCGGCGAGTTCGTCGAATTCCTTCCAGACGCCGAGCAAGAACATCGGCTGCATCTACGTCGCCCCCTTCGCGAGCACCGACCATCCGTACCTGCGCTGCGACATCGGCGGCGGCCTGCACCCGCTTCCGCCGCGGCCGAGGAACTGCGATCTCGACTGGGGCTTTTCGACACCGGCCGCGCGAAGCCGTTCTGCGCCGGCGACACGGCGAAGGACCCGCGGGCGCCGATCCTCCAGTACGGGCGAACCTGGCGCAAAGGCTCGTTCACGTGCGT